>Ga0070739_10002393_pt1 | contig 25428 bp, 26 predicted proteins | sample Coa_R1_7_FD_66445 | JGI IMG/M metagenome (GOLD analysis project Ga0070739, IMG submission 66445) | Surface soil microbial communities from Centralia Pennsylvania, which are recovering from an underground coalmine fire - Coalmine... | ecosystem: Environmental > Terrestrial > Soil > Unclassified ...
CGCGCAGATCTTCCGAGTATGGCTTCGCCATCATGCCCCCCAACATCGAGGGCCGCAGAATCGCAAATCCACCACATCTTGGGAATCGCCGGATTCAACCAGACCGAAATTTGCTCTAGCGCCGGAGAGGCCAGCAAGTGATTCAGCGTGTTCTCCGCGTCGTGCAAGCGTCCGTCGCCGCCTTCGGCCGCCATGCCGGAACCGCACGCCGCCGGGCGCGTTCGGCAGGGCACGGCTCGCGAGGGAGATCTGCATGAGGGCGCTCGTCTGGCACGGCACGACCGACATCCGTTGCGACAAGGTTCCCGACCCCAGGATCGAGGACGACCGCGACGCCATCGTGAAGGTCACTAGCTGCGCGATCTGCGGCTCCGACCTCCACCTCTACGACCACTTCATGCCGGGCATGAAGAAGGGCGACATCATGGGCCACGAGACGATGGGCGAGGTCGTCGAGGTCGGCCCTGGCGCCAGGCACAAGCTGAAAGTCGGCGACCGGATCGTCGTGCCGTTCACGATCATCTGCGGCGAGTGCGAGCAGTGCCGCCGCGGCAACTTCTCGGTGTGCGAGCGCACCAACCGCAACAAGGCGATCGCCGACACCGTGTTCGGCCACACCACCGCGGGGCTGTTCGGCTACACCCATCTGACCGGCGGCTATCCCGGCGGCCAGGCGGAATACCTGCGGGTGCCGTTCGCCGACGCCACCCACATCAAGGTGCCGGAAGGCGTCCCCGACGAGAAGCTCTTGTTCCTCAGCGACATCTTCCCGACCGGCTGGCAGGCGGCGGTGCAGTGCGACATCGAGCCAACCGATACGGTCTCGGTATGGGGCTGCGGCCCGGTCGGGCAGATGGCGATCCGCAGCGCGGTGCTGCTCGGCGCCCGGCAGGTCGTCGCGATCGACCGCCTGCCGGAGCGGCTGTCGATGGCCGAGGCCGGCGGCGCCATCCCGATCAACTTCGAGGAGGAGAGCACGGTCGAGCGCCTCAACGAGCTGACGGAGGGCAAGGGGCCGGAGAAATGCATCGACGCGGTCGGGCTGGAGGCGCACGCCACGAGCACGATCGACGCGATGTACGACCGCGCCAAGCAGGCGATGATGCTGGAGACCGACCGGCCGCACGTGCTGCGCGAAATGATCTACGTCTGCCGCCCGGCCGGCATCCTGTCGATCCCCGGGGTCTACGGCGGGCTCCTCGACAAGATCCCGTTCGGCGCTGTCATGAACAAGGGGCTGACGATCCGCACCGGCCAGACCCATGTCAACCGCTGGAGCGACGACCTCCTGCACCGCATCCTCGACGACGAGATAGACCCGTCCTTCGTCATCACCCACAAGGTCGCGCTCGATAAGGGACCAGAAATGTACAAGGCCTTCCGCGACAAGCAGGACGGCTGCGTCAAGGTCATGCTCACGCCGTGAGGACGCCGATATGTCGATACCGCAAACCGCCCTTTCCGGCCGCTCCCGCTCGTTTCACGACGAGATGGCGAGGGGGCTCGGCTGGTTCTCGCTGGCGCTCGGTGCGGCCGAGTTGCTGGCGCCGCGCCTGATCTGCCGCGCCGCCGGCCTCGACGGCAACGAGGCCCTTGTGCGCGGCTATGGCGGCCGCGAAATCGCGACCGGCATCGCGATTCTGGCGAGCCACGACGCGACGCCGTGGGTCTGGGGCCGGGTTGCCGGCGATGCCGCCGACGTCGCCACCGTCGCCGCCGCGGCCAAGCACCGCACGTCGCCGAAGACGCTGGCGGCGCTCGGGGTGCTGCTCGCCGCCACCGCGCTCGATGCGTTCTGCGCCAACGGCCTCACCGCCGAAAAGGGCCGCCGCGCGACGGCGCGGGCCGACTATCGCGACCGCAGCGGCTTCCCGCACGGGCTCGACAGTGCCCGCGGCGCGGCGCGCGACGGCGGCGCCGAAACCGCCGCCGCGCGGCCGGCAAAACGCAGGCGCGGCGCGGCAATCGGGCAAGAGCCGGAAATCGCGCCGTCGTCCTCGTAACTACCCCTCCCCGCGCGCTGTGGCGGGGATCGGCGCTGTCGTGGCGTCGTACTCGAACAGCCAGCCGTAGCGGGCTTCGATGCGGTCCTCCGACCATTCGGTGTCGATGTAGCGCTGCGCCTCGCCCGGCGTCGCCAGTGTGGCGTTATGGAAGCGGCGGGCATTGTCGGCGGAGCCGCGCACGATCCGGGCGGTGCGGTCGCGGCGCGCATCCTCGTAGGCGGCGACCGCGGCCGCAGGATCGTCGTACGCGGCGAGACAGCGCGCCAGGACATAGCCGTCCTCGATCGCCATGTTGGCGCCTTGCGCCAGCATCGGCAGGGTCGGGTGGCACGCGTCGCCGAGCAAGGTGACCCGCCCCGCCGACCAGCGCGGCAGCGGCTCGCGGCCGAGCAGCGCCCATTTGTACGGCACCTCGACGTTGCGGATTAGCTCGTGCACGTCGTCGTGCCAGCCCTGGAAGTCGGCGGCGCATTCGGCGACGGTGCCGCGGTCGGTCCACGATTCGGCGCGCCAGTCGCTGCGCTCGACGATGCCGACGAAGTTCATCAATTCGCCGCGCCGCAGCGGGTAGTGCACGACGTGGCCGCCCGGTCCGACCCAGTTGGTGCCGACGAGCCGGATGCCGCGCCGCAGCCGCACCGCCGGCACGAGGCCGCGCCAGGCCATGAGGCCGGTGAACTCCGGCCGGTCGTCCCCGACCAGCGCCTGGCGCAGCCGCGAATGGATGCCGTCGGCGCCGATCAGCACGCCGGCGCGCGCCGTCGCCCCGTTCGCGAAGCGAAGCTCGACCGCGTCGCCCCGGTCGGCGAAGCCGGTGCAGCAGGCGCCCAACCTCAGCGCCTGCGGCCGCGCCTCCTGCAGCGCCGTCGCCAGCACCCGCTGCAGGTCGGCGCGGTGCACGAACAGGTACGGGAAACCGTAGCGGGCGACCGACACGGCACCGAGATCAAAGAGCTTCCAGGTCTCGCCGGTACTCCACAGGCGGATTTCCTTGCCGACCGGCTCGCAGGCCACCGCCCGCACCGCGTCGAGAAGGCCGAGCGCGGCGAAGACGCGCGTGCCATTGGCGCTGACCTGCAACCCGGCGCCGACCTCCTGCAGCTCATCGGTCTGCTCATAGACCGTCACGTCGAAGCCGCGCACGACGCAGGCAAGCGCCGTGACGAGCCCGCCGATGCCGGCACCGACGATGGCGACTTGGGGTTTATCCGTCATGCCGCGATCTTGCTGGCAAGGCCGCTTTCGCCGCAAGCGCCGCAGGTCATCCTCGCGAATCTGCGCGGTGGCGGCGGCCGCGGCGCTCCACTATCGTAAGTCTTCAGCAGCGGTGTTGCGGGCAGGCTCGCCTACGGCCAAGACTGCGTCGGGTTCGGGCAAAGGAGCGGCAAATGGACGGCAGCGCAGGCACACCCAATTGTCTCGCGGGCGTGCGGGTTCTCGATTTGACGCAGTTCGAGGCAGGGCCGTCCTGCACCGAGGTCATGGCGCTGCTCGGCGCCGAGGTGGTGAAGGTCGAGAACCCGAAGGGCGGGGAGCCGGGCCGCGTCCTCGGCACCGGCCCGAAGCACGGCGCCGACGCCTATTACTTCATGGTCTACAACGCCAACAAGAAATCCGTCACCGTCAACCTGAAGAGCGAGCGCGGCATCGCCCTCGTCAAGGACATGGCGGCGCACGCCGACGTCTTCATCGAGAACATGGCGCCGGGGACGATCGAGAAGCTCGGGCTCGGCTGGGACGTCCTGCACGCGCTGAACCCGCGGCTGATCTACGCCCAGGTCAAGGGGTTCGGCGAGGGCAGCCCGTACGAGCGCAATCTCGCCTTCGACATGATCGCGCAGGCCTGCGGCGGCGGCATGGCCGTTACCGGCCCGCGCGACGGGCCGCCGTGCAAGCCCGGCCCGACCTTGGGCGACACCGGCACCGGCATGCTGATTGCGATCTCGATCGTCAGCGCCCTCTATCAGCGCCACACGACAGGGGTCGGGCGGCGGCTGCAGGTGGCGATGCAGGACGCGCAGCTCAACTACATCCGCGGCTCGTTCATGATGCACGCGCGCCTCGGCGAGCCGCCGATGCGCAACGGCTCGAAGAGCGCCTTCGGCGGCCCGCCGCCGGCCGACATTTTCCCGTGCAAGCCGGGCGGCCCGAACGACTGGTGCTACGTCTTCAATTCGCACAACAACCCGGAGCACTGGCGGCGGCTGTGCGGCGTCATCGGCAAACCGGAATGGATCGATGACCCGGAATACCTCGACCGTGACAAGCGCGCGAAACACGCCGAGGAAGTCGAGGCGGCCGTGACGGCGTGGACGCGGCAGCACACGAAGCACGAGGCGATGCAGGTGCTCGGCGCCGCCGGCATCCCGGCCGGCGCGGTGCTCGACACCGGCGACCTGCTCGCCGAGCCGACCTTCGAAGAGCGCGGCATAATGCAGACGATGCAGCACCCGAACGGCACGATGCGCCGCCCGACCTTTCCGGTGCGGTTCGACGGCAAGCCGCCGGCGATCAAGCCGTCGCCGCTGCTGGGCGAGCATAATTCCGAGGTGCTCGGCAAGTGGCTCGGCATGAGCGGCGGCGACATCGACGGCCTCAAGCGCGACGGCGTCGTCTAGTGCGACGGCATTTGCGCCTGGAGCCGCGCCATGTCGCGCTGTTTGCCTGCGTCGTCACGCTCGTCGCGCTGGTCTGCGCCGAAGGCTGGATCTGGCCGCTCAAGGCCGCCGCGATCATGATCCCGGTCTCGCTGCTGGTCGGCTGACCCCGCCTCCGTCACGGCCGCCGCGCTTCGGCCCGGGCCCTCCGAACGGCGTCACTTCCGCTAAAAATCGTCATGGCCGGGCTTGACCCGGCCATCTGAGGGGCCCCGCGAGATCGCCGGGTCAACCCCGGCAATCTCGAGAAGAGAATGGATACCGCATCTATTCGCCGCGGCCGGCGAGGACGCGGTCGACCATGGCGCCGGCGGCGCCCAGGTAGTTGGCGGGATCGGTCAGCGCCCGCAATTTCGCGACGCCGAGCGGCTCGGCCGCCGTCGGCGTCTCCAGCAGCACGTCGAGCAACGGCCGGTCGCGCTCGATCGCCTTGCGGCAGCAATCGTAGACGAGGTCGTGCGCCTCGTTGCGGCCGATATGCGGCGCAAGCCCCATCATGACCGCTTCGGCCACGATCAGGCCGTGCGTCATGTCGAGGTTGCGCGCCATGCGCTGGGGATCGACGATCAGGCCGCCGAGCATGAATTCGCTCTGCCGCAATACGCCGGCGGCGTAGCCGAAGCTCTCCGGCACCGCGATCCATTCGACGTGCCACGGGCCGGTGGCGCGTTCGAAGTCGCTGACGAGCGCGTCGAGCACGAGGCCCGCGTGCTGACGCAGCGCCTTGGCGCCGGCGAGGATCAACTCGCACGAAATCGGGTTGCGCTTCTGCGGCATCGTCGAGCTGGAGCCGCGGCCTTCGCTGAACGGCTCCGCCGCCTCGGCGAACTCGGTCGCAGACATCAGCATCACATCGTACGCGATCTTCGCGAGGCTGCCGCCAAGCAGCGCCAGGAACTGCACCGTCTCGACAATACCGTCACGGGCGACGTGCCAGGTGATCGGCGGCTCGGCGAGGCCGAGTTCTCGTGCGAGTTCAGCGCAGGTGGCGAGCGCCGTCACGCCGTGCCCGAGCGAAGCGAGGGTTCCGGCGGCGCCGCCGAACTGCACGGCGAGCACGCGCGGCCGCAGCTGCGCCAGCCGTTCGGCATGGCGATCGAGCGCCGACAGCCACACCGCCGCCCTGTAGCCGAACGTCACCGGCAGCGCGTGCTGGAGATGGGTGCGCCCGGCCATCGGCGTGTCGCGATAGCGTCGCGCCAAGGCCGCGAGGTGACCCCGGATCTTGTTCAGGTCGCCAGCGACGAGGTCCAGCGCGGCGCGCATCTGCAAGACCGTCGCCGTGTCCATGATGTCCTGGGTCGTCGCGCCCCAGTGCAGGAAGCGTCCAGCCTCGCCGGCATGTTCGGCGAGCTGCCGCACGAGCGGCAGGATCGGATAGCCGACGGTTTCGGTATCGCGTTTGAGCCGCGCCGGATCGAGGGCGATCCGCCCGTCCGCCAGCCCCTCCGCCGTCAGCGTGATCGCGGCCGCCGCCCCGGCCGGGACGATGCCGAGGCGCGCCTGCGCCCGCGCCAGCGCCGCCTCGACGTCGACGCAGCGCGCGATAAAGGCGTCGTCGCCGAAGACGTCACGCATCGGCTTCGTGCCGAACATGTCGGCGAAAAGGGCCGATTGGAGCGCCCCGATCGTCATCGAACGCCCTGCTCTGCGAGCATCGTTCCGCTAATCGGCCGCGGGGCGCGGCGCGAAATCGCGCCAGCCCTCGGCGCCGAGCCGTTCGAGCGCCGGAAAGCGCGCCTTGTAGGCCATCTTGCGGCTGTCCTCGATCCAGTAGCCGAGATAGACGTAAGGGAGGCCCTGACGGCGGCACTGCTCGACCAGCCACAGAATTCCCCAGGTGCCGAGGCTGCGCTGCACCTCGGCCGGATCGAAGAAGCTGTAAACGGCCGAGATGCCGTCGTCGAGCGTATCGATCAGCGCCGCCGCGACGAGGCGCTCGGCCGGGTTGCGGAACTCGGCAATGACGGTGCGGACCGGCGTGTCCTCGACCATGCCGCGGTATTCGCCATAGCTCATCGCCGCCATGTCGCTGCCGGCGTGACGGGAGCGCTGGTAGTCGATGAACAGGTGATACTGCTCGGGCGTCGCCCGCGCCGCGACGAGCCGGCCTTGCAGATCGAGATTGCGGTTGCGGATGCGGCGCGTCGAACGCGAATGCGCGAAGCGCGCGACCGCGATGCGCACCGGCACGCACGCCTCGCAGCCGCGGCAGGCGGGCCGGTAGGCAAAGCGATGGCTGCGCCGGAACCCGGCGCGGGAGAGCGTGTCGTAGAGCACCGGCGCCTCGCGGCCGCTCAACTCGGCGATCAGCTTGCGCTCGGCGCGGCCCGTTACGTAGGGGCAATCGACCGCCGAGGTCGGGAAGAACTGCACGAGCGGAACGGCAAGCCCGTCCTGCGGCGGCGCCTGCCGCGTTTCGGCACGCAGCCTTTCCCGTTGCGCGCTGGCGCCGCGCCCGGGCTTGATGTCCATGCCGCTTCCCTCTCTCGACCCGCTATCCCAGACCGAGAGAGAAGCATGCCAGACGCGCCGGCCCGCCGACAACGATGGCGTGCAGGTCCGCCGCAAGCCTCAGTGCAGCGGTCCGGCAGTCCAGCGGAACCCGGTCAGGATGCTGTCGGTGAACCGGCACTCCACCGCCAGGTCGTGAACCAGCGGCACGTTCGGCGGCAGGTTCCGCCGCACCGCTTCGACATGCGCGACGATCGTGTGGATGTCGGCATCCGCGGCCTCGCTCTTCGTGACGCGAAGTTCGGCGCTGGGGAAGGCGGCGCGCATGAATTCGGCGCAGCGGTCGGCCATTCCGCCGCTCACCGACTCGACCGTACGGTGCAAGCGCTGACCGAACCCGCAGCCGGCCAGCACGCCGCAGCCGGCGAGCAACGCCAAGCCCGCCGCGGCGCGGCCCCCCCTTGCGGCCATGTCAGTAGGCGTGTCGCGGCAGCGGCATCGCCGACATGCGCAGCATCACGGTTCCAGCGAGGAAATCGTGCAGGGTTCGCTTGCGCCGGTTGATCAGCGCCACCAGCAGGATCAGGCTGCAGGTAGCTCCGATCGTCAGATAGAACAAGGCCGTCTGGATCAGGGCCTGCAGAAAGGTCGGGCGTTCGCCGTTCATCGACCACAATTCGAGGCCGAAGCAGCGCATGCCCAACGTTGCGGGGCGCGCGCCGCTCAGCAGCAGGGTGTGATAGGCGAGCGGGATCAGCCCGAACATGAACCACACGATCGGCCCGAGCAGGCCGAAGCTCAGCACCGTCAAGAACACGCAGGCGAACCACATGATGACGGCGATCGCGCCGATGCAGACGAGGTCGATGAGGTAGGCGGCGATGCGGCGGCGCAGCAGGCCCTGATAGAGCTCCGGCAAAACCGCCGGCTCCGGGATCGGCGACGGCTCATAGCTCGGCGCAAAGGTGTAATTGGCGGTCATGGGGCTCCCCACGATGCTCGTCGCCGCGGCGGCGACATTGGCGGAGCATGTGGGGATGCGGCGTCCCGCTGCGCAAGCGGCCGCGAGGCCGCGGACGGCCGGTTCAGCCCGCCGGCGGCTTTTGCCCGGGCGCAGGCGGCGCCTGCCGCAGCAGCACGATGCTGATGCGGCGGTTGCGCGGCGACAGCGGATCCTTGGGGAGAAGCGGATCGCCGTCGGCGACCCCGACGACCCGGGCGATGCGGCCGGAGGCGACGCCGTCGGCGATCAGTTCGCGCCGGCTCGCATTGGCTCGGTCGACGGAGAGTTCCCAGTTTCCGTAGGCGCCGCCGCGGGTATAGGGGTTGGCGTCGGTGTGGCCGGTGATCGCGATCTTCTCCGGCAGCTTCTGCACGACCTGCGCGATCAGCGCCATCAGCCGCCGCGCCGGCTCGACCATGTCGCTCGACCCCAGCGGGAACATCGACAGCCGGTCCTGATCGACGATCTGGATGCGCAACCCCTCCGGCGTGCGGTCGATGATCAGGTTGTCGGCCAGGTTCTTGAGTTCGGGAACGTCGCGGATCGCTTGGCGCAGGGCGTACTCCGCCGCGTCGAACTGCTTTTCCTCGCGGTCGCGAAGCAGCTTCTCCGCCTGCTTCAGATCGGGTGGCGCCGGCCCCACCCCTTTGTCGGGCTTGCTGCCGTCGCCCTTGTCCGGCTTGGCGCCCTCGCCCCTGTCGGGTTTGGTGCCTTGATCGCCGGCCGTCGCGGTGCCGTTGTCGCCGAGCGGCACGTCGGTCGGATCGTCGCCGTTGGGGTCGTCGACGTGGCGCGGCAGCGTCGGCGCAGTCTGTTCGAGCGTCGGGATCGTGCTGGGGATGACCTCGGAGCCGGGCTGGCCGATGCTGACCCCGCCGAGCACGCCGCCCGAGCCGCTGTTGGATTTCGATGCGATCGTCGGCTGGAAATAATCGGCGATGCCGCGTTTCTGCACGTCGGTGGTCACGTTGAGGAGCCACAGCAGCAGGAAGAACGCCATCATCGCCGTGACGAAATCGGCGTAGGCAACCTTCCACGCGCCGCCGTGATGGCCGTCGCCGTGGCCGCCTTTCTTGATCTTCTTGATGACGATCGGCGCGCCGTTGCTCTTCATGGCGCTGCCCTTAGGCCGCCGCCAGCTTGCCGACCGCTTCTTCCACCTCGTAGAAGGTCGGCCGGACTTCCGAGGTCAGCGCCTTGCGCGCGAACTCGACGGCGATGGCCGGCGCATAGCCCTGCATGTAGGCCAGGATGCCGGCCTTGATGCAGAGGAAATAGCGCAGCTCGGCTTCGTTGCGCGCCTTGACCGCAGCGCCGATCGGGCCAATGAACCCGTACGACATCAGCACCCCGAGGAACGTGCCGACGAGCGCGCCGCCGATCAAGTGGCCGAGCACCTCGGGCGGCTCGGTGATCGAGCCCATCGTGTGGATGACGCCGAGGACCGCTGCGACGATGCCGAGCGCAGGCATGCCGTCGGCAATGTTCTGGATCGCGCCGACCACGGCGCTTTCCTCCGCATGGTGCGTCTCGATCTCCTCGTCCATCAGCGTCTCCATCTCGTGATGGTTGTCGGTGCCGAGGGTCAGGAGGCGCAGGTAGTCGCAGAGAAAGGTGACCGCCGCCTTGTCCTTGTGGAAGGTCGGGAAGCGCTTGAACAGCTCGCTCTGGTCGGGCTTCTCGACATGCTGTTCGAGCGCGAGCGCGCCTTTCGACTTGGCGAGCTTGAAGACGGTGTAGAGCAGGCCGAGCAATTCGAGATAGGCGGCCTTGCTGAACCGCTCGCTCTTGAGCAGCCCGAGGACTGCCTTGATCGTGTGAGTAAGGACGGTCTTGCGGTTGGCGGTGATGAAGCCGCCGAGGGCGGCGCCGGCGATGATCAGCACCTCGAACGGCTGAAACAGCACGTAGAGGTGCCCGCCGTTCAGGATGTAGCCGCCCATCACGCAGGCGAGCACAGTGACTGATCCAACGATGAAGAACATTCACCAGGCCTTGATCCGGCGCGCGAACGGACGGCGAAGCCTCGGCGATCGGTCTTAAAATATGGTTAGATCGCCGCCGGCGCCGCCCGGGAAGCGCCGCGCGAAACGCGCAGGAGGAGCCAATGCCCGCGTATATCGTTGCCGAAATCGAGGTCGCCGATGCCGAGGAGTTCGAACGCTACCGCCCGCTGGCTGCCGCCAGCATCGCGCGACACGGCGGGCGCTACGCCGTGCGCGGCGGCAAGGTGGAGCTGCTCGAAGGCGGTCCCGAGCCGCAGCGCGTCGTGATCCTCGAGTTCGAGAACGCCGACGCCGCCCGCCGCTGGTACAACTCGGAGGAGTATCAGGCGGCCCTGAAGATCCGCCTCGCCTGCGCCACGGGCCGCGTCTTCCTCGTCGATAGTCCGGGCTGAGGGCACGGGCGCGACGCTTCGCCTCACCCGTCGCCGTCGCTGACATCCGGCAGCAGCTGCGTCGGGAAACCGTGTTCGATCAGCGCCGCTATGAGGGCGGCGGCGTGGCGGCGGTTCTGGGTTTCGACGACGACATCGACCTCGGCGCGCTTTACCGAGATGTCGTGGAACAGCCGCTGGTGGTGCACCTCAACGATGTTGGCGCCGTGGCCGCCGACGACGCCCGAGAGGCGGGCGAGCGCCCCCGGCACGTCGGGCAGTTCCGAGCGCAGCCGCACCAGGCGGCCGTCGCGGACGAGGCCGCGCATCAGGATGTTGGCGAGCAGCCGCGCGTCGATGTTGCCGCCGCAGACGACGATGCCGACGCAGCGGCCGCGGAACCGCTCGGGCGCGGCGAGTAGGGCGGCCACCCCGGCGGCGCCGGCGCCCTCGGCGACGAGCTTCTGGCGGTCGAGCAGAAACTCGACCGCGCATTCGAGCTGCTGCTCGTCTACGAGCACGATGTCGCTCACCAGCTTCTCGACGATGCGGCGGGTCAGCCGTCCCGGCTCCTTGACCGCGATGCCTTCGGCGATCGTCGGGCCTTCCGGCGGCGGGCCCGGCTCCTCGCCGTGGCGCAGCCGGTACATCGATGGGTAGAGCGTCGCCTGCACGCCGACGATCTCGATTGCCGGCGACAGCGCCTTGGCGGCGACGGCGACGCCGGAAATGAGGCCGCCGCCGCCGATCGGCACGACCAGTGTGTCGAGCTCCGGCACGTCGGCCAGCATTTCGAGCGCGATCGTACCCTGGCCCGCGATGACCGCGGCGTCGTCGTAAGGGTGCACCAGCACAAGGCCGCGCTCGCGCGCCAGCGCATCGGCGGCACGCCGGGCCGCGGACAGGCCGTCGCCCCTCAACAACACGGTCGCGCCTTGCGCCTCGGTGCGGTCGATCTTCGTGAACGGCGTGCCCTCCGGCATCACGATCGTCGCGGGAATGCCGAGACGGCGCGCGTGATAGGCGACGCCCTGGGCATGGTTGCCGGCGGACATCGCGACGACCCCGCCGCGGCGCTGCGCCTCGTCGAGCGAGAGCAGCTTGTTGAGCGCGCCGCGCTCCTTGAAGGAGCCCGTCGGGTGCATCGTTTCGAGCTTGAGGTACATCTCGGCGGCGGCCAGTTCGCCGAGCGCCGCCGAGCGCACGGCGGGGGTGCGCGCAATCGCGCCGGCGAGAGCCGTCTCGGCGCGGCGCACGTCGGCGATCGTGACCGGCAGCGCGCTCACTGTTCAGGCGCCAAGGTCAGGGTGGCGGCCACGGCTTCCTTCCCGGGGAACAGCCAGCCGAAGCCGCGCCAGCGCGTCAGCAGGTCGGCGAAATGCCCCGACAGCGGGTTGCCGGACTGGCCGGGCGCCGCGATCATCCGCGCCTCCGAGGGCGCCGCGAGGTCGGTGATGATGCGCAAGCCGGCGCCGAAATATTGGTCATAAGGTCTTACCTCGGTGCGGATCGCACTTGGGCCGCGGTTGATCGTGTCGTAGCCGCCCGGCGTCGCAATGGAAACGCGCAACAGGTCGCGCAGCAGCGGCACCTGGTCCCACACCCGGTTCGGAAAATGCGCGACATGGGCCCGGCCCCACCGCCAATCGTTCATGTCGGCGCCGTAATCGCGGCGCAGTTGGCTGAGGGCACTGTCGAGGGTCTCGGCGAGGCGGGCGTCGCAGCTCTCGGCCGCGGGCGCCTTCGCATCGGCGCACCAATCCGGATGTTCCGTCAGCACCGCCTCCATGACCTGCGGCTTCAAATCCCAGTAGTCCGCCGCCGCCTGCCCCAGCCGGCCGAACAGCACGGCATGGCTGAAGGCGCGCAGCCATGCCGTGAACAGGAGCGGCTCGACCTTGTCCACGTCCATGCGGAAGTCCCAGCGCTTCAGCCGCTCGACAGCCTCCCGCGCCGCCGCGTCGGCCGGCGCGATGCGCGCCATCAGCGGCACCAGGCGCCGCGCCAGGATCGACAGCGTGTCGGCCTGGATCTGCGCGCTGGCTTCCGGCGACTGCACCGGGGTCGCCGCCAGCAGTTCCTCGATGCGCTGGGCCCGGTTCGGCAGATCCCAGTCGCGGCCGAGGAAATAGGGATAGGTGTCGGGCACGATCTTGTTGTTGGCGCTGACGAAGTGGCCGGAGGGCGGGTTCGTCGCGCTGGGCAACCGGTCGAACGGGATAAAGCCGGTCCAGTCGTACTCGCCGGTCCAGCCGGGCGACGGCATCCAACCCTCGCCCTTGGCCCGGATCGGGATGCGGGCCGGGGCGATGAAGCCGATTGTCCCGTCCACATCGCCATAGACCATGTTCAGCTGCGGCGCCACAAAGGCGCGGACGGCGTCGCGAAAGCCGTTCCAGTCGTGCGCCCGATCGAGCCGCCACAGCGCTTCCGGCGTGGTGTCGTCGCCGCCGAGAAAGGTCGTCTGCAGCGCCAGCACACAACCGGTCTCGACGACATCGCCGGCCAGCGCATCGGAAAGCACCGGGCCATGTCGGGTCTGGCGCACGACGATGTCCACCGGCGCTGCATCGCGCACGAGAATGCGCTCGTGGCGCGTCTCGAACGGCAGCGGCCCGCTCGGGGCGAGATAGCGCGCCGGATCGGCCGGGTCGATCTTCTCGATGAACAGATCCTCGATGTCGCTTTCCGTCGACGTAAAACCCCAGGCGATGCGGTCGTTGTGGCCGATGATCACGAACGGCGTGCCGGCGACGGTGCCGCCTGCGATTTCCCGCTGCGGCGTCTTGAGACGGGCGAGGTACCAGAAGCCGGGCGCGCCGAAGGCGAGATGCGGGTCGTTGGCGACGAGCGGCTTGCCGCTGGCGTTGTGCCGCCCGTCCACCACCCAATTGTTCGAGGCGTAGTGCGGTCCGACCGCCGGCGGCAGCGCCGCGTGAAGCGCGTCGAGCGGGAGCCGACGGTAGAGCGGCGCAAGCTCTGCCAGCGTCGTCGGCCCGTCCTTCGGGTAATTGGGATAGAGTACCGCCATGTCTGCCGGCGAGACCGTTCGCGCCAGCCGCGCCCGCACCAGTTCGCCTCGGTAATTGCCGCCCAGCTGGAGGTCGAGCAATTTGCCGATGACCAGCGTGTCCGCCGGCCGCCACGGTTCCGGCGTGAAGCGCAGCAGCAGAAACTCCGGCGGCAGCGCACCGCTCCGGCTCTGGAGAAAGGCGTTGACCCCGGCCGCGTAAGCCTCCAAAGCCGCCTTGAGCTCCGGCGACAGATGCGCCTGCTGCGCCTCGGCGGCGCGGTACAGCCCGAGCACGCGCATCTGGCGGTCGATGCCGAGCGCGGCGGCGCCGATGATCTCGGCGAGGCGCCCGGCGCCATAGCGGCGCTGCAATTCCATCTGGAACAGCCGGTCCTGCGCGTGCGCGAAGCCCAACCCGAAAGCCGCGTCGGCGTCGTCGGCGGCGCTTATCGTGACGACCCCGTCGGCGTCGCGGGCAATCGTGATTTCATGGCGCGGGCCGCGCACGGCCACGCGGCCATCCGTCGCCGGCAGCGAGGACCGCAGATAGAGATAGAAGCCGCCCGCCAGCACGACGACGAGCAGCAGCAGGCCGACGGCCGCCCGGCGGATCATCTCGGGCGGCGGCCGGGGCGCGCCATTACATGCCTAATTCGCGCAGAATCTTCTGGCGGTCGCCGTCGAGATCGGGGGCGGGAGCGCGGGTCGGCGGATCGGCGAAGGCCGACAATTTCATCGGGTTGCCGGCAAGCTTCAGCGGCCCGGTCACTGGATCGTCGACCTCGACCAGCATGTTGCGCGCGGGGACCTGCGGGTGCGCGATCGCCTGCGCGACGTTGTTGACCGGCCCGCACGGCAGCCCGGCCTTCTCCAACACCGCGATCCAGTGATCGGTCGTGTCGTTCTTCAGCACGCTCTCGATCTCGGCCTTCAGCGCCTGCTGATGCTGGTTGCGCAGCGGGTTGGTCTTGAACAGCGGATTTTCCGCCAGGTCCGGGCGGTCGAGCGCCTCGGTGAGCTTGACGTAGAGCCCGTCATTGCCGGCGGCGATGATGATGTGCCCGTCCCTCGTCGCGAACGCCTCGAACGGGGTGATCGACGGGTGGCGCGCGCCGAGCGGCCCCGGAATTTCGCCGGTCGTCGTGTAGCGCATGACCGCGTTTTCGAGCAGCGCAAGCTGGCAATCGAAGAGCGCGACATCGACCTTGGTCGCCTCGCCGGTGCGCTCGCGGTGCAGCAGGGCCGCGTTCAGCGCAACCGCCGTGTAGAGGCCGCCCGCCAGATCCCCGACCGAGGTGCCGACCCGCACCAATTCGCCGCCCGGCGTGCCGGTGATGCTCATGATGCCGCCGAGACCCTGCACCACCATGTCGTAGGAGGGATAATGCGAATAGGGGCCGGTGTGGCCGAAGCCGGAGGCGGCGGCGTAGACGAGGCGCGGGTAGCGCGCGTGCAGCGTTTCCCAGCCGTAGCCGAGCTTTTCCATCGTGCCGGGGCGGAAGTTCTCGACGAGCGCGTCGCCCTTGTCGAGCAGGCGCTCGAAGATGTCCCGGTCGGCCGCCGCTTTGAGATCGAGGACGATCGATTCCTTGCCGCGGTTGACGGATGCGAAATACGTCGATTTGCCGTTCTTGAACGGCCCGTACTGGCGCGCATCGTCGCCGCTGCCCGGCGCCTCGACCTTGATGACGCGCGCGCCAAGCTCGGCAAGCAGCAGGGTGCAATAGGGGCCGGCGAGGATGCGCGACAGGTCGATGATCGTGATGCCCGACAGTGGTCCGGGTTGAGCCATATCTTTATCCTCGTGCGGCGGCGCCGATTCCGAAGTTGGAATAGCGCAGAGAGCGGGCGTGCCGCAATCGCGGCTGCCGATCGGGTTGACACCGTCCCAGCCGCGGCCCATCGTCCGCGCGGCCATTTCGCGAACGCCAATGCCCAACCGGCGCGACGAACACGATGACGGCGAAGCCCGCCGGACGGCGGCGCTGATGGGGTTCATCGTGATCCTGTCGCTGGCGATCGCGGGGGTCACCCTGGTGCGTCAGCTCGGCAAGGAATCCCGCTTCGAGGACTGCCTGATGTCGGGCCGCACCAACTGCGCGCCGATCGAGGTCCCGCTCCGCGGCGGCTGACTTCGATAAGCGATCAATCGCGGCCGGTGGCGGCGCGCTGGTTGAACAGGATGCGGCGCTCCTCCTCGGTCGGCGGCGCCGAACGCCGCCATTCCTTGCCGAGATCGACGCCCTTCTGCACCGCCGGGCGCCGCTTCACCGCCTCGCGCCAGCGCGAGACGTTGGGAAACTCGTCGAGCGGCTGGCCGAGCGGCCTCGCGATCAGCACCCACGGCCAGCACGCCATATCGACGATCGAATAGTCCTCGACGATGTAATCGCGGCCCTCCAGCCGGCGCTCGAGGACGCCGAGGCAGCGGTGGTATTCGTCGGCGTAGCGCTTGTGCGAGTACGGGTGCTCGCCCTGCGCGTAATTGACGAAATGGCTGAGCTGGCCAGCCATCGGGCCGAGATTGCCGACCTGCCAGAACAGCCACTCCATCGCCTCCTTGCGCTGGCGCCGGCCGGGCGGCAGGAAGCGCCCGGACCGCTCCGCCAGATCCAGCAGGATCGCACCCGATTCGAAGACCGAGACAGGACCGTCCTCGGCGTCGTGATCGACGATCGCCGGCATGCGGTTGTTCGGGCTGATCGCGAGGAACTCAGGTTTGAACTGGTCGCCCTTGCCGATATTGACGGGAATGACGCGGTACGGGAGGCCGCATTCCTCCAGCATGATGGAGATCTTCCAGCCGTTCGGCGTCGGCCAATAATAGAAGTCGATCATCCGGTGGACACTCCTTGGGTCACGCGAGGGTGCGGGCGACGGCGACGAGCGCGGCGTCGCTGCCGGGGGCGCCGACGATCGACAGCCCGATCGGCAATCCATCGACTTCGGCGCCGGGGATGCTGACCTGCGGCACGCCGGTCAGGCCGCCGTGGCAGCAGAGCGCGGTGATGCGGTCGCGCAGCGGCTCCAGCACAGAGAGGCTCTGGCCGCGCGGCGGCGCCGGGAACGGCGTCGTCGGCAGGCACAGGATCGTCCCCGGCGGCAGCAGCTGCCGCATGCGGCCCCGCGCCTCGCGCCGCACCAAGGCGGCGTAGTTGCGCTCGCTCTCGGGGGTCAGCGAGGCGAGCACGAGGTTGCGCGCGACGTTGAAGGCGAAACGAGGGTTGTCGCGGTCGACCCAGTCGCGGAAGGTCTGCCACGCCTCGTACGGCTGCAACGTGCGCTGCGCCCGCGCCCAGGCGGCGAGGCCCGGCGGCGCCATGATGTCCTCGCGCGCCTCGCCGACGAGCGCTCGCAGCCGCGCAACCAGCGGCGCCAGCGCGTCGGCCGCCTCCGGATCGGCGAGGCCGAAGGCATCGGTGGCGATGACGAGCCGGCGCGGCAGGTCAGAGGGGATCGCCTCGCCCAGCATCACCGCGGAGACTCGCGCGAACGAATCGGCGTCGCGGGCGAACCAGCCGGTTGTGTCGGAAGTCGGCGCCTGCTGCATCATGCCGGTAAGGTCGAGCCGGCCGTGGGTCGGGCGAATGCCGTAGAGGCCGCAAAAGCTCGCCGGCACCCGGACGGAGCCGCCAGTGTCGGTGCCGAGCGCGGTGTCGCACAGCCCGGCCGCCACCGCCGCGGCGGAGCCTGAGGACGAGCCGCCGGGCACCCGGCCGAGGGCGCGCGGGTTGGTCGGCGTGCCGTCGAACGGGTTTTCGCCGAGGATGCCGAGAGAGACCTCGTCGGTGACGGTCTTGCCGACGAGCGCCGCGCCGGCATCCAGCAGGCGCTGCACCGCCCAGGCGTGCCGGGTCGGCACCGGATGGGTCCGTCCCCAGTCGTGGTTGCCGCCGCCAGTCGGGCGGCCCGCGACGTCGAACAGGTCCTTGGCGGCGAAGGTCATCCCGGCGAGCGGGCCGTTCGCGCTGCCGTCGATGCGGAAGCGCTGTCCCGGCACGAAGGCGTTGACTGGATCGGTTGCGTCTTCTGGGCCGCCCGCCATGCGCATCTCCGCTGCCAGCAATCTTCACTTAACCAAACCGCGCCTATCGTCGTCCGGCAGCGTAGCGGAACGGGGGCTGGCGTGGCGAGAATCAACGCCGGCGCGGTCGGCGTTCTCTTCATCATCGCATCGACCGCGGCGGCGCAGGCGCAGCAGACGGTCATTACCTCGAAGTCGCCGTACTGGAAGGTGGGGGTCGAGGATCCGGCGCTGAGCCGCGCCTGCGCGATCGGCCGGTTCGGGCTGAAGGACCCGAAACGCTACGTCGCCCGCTTCACCGGTCCCGAGGGCGGGGCCGTACTCGGCATCGCCAAAGGCAGCGGCCTCAACCTCGTCGATCCCGATCACAAGGCGAAGCCGAACGAGGATTATTTCTTCCACGATCACGGCACGAGCAGCTGCGCCGTCTACGTCGGCGGCCGCAACAAATAGGTCGCGCATTCGGCGGGGCTGACATCGCGGCGGCGATGCGGGAAAATCCGCCGCGAACACGATACCCGGCATGGCGTCCGCTTCCCGCATTCTCGTCATCAAGCTCGGCGCGCTCGGGGACATCGTGCAGGTCATGGGGCCGGCGGCGGCGATCCGGGCGCATCACCGCGATGCCGCGATCACGTTCTTGACGACGGCGCCGTTCGCCGAGCTGGCGCGGGCCGCGCCCTATTTCGACGAAGTGTGGATCGACGAGCGCCCGGGCTGGGACGACCCGCGCGGCGTGTGGCGCCTGGCGCGGCGGCTGCGGGAGGGCGGCTTCGACCGCGTCTACGACTTCCAGACGCGGGTGCGCACGGCCGCCTATTTCTGGCTGATGCGCCGGCGCGGCGGGCCGGAGTGGTCGGGGATCGCGCCCGGCGCCTCGCACCCGCACGCCAATCCGGCACGGACGCGCCTGCACACGCTCGACCGTCAGGCCGACCAGCTGCGCCACGCCGGCATCGATCGAGACGTGCCGCTGCCCGATCTTTCGTGGGCGCCGGCCGATCTGGAGCGCTTCGGCCTCCCGCCGGACTACATGCTGCTGATCCCCGGCGGCGCGCCGCATCGGCCGCGCAAGCGCTGGCCGGTCGGGCATTACGCGATGCTGGCGCGGCGTCTCGCTGCGGCAGGGCTGACGCCGGTGGCTGTCGGCGGGCGCGAGGAAAAGCCGCTCGGCGCCGCGATCGCGGCGGCCGAACCGAAGACGCGCGACCTGACCGGGCAGACCGGCTTCGGCGATATTGCCGCCCTCGGCCGCGGCGCGCGGCGGGTCGTCGGCAACGACACCGGCCCGATGCACCTCGCCGTCGCCGGCGGCGCCGCCGCGACGGTGCTCTATTCCGACGCGTCCAACCCCGACCTGACCGCGCCGCGCGGGAGGGATGTCGTGGTATTGCGCCGTCCCGATCTGGCCGACCTGCCGGTGGACGAGGTTGCCGCGACCTTAGCCTTGGGTTAAGCCGTTTACATGATCAAATAAAACGGTCGTCCCGGCGCAGGCCGGGACCCACTTGTGCAGCCGGCCTCGTACTCGGATGAGTGGGTCCCCGGCCTGCGCCGGGACGACGATTGGAACCGATATGCCGAGCAATCCCGAGCTTTACCGACCGACAGGGCCAGTCGGCGTCACCTTGCCGGATAGTTCGAAGCGCGAGTTTCCAGGTCCGATCAGCGGCAACGAATTGGCCGCCGCAATCGGTCCCGGCCTCGCCAAGGCGGCCATCGCCCTCAAGATCGACGGCAAGCCGCGCGACCTCGCGACCGTGATCGACCACGACGCCAGCGTCGCGATCGTCACGCCGCAGACGCCGGAGGGCCTCGAAATCCTGCGCCACGACGCCGCGCATGTGATGGCGGAGGCCGTCAAGGAACTCTATCCCGAGACGCAGGTGACATTCGGCCCGGCGACCGAGAACGGCTTTTACTACGACTTTGCCCGAGACACGCCCTTCACCCCGGAAGACCTCGCGAAGATCGAGGAGCGGATGCGCGAGATCGTGCGCCGCGACGAAAAGATTACCCGCGAGGTATGGAACCGGGAAGAGGCGGTCGCCTTCTTCGACAAGATCGGCGAGCGCTACAAGGCGGAATGGATCCGCGAAATCCCGGCGGACGAGGAGATCAGCGTCTACCGCCAGGGGAATTTCGTCGATCTCTGCGTCGGGCCGCACCTGCCCTCAACCGGCCGCCTCGGCCAGGCGTTCAAGCTGATGTCGGTGGCCGGGGCCTATTGGCGCGGCGATGCGCGCAACGCCCAGCTCCAGCGCATCCACGGCACCGCCTGGGCAACGCAGAAGGACCTCGACCAGTACCTGTTCCGCCTCGAAGAGGCGGAGCGGCGCGACCATCGCAAGCTCGGCCGCGAACTCGACCTCTTCCACCTGCAAGAGGAGGCGGTCGGCAGCGTCTTCTGGCACCCCAAGGGCTGGAAGCTCTTCCGCATCATCGAGGAATACATGCGCCGGCGGCTCGACGCCGCGGGCTATCAGGAGGTGAAGGCGCCGCAGCTCCTCGACCGCAGCCTGTGGGAAGCCTCCGGCCACTGGGACAACTTCCGCGAGAACATGTTCATCGCGCAGAGCCGCGACGAGCGCGTGCTCGCGGTGAAGCCGATGAACTGCCCCGGCCACGTGCTGATTTTCCGCAGCCAGCTGCGCAGCTACCGCGACCTGCCGATGCGCCTCGCCGAGTTCGGCAGCTGCCATCGCAACGAGCCGTCGGGAGCGCTGCACGGCATCATGCGGGTGCGCGCCTTCACCCAGGACGACGCCCATATCTTCTGCGTCCGTCCGGACCCCGACGCGACCGGCGACAGCCAGGTCAAGACCGAGGCGATCGCCTTCTGCAACCTGCTGATGTCGGTCTACCGCGATTTCGGCTTCGACGACGTCGCGATCAAGCTCGCGACTCGGCCGACGCAGCGCATGGGCAGCGAGGCGCAGTGGGACCTTGCGGAAAAGGACCTGGAGGAGGCGGTCAAGGCGGCGGGGCTGTCCTTCACCTTGAACCCCGGCGAGGGGGCCTTCTACGGCCCGAAGCTCGAGTTCGTATTGCGCGACGCGCTCGGCCGCGACTGGCAGTGCGGCACGTTGCAGCTCGATTTTCAGATGCCGGAGCGGCTCGGCGCCGCCTATGTCGGCGAGGACGGCGGGCGGCACGCGCCGGTCATGCTGCACCGCGCCATCCTCGGCTCCGTCGAACGCTTCATTGGCGTCCTGATCGAACATTACGCTGGCCGCTTGCCGCTGTGGCTCGCGCCGGTGCAGGCGGTCGTCGCGACGATCACGACCGAGGCCGCCCCCTACGCCGAGGAGGTGGCTGCAACCTGCGCTGCCGCGGGGTTGAGAATCATCCCCGACACGAGCAACGACACGATCGCCTACAAGGTGCGCGAGCACAGCCTCGCCAAGGTGCCGATGATGCTGGTTGTCGGCCGCCGCGAGGCGGAAAAGCGCATGGTCTCGTTGCGCCGGCTCGGCAGTAATGAGCAGCAGGCTCTTGCGCTCGACGAGGCCGTTGCTAGATTAGCGTCGGAGGCGGCTGCCCCCGCCTAGGGGCGCGCCCGCCGGCGGAAGCGTATCAACCAGAGATGGGAGGGTCTACATAGCCAGACCACCGCTGAACCTCACCCCCACCCGTGAGGGGCCCCGGATCAACGAAGAGATCGGTGTGCCGAAAGTACGGCTCGTTGACGAGCGCGGTAACATGGTGGGCGTCGTCGGGCGCAACGAGGCGCTCGCGAAGGCGGTCGACGCCGGGCTGGATCTCGTCGAGGTCTCGCCGAACGCGGACCCGCCCGTCGTCAAGATTCTCGACTTCGGCAAGTTCAAATACGAAGAACAGAAGAAAAAGAACGAAGCCCGCAAGAAACAGAAAATCATCGAGATCAAGGAAATCAAGCTGCGCCCCAGCATCGACGACCACGATTACGACGTGAAAATGCGCAGCATGCACAAGTTCATCGGCGAAGGCGACAAGGTGAAGGTGACGATGCGCTTTCGCGGCCGCGAGCTGGCGCACCAGGAGCTGGGGATGGACGTGCTGATGCGGGTCCGCGGCGATCTCGAAGAGATCGCCAAGGTCGAGCAGATGCCGCGGATGGAAGGCCGTCAGATGACGATGGTCATGTCCCCGAAATAGCGGGACGAGCCGCGGCGGCTATTTCGTCGCCGGCTGCACGACCAGAGACAGCACCGGGTAGATCGGGCCGAGCTGCGGGTGTCCCGGGCTCGTCCAGGTCGGCATGCTGGCGATTCCGAGCATCAGCCCCAGCGCGAACGGAATGAGAAAGCGTCTCATCGGTTCGTCTCCTTCAACTCGTCGTCACGCCTGCGGTAAACGGCAGAGGGTGGTGATCGGTTCACGGGCGGCCGCCTTGCTTTCTCCGGGCACCGCCGGTATAACCCGCCGCTTCTGGGATGGCGGGCCCGCGGCGCGCCGGGGAAAGCCGGCGCGGGCACAGCAACAGGGCATGCCTGCCGCCCCGAACGACAGGAACGGAAATGCCCAAGCTCAAGACCAAAAGCGGCGCCAAGAAGCGCTTCGGCCGCACCGGCGCCGGCAAGATCAAGCACAACTACGCGTACAAGCGCCATCGGCTGGTCAGCAAGGACAAGCAGGGCAAGCGCAAGCGCCGCGGCACCACGACGATGCAGCCGGGCGACGCGAACTTGGTGTTGACCTACATGCCGTACATGCGGGGCTGAACCATGGCGAGGGTCAAGCGCGGAGTCACGACGCACGCGCGCCACAAGAAAATCCTGAAGCTGGCGAAGGGCTATCGCGGCCGCGCCGGCACCGCCTTCCGCATCGCGATCGAGCGCGTCGAGCGCGGGCTGCAATACGCCTATCGCGACCGCCGCAACCGCAAGCGCGACTTCCGCGGGCTGTGGATCCAGCGCATCAACGCCGGCGTTCGCGAGCACGGCCTGACCTATTCGCAATTCATGCACGGGCTGAAGCAGGCGGGGGTCGAACTCGACCGCAAGGTGCTGTCGGACCTCGCGATTCGCGAGCCGGAGGCGTTTGCCGCGGTCGTGGCGACGGCGAAGGCGGCGCTCGAAGCGGCGCCGGCGGCGGCATGAGACGCCGGCCGCGGCCCCTCACCCCGGCCCTCTCCCGGCAGGCGGGGAGAGGGAGTGCGGCTGCGCCGCAGGCGCGATTTAGCGGCGGGTGCTCTCGCTAGGCCCCGCGCGCGTTATTGGAACCACGGAGGGGCCGCAACGGCCCCTTTTTTGTATTCGGGAAATCAGATGGACGATCCGCAACAACTCGCTGACACCGGCGCGCGAGAGATCGCCGCGGCCGCCTCCCCGGAAGCGCTCGAACAGGTCCGCGTCAAATATCTCGGCCGCCAGGGCCTGGTGACGCAGATGATGCGCGGCCTCGGCAGCCTGCCATCCGAGGCGCGGCGCGACGCCGGGCTGCGCCTCAACGCGCTGAAGGACGAGCTGAGCGCTGCGGTCGACGTGCGAAGCGCCGAACTCGGACGGGCCGCGCTCGACCGCCGCCTCGCCGAGGAGCGCGCCGACGTCACCCTGCCCGTTGCCTACGCCACGGCGGGTCGGATCCACCCGATCAGCCAGACCGTCGACGAGATCGTCGCGATCTTCGGCGAGATGGGGCTCGTCGTCGCCGAAGGCCCGCACATCGAGGACGATTTCTACAACTTCACCGCGCTCAACATCCCGCCCGAGCACCCGGCGCGGCAGGAGCACGACACGTTCTACCTGCCGCCGCGGCCGGGCCACCGCAGCAACCGCGAGGCTGTGCTCGGGGCGCCCGCGGACGATGGCAGCCGCCTCGTGCTGCGCACCCATACCTCACCGGTGCAGATCCGCACGATGCAAGCGCAGCAACCGCCGATCCGCATCATCGTCCCCGGCCGCACGTTCCGCGCCGACCACGATGCGACCCATTCTCCGATGTTCCACCAGGTCGAGGGGCTGGTGATCGACCGGGTCACCCATATGGGACACCTCAAGGGCTGCCTCATCGAGTTCTGCCGTGCCTTTTTCGGGCTCGACGATCTGCCGGTACGCTTCCGGCCGAGCTACTTCCCGTTCACCGAGCCGTCGGCCGAAGTCGATATCGGCTGCTCGCGCAAGGGCGGCGAATTGAAGATCGGCGCCGGCGGCGACTGGCTCGAAATCCTGGGCAGCGGCATGGTGCACCCGCAGGTCTTGCGCAATTGCGGCATCGACCCGGACGAGTACCAGGGCTTTGCCTTCGGCATGGGGATCGAGCGGGTGGCGATGCTGAAGTACGGCATCCCCGATCTGCGGACGATGTACGACAGCGACCTGCGCTGGCTGCGCCATTACGGGTTCGTCCCGCTCGACATCCCGTCGCCGGTGCGAGGACCGCTGCCGCCGGGACTCTCGGCATGAAGACGACGCTGTCCTGGCTCAAGACGCATCTCGCGACCGAAGCGGCGGCCGAGGAGATCGTCGAACGGCTCGTCATGCTCGGGCACGATGTCGAGGGGGTCGAAAACCGCGGCGAGGGGCTGGCGCCGTTCGTCGTGGCGCGCGTGCTGTCGGCCGAGCGGCACCCCAACGCCGACCGGCTCCAGGTCTGCGTCGTCGATGCCGGCGCCGGCGAGGTGCAGGTCGTGTGCGGCGCGCCGAACGCGCGCGCCGGGATGAAGGGCGTGTTCGGCGCCGCCGGGGTCACGATCCCGCGCACCGGCGCCCTCCTCAAGGAAAGCGCGATCCGCGGCGTCGCCTCGCGCGGCATGCTGATGTCGGCCTACGAGCTGGCGCTCAGCGACGACCATGAAGGCATCATCGAGGTCGCCGAGGACGCACCCGTCGGCGCCCGCTACGCCGGCCTCATCGGCCTCGACGACCCGGTCATCGACATCAAGGTGACGCCGAACCGGGCGGACTGCCTCGGCGTACGGGGCATCGCGCGCGACCTCGCGGCGGCCGGCGTCGGGTCGCTGCTGCCGCTCGACGCGACCCCGGTCGAAGGCCGCTTCCGCTCCCCCATCGCGATCCATCTGACCGACCTCAAGGCCTGCCCGCTGTTCCTCGGCCGCCACTTCCGCGGTCTGCGCAACGGCCCCAGCCCGGCATGGCTGCGCGAGCGGCTGGAAGCCATCGGGCTGCGGCCGATCTCGGCGCTGGTCGACATCACCAACTTCCTGACCTTCGACCTCAACCGGCCCTTGCACGTGTTCGACGCCGGCAAGCTCGACGGCGACCTGACCGTGCGCTTCGCCGAACCGGGCGAGAAGATGCTGGCGCTGAACGGGCGCGAATATGAGCTCGACCCCGAGGTCACCGCGATCGCCGACGACAGCGGCGTGCAGAGCCTCGGCGGCGTCATGGGCGGCGAGCCGACCGGCTGCACCGAGGCGACGACCGAGATGTTCATCGAGGCGGCATTGTTCGACCCGGTCCGCACCGCGGCGACCGGCCGCCGCCTCGGCATCCAGAGCGATGCCCGCTACCGCTTCGAGCGCGGCGTCGATCCCGCGTTCGTGCGGCCCGGCCTGGAAATCGCGACCCGGCTGATCCTCGAATGGTGCGGCGGCGAGGCCTCCGACATCGCCGTCGCCGGGTCCGAACCGGAATGGCGGCGGCATTACGTGCTGCGCGGGGAGCGCTGCGCCAGCCTCGGCGGGCTGCACGTGCCGCCGGCCGAGACGCGCGCGGTCCTCGAAGCGCTCGGCTGCGAGGTCGTGGAGGAGCCGCGCAGCGGCGGCAACCTGAAGGTCACCCCGCCGTCATGGCGCGGCGACATTGTCGGCGAGGCCGACCTCGTCGAGGAAGTGCTGCGCGTCAAGGGCTACGGCGAGATCCCGCCGGTGCCGCTGGCGCGGCCGACGGCAGTGTCGCGGCCGGCGCTGCAGCCGCGCCAGCGCCGCACCGAGCTGGTGCGCCGAACGCTG
>Ga0070739_10002395_pt1 | contig 25422 bp, 22 predicted proteins | sample Coa_R1_7_FD_66445 | JGI IMG/M metagenome (GOLD analysis project Ga0070739, IMG submission 66445) | Surface soil microbial communities from Centralia Pennsylvania, which are recovering from an underground coalmine fire - Coalmine... | ecosystem: Environmental > Terrestrial > Soil > Unclassified ...
CGCGCGATGCCCAGCGTGGGCATCAGGCCCTGGACCGCGGCCAGGATCGCGTAGTCCCCGCAGCCCGGGCACCAGCGCACCTCCTGATCCGTCTTGAAATCCTTCACCGTCAAGGGAAGGAGCGTCCTCGTGCCCTCAGCGACACCCGTTCCCTCAGACAACACCGTGGCGCTAGGCGACACTGACGATCCCCTCCTGGATGACGACCGCGAGCTGTTCGGCGGTGAACGGCAGGCCGCGCACCTGGGTGACCGGCTGCGCGTCGACGAGGTACTTGGCCCGGATCAGGCCGGCGAGCTGACCGAGGTTCATCTCGGGAACGAGTACGAGCTCGTAGTCCGCGAGCACGTCGCCGAGGTTGGCCGGGAACGGGTTCAGGTGCCGCAGGTGTGCCTGCGCGACCTGGCCGCCGTCGAGACGGACGCGGCGTACTGCGGCAGCGATCGGTCCGTAGGTCGAGCCCCAGCCGAGCACGAGCACCCGCGCGCCGCCGCTGGGGTCGTCGACCTCCAGCGGCGCGACGCTGTCCGCGATCCGATCCACCTTCGCCTGCCGGGTACGCACCATCAGGTCGTGGTTGGCCGGATCGTAGGAGATCTCCCCGGTCCCGTCCGCCTTCTCGATCCCGCCGATGCGATGCTCAAGACCCGGCGTACCCGGAATCGCCCACGGCCGCGCCAACGTCTCTGGATCACGCTGATAGGACAGGAAAGGTTCACCGTCCTCGGACGGCTTGGCGAATTCGACGTGCAGGTCCGGCAGCTTCTCGACGTCGGGGATGTGCCACGGCTCCGAACCGTTGGCCAGATAACCGTCCGAGAGCAGGAACACCGGCGTGCGGTACGTCAACGCGATCCGCGCCGCCTCCAACGCCGCATCGAAGCAGTCGGCTGGCGAACGCGGCGCCACGATCGGCACCGGCGCCTCGCCGTTGCGGCCGAACATCGCCTGCAGCAGGTCCGCCTGCTCGGTCTTCGTCGGCAGGCCGGTCGACGGGCCGCCGCGCTGAATGTCGCAGATGATCAGCGGCAGTTCCAGCGACACCGCCAGACCCACGGTCTCGCTCTTGAGCGCGACCCCGGGTCCTGACGTGGTCGTCACCCCGAGCGCTCCGCCGAAGGAGGCGCCGAGCGCCGCGCCGATGCCCGCGATCTCGTCCTCGGCCTGGAAGGTGCGCACGCCGAAGTTCTTGTGCTTCGACAGCTCGTGCAGGATGTCCGACGCCGGCGTGATCGGGTAGGAGCCCAGGAACAGCGGCAGGCCGGAGCGCTGCGAGGCCGCGATCAGGCCGTAGGCCAGCGCGAGGTTGCCGGAGATGTTGCGGTACCGGCCGCTGGGCAGCGCCGCGGGGGCGATCTCGTAGGAGACCGCGAACTCCTCGGTGGTCTCGCCGAAGTTCCAGCCGGCCAGGAACGCCGCGCGGTTGGCGGCCGCGATGTCGGGCTTGTTGCCGAACTTCTGCTCCAGGAACGCCAGAGTGCGGTCGGTCGGACGGTTGTACAGCCAGGAGAGCAGCCCGAGCGCGTACATGTTCTTGGCGCGCTCGGCCTCCTTGCGGGAGAGCGGAAGCCCTTCCAGCGCCTTGACCGTGGAAGAGGTCAGCGCGACCGGATGTACGCGGTACCCGTCCAGTTCGCCGGTCTCCAGCGGGTTGGCCGGGTAACCGACCTTGGTCAGCGCGCGCGTGGTGAACTCATCGGTATTGACGATGATCGTGGCGCCGCGCGGCAGGTCCTTCAGATTCGCCTTGAGCGCCGCCGGGTTCATCGCCACCAGCACGTCCGGGGCGTCGCCGGGGGTGAGGATGTCGTGGTCGGCGAAGTGCAGCTGGAAGGCCGAGACTCCGGGCAGCGTCCCGGCGGGGGCGCGGATCTCGGCCGGGAAGTTCGGCAGTGTGGACAGGTCGTTGCCGTACGCGGCGGTCTCTGCGGTGAACCGGTCCCCGGTCAGCTGCATGCCGTCGCCGGAGTCGCCCGCGATCCGGATCACTACCGCACCGATCCGCTCGACCGCGGCGCCCCGCTTCTCTTCGATCGCCTCGCCCGCCACCGAACCTCCTCGCGCGTCCGCATCCTGGGACGGTACTTGGGATCGCCTGCGCCGCTTCGATCACCGGAGCGGGTAGTTCCCCGCACTCCCGAGTCCAATCCATCGTACGCCTGAGTGGACGGCGAACGGCCCGTGCTCATGCGGCGCACGGCAGTCCAATAGCGCTCTAGCGAGCCGAGTACCCTTGTGCGATGACGCGGGGGACCCGCCCGGAAGAGGGAGAAACCCCGGCAGTGGTGGCGGTTGACTGGCGCGCGAGGGCAGGCGGCGAGCTTTTATGGGAATCGGCGGCACGGGCGGCACGACCTATTACTCCGCCTACTCGATCGTCGGCATGTTGTTGCTGCTCGGTGTCGCGTTCGTCACGGTGTCCTTCGCCGCGAACCGGCTGCTCGCCCCGGCCAGGCCGACGCCGGAAAAGCTGCTCACCTATGAATGCGGTGTGGATCCGGTCGGCGAGGGCTGGGCGCATACCCATGTGCGGTACTACGTCTACGCGTTTCTTTACGTCATCTTCGCGGTGGACGCCGTCTACCTGTTCCCATGGGCTACCGTGTTCGCCGCGCCGGGCTTCGGCGCTACCACGCTGGTCGAGATGTTCGTCTTCATCGGCTTTCTGGCGGTCGGGATCCTCTACGCCTATAAGAAGGGCGTGCTGACGTGGTTGTGAACGAGGGGGAGGCGCTGGACCCGGCGATCGGGGCCGACGCGGGCTCGAACGGGGCCGGCGCCGGGCACCGGGCGGGCGCCGTAGCGCTCGGCATTCCGCGGGTCGGCGCGCCGGCGCGCGGTTTCGGCACGGGCTTCGACCTGGCGCCCAAACCGATGAAGGTCGTGCTCAACTGGGGCCGCAAGTACTCGCTGTGGGTGTTCAACTTCGGCCTGGCCTGCTGCGCGATCGAGTTCATCGCGGCCTCGATGGCCCGGCACGACTTCATCAGGCTCGGCGTGATCCCGTTCGCGCCAGGCCCGCGCCAGGCCGATCTGATGGTCGTATCGGGCACGGTCAGCGACAAGATGGCCCCGGCGGTCAAGCGGCTGTACGAGCAGATGCCGGAGCCGAAGTACGTCATCTCCTTCGGCGCGTGCGCGAACTGCGGCGGGCCGTACTGGGACTCCTACTCGGTGACCAAGGGCGTCGACCAGATCATTCCGGTGGACGTGTACGTGCCCGGCTGCCCGCCGCGGCCCGAGGCGCTGCTGCAAGGGATCATCCGGCTTCAGGAGAAGATCGCCGCCGAAGGGACCGGCGGCCGTGTCCTGACGGCGCCGCGCGACTCCTCGAACGGGCAGGCCAAGTCGGACAAGCCGAGGCTCAAGCCGCTCAAGTCGCGCTGGCAGCGTTCGCGTCCGGCGGCGCAGCCGCAAGGCGAGCCAGCCGCTGCGCTGGCACCGACGGTGGCGATCGAGCCGCAGTTGACGGCCCAATTCGTGACTGATCCGCTACCCGCCGAGCCGGTGCCGACCGCACCCGCATCGAGTGCAGTCGTACCGAACACAGCTGCACCGGGCACAGAGGCGCCTGCGGAGGCGCCGACTGTCGAAGTGACGCGTGGCGAGCCTGCGCAGGGCGGCGCTCAATTCGCGGGTGAAAGTCATGAAACCGCCGCCGGCGAACCGAGTTCCGGGACGGTCGCCACTCCCGAAGCGCCGACGGTCGAGGTGCCGCTGCCGATCGTCTCCTCCGCCGAGGCGCTCACCGAGGAGGTGCCGATCGTGGCGGCGCCGGGCGACCTTGGCCCGACCGAGCTGCTGCCGAAGATCAAGGTGCCGCGCCGCCACTATTTCCGCGAGCTGCGCCGTGCCCGCGACCACGGCCTCTCGTTGTTCGACAAGGCGGCCCGCGACCAGGAGTGGGAGTACGACGATGAGTCCTGAAAGCGCGGGGGCTCTCGTCGCGGCGGTGACCCCGGTGCTCGCGCAGGCCACCGGCGGCGCCGTCGAGGTGCGGGAGAACTTCGGCCAGGCGCTCGCCGTCGTACCGCCCGAGCAGTGGATCGCGGCGCTGACCGCGGCCCGCGACGAACTGGGCGCTACCTTTTTCGACTGGCTGACCGCCGTCGACGAATTGGAGAACGGCTACACGATCGCCGCGTTCGTCTGCGCTCCGGCCGACGCGACCGCCGCCGGCTCAGCCGCCTCCGCTGGTGCCGGACTCAAGCGCGGCCAAGGCCTGCTGCTGAAGACTGCAGTGCCGCGGGAAAACGCCGAACTGCCGACGGCGACCACGGTGTACCGCGGCGCGAACTGGCACGAGAGGGAGACGTTCGAGATGTTCGGGGTCGAGTTCACCGGACATCCCGACCTCAAGCCGCTGCTGCTGCCCGACGGTTTCGAAGGGCATCCGCTGCGCAAGGAGTTCATCCTCGCCTCGCGCGTGGCGAAAGCCTGGCCCGGCGCCAAGGAGCCGGGTGAGTCCGAACACGACCGGGGGAAGGCGTCGCCGGGGCGCCGCCGGATGCTGCCGCCGGGAGTGCCGGGGGAGGAGTGGCTCAAACCGCTGCCCCCGCGGACCCCGGAGTCAGCGGGCGCGGTCGAGACGAGCACGGCTAAGCAGGGCCCGGCTCAGCAGAGCACGGGCGAGCGGGGCGTGGCAGGAGACTCATCCGGCGCGGACGGCGAGGTCGAGAGCTGATGGGCGGCGCCGCGCACTGGTGGCTCGAGGTCGGCCTGCGGCTCGTCGTCATCCTCGGCTTCTTCCTGGTCGTGCCGCTGCTGGTGGGCCAGATGGAACACAAGGCCATGGCGCACATGCAGGGCCGGGTCGGGCCGATGGAGGCAGGCGGCTTCCACGGCTGGGCGCAGCTGATCGCGGACGGTGTGAAGTTCGCGCAGAAGGAGTCGGTCGTGCCCGCCGACGCCGACCGCGCCGTCTTCCAGCTCGCCCCGACCGTCGCGCTGCTGCCGTACCTGGTCGCGCTGGTGGTCGTGCCGATCGGCCCGGGCACGCAGGTCGGGGTCGCCCTCGACGTCGGGCTTTTCTTCGTGCTCGCGGTCATGGGTGTCGGGGTGCTCGGCACCCTGATGGGCGGCTGGGCCAGCGCCAACAAGTACTCGCTGCTCGGCGGGATCCGCACGGCAGCCCAGCTGATGGCCTATGAGCTGCCGATGCTGCTGTCGGCGGCCTCCGTGGGCATGGCCGCCGGGACCCTGTCGCTCAGCGGAATCGTCGACAAGTGGCAGTGGTGGTGGCTGCCCTGGCAGCTGATCGGCGCCTTCGTGTTCTTCGTCTCCGGTCTGGCCGAGCTGCAGCGCCCGCCGTTCGACATGCCGGTGGCCGACTCCGAGATCATCTTCGGCGCGTACACCGAGTACACCGGCCTGCGCTTCGCCTTCTTCCTGCTGGCCGAGTACGCCGGGATCGTGCTGCTGTGCCTGCTGACCACGGTGCTCTTCCTCGGCGGCTGGCACGGCCCGTTCTCCGCGCACCTGGGGTGGCTGTGGACGGTGCTCAAAACCCTGGTGCTCTCCTTCGTGGTGATCTGGCTGCGCGTCAGCTATCCGCGACTGCGCGAAGACCAGCTGATGCGCTTCGCCTGGACCGCGCTGATCCCCCTGGCCCTTGCCCAACTCGCGATCACCGGGGTGGTGAGAGTGCTGTGACCTCCGAGCTGGATCAGAGCGCCGACGTGGACAAGGGACCAGACGTGACGAAGAGTCCGGCCCGGGAGTTTCCCGGCGCGGGCCTGGTGAAGGGTCTGGCAACGACCTTCAAGACCATGACCCGGCACGCGCACACGGTGCAATACCCGGATCAGCCGCCGGAACTGCCTCCGCGCACCCGCGGCGTGATCGCGCTGCTGGAGGAGAACTGCACGGTCTGCATGCTGTGCGCGCGCGAGTGCCCCGACTGGTGCATCTACATCGACTCGCACAAGGAGACGATCCCGGCGCCACCCGGCGGCGGCCGCGAGCGCACCCGCAATGTGCTCGACCGCTTCGCCATCGACTTCTCGCTGTGCATGTACTGCGGGATCTGCATCGAGGTCTGCCCCTTCGACGCGCTGGAATGGTCCCCGGAGTTCGAGTACGCCGAGTTCGACATCAAGGATCTGCTGCACGAGAAGGATCGGCTGCGCGAGTGGTTCTGGACCGTGCCTGCTCCGGTCGCGCTCGATCCCGCGGCCGAGGAGCCCAAGGAGATCGCCGCGGCGCAGAAGGCTGCGGACAAGCTGCTCGCCGCGCAGAAGGCCGCTGAGATCGTGGCGCTCGCCGAGCCGGATGCGGCGGCCGGCGCCGGGGCGAAGACCGGAACCGGAAGTGGGACCGGAACCGGAACTGACTCCGGAGCGGAGGGCGACGGGTGAGCAGCGCGCTGGCCGTCTCGGCGCTCCCGGCCGCGGCGCCGTCCTATCTCTCCCCGACCGGGGTCGAGATCGCGTTCGTCCTGATCGGCCTGCTCGTCCTGGGCTCCGCGCTGCTCGTGGTCACCGTGCAGAACCTGGTGCACGCGGCGCTGTGGCTGGTCGTGTGCCTCGGTGGGATCGCGGGCGAATACCTGCTGCTCGGCGCGCAACTGGTCGCCTGGGTGCAGATCTTGATCTACGTCGGTGCGATCGTCGTACTGCTGCTGTTCGGCCTGGTGCTGACCCGCGCGCCGATTGGCCGGACCGACGAGCTCGACGTCAAGTACAAGCTGCCTGCGATCGTCGTCGCGGCCGCCGCGGCAGGCGTGCTCGTCACGGTCATCGTCGATGCGTACCACACCACCTGGCTCGAACCGCGCGCCGCCGTACCGCAAGGCACCAATGCCGCGAACGGCGCCGCACTGTTCAGGTTCTGGGTGCTGCCCTTCGAAACCCTGTCCGTGCTGCTGCTCGCCGCGCTCGTCGGCGCGATCGTCGTCTCGCGCCGGGGTGCCGACAGCGAGTCCGAAGAAAACAGGGGTACTGCCTGATGCACGCCGTGTACCCACTGCTGCTCGGCGCGCTGCTGTTCGCCATCGGCCTCTACGGGGTCCTCGCGCGCCGCAACGCGATCACCGTGCTCATGGCCATCGAACTGCTGCTGAACGCGGTGACCATCAACCTGGTCGCCTTCGGCTCCCTCATCCGCGACCAGTTCAACATCGGCCAGGTCTTCACGCTGTTCATCATCACGATGGCAGCCGCGGAGACCGGCCTCGGCCTCGCGATCGTGCTGATGATCTTCCGGCAGCGCGGTAACGCGGACATCGACGGGCAACGCCAGCTCGCTGAGCCGCTCGGCGGTCCGGCGGACGAAACCGATCCGAGCGCTGACGCCGTGGCCATCGCTCCCGGCGACGGCGGATCCGAAGCCGAGGAGGAACCCGTCGTCGCGCGGGCGCTGGCGAAGACGGAGGCGGCCCGGTGAACCTCTTCGCCCTGCTGACCATCGCGCTGCCCGCGCTCGGCTCGGCGGTGACCTTCGCCGGGGCGCGCGACCTGCGGCACGTGAAGTTCTGGTCGGTCGCGCCGATCGCCGCCGCGCTGTTCTGCTCGCTCGTCGTCCAGGTCGCCCACGGCACCGGCGGTGTGTCCACCTCGATCACCGAGCTCGCCCCGGCCGGCCAGTACACCGTCTGGCTCGGCACCCGCGTCAGCGGACTCTCGGCGCTGGTCGGCATCCTGGTGACCGTAGTCGCGCTGTGCGTGCAGGTCTTCTCGTTGACCTACATGCGGCACGAGAAGCGCTACCCCACCTACGCCGCGCTCATCTCCCTCTTCACCGCCGCGATGCTGCTGGTCGTGTACTCGGCCGACCTGATCGTGCTGCTGGTCGGCTGGGAGATCATGGGCGCCTGCTCGTACTTCCTGATCGGCCACTACTGGGAGCGGCCCGACGCGCGCTCCGGGTCGATCAAGGCCTTCCTGGTCACCAAGACCGGCGACGTGCCGTTCCTGTTCGGCATCACGGCGCTCGGCATCCGCACCGGCAGCTTCCGCATCGATGACGTCTTGCACTACGTAGGCGTCAACGGACTGCCTTACGCATCGTTCATCGCGGTACTCCTGCTGTGCGGCGTGGTCGGTAAGTCCGCGCAGTTCCCGCTGCACACCTGGCTTCCCGACGCGATGGCCGGTCCCACACCAATCAGCGCACTTATCCATGCCGCGACCATGGTCGCGGCCGGTGTGTACGTCGTCGCACTGCTGTACCCGGTCTTCCTGCTCGCGCCCGGCGTGCTCACGCTGATGGCAGTCATCGCGGCGATCACGATGACGGGCTCGGCGCTCGCGGCCTTCGCGCAGACCGACATCAAGAAGGTGCTCGCCTACTCGACGGTCAGTCAGCTCGCCTACATGCTCGGCGGTCTGGCCGTCGGTGGCCGTACCGCAGCCGTCTTCCACCTGATCACGCACGGTGCGTTCAAGGCACTGCTGTTCCTCGCCGCTGGAGTCGTGATCCACCGGGTGGGCTCGAACGAGTTGTCCGAGATGGGCGGACTGCGGCATCGCATGCCGATCGCGTTCCGCACGATGACGGTCGGTCTGGCGGCGCTTGTGGGCGTTCCGCTGTTCTCGGGCTGGTTCTCCAAGGAGGCGATCCTCGGCGCCGCCTGGGACGCGTCGGGCCAGTTCGCCGCGGCCGGACGGATCGTGCTGATCGGCGGATTGCTGACGGTCGGCCTGACCGCCGCATACGCGACGCGGCTGTGGCTGAAGATGTTCTGGGGCCCGTTCCCCGAGGCCTCGCCGGACGACCACCGCGTCGAGGCACCGCAGACCGAACTAGTTCCGCTGATCGTGCTCGCCGTTCCCGCCGCGGTGCTGGGGTTCGTCGCGCTCGGCGGTGGCGCCTTCGGCTCGTGGATCGGCAACGCCTTCGGACTCGCGGTGCCCTCCTCGGCCGGAGCCGACCTCGCCCCGGCCGGTGCGACTTCCGCGATCGCCTTCGTCGTCACCGTGCTCGGCGCGGGCCTGGTGTGGAACGCCTGGCGGCGCGACCCGGCCGCGGACCCGGCCGAACTGCTCGGCCGCTGGCGGGAGACGGCGCTGTACGGCTTCTACCTTGACGACGTGCAGGATCTGATCATCGTTCAGCCCGCGAAGGCGCTGGCGAGACTCGTCGGTTACCTCGACACCGAGGTCGTGGACGCCTACGTGCGCGGCGCCGGCATCACCGCGCGCGGACTCGGCGGCCTGCTCAGACGCGTCCAGACCGGCAACATCCAGCTCTATCTGACCGCACTGTTCGCCGGAGTGATCGTGATCGCGGCCGTATTCGCAGGGCAGGTGCGGTAATCCATGGCCACGCTCCTTGTCCTCCTGCTCGCCCTGCCTGCCGCCGGGCTCGTCGTGCTCTACGCGCTGCCCGCTCGGCAAGCCGCCCGGGTCGGCGCCGGGACCGGCACACTGGTCTTCCTCCTCTCGCTGGTCCTGCTTCCGCTCTTCGACTACGGCCACGCCGAGCAGATGCAGGGTCAGCTCAACGTGCCCTGGGTGCCCGCGTTCGATCTGCGCTTCCACCTCGGCATCGACGGCATCTCGCTGCCGCTGCTGCTGCTGACCACCCTGCTGAGCGCGCTCTGCCTGCTCTACGCGGTGCGCACCACGGCGAAGGACGAATCAGGGCGCGCCTTCACCGCGCTGCTCCTGGTGCTGCAGATCGGCATGGTCGGCACCTTCGTGGCGCAGGACCTGCTGCTGTTCTTCATCTTCTTCGAGATCGTGCTGGTCCCGATGTACGGGCTCATCCACCGCTGGGGCAGCGGCGAGGAGCGCCGGCGCGCGGCGAACAAGTTCATCCTCTACACGCTGCTCGGCTCGGCGCTGATGCTGCTCGGCTTCCTGCTGATCCACGCCAAGGCCGGCACCTTCGACATGGTCGCCCTGGCCCAGCGGCACGGCCTCGGCCTGACCATCGGCGTGCAGGAGGGCGCGTTCCTGCTGGTCGGCCTCGGCTTCGCGGTCAAGACCCCGATGTGGCCGCTGCACACCTGGCTGCCCGACGCGCACACCTCCGCGCCGACCGTCGGCTCGGTGCTGCTGGCCGGGGTGCTGCTGAAAATGGGCACCTACGGCTTCATCCGGATCGGCGCCGGCATGGTGCCGCTCGGCGCGCATCGATTCGCCTTCGCGCTCGGCTGCTTCGGCACCGTCGGGATCGTGTACGGCGCGCTCGCGTGCATGGCCCAGGCCCGGCGCGGCGGCGATCTCAAGCGGCTGATCGCGTACTCGTCGGTCGGCCACATGGGGTTCGTGCTGCTCGGAGTCGCGACCCTGACCCGCGTCGGCCTGGACGGCGCGCTGTTCGCCTCGGTCGCGCACGGCCTGATCACCGGCCTGCTGTTCTTCATCGCCGGCGGCTTCAAGGAGCGGCTGGGTACCACAGACCTGTACACGCTCGGCCGCGGGCTCTACGAGCGGGCACGGCGTTACGGCGTGCTGATCGTCTTCGCCGCGATGGCCTCGCTCGGCCTGCCGGGCCTGGCCGGGTTCTGGGGCGAGCTCTACGCGATCATCGGCGCCACGAAGCCGGCGCCCGGCCTCACCTCGCTCGGGTTCCACATCCTGATGGCGCTCGCCGGTGTCGGCATGATCCTGACCGCGACGTATCTGCTGCTGGTCGTGCGGCGGCTGTGCATGGGCGCGGTGACCGGTCCGAACGGCAGTACCCGGTACGAGCCGCTGCCGGACCTGACTCCGCGTGAGCTGATCAGCTGGACGCCGCTGGCCGGATTGACGCTGGTCGCCGGGCTGTGGCCCGCGGTGATCCTGGCCCTGGCCGATCCGGCCGTCCACCACGTGCTGGGAGGCGCGCGATAGCCATGGCCACCTCAGCGATCTTCGGAATTCAGTCAATCGACTACACCACGCTGCTGCCGGTCCTGTTGACGGCCGGCGGCGCGCTCGCGGTGCTGCTCGCGGACCTGTTCCTGAGCGCGGACCGCAAGCAGTGGCTTTCCTGGGGCGCCCTCGGCGTCATCGTCGCGTCGCTCGCCGCGGAACTCGCGCTCTGGACCAACCGGACCGGCATGCCCCGCAACACGTTCTGCATGCCCGGCGCGAAGGGCGGCACCCCGACCTCAGCGCTCTCCTGCTCCTACGTGGTCGACAACTTCACCCTCACCCTGCAGACCCTGGTGCTGGCCGCGACGGTCCTGGTCGTGCTGATGGCGCCGCGCCGGTTCAAGGTGCCGTTCGGCGAGTACCACTTCCTGCTGCTCAGCTCGCTCACCGGGGCGCTGGTGCTGGTCGCGGCGCGCGACTTCGTCACCATCACGGTCGCGCTCGAGACGCTGTCGCTGCCGGCCTTCGCCCTGGTCGGCTTCGGCAGGCGGGCCGGCGGAGAGGCGGCGCTGAAGTTCTTCCTGATGTCGATCGCCTCGACCGCGGTGATGCTGTTCGGGATCTCGCTGGTCTACGGCGCGACCGGCTCGGTCTTCTTCGGCCGGGTCAGCGCGGGGCTGTCGCACACCTCCGCGCTCGGCGGGGCGCAGGCCCAGGTCGCCGGGGTCGGCGCGGTGCTGACGCTGGTCGGCTTCGGGTTCAAGATCTCCGCGGTCCCGTTCCACTTCTGGACCCCGGAGGTCTACGCCGGCGCGCCGATCCCGATCGCGGCGTATCTGTCAGTGGTCTCGAAGGCGGCCGGGTTCGCCGGGCTGATCCTCACGGTCGAGCTGGCGTTCCGCCCATACCTGCACTCGCTCGGCATCCTGCTCGCGGTGCTCGCCGCGGTGACCATGACCGTGGGCAACGTCATCGCGCTGCGGCAGCGCTCGGCGGTCCGGCTGCTCGCCTGGTCCACGGTCGCGCAGGCTGGGTACGTTCTTGTGCCGCTGGCGGTAAGCAAGTCGCTCCAGGTCTCCGCCTCGGTCGCATATCTCGTGCTGTACGCGGTGATGAACCTGGGCGCATTCGGCGTCGTCAGCGCGGCGTTCGGAGACAGCGGCGAGGCCGAGCTGAAACTGCCCTCCGGCGGCGAACTGGCCGCGTACCGCGGCATGTACCGTCAGCGCCCGCGTGCCGCGCTGGCCCTCGCCTTCTTCCTACTCTGCCTGGCCGGACTGCCCCCGGGCGTCATGGGGCTGTTCGCGAAGGTGGCGGTCTTCAAGGCGGCGATGACCGGCGACGTGGCCTGGCTCGCCGTCGTCATGGCCGTCAATGTGGTCATCGCGCTGTACTACTACCTGCGCTGGGCGGCCGTGCTGTTCGACGTGTCGCTCTTCGGAGCGGCACGGCTGACCACAACCGCCCCGCCCGCCGCCACCCCTGCCGGCACGCTGGGCGCGACGCCGGACAGCGCCGCCGCCCTTTCCCCGACCCGCACGCTGCCCACGCTCGCCCCAAAGCTTGGGGTGGGCATCGCTTTCGCGCTCGCCGTCGTATTCTCCTTCTGGCCCAACCCCGCCCTCGACGCGGTCTCGACCTGGCCCTGGGTGGTCAGCTCCGGCCCGGCAGCGGCGGCGCGGTAACACAGCGCACACGCGTAATGCGACCGCTGCCACCTGCACGGGAACGGTCGTGATCGTCCAGTCGTTGGAGGGGTGTACCGGTTCGGGACTTGGCGGATACTCCTAAACGATGAGCAACCTTCCTGTGCGTCACAACGGAGCGAAGACAGCCGCCCTGCTCGGCTTGCTGAGCGGGCTGCTGCTCGCTGTCGGCGGCATTTGCGACGGCCGCGCCGGACTGCTGCTCGCCCTCCTCGCCGCGCTCGGCACGAACGGCTATATCTACTACTCCTGTGACAAGCTCGCGCTGCGGGCGATGCGCGCGCAGCCAGTCAGCGAACCGCAGGCGCCGGTGATGTACCGCGTCGTACGCGAACTGGCCACCGCCGCGCGGCAGCCGATGCCGCGTCTGTACATCTCACCGACCGACTCGCCCAACGCCTTCGCCACCGGCCGCAACCCGCGCAACGCGGTGGTGTGCTGCACGACCGGCATTCTGCGCATCCTCAACGAGCGGGAACTGCGCGGCGTGATCGGCCACGAGCTCGCGCACGTGTACAGCCGCGACATCCTGGTCTCCTCGGTGGCCGGCGCGCTGGCCAGTGTGATCATGTGGTCGGTCAACCTGGCCTGGCTGATCCCGATCGGCCGCACCGATGACGACGGCCCCGGCCTGCCCGGCATTCTGGCCGCGATGGTGCTCGGCCCGCTGGCCGCCACGCTGATCCAGCTCTCCATCAGCCGCTCCCGCGAATTCCGCGCGGACGCGATCGGAGCCCGGCTGACCGGTGACCCGCTGGCCCTGGCCTCCGCCCTGCACAAGCTGGACTACGCGACCTCCCGGATGCCGCTGCCGCGGGAACCGGAGCTGGTGACCGCGAGCCACCTGATGATCGCCAGCCCCTTCGGCGGACGGGCCCGCGGCGCGGCCCGGCTGTTCTCCACGCACCCGCCGATGGCCGAGCGGATCGCCCGCCTCGAGCGGATGGCCGGCTACCGCTGACCGGCGTTCGCGGACAGGTCCGCGTCGGCTGGCTCTGGCTCCGCGGCTTCGGCTGAGGCCGATCCCGGGTTCTGTCACGGTTCTGTCACTCAGCTTTCCTTCACCATCTGCCTACCGCGCTCCTCAGGGACTGGTGTGAGGTTCGAGCCACGGGGCTTCGACCTGACGACCAACCCAGGAGGACGTGCATGCCGCTCCATCGACCCGTCGCACTGCGCGTGAGCGCGATCGCCGTGGCCGCAGTCACCGCCGCGGGAGTGCTCACCGGCTGTTCGAGCAGTACCGGCTCCAGCAGTTCCGGCGGAGCCTCCTCGCAGCAGTGCGGTTCAGGCACCATGCCGACGGCCATGCCCACCGGGGCTCGGCTGTCCGGCGCCCCGAGCGGTCAGCCAACGACCATGCCCACCGCGCGACCGTCCGGCGCTCCCACCGGCGCGATGCCCTCCGGAGCGCCCAGCGGCGGACAGGGCGGCCCCGGCGGTATGGCCGGTGGAGGAGCGGCGGGAGGAGCAGCGCCGGGTTGCGGTACCGCGCCGTAACGCGCACCCGTGGGCGCGCCTCACGCGAGCACATCCCTGGACGAGAGGCGCGCCCACGCCGCCGAGCCGAAGACCGCCACGTAAAGCGCCTGGATCAGCAGGTTGTGCACGATGTTCGGCGTGTACACCGGATCGCGCAGCAGGTCCGCGAACGAGGTCCACTGATCCGTGAACAGCCACGGTTGGATCGAGCTGAGCTGCGGGATCGTCTGCAGGATGCCGGAGAGCACCGTGACGCCCACAGTCACCGCCATGGCCGCGATCGCCGTGTCGGTCAGCGTCGAGACGAACAACCCGATCGCGCACAGCCCGAGCAGCGAGGCCGCCACGAGCAGTGTGATGATCACCGCCTTGACCAGCGCCGCGCCGAAGGAGATCGACTCCCCGGACAGCAGCGTCACCGGCCCGATCGGGAACAGAATCAGCCCGATCACGAAGGCGGAGACCGCCACCGTGAACGAGGCCACCAGGCAGAACACCGCCAGCGCCCCGCCCTTGACCGCGAGCAGCCGGTTGCGCCCCACCGGCGCGACCAGCAGGTACCGCAGCGTGCCCTGGCCCGCCTCACCGGAGATCGAGTCCCCGGCGACCACGCCGATCGCCAGCGGGAGGAAGACCGGCAGGGTGATCGTCAGCGAGCTGAACACCAGGAACAGCCCATTGTTGGAAACCTGGGAGATGAAGCCGCCGCCGCCGTCAGGATGACGGGTCGTCAGCTTGATCGCCACGCCGAGCGCCAGCGGGATCGCGGCCAGCGCCGCGAGCAGCGCCAGGTTGCGGATCCGCCCGAACATCGTGGTCAGCTCGTTCAGCGCGAACGAGCCGCGCAGCCCGAGCCGAAGCCGTGTCCGCTGCCGGAACCCGGCCGTGCGTGCGCCCCCGCTCACGGCACGACCAGGCGACACGCCGACACCGCTGTCCACGGTCTCACTGTGCACACTGCTGCCGCCGTGCACACTGCTGCCACTGTCCACACTGCTACTGAGCGACATCGAAGCCCTCCCCGGTCAGCGCCACGAACGCGTCCTCCAGCGACGGCCGCTCGACCCCGAAGGCGAACACCCGGATCCCCGCGCCGACCAGCGCCGCGCACACCGCGTCCGGCTCGAGCCCGTCCGCGTCGCAGGTCACCCGATCGCCCTCGACGTGCACCTCCGTGCCCCCCGCGGCTTTGAGCACCGTCTCGGCCGCGGCCGCGTCCGGCGTGGTCACCGCGAGCCTGGCCCGCAGCCCCGCGCCGAGTTCCGCGACCGTGCCCTGGACCACCAGCCGGCCCTTGCTCATCACCGCCGCGTGCGTGCACACCTGCTCGATCTCGTCGAGCAGATGGGAGGAGAGGAACACCGTCGTGCCGTCCGCGGCCAGCGACTTGATCAGGCTCCTGATCTCGCGCATGCCCTGCGGGTCGAGCCCGTTGGTCGGCTCGTCGAGCACCAGCAGGTCGCGCGGCTGAAGCAGCGCCGCGGCCAGGCCGAGCCGCTGCTTCATGCCCAGCGAGTACGCCTTGGCCTTCTTCTGCGCCGCGTTGCTCAGCCCGACCCGCTCAAGCGCGTCGGCGATCCGCGCCTTGCGCGTCCTCGGATCGGCGCTGCGGTCGGCGGCGTCGTACCGGGCCAGGTTCTCCGCGCCGGTCAGGTACGGATAGTGCGCCGGACCCTCGATCAGCGCGCCGACCCGCGGCAACACCCGGTTGCCGGCCTGCGGGATCGGCTCGCCGAACAGCTCCACCCGCCCGGCGGTCGGCCCGATCAAACCCATCAGCATCCTGATCGTGGTGGTCTTGCCCGAGCCGTTGGGACCGAGGAAGCCGAACACCGCCCCCTGCGGTACTGACAGCTCCAGCCCGTCCACCGCGAGCTGCCCACCGCGATACCGCTTGGACAGCCCGTAGGTCTCGATGGTCGGACTCGGCTGGCTCACTTCGTCCCCTGCGCCGCGGCGTCCGCTTCCAGGACGGACGGGGTGACCGAGCCGACGAACAACCGGCCGTCGTCCGTGACCAGGATCGACAGGAAGTTGGTGGTGTACAGCTTCCCGCTGCCGAACGCGCCGCTGACCTTCTTGCCGGCGCCGATCAGCGTGTTGAGGTAGCTGGAGACGTCGCCGTTGAACAGGCCGTTGGCGTTGCCGCGATCCGAGCCCTTCGAGCCGGAGCCGGCCGCGTGGGCGATCGCGTTGAGGTCCACGCCGTGCAGTTCGACGACGGTCAGCCAGTCCTTGCCGAGCACCTGCGGCTTGAGGTCGGCCTCGCTCAGGCCGCCCATGCCGGCGTTCTGCTTGGCCTGCTGCTGGTTCAGCTCCTGCACGGTAGCGCCCTTGGGCGCCTTGAAGTTGAACTGTGCGTCACTGGGTGCCGAGAACGAGACCGAGGTGAATCCGACCTCGAAGGCCGCGGTCCCCGAGCCCGCCGGGTACACGGCAACCTGCAGCGGAGCGCCGTTCTGGTAGTCGACCGCGATGGTGACCTTGCCGATCAGCGTGCCGCTCTGCTTCGGCGTGAGCACCAGCGTGTACGCGGCGCGCCCGGCGACCGACTGCGTGCCGTCCACCGAGATGTTGGTGGAGGGGGAAAGCGCGGCCAGGAGCTGCTGCGCCGCCTGCTGCGGGGTCAGCGGGGCCCTGAGCTCGTCCCCCTTTTCCCGGGCCTTGGCATCCGGCTTGCCCGTCAGCGTCGCGTGCTCGACGCTGTTCTGTGAGCTGTCGTACAGCCAGATTTGCGTCCCGTTGTGTACGAGGTCGTATTCGGACATCGTGTCGAGCAGCGCTATGCGTGACTTCTGCGGGCCGTTCGCCGCGACCTGAAGCGTGTGCGTGCCGCTGAGCAGCGACAGCGGGTTCGCCCGGTTGGAGAGGTTCGGCAGCGCCGGCAGGCCGAGGTTGGTCGTCAACGCGACCGTACCCGAGTACGTGTCGACCTTCGACTGCGCGACCTTCACCAGCAGGTTCTGCGCGGAGATCGGCGGCAGCGACGGCGCGGCCGAGGCGAACTGCGGTGCGAGCGCGGCCCCCGTAGCCACGATCGCGACCACGGACGCCGGGGCGATGGCGCGAATGGTGCCGCGGCGCAGTGGGCTGGCCGGGGCGTCGTGCTTGTGGGTGCGGCGGTTCGAGTCGTGCTCGCTCATCGTTCGGTTCACTCCCCGTGCGTTAGCGGGACGTCGTTTCGTTGCTACTGCCAATCACAGCACCGCGCGACGCCACGGGGATCGTCCCGAGGAGGGTTCTTCACGTACTTCTCACGAATGACCCGGCCGCGTCCGGGTCCGCCTTCCGCCGTGCTCTAGTCCCGTCGTCCTTGGCACCGCTGTCCTTCGAGCCGTTCGCCCCGTCGGACGGCGCACCCGGCGCCGCCCGGCCTCCGCGTGCAGGTTCGAGCACACCGGTCTGCCGCTGGATCAGATCAGCCAAGATCGGCAGGCCGCAGACGCCCAGCAGGTACACCTGGTAGTACAGCCGGTCCAGCTGCGAGGTCAGCGGGTGCGCCGCCGCGCTGGCCAGCCCGGTGAGCGCGGCCGCGCCGACGATCGCGCCGAAGTCCCGCCGGTACCGCCACAGCAGCACCGCCCCGAGCACAAGCAGCGCGGGCACCAGCGGGTCGTGCAGGTAGTTCTTCGCGGTGGCCAGCCAGAAGTGCTTGTTGAGCGCGAGCCACTTGCCGTAGAGGTTCGGCGGAGTCGGCTCGGTGTAGTGGTTGGTGAAGGTGTCCTCGAGCGAGTCCTTGAAGCCCGGCCAGCCGAACGCCATCGGCAGCAGCGTCAGCACGATCAGCAGGCCCGCGCTGTACGCCGCGAGTAGCACGGCGCGTCGGTTACGCCACTCCCGGCTCCACCACGCCAACAGACCGATCGTCAGGGCCATACACCCGGCCTGTACCGAGAAGGTCGAGTAACGCACCACGAACCCGCACACATACGCGATCGTCGAGACGATCAAACCGAGCCGGGTACGTCCCCGCAGCATCAGTACCGCACCGATCAGCACGGCAATCGTGCACACCAGCGTCGGCGCCTCGGTGAGGAACTGATTCAGCCAGAACCAGGTCGGCAGCGTGTACAGCGCCACCATCCCGGCGAGCGCGGCCAGCGTCCCGCCCCCGGCCAGCCGGATCAGCAGCACTACGCCCCAGCCGGCCAGCAGCGTGAGCAGCACACTGAGCACCGCCAGCCCGCGATTGAGCCCGAAGCCCGCGACGAACGGCGCGGCCAGCAGCGGGTATCCCGGCCGCGAGTCGAAGATCAGGTTGAACCTGGGCTTGTTCGGCGGGAGGCCACCCGCCGCGGTCCACTGCGTGATGCAGCCGCTGCGGATGCCCGCCTTCGTCGCCGCGTTCCCCGTCGTACGCGCCAGGTCGGTGCAGTAATAGTCGAGCGCGATCGCCCGGGCCTGCGCGTCGCTCTTGCCCAAGTCGCGCTCGATCGCGGTGACGTACCGGTAGGTGTCGTTCCAGGTCGTGTCCCGGATCTTGCCCGGCTCGCCGACCATCACCGCGGTCGCGATCACCGACACGATCAGCGCCCACGCCGCCAGGCTCCGCGGCCACCGCAGCGGCACGACCACGCGCCCGAGCCGCAGCACCCGCGTCGCCGCCTGCGCGGTCCCATCCGCTCTGTGGCCGCCGAATACGGGCTCTGACCAACCTGCCGTCGCCGGACGCAGCGGCGCGTTCACTGTCACGGCTCCGGATGTTACCCCCACGGGCGTCTGCCCGATCAGCTGCGGGTGATTGCCAGCCGCCCCACGCCCCGCAGGCGCTAGCGGTAGTTGGTGAACTGGAGCGCGAAGTCGAAGTCCTGGCCCTTGAGCAGGGACATGACCGCCTGGAGGTCGTCCTTCGACTTCGAGGAGACCCGCAGCTCGTCGCCCTGGATCTGCGCCTTGACGCCCTTGGGTCCCTCGTCCCGGATCAGCTTGGAGACCTTCTTCGCGTTCTCCTGGCTGATGCCCTCGGTGACCGTCGCGGAGATCTTGTACACCTTGCCGGACAGCTGCGGCTCGCCGGCGTCCAGAGCCTTGAGCGAGACGCCGCGCTTGACCAGCTTGTCCTTGAACACGTCGAGCACCGCGAGCACCCGGCCCTCGGCGTCGGCGCGCAACTCGATCTTCTCGCCAGCCCACGCGATCGACGCGCCGGTGTTCTTGAAGTCGAAGCGCTGCGAGATCTCCCGCGCGGTCTGGTTCAGCGCGTTGTCGACCTCCTGCCGGTCGACCTTGCTGACGATGTCGAAGCTGGACTCGGACGCCACGGCGCGCTCTCCTCACTCTCGGGCGGAGTTCTCGGAAGCAGAGCCTACCGACTGGGAACGCGAGGGCGGACCGCCCCTACAGGGACGGCCCGCCCGGATGGATCAGTCCCGTGCGCCGGCTTAGAAGCCGAGGCCCCCGAGCCCGAAGGACCACAGGAACCAGGCGTTCGGCGAGCCGAGGCCGGTCGCGTTGTCGAAGCCGCGGCCCGCGTTCAGGCCGAAGTCCGTGCCGATCGAGTACAGCCGGACCCGGCGGGAGCCGTCCGCGTTGTAGCCGAGGTCGTACGCCACGGACAGGGTCTGGTCGCCGATGTGCGTCGCGGCCGGGTGCGCCGTGACGTCGGTGTACAGGCCCTGACGCAGGTACAGCGCCGGGTTGGCGAAGCCGACCGGCCGGCCGTGCTGCGCCTGGATCGCGTCGGCCAGGATCCCCGCGAAGGACGGCGAGGACACCGAGGTGCCGCCGTAGCCGGCCTCGGAGTACGGGCTGCCGTCGGAGATGCCGACCGCGACCGAGGTCAGCAGGTCGCCGTTCATCGCCACGTCCGGGATCACCCGGTGCGCCTGGGCGGTCTTCTCACCGGTCAGCAGCGTGTGCGAGAGCGAGGAGGGCACCGCGAAGATCTGGTACCACGGCTGGTTGAAGTCCGGGCTGGTACCGCCGCCGCCGCCGAAGTACCAGTAGCCCGGGAACGGGCTCCAGGACTTGCCGTCGGGGGACAGGACCGAGCGCTGGTTGCCCATCGCGGTCTCGAACTTGTACGTGCCCGAGGCGCTGGAGATGGCCAGCGCGGTGCCGCCGACCGCGGTCACCCACGGGTCGGAGGCCGGCCACTGGGTCTGCGCCTCGGTGGTGTTCGGGTCGCAGTTCGCGCCGTGCGCCGCGGCGCCCGGGGAGTTGTCGCCGCAGTCGCCGGAGGACGCGTTGAAGCCGATGCCCTCGACCGCGGCCTGCTTCAGCACCTGCTCGTACGGAGCGATGATCGAGGTGTCGAAGTAGGTGGCGGTCGGGCCGTGCATGATCTCGCCCCAGGAGTTGGAGACCACGTCGGCCAGGTGGTTGTCGACGATCAGCTGCCAGGCGGCCAGGAAGTCCTGGTCGGTGCAGGAGTTCGCGCCGACGTAGACGACGTTGGCGTTCGGCGCGTAGCCGTGCGCCATCTCGACGTCGAGCGCCTCCTCGGGCGCCCAGCCCTGGGCGCCGCCGCAGAGAGCCTGGTTCGTCCAGTTCGCCGGGGTGACGTACTCGGTGTACTGGCCGGGCGCGAACGCCTTGTCGCCGTGGTTCGTCGCGTACTGGTTGGCGTCCTGGAGCATCGTCGAGGAGCCGAAGGCGTCCACGATCGCGACCGTCGCGCCCTTGCCGGTCAGGCCGGTCTCGCTGACGCCGTAAGCCTTACGCAGCTGCGACGGCACGTAGGAGCACGGGGCCGTCGGCTCAGTCGCGGTGTAGCCGGTCGGGAAGCCGGTCGCCGTGTACTGGCCCCAGTAGGTGGAGCAGGGCTCGGGAATGCCGCTGGCCGGGGTGCTGCCGCTCTTGGTGCCGATGGCCTTGGAGACCGAGGTCGAGTTCGGGCGGGCTGAAGTGTTCTGCACGCCGTCGAGGCCGACGACCGACAGCAGGCCCTTGGCGACGGAGTCGGGCACCGTGAGGTCGCTGGTGGGCGCGTGGTGCACGCCGGTCGCGGTGGAGAAGTTGTGCAGGCTGGTGTTGAACGCGGCCTCGACCTGCGCGGCGGTGCCCGCGACGTCGACGTAGTGCTCGTTGGCCGCGGTGATGCTCAGGCCATGGCCGGTGAGGTAGTTCTTGACCGCGGCGCTGTTCGCGGCGGACGGGCCGAACTTGGCGGCCGCCTGCGCGGCGCTGAGGTACTTGCCGTACTGCGCGGAGGACGGGTCCGAGACCGCCTTCGCGTACGCGTCGAGGCCGGCGGCGTTCTGCGAGGCGAAGTAGACCCGGGCGGTGATCCGGGTGGCCGCGGGCACGGCGCCCTTGTCGGCCTGGGGCGTGGCCCAGGACGGATGCCCGACGGCGATGGACGAACTGGTCGCTGCGGCGTCGGCCGGCGCGGCCGACGTGAGCGCGGTGGCGAGCAGCGCGGCGGTCGGTATGACCGCGGCCGCGACTCGCCTGGCCCGCCGTTGTGCGGCGAGAGGCATGGGTGGCCTTCCTCCCCTTGGAGATTCATCCCGCCGGAGGCGGGAGAACGAGAGTGGTGGGCTGGCTGCGGTCGCCGGCCCTTTGCGCCGGGTCCTCCGGCACGCGGCACCGCAGCGAACCATTGCTACTGCGGCAACCCGCCGCCGCGCAATGGCTGAACTCAAAAGATGTTGAAGTTGCCCGGTATCCGCCAAACTGTCAGTGGGTTACGACCGGGTGAGCGGGAAATTCGCCGGTGCGCAACAAGGGTTTTCCCTACTTCCCCGATGGCGATTTTCCAGGCAGCGCGCCGTACCACCATGGGCCGAGCGGATCCTGGCTCAGCCTGCGCCGAGCCGCTGCGGAAAGTCGTCTCCGGGGCTGCCGAGTCCGGTTGCGGCGTCATATCCCGGTGCGGCGAGTAAAGGCCCGTCGTCGCCAAGTGACGCCAGCACCGCCGGTTTGCCCGGAATGGGCGGATAGATCTGGCCGAGCGGCGACGTGGTGTTGGGCCCATTGCCGGTGACCGTGATTCCGGTCACATCCCGCACTAGCGCGGTATGCGCCTGACAGTACAGCAAGGGGTTCACGAAACCGAGGTCCGCGCCGCCGTGCGCCTCGATCGCGTCGGCTTCAAGCCCGGCGAGCAGGGGACTGGCGAGGCTGGTTCCGCCGACCGCCGCCTCCTTATACACGTCGACTGATTTGCCGGAACTATCGGCCGATTGCACGGTTTGGCCGACGAGCATCCCGGTGAACGGATCGGCATCGAGCGAAAGGTCCGGCACAGTCCGCCGGGGCGTAGTGGCCGGCTGTCCCGTGAGCAGCGTCCCGGAGAGCGCGGCCGGAACCCGGCCGGCCTGGTACCAGGGCTGCGCGAAGTCCGCCGACGTACCGCCTCCGCCGCCGAAAACCCAGCCCAGCGGCTGCCACTGCGGCCCCGGCGAACTGCTTGCCCCCTTGCCCGCTTTCCCGGCATTGCTTGCATTTCCCGCGAGCCGCCAAGCTCGCGTCCCCCAGGCCGACTGCCCCTCGATTTCCCCGTCCCGGCCGATCTCCAGGCTCGTCCCGCCAACCGCCGTCACCCACGGGTCCGAGGCCGGGTACGTCGTCTGCGGCTCGGACGATCCGATGCCCTGCGGACCGCCGCACGTGCTCGTCGGTGCGTTATCGCCGCAATCGCCGGAGGAGAAGTCGACGGTGATGCCTTCCAGCGCCGCGATCTGGAACAGCCGTTCGTAACGCGCGATGACGTCGGCCGATATGTCGCCGCCCGCCGAGTGGATCGGCCCGCCCCAGGACGCCGTGATCACGTCCGCAAGGTGATGGCTGACGATGTCGGTGAACGCATTGAGCAGATCCGAGTCCTGACATGAGTTCGCGCCGTAGTACAGAATGCGCGCCTCAGGCGCTAGACCATGTACCGCCTCGACATCTAACGTCTGCTCCGCTGCCCATGAATCGGCTCCGCCGCAGATGTCCTGTAGCGTCCACGCCTTCGGATCAACCTTCTCGCTGTACTGCCCAGCTGCGAACGGCTTGTCACCGTGCCGTGTCGCGTACTGATTCGCGTCGCGCTCGATCGACGGCGAACCGTAAGCGTCGATGATTGCGACCGTGGCGCCGCGGCCGGTCGCGTCGTCCGTGTCATACGCGGACCGCAGTTGCGCGGGCGTGTATCCGCATACTGCGAACGGAAGATGCGTGCCGAACGCGGTCGGATATTGGCTCGCCGTGAGCTGGCCGAAGTACTCGGAACACGGCTTCTGCGCCGTTCCCGAGTCACCGCTGTCCCTCGCAGCCCCCGCGAAGACCGCCGCCGCATCGAGCCGCTGCGGCCTCATCAACGTGCCCGCAGTCCCGCCTCCCGAGGCCCGTTGGTGCTGCATTGTCGCGCCCGGCAGGTATTTCGCCACCTGCGCGGGCGTCTGGAAATGCCGGAACTCAGGACTCTGCGGATCGGAAACCGCCCGTGCCTCGGCCGCGAGCTGCGCCCCGAGCGGGTCGTCCGCGTGTCCTTGAATGCCAGTCGCGCTCGCGGTCACGTCGACTGCGGCCGTGACCCCGAGCCCGAGCAGCGCGGCCGCGACCAGCGCGGGCGCTCCGAAACGTATCCGTGAACGAGTTCTGCTTCTCCTGGTGGACGTCGGCAACGGAACCTCCCCCTCGTCGGCGTGCCGTGACGATCGGGGACTTTCCCACGTGAATCATCACGGAACAGGCACGCCCACCAACGGGTGAGTCGTCCGCTCACCGGACCGCACCGCGTGCGCCCACGGCCGATCCGGCTCCGTTATGCGACCAGGAAGGACTTACGCCAGAAATACATCCCCGGCTCCCCGACCAGCCCCGCCTCCGCAAGGAACGGCATGATCTTCTCCCCGCCGAACCGGATCGTCTCGCGATGATGCGGATTGTTCAGCGCGGCCTTACGCGCCTCGCTCCGATCCAGGCCAACCGCTTCATACACGCGCGGGTTGATCAGGCTGCGGCAGACGATGTACGCGATGTGCGAGAGCAGCAGCCGGTGGTAGGGCAGCTCGTGGCGCGGCATCGCGTTCACGGATCGCACCAACTCGGCGCGCGCGAAGCCGATATGCCGCGCCTCCTCGACGATGTGGATCCGGTTGACCATGCGCATCAGCGGCTGGATCTGCTCGTCGCCGACCATCTCCCGCTGGAACCGGTCGACCACCTCCTCGCCGATCAGCACCGCGCCCCACATCGCCGGGCCGTGCGCGAGGTGAGGCAGGAGCCTGCCACGCCGGTGCACGCTACGGCTCACGCCGTACGCCGGCACCCCCATCCGCTCGATCATCCGGGCGAACATCGTCGAATGCCTGCACTCGTCAGCGATTTCCGCCAGCGCGTACTGGATGTGCCGGCTGGTCGGGTCGTTCTCGTAGGCCAGCTTTGTCAGCATCCTCATCAGCAGGAACTCCAGCCAGATGCCGACCGAGGCGACGCTCGCCGCCTCGTGCTTGCCCAGCTCGAGTCGCTGCTCGGGGCTCAGCGAGCGCCACAGCGACGTGCCGTACAGCGAGCAGCGCTCCTCGCGCAGGTAGCCGAGGCCCTCGACCGGGGGCGCCGACCAGTCGATCTCCAGCTCGGGATCATAGGAACGCGCCGCCGTGGAACGCAGCAGCCGCTCCGCGGTCTGCTCCCTCCCGCCGTCCGGATCCGTGGTGACCTGCGCCTTTCCCGCCATCGCAGCCTCCTGCCGCTCTGCCGCCGCGCGCTCGCGCCCGGGAACCTGCCCCTGGAGAATATATGACTTGAAGTAACAGTTACTTCTGGTAGCGTGCTCAACATGAGTGGACCTGTCAAGGCCGCGACTGCGTCCGACGCCCGCAAGGACCGGTGGACCGCGCACCGGGCGGCCCGTCGCGCCGAGTTCGTCGACGCGGCGCTGCGCGTCCTCGAAACTCATGGCCCTGATTTGCCCATGGACGCGGTGGCTGCCGAGGCCGGGGTCACGAAACCGGTCCTCTACCGGTATTTCAGCGACAAGGCCGCACTCGTCCAGGCGCTCGGCGAGCGCGGCACCGAGCTGCTGTTCACCCGGCTGCTGCCCGCCCTCAACTCCGAGGGCCCGGCGCTGGCCCGCACCCGCGAGGCGATCGGCGCCTACTTCGCGGTCATCGACGAGAACCCCAACCTCTATTGGCTGCTGGCGCGCCGCTCCGCCGCCGAGACGTCCGACGGAGTCGACCCGGTCCAGCACGACAAGGAGTTCATCGCCGCGCAGCTGACCGCGGTGATCGGGGACTACCTGCGCGTCTTCGGCCTCGACTCCGGCGCCGCGGAACCGTGGGCGTACGGCGTGACGGGTCTCGTCCAAAGCACCGGCGAATGGTGGTTGCAGCGCCGGTCGATGAGCCGCGTCCACGTAGTCGAATACGTCACACAGCTGGTCTGGGCGGCGCTGTCCGGAGTGGTGCGCGAGGCCGGCGTCGTCATCGACCCGAACCAGCCACTTCCGGTCTCACGCCCCAAGCTCTCGCTGCGCGTCAACCCCCCCGACGCCGCCATCGAGGCGCAATAGCCCCCCCCCCCCCCCCCCCCCCCCCCCCCCCCCCCCCCCCCCCCCC
>Ga0070739_10002396_pt1 | contig 25418 bp, 20 predicted proteins | sample Coa_R1_7_FD_66445 | JGI IMG/M metagenome (GOLD analysis project Ga0070739, IMG submission 66445) | Surface soil microbial communities from Centralia Pennsylvania, which are recovering from an underground coalmine fire - Coalmine... | ecosystem: Environmental > Terrestrial > Soil > Unclassified ...
CCAAAGCATCTAAGCTTTTCCGCCCGTCAGGGCGGTTGGCCGCAGGACAGCGGGTAGGGACCCGCAGGCGGGTCGTTCACGGCCCGGCTAATGCTGGCGGCAGGTTTTCGGACAGGCTCTAAGTGTCCTGATCTTCACTGCTCTACGACGTGCCGAAGTCTGCGACTTGAAACTTTCAGATGCAGACCTGACAGGAGGCTGGCTGCTGGTACGGTGCGGGAAGGGATCAAAAAGCCGTAAGGTTCCCCTCTGTGCAGAAGTTAAAGACGCTCTTGCCGCATGGCTGGCTATCCGACCGCAGGAGACGGCACACGACTACCTGTTCACGGTAGATCGCAAACGCCGTCTCTTCTTTGAGGGGTTACGCTCCGTTGTGGAGGAAGTCAAGCATATAGCCGGACTCGCCGACCGGAAGCACCTAACCCCGCACTCGCTACGGCACGCCTGCGCGTCCCGGCTGATGAGGAATGGGGCCTCTCTGTTGGACGTGATGACTTGGCTTGGTCATGCTCAGATCAGCACTACACAACGCTACTTGCACACGAACGAGCAGCAGCTTCAGAGTGCTGCTCCACTTGCTGCCCTAGCAAGCAATGCGCCAGAGCAGCAGGAGGCTAAAGTCATACGGCTGCCCTTTGCGGAACGGGCAAGGTCCCGGCGCATCCCCCGTCAGGCGTAGCAGGCTCAAACAAAAAGGATTGGTTCCCCGCTTCGGATTTCCTGCAACCTCTTCGTAGCTAACCAGTAACACTGACAAAATCCCGAAAGTACCCATGAGGGTACTTTCGGGATTCAACCACCCCGCTGACCCATTGGGTCAGCGTCAAAAATAGTAGACATTTATCCAGCCTCTCCCGCGATTGAATTCCATAGGGGGTGAACAAGTGCCCACCTAAGACACTTTGGAGCCTCTCAGGGGCCTTCACGGACTCTCATACCCCATGCTTGGGGGCTGGCTAAGACCCGGTTGGGCCGCCAGTTGACCGATACCGGCTTTCCGTCCTGCCGGGTATTGTCGCCGCCCGGCTCGGCATCGGATAGGGTCTATCGGCTCAAGGCAGCAATACCGGCCTCGGTGACGGCGAAGGGAATAGGCGCGTCGGCACAGGCGGTACAGATGCCTTCCAGCCTCTCTGCTTCGGCCAGCCTCTTCCCACAGATGCACGTTCCGTCATGGGTATACAGCGCGTAGAACTCGGCGCACCGGTCAAGTTCCCGCTCGTAAGCGGCCTGGTCAGGATGGACGGTAACGCTGATGTCTCCCTCACAATAGCAGATCAGCGCCCGGTCAGCATCGGACTTCCAGACGCCGCGAACGTTCGTTCCCCACTCCTCGATTTCGGTAAAGCCTTCGGGCAGTGTCAGCATATCAAATTCGAGTATCCATCCTCGATAGATCACGCTGCCGTCCCTGGCCTCGGTGACTTCGGCCTCCCCTTCGGTATAGGTGAAGAGGAAGCTGTTCAAGTCCATCGTAAAGGTTGTCGAGTGCATCGGTTTGTATCCTTTCCCGGCGATCCGCCGGATATAAAGAGGGAACGGGCGGAATACCCGTTCCCTTCGGTGGTCAGTGTTACTTGGCTTGCAGGCGGCTGATAACTTCCGCCGCGCCCTTCTTGTAGACGGTCAAGCAGACTAGATCCCCATTCCCGTCTACTACTTGCCAGAAGCGGCTGTTCGGATAGCGGCGGAAAGTGTACTGCCGTGCGTTCCATTCCCTAAGTCGCCGGTTATGCTCGTTGTCGGCACACTCTTCCGAACAGAAACGCTGCTGGCAGAGCCAGAAATTCATAACGCTTGTGCCTGCCGGAATAGGTTCGCCGCAGAAGTCACAGCAGGCTTTACACTCGCCGAACATTGCAGGCGGTTCCTTTCTGTGTTAGAATAGGAACCGGCAGGGGTTTCCGAATTCTTGCCGGTTCCCTTCGGGGAATGGGGCTTAGGGGTGTTCGTAGCACTCCTAAGCCCGCTTCGTTTAGAAGCGATAGCCGCTATTCGCAATAGCGAACTCCGCGACCGTCTCCGCCATTAGCAGGCGCCCGTCCTCTTCCTCTTCGGCCTGCCGATCTATGGCCGCGTCCTCTGTCGCCTGCCATGCGTCTGATAGCCGCTGGAACTCTTCCCTCTGCGGTTGGGCGCGTTCAGGATGGCCGGAGAGTTCATGCTGCCCGATGATGGCTTTCAGTTGGGCAAGCTGTTCGGTGATGAGCATTTCCAGTCCGCACAGATGCTTACAGCCGGTAATAGCCCGCATGTCCTCCGCTCCCTGCCAGAAGGCACAGGTACAGGACTGCTCCAGTACGTTCACCGTGTACCTGTCGCCTTTCGGAGTGTGAACGATGAAAAGCCCGATGCCTTCGCCGGGTTCGGCGCTGTAGTCTTCCAGCCATAGGGCTTCGGCGCGTTCTAGCATCCGAGAGAGGAACCCTTGCGGGTCATTCTGGTAGGAACGCATCGCCGTTGAGGGCGGCTTGTTGGATTGTGTTTCCATTGTGTTTCCTCCGTTTTCGTGTGAAAGAGTGTTTTGGCGTCTTGGCCGGTCTTGCTTCACGGCGGAGTGTTCCTGCTTGATAACAGGTAGAGCCTAAGCGTCTCCGTCGTCTCTGTATTCGATTGTACTGTCATTGTACCGCCACAAGCGATACCAAACAAGTAGACAGACGATTTATTTTCAACATTTCCGGCCATTGGCGATACTATGGATTGCCTTTACCGCTTCAATGGCGGTATAATGTCAGTATCAAGCAGTAGGAGGAAAAGACGTGACCAGACGGCCAAACGCTTCTACCAGTTTGCGCGTTCCGCCGCATATCGGGCGGCTATGGGAGGCACTTGCTAAGAAGATGGGACTGAACAAAACGGCGGTCTTGATTGTGGCGCTTCGCGATCTGGCAAAGAAGGAAGGTATGCCAGAACCGGAACCGGAAGAAGGGGAAGCTGACAATGCCGGATGACCGATACCTTGACGGGGACCCGCAAGCCGTCAGCGTCTCCTATCGGGACCCTGGCCCGATACTGGCAGGCGTCGAACAGTCCGCCCAACTTATCCTCGATCTGTTGCAAGCAGGCAGGGAGGGAGAAGCGGTCGAGGTTGCCGTAGACATTCGGGAACGCTGCCGCGCCTGGCTAAAGGACTTGGAACAGCCGCCACTGCCACAGGTAGACGTAGAGAAGACGCCTGCCGTGTTCCCTGTCAGCAAACGTGTCTACAAGGCAAGAGACTAGATCAGGACGTGGGGGGTAGTTTGTTATCTGGTGAGGGTTCTCTGGCTCCACGTCCCAAGTTTTGGATTTGGACTAACTGGACGCTGACCCAATGGGTCAGCAAAGTAGTCTTCTGACTGCTGTTTGTCTATGCGCGCGTGTGCGTAGGACAGAGGGGAAGACACCTTTCGCATGACGCGCAGTAGGGATAGTCGCTCACGACGCGAAGTCTGAAAACGAAGAAACCGGGGATGTGTACGCATCCCCGGTTTTGAGTGTCATCAATGATAGTTTCAGACAGATGAACATCTACCTTCTAGCATTTATATGCTTGACCGGATAAAGTGGGAAATTCTCATCGTCGCTAATGACGCACATCTCCTCAACGATACCCTGTGCTATGATTATCCGGTCAAAAGGGTCTTTATGATGAAATGCTAAGTCCATCATAGCGGCCACATGACGTACTTCAATCGGTAGTAGCTGAATGTTGTTCTTTTCTAGGTGTTCGGGGATAAACTCCTTCAGAGGCTTAGATAGCACCAGTTCCTGCTTCCCTGTCATTTCCCCTTTCTTGATCTTTATTCCCATTTCCCACACGCTTGCGATACTCAAGTAGACTTCATCAGCCTCCTCGATACGGTTGTATGCTTCCTCGTTTAGTTGTGGGTTCTCGTCTACGAACCACAAGAAAGCACAGGTATCCAGTAAACACCGCATTAGCTATACTCATCAAAGTCATCAAGCGGATCGTTGAAGTTAGGCGAGATGTAAAGGATTTGCCCCTTCGCGCTCCCCCGCTGCCGCTTCTTCGTTATCACAGGCGTAGACGTGCCGTTTTTCGACTTTTTATCCTTTGTAGTCAAGTAGGCTGCCTGCTGTGGCGCACACTTCGTTATCATTTTGTTAGCTTCGTTCACTGTCTCTTCCTCTTGCCTAGATTGATGAGCGTTTGCCTGCTTTTCGCCTACATCCGGCTCGGCACTTTCTTTGTATTTTCGGCTCATCGGACAGCCTCCTTGAACTTGTCCTGCCGGTTCTCACAGATACCCCAATGATTCATCAGGTGAACCAATGGTTCACCTAAAGTATACAAACTCCCCGCTACATTGTCAAGGCAGTATCGAGAATTTTTCTGGCTACACGTGTCTACTTCTTTCTGAATTAGTGCTTCAAGTAACTACCCGAAAACCTCCCATGAACCATAGGTTCATGGCTGAGTAGAGGTCATCAGACTGCTTCTGACTGCTGTTTATGCATGCGCGAGGAAAGCGCAGAGGGGAGACACCCTCCACTCGCCGCGAATTTTGTATTACGCAAGGCGCAATACAGGAATCGCTAGGGCGTGCAGCCAATATACGAACTAAAAGTCACAGATTGGAGGGAAACGGCCATGCGAAGGGACAAGGTGATCTTCTTGATTGGTGCGCTGACGTGTCTGCTGATTGCGGCAAACCCGGCAATTCCTGCGCTCGCCCAGGCAAGCAACGGACACAAGGCTGTAGTAGCCCCTAAGACGCTCAGCGGTAGGGAAGTCTATGAACAGCGAAAGGGCTGTATCTACACCGTCGGGACGGATCATGCTCAGGGTACCGGCTTCGCCGTTGGCCCCTTCGTCTATACGTGTTACCATGTCGTTGCCGGGGCAAAAGAAATCTCCCTTACGCGCGAAGGCTCTCCGCCTATATCCGTAAAGCGCGTCATAGCGGCAGACCGAGACGCCGACATAGCCGTGCTTGTGCCTGATGGCTCGCTAGACCCTGGCGCGCGGCCCGTTGCGGACATCGGCTCTAAGGCGGCGGTCGGCGACCCTCTCTATGTAATCGGCACTCCAAAGGGCCTTGAGAATACCTTCACCGAAGGAGTCCTGTCCGGTCGGCGTACAGTTGGAAACGTGGAGTATATTCAACTCTCCGCACCGGTCTCGCATGGTAGCAGTGGCAGTCCCGTATTTGACAAGTACGGAAAGATTGCCGGAATGGTCGTCTCCCAACTCAAGGACGCTCAGCAACTTAACTTTGCGGTCAGCGCCGCTACGCTGAACGCTTTACAATTCGGTGTCCCAATATCCACCGCTCTGCGCGATGAAGTAGGGGAAGACCAGGCAACTTCGCAACTTGCACTTTCAAAGTTAGTGCTCACGGAAAGTAAAAGCGTGCTGGCTGAAGCCCCTGACTTCAGCCTGGGCATGTATCTATCTACAGATGCGCCCTCCTATGTCTCTCGCGATGACATTAAACAATGGACAGAGTCGGAGTTGGCTCGCTCGGCCCCACAAGCGCGATTGTTGGTGATGGAGGACCAAGAACAGCGTTTCAAAGCCGCATCCGTGAAGACGGCTCTTGACTTCATAAGACAGTACGATGCCGAGATGCGTCATCTGTATGTTAGTGTCATTGTGATTGAAAAATACTCTGAGGGCAGACTTTGGTTCACCGCCTACACCATCAAAACCACCTTCACGCGACCCTATTTTACTGCCGCTGGCCTTACAGTCGGCGAAGTATGGAGAAAGGATGCGGAAGGGTTTATTCCTCCGTCGGAAGACGTACCGGCAAAGTTACGCGAGGCAGTCCAGAAGCAGGTACATGACTTTACAGACGAGTGGGTGAAGGGAAACCACTCACCTGATTCAAATAGCGGCGACAAGCCGTGATGATCGCTGCTCTAATCGTGCAACCTGCTCCCTGGCCTTTGCCGCTTCTCCCCGGTTGCCTCCTCTCGGCATGTCTGCCTCCTTGCTCCCTATCAGCCTGATTACAGGCTGATAGGGCGTTATATTGGCTGCCGTAATTAGTGTTTTTTTGTCAAACATTGTCTAAAATTTAGACAATGTTTTAATTTTCAGTCCCGGCATCCCAATCAGACTGAACCTCTGCTTCTTCATTCAAATGTTGAACTTCCTCGTACTTGTCGTATACCCATTGTTGGAACTCCTCTCCTCCCATCTGTTCCATGATCTCTTGAAGGCAGGAAGCAATTGTTGTATCGGCTCCTAAGATTTCCTCGCTCGTCTTTTTCAAGAGAACCCAGGAGTTCGTCCTTTTCGTGAAGCCCTCACGCTCCTTAATCTCCTTGACTGTCAGAGGAGTAATTGGCTTTCCCTCTTCGTCCGTCGCCTTCAATGATGCTTTCTGACTCCGTTCCTTCCATTCGTCATAGTAGGCGAGTTGTCTCTGTTGGTCAGGAAGAGGGGGTGCTTTTAAAAACCCTTCTGTCTTAGCCGGGGTCTTCAACCTGGCACAGACCTGATAGAAAGCCCAGGGAAGATTTCCGTCACGTGGTCCCTTCCAATTAGCTGCTACCGATGCCCATGACCTGATGAGACTGCCTGCTGTCTTGAACGTCTCTTCTACCCACTCCTCTCTTTTGCCGTAGTCACAGGGCAAGGCGTTGTAAGCATCACCTATCAGGAAGCGTAGGTAAATGGGTATCCGCTTTTGGAGCCGGTAGAGACGGCCTAACGCTTTCTTCGCCTGATCTAATGTGATGTTCTTACCAAACTCTAGGCGCAGTTCCTTGTTCACCGTAGCTAGACCACCTAGCTTCTGATTTAACATCTTCAGGATCAGATCATCCGGCTCCTGCTGTTTGTCCGTTCGCCGGGTATCGGTAAGGGCAGAAGGACGGGGTGTGCCGGGATTGCCAGTGTTTAGTTTTGAGACTAGCATTAGAAAATCTCCTCTAAGCTGTTGATCGGTGTCAGTTCAGAAACGGGAATACTACGGTAAGGGGTATGACCTTCTCGCAATTCCCAGGTGGCTACCTCTGATGCCGGGATAGGTTGATAGATTGAGGCTGTCCCATTCGAGAGTAGGACCGGCAGATAAAAGTCGCTCACGTACTTTGGATCTAGCCTTTGTCGTTCGTTCACGGAAAGGTAGAAGCTGCCATCAGGAACGGTCTTGATCGAGTAGCTGAACGGAAACAAGGTAAAGTCTGGTCCAGCCGGGGGAGCATTGGAAAGCAGCGTGTACCTGGGTTTGTGACCCATCCGTTCCAGAGCATCATAGACGACTACCTCTCCGAGAACTCCTGCGTAATCGGCAGCTAGGTTCTTGTCAGCACTGCCTAAATCGTCGCTTGGTTGTCTACAGTGGTCATGGCCTTTCTTTCGTGCTAGGGCGACATGACTCGCCAACTCCTTCAAGCGGGGAGTGATAGGCAGGGTTAAGCTCTTCTGTGGAAGACAGGATTTCATAAAGGGACTCATCGCCTGTCCCGCCTTTCTCTAGCATCCTTTTCATAAGGACGTAGCGCGTGTTCCAGAGCGTCACGAATGAAAGCTGCTCTGCTGTCGTAACCGGCAGCTATCGCAGCATGGTCCAACCGCTCTGGCATATCATTGGGTAGAAGCGTGATGACCGGCTTGAACTGTGGACCGGATTGCGGACGCAAAGGCATTGAGCCTCCGCGCTGTCTGGTGATGTTGTTCATATCCTTCCTCCAGGTTCCATGACCAAACAAGCAGTAGACCACTTCGCACCGATAGCGAAGTGGTCTGCCTGTTGACCTGCTGTAACCCCTCTGGCCCATTAGTGGAAATACCACTTGGCGTCAGTTAAGACTGAAGATTGAATTCAAGGGCATTGTCAGAGGGATTGCTTATAGTAGACTATAGCAGTTATATTGTACCATAAATAGCAATATTTGTCAAGTAACGCTAATTAAAGCGATATTCTGTCATTAAAAAGGCTCATCAACCTAAATCATACTCTTGAAAGTATGATTTAACCCGAAGGCGTCAACTCAATAAAGTACCCACGTGGATACTAAATCAGATACCCGGTCAGATACTTTGCCGGAATAAGTTGCTGACCCATTGGGTCAGCAACTTCCAACATAGTACCTACGTGGGTACTCTCTCAAAACTCTTGAAAGTACAGTTTAACCCGAAGAGTTGACCTCATGGGGCAGCTCTTCGAGTAAAGGAAAAGACCGGGAAGCATTTCCGCTTCCCGGTCTTTTCAGGTAGTATGAACAATGACACTGCTGCTGACGGGTTAGAGTCTATGCTGTAACCCCTGACCTTGCCTATTCAAGATTTGGACTTGAATGGCGAGTTCAGCAAAACAGATAGACATAAATCGGGGTGACTGGATTTGAACCAGCGACCACTCGCCCCCCAGACGAGCACTCTACCACTGAGCTACACCCCGGCGAACATCCTCTATTATATCCCTGCCGCTCCTGATTGTCAAGGCGAGAACAGCCGATAATCCAGGGAAGCAAGCCGGCACAACCGGGTCGCAAAGGGCCGCCGTGAAGGCGCGCCTGGAGAAGAACCGGCCCTGCCGGAAAGAGGGAAAAGGAGGTTACGCGCGTGGTGACACCCTCAAGCTTTGATCCCATGCCACCCGGCACTGCGCGGCGGCCCCAAGTCCGCTTCGATGCCATCGGGGAAGCCTGGGAACTGTTTACAGATCAGATGGGCGCCTGGATCGGGGCGCAGTTGCTATTAATCGGCATTTGTCTGGCTGTCTTCCTCTTCGTGTCGGTCGTGATCCTGGGCATTGTCGCCTTGAGCGGCATGGAGCCGGAGGGGAGAAAGGCGGCTTCGGGAATGGTCCCGCTGCTCCTCGGCATTTCTGCCGTGGCCGCCTTACCCCTGCTCTGCTGGCTCACGGCCGGCCTGTACCGCATGGCGGTCCGGCAGGTGCGGGGAGAGCGGATCGGGGCGTTGGACCTCTTCCATGCGGGCGATGTGTGGCTCCCGGCCCTCGGCGCCAGCCTGGTGATCGGTATTGTCGTGTGTATCGGCTATCACTTCTTCTTCCTGCCGGGCATGATCCTCGGCGGGCTGCTGATGCTCACGCTGCCTTTGATCGTGGATAGGCGTCTGGGCGTGATGGACGCGCTGCAGCAGAGCTGGAACGCGCTCAAGACGGAGTGGCTGATGGCGGGGCTATTCTACTTCGTGCTCGGACTGGTATCGAGCCTGGGCGCGATCGTTATCATCGGAGCGCTGTTCACCTATCCGCTTGTTTTCCTGGGGCAGGCGATCGTCTACCGGGACTTCTTCCTTGTTCAGCCAGTCCCGTCGCCGATGACTCCGACCGCGGCGATGTTCGACATGCCTCCTCTGGAAAGACGGTCTCCTCCGCCCGCACCGCCCCTGGTCTAATGGCAGATGATGGCCCCCAGGCTGCAGATATGGAACCACCCGCTCGCTTCGCTCTAACCCCAAGCGTGTACTTGCTGCCAGGTTGCAGAAAATGTCACCACCCGCTCGCTTCGCTCGCTAGAGCCACAGAGCACACAGAGGAAAAGCCAATGCGAGAAAAGCCAAGAGAAAAACAGAATCAGGCAGTACGTATAGCAAGCCTTTACCTCTTACTCAGAACGAGTTACTCAGAACGAGCGAGAGCACAGAGAAAAGCCAATGCTCGCTATAGCCGGGTCGTTTTTCTCTGTGTTCTCCTTGTGTGGATAGCAGAGGTACAGGCTTTTCTATTGGAACTCGCCTCTTTCTTATCTTCTTGCTTTTCTCGCATTGGCTTTTCCTCTGTGTGCTCTGTGGCTCTAGCGAGCGAAGCGAGCGGGTGGTGACATTTCCGGCAAGCTGACAGCAGGCACACGCTTGGGATAAAGCGAAGCGAGCGGGGGGTGTAATCTCTGCAGTCTGGCAGCAGGTGTAGGAAATAGGTAGAGAGGCGCTGCTGGGTCGGAACGTCATTATTGGTGGAGAGAAAAAGGTGTCTGTCCTAAAGGAGCAGACGGGCTTTGTGGTGAAATAGGAAAGGGAAACGAGGTGCCGAGCGCGCGAACAGGGGAGGTTCCCGATGTGGATGTGTAATCGCTGCCAGGCCATCAACGACGACGACGTGACCCGCTGCCCGAAATGTGGCTGGGAGGAGCAACCGAAGGCAGCAACTGCCGTGCCGCCGGCAGCCGCGCCTAATGCCGCTATGCCAACGGTGGCCGGGCCGCAAGCGGCTGGGCCGCAGGTAGCTCCAACTCCGGCCCCGGCAACTCCCGCAGGAACGGAAAGCCGGGCGGCGGCGCTGACCGGCGGCCTGCTGTCGCCGAGCGAGATGATGCTCTTTCAGGGAGACCGGTTCGTCGGCGCCGCCAGCCCGATGGGCATCCGGGCGCCCCTGATCGGCCGCCAGACCGAGGTCCCGAACGTCGCGCTGGCTCGCGTTGCGATGGCCGCCGCCTTTATCGCCAACGAGCATTGCGGCGCGCTCCGTTTCTCCGTGGACCAGCAGAAAGGCATGTTGGGCCTGTCGAAGGCGAGCGCGCTCTTCGCGCGGCCCACCGACACTCGACCCGAATGGCCCGCCGGTTGCCTGGAGGCGCTGATCGTCTCGATGCTGGGGGCGCCGACGAAAGTCAACGAGATCGTGTACGCGCTGGTCGCGGCCGACGCGGCGTTCGTCGAGAGCGAGGTGCTCGGCCAGATCGCGGATGCGCTGCGAGAGCGGGGTATTCTGCAGTGGGAAAACCCCAATCTGCCCGGCCTGTCCTGGTCGACCAACGTGCTGACGGAATACGGGCAGCTTGTGCTCGAACGCAGCGTGATTGCGCCGGTGGAGGCGCTGGTCACGAACTATCGGCGCAACAATACGGAGACGTGGAAGCTGCTGGACCGGGAGATCGCGAATGCCTTCCAGCGGCGGCACGTGGGTTAGATTCTTTCCTGGTTTCTGGAGTTTAAGAAGAGAGAACGGCTATAGCGTCTATTAATGAAAGAAGCCGCCCTGCCGGGATACCGGGCGGAAGGGCGGCTTCATTGCTGTCTGGCGATGGCGATCAGGGATCGATGCGGAAGAGCATCACGTTCCCGCCGTTCAGCGCGATGTTGCTGATGGTCGAGCCGTTAAACGACGTGTAGGGAGCGGACGTGCCGTTCGCGTTGTAGAGCGTACAGGCCGAGCCGTGCGTGGTCAGGGTGACGCTGACGGTGTTATTGTGGCTCTTGTCCCAGATGAAGAGGATCTGCTTGCCGTCCAGGCGCTTGAACAGATGAGCGTAGCGGGAAGTGGATCGGGAGCCGGAGATGGTCATATCGCCGTCCGCGATGGTGATGGTTCCCGTATTGAGAGGCTCATCAGCATCTGCACGGTGGAGAAGGCTTCCTTCTTCGTCAAATTGTACTGGCACAGTCCGAGGTAGCGGTTGCCGGGGTCGCCGATCACCGGCTTGCTCGGGTCCAGGTCCTTGAGCTCGAAGATGCCGATCTCTTGAATGTTGGGGTCGGCCAGGAAGGTGGGGATGGCGCGCATGAACCAGTTGGCCTGCCAGGCTTCCGTCTGCTGGTAGGTGGTCGCGCCGGTCTCGTTCATCCAGATCGGCTGGTTGCCGCCTGTTTTATTGGTCGACACGAACGTGGTGTCGAGGTTGTAGTACGACAGGAAGTTTTCGACATAGATCTTGGGGGTCGTGAAGGACTCCGGGTAGCCGTGGAAGGGCGTGATGCTGTAGTACTGCCCGTACCCGCCGCTGACGATCGGGCTCAGCCAGGAGTTGTCCGGTGTCGCCATCCCGCCGAGCATCACCGGCATGCTGGGAAGGGCCGCGTGGACCGCCTGCGAGCCATTGAGAAGGGTCGTCTCGTACTGCGCGTTGGTGCCTTCCCAGAAACTGGAAGTGTCCTCTTCGTTCCAGATTTCGTAGGAGAGGATGTTGGTGTTGCTCTTGAGCGTGTTGACCAGAGTGTAAACGAAGTTGTACCAGTCGGTCTGGTTGGCGGGCGGATCGTTCCAATAGACCCCGTCCGGGCCGCCGTTGGGACTGCCGGCCCAGGGCGCCGTATAGGCGATGTAGGGCCGAAGTCCAAGCCCATACGTGTTCGCCTGCGCGACGAACTGCTGCAGCCAGGTCAGGTCGTAGGTGCCGTTCGTCGGCTCGTAATCGTCCCAGCCGAAGCTGACCCGCATCTGGGTGATGCCGAGCTGGTTGACCAGTTGAAAATCCGCCGCGACGCTGTTGAGGTCGGTACCCTTGTCGTAGTCCTGATCGAGGGTGAAGGTGATGGACTTGGTGACGTCGGAGGCTGAGGCGGGCGTGCCTGTCAGAGACAGCAGAGCGCCGGTGAGCGCCAACAGGGCGGTTCCGAGCAGCAGGTGCGGATGTGAAACGTGTTTCAGACGGCGATGCATGCAGATTTCTCCTCTCTTCGCTGAGCGAGTATGGGAGACCGACGCAATCGCGTTTTGAAGCAAATCCCCATCAAACGGTCTTACACGGGCGAAAGCGGAGGTCTTCCGGTTAGTAAACCGGTTTACTTACCGGAAGCAACGAATCTTCCAGGTGAAGTAAACGGATCGGGATTTGCTTGCCGTGTTTTTATCTAGTGATAGAGATTTCTCCTGCCGACATCCTATTTTTTTACCGTTGAGAAAAATAATGGGCTTTTATGTCGGAAGAACGGGTCCGTTTGTCCCATTTGCCGGTCTGCTTCCATGAGGTTAGCCGGTTCGTTATCCTGTCGGCGATCAGCGACCCGGCTAACCTCCTTCATCGACCATACGGACCTCTGCCCGGTGATCTATTCGGCGGCCTCGCCGATGGAAACCTTGTAGCCGTTCAGATCGTGAATGGCGAAATCGCGCAGCCCGTAAGGTCGCAGCCCGAGCGGCTGGACGATCTGCACGCCGCTCTGCTGCAGCCGGTCGTAATAGGCGTCTATGCCTACCACCATCAAGTAGGACGCATCCGAGCCGGCAGCCGGGATCTCCTTCGATTGGATAAAGTGCAGCTTGTTTCCGTCAATGCTGGCTCCGGCATAGTAAGGCGGGTCGCCCCAGGTCCACTCCTCGCCAAAGCCGAGCTTGTCTACATAGAAGCGCACCGTTGAGACGACATCCGGAACCCTGAGAATGGGTACGATGGCGCATACGGTCGTCGTTTTCTGGTCCGTCTGGCTCATGAAAATTCCTCCTTTTCCGAAATCCGGAGACTTTGCTATGAAACGGCTACTCCGCACCCAGACGGACAAGCGGAAATAAGAAAGAATCATTTCCCCGTGCGGACGGCTCTTTGATTCAGAAGGAAGTGAACACCCCTCTCCATGGGAAGGAGAGGGGTGAAGTCCGGATGAGGGCGGCCCGGCTCTTGTAGCCTGCTAAGGAACCCGGACGACTTCGTGATAGCGCATATCCGGCAGGCTGCCTGCCTCGTTGCCGGCAAACTCCGGCTGCGTGGCTGTGGGCCGCGCGAAGTAGTAGTTATGGCCGGCCTCGACCTGCCAGGTCGTGTTGGTGTCCGGATCGTAGACCGTCTCCTGGCCCCGGATTGTGTTGTCCCAGCGGCGCAGGATCCGATCGTGGGACTGCTCCTGCGCGTCGGTGGATGCGCGCCAGATGCTCATGATCTCGTTGTTGGCCTGCGTGGTGATGCGCGAGACATCCATCGTGGTCTGCTGCTGGCGCGCGGTCCAGTCCGCGTCCGGCTGAAAGGTCTGCACGATGTGCTTGAGGATTCCCTCTGCCTCGCCCGTTTTATCCGGCGTAGTCAGGTAGCCGTACAGGAAAGGTACGCCCCAGATGCCGTTGCCGGCTTCCTCTTGCAGCCGGAGCGTACCCGCCAGGCAGTAGCCCTGGCGCGGCCGGCCCTGGCAGTTGCAGGTGTAGGTCACTTCTCCTACATCGACCTGCGCCTGTGTGCCGTACTGCGCGAACGGGGCCAGCAGGGAGTTGATCTTCTGGCCGACATCGGGACGCTGCCGGGTCTGCGTGATCTGCAGGTCCGCGTCTTCCGACGGTAGAGTGCGCTGCGCCTCATCGGCAGCAAAGTCGGCGCCGGGCATGTAGGTCCGTATGACCATCTGCGCGCCGGGAGTAGAGTAGGTCGATCCCTCGTGCAGACCGGCTTGCTCCAGAAGCGGATGTGGCAGGCAGTAGGTGGGAATGTTCTGATCTCCTACCGTGATGGTCGTATTGCCGTCCGGCGAGACCACGCGGATGGCGGTCCGGACATCGATGGCCGACATGCGGACTGTGCCGCCGTCTACTTTCCAGCCCTGCGGGACTTCTATGGTGAACGCGCCCTCCCTCGGATCGCGCCAGGTCTGCCAGGAGAGAGAGGGCTGGTCCGACGATGCGCGCTCCTTCTGCGTAAACTGGAAACTCGCCAGGATGCGAACGAGCGTGTCTCGATCCTGGTCGAAGCGGTCGGCGGGCGCGGCGATGGCATAGAACATCGCGCCCCGCTTGTAGATTGAGCACTGCAGGTTCGCCGTCATCGGGAGGCCATTGCGGGAAAAGCGAACGTCGGCGGTGGCCTGATCGGACGTGGTCTCGGTCTCCTGACTGCGCTGGATCAGATCGGCGATATGCGCCTCCGGGAAGATTTCCGCCAGTTCCTCCGGCGCCTTGCGCAGACAGTCCTGCGCCGTCTCGCCGGCTTGCGCAATAAAGGGCTGCACGACCGCAAAATCGGTATTATCGGCGTTGTGGATCAAGATCGGCTTGTCGGCGGGCGCCTCGGCGGTCCATCCGTCCGGCAGCGAGACTTCGAAGCCCGCCGGGTCGCGATGGTCCTCCCAGCCGTTTGCCGTGCTGGAGGCAAAGGTTGGGCCGAGCGAAAAGGGGTGGTGGGACGAGCAGCCATGCGTCAGAAAAGCGAACAGTATCGCTCCCGCGATGGTCGCGGTTGTGTGGATCGGGTTCCTGCTGGAAGAGTAAAGCGATTTCATGATTTCCACTCCTGCCTGATTTCTTGCGGGCTTGCGCCGCGTTGGTGTTATCTGCAGGATAGCGGAAGAGCGTGAAAGAAATGTGAAACAATCCTTATTGGCCCCCCTCTCACCCTTTAACGATCGAAAACCAGGCTCTTTCGATTGTCTTCTTTTGTCGGGCGACTGAAGTCGCTGCCCCTGGGGCCCCTACTCGAACCTCCCTGGGGACCCCTGCCCCATGCCCAAAGTCCGCCTACGCGGACGGCCCCCACCCCCTGTCCCCTCCTCGAACCTTCGGAATGCTAGGGGAGGGGGAACACGATGGCAAGCCAGTCGCCGAAGGGCGACTTCGCGCTCTTATGGCTGCGGTTTTAACTGCCCGATCAAAGAAAACGGAAGGGATATGACAGAATTCGGAATAATAAGAGAAAGGCGGCGTAAAAGGGGATAGAAAGATCCCCCGGTTTTTCGGAGATAGCTTCCGTGACTTTAGTGAGGGAGGGGTCATGATCGTTCGGTGGAGAGCGTTGTTCGGCGGAAAGCACACGTATGCACTCTTGCTCTTCTGGACTGTGTGGCTGGTCGTGCTGGCGGCGGTCTCACCTGCTGCCGCGCAGAAGCGCATCAGCTACAACCGCGACGTGCGGCCCATCCTATCCGAGGAATGCTTTATCTGCCACGGCGTCGATTCGAACCGGCGGCAGGCCGGACTGCGTTTGGATAAGCCGGAGATCGCCTACGGCAAGCTGCCCTCCGGGCATATCGCCGTCGTGCCCGGTGACGTGCATGCCAGCGAGCTGGTCGCGCGGATTTCGACGCGCGGCCCGATGCAGATGCCGCCCGCCTGGTCCAACAAGAAGCCACTGACGCCGGCGCAGATCAAAACGCTCACGCTCTGGGTCGCGCAGGGGGCGAAGTACGAGCCGCAGTGGTCCTATATTTCGCCGCGCCGTCCGCCTCTCCCAGCGGTGCATAACGCCGTCTGGCCCCGCAACGCGATCGACCGGTTCGTCCTCGCCCGGCTGGAGAGCAATGGACTGCCGCCGTCCGCTCCGGCAGACCGCCGCACGCTGATCCGCCGCCTCAGCCTGGATCTGACCGGCCTGCCGCCCACGCCGCAGGAAGTGGATGCGTTTCTGCGCGATACCTCCCCCAACGCCTACGAAAAGGTCGTGGACCGGCTGCTGGCCTCGCCGCACTACGGCGAGCGCTTGGCCGCGTACTGGCTGGACCTGGTGCGCTACGCGGATACGGTCGGCTATCACGGCGACCAGGAGGTGAGCGTCTGGCCCTATCGGGACTACGTCATCAAGGCCTTCAACACCAACAAGCCTTTCGACGTGTTTACGCGCGAGCAGTTGGCCGGCGACCTGCTGCCCAACGCAGGCGCAGAGCAGCGCGTCGCCTCCGCCTACAACCGGCTCGGCATGATGACCACGGAGGGAGGCGCGCAGGATAAAGAGTATCGCATCAAGTACGAGGTCGATCGCGTGCAGAACGCCTCGCTCGTCTGGATGGGGGCGACGCTGGGCTGTGCGCAGTGCCACGACCACAAGTACGACCCCTACACGCAGCGCGACTTCTACCGGTTCGCCGCCTTCTTTGCCGATCTGAAAGAACAGGGTTACTACGGCGGTGGAGGCGACGGCGACTGGGGGCCGTCGATGCGGGCGCCGAGCGCGGCGCAGCAGGCGGAATTGACCCGCTGTGAGACGCAGTTGAAGGACGTGCAGCGCGCCATAGACGCCGTTTCCAATGCGAGCCTGGCAGACGGGCGGCGGCGCTGGGAGGCCGATCTGCGCGCCCGCGACGCCGCCAAGCAGCCCGGCTGGACCGTCGCCAGACCCACGCAGGCTGTCTCCTCCGGCGGCGCCACAATGACTATCCAGCCGGAGGGCGCGGTCCTGGTGAGCGGCGCGCTGCCCAAATACGACACCTATACGGTGACGCTGCCCGCGCCCAAAGACCCGATTACCGGAATCCGCCTGCAGGCGCTGGGCGACGACAGCCTGCCCGGCGACGGCGTAGCGCGGTCCGGCCACTACTTCGTGCTGAGCGAATTCGAGGTTGCCGTCCGGCAGGGAACAGGTCCGGAACAGCCCGTGCCGCTCGTATCGGCCGTGGCCGACCGCGAATCGGACGGCTTTCCGGCGATGGCGACTATCGACGGCCGTCCGGACACCGGCTGGGCGGAGGTCTATGGCGGCGGCGAGACCATCGTCTTCCGGCCCGCGCAGCCGATTCGTATGGCGCCAGGCGCGCAGTTGGTGGTCCACCTCCGGCATCAGACGAAGCCCTACCTCGCCATCGGAAAGCTCCAGATTTCGCTCTCTAGCCTGCCGCAGCCAGACCTCAGCGCGAACGGCGCGCCGGACGACGTGCTCGCCCTGATCCGCAAGCCGGAAGCCCAGCGCACCCACGACGAGGAGGCGAAGGTCGAGGCCGCCTATCGGAACGTGGCGCCGGAGCTGGCCGACCTGCACGGGAAGCAGGCCCATCTCGAAACGGCGCGCCGCTTGCTCCTGGGCCAGATCCCGACGACTCTCGTCTCCGAAGCGACCACGCCGCGCACGATCCGCATTCTGCCGCGCGGGAACTGGATGGACGATTCCGGAGACGTCGTCGATCCGGGCGTGCCGCACTTCCTCCCGCAGATCGCCAGCAAAGGGCACGCGACACGGCTCGACCTGGCAAACTGGATCACGGCGCCGGACAACCCGCTCACCGCCCGCGTGTTCGTCAACCGGCTGTGGCAGCTCTTCTTCGGGCTGGGGATCGTCAAGACCGCCGACGACTTCGGCGTCCAGGGCGAGGCGCCCGTCAATCCGGAGCTGCTGGACTGGCTGGCGACGGAGTTCGTGGCGAGCGGCTGGGACGTGAAGCATATCGTGCGGCTGATCGTCACGAGCAGCACGTATCAGCAAACTTCGGACGTGTCGCCCGCGCTGCTGGCGCGCGATCCGGAGAACCGGCTGATGGCCCGCCAGACCCCGCGCCGCCTGGATGCCGAATTCATTCGAGACGTGGCGCTGATGGCGGCGGGCGTCCTCTCGCCGCGCGTCGGCGGGCCGAGCGCGCGTCCGTACCAGCCGAAGGGATACCTGGCGGCACTCAACTTCCCGCGCCGCGAATGGGCGCCGGATGCGGGCGAAGACCTCTACCGGCGCGGCTTCTACACCTTCTGGCAGCGCTCGTTCCTGCATCCGAGCCTGCTCGCCTTCGACGCGCCTACCCGCGAGGCCGGGACCTGCACGCGCGCCGTCTCCAACACGCCGCTGCAGGCGCTGGTGCTGACCAACGATCCGATCTTCGTGGAGGCGGCGCGCCTGTTCGCCGCCCGCATTCTGACGGAGGGTGGGGAGGACATCGCCTCTCACCTTAGCCGGGCCTTGAAAGACCCGGCTCGTGGTCCTGCGGACAACCGCCCTGCGGGCGGAAAAGCGAGGTTGCCGGGTTCTCGGCCAGACTCTGAGGGCGTAGACAGCTTCGTGGCGCGCCTGAATTTCGCCTTCCAGACGGCGCTCTCGCGCAATCCGGATCCTCAGGAAGTGGCGATCCTGCGCCGCCTCTTCTCCCAGGAACTGGCGCGCTATGATAAGGACCGCGCCGCCGCCAGGGATCTGATCTCGGTGGGCGACAGCCCCGTCGAGGCCGATCTCGACCCCGCGACGCTGGCTGCCTGGACCGCCGTGGCCCGTGCGATTCTCAACCTGCACGAGACGATCACGAGGAGTTAAGAACGATGGATGACCTGCCTGTTCTGTTGAGCCGCCGCACGTTTCTGCGCCGGAGCGCCGCCGGAATCGGCTCGCTGGCGCTGGCGTCGCTGCTCGATCCCGCTCTTCTCGGCACAGCCGCCCGCGCCGCGGAGCCGGCCCGGAGCGGCGCGGGCGAGCGCTGGCGCGGCGTGATCCATCCACTGCCGTATCGCCCGCGCATTAAGAGGGTCATCTATCTCTACATGGCCGGCGGCCCGTCCCATCTGGAGACGTTCGACTACAAGCCCGGACTTGCCAAGATGGACGGCCAGCCGATGCCCGAATCGTTCACGAAGGGGCAGCAGATCGCGCAGTTGCAGGGCCAGAAGCTGCGCTGCTTCGGCCCGCAATCGAAGTTCCAGCGCTACGGCAAGTCCGGCATCGAGATGTCGGAGCTGTTCCCGTACCTGGGCAAGGTCGTGGACGACCTCTGCATCGTCCGCTCGATGTACACCGAGCAGATCAACCACGACCCGGCGCACACCTTTATGAACACCGGGACCAACCTGGCCGGCCGGCCCAGCATGGGAAGCTGGGTCCTCTATGGCCTGGGCAGCGAGTCCCAGGATCTGCCCGGCTTCGTCGTGCTCACCTCGACCGGGCGCGGCGGTCAGAACCAGCCCATCGCCGCCCGCCAGTGGTCGGCCGGGTTCCTGCCCAGCCGCTTCCAGGGCATTCAGTTCCACTCTTCGGGCGATCCCGTGCTCTACCTGAGCGACCCGCCCGGCGTCACCCGCGCTGATGACCGCCGGCTGCTCGATGCGGTCGATGCCCTGGACGATCTGCGCGATAAGGAGACGCACGATCCGGAGATTCAAACCAGGATCTCGCAGTACGAGATGGCGTTCCGGATGCAGATGTCCGTGCCGGAGCTGATGGACCTGTCGCACGAGCCGGCGAGCACGCTGGGGCTGTACGGCGCGCATCCGGGCGACGGCTCCTTCGCGGCCAACTGCCTGCTGGCGCGGCGGCTCGCCGAGCGTGGAGTCCGGTTCATCCAGCTCTATCACCGGGACTGGGACCACCACTACAATATCCGCAACGACATCAAGCTCAAGGCGGAAGAAGTAGACCGCGCCTGCTACGCGCTCCTCACCGACCTGAAGCAGCGCGGCCTGTTCAACGATACGCTCGTGGTCTTCGGCGGCGAGTTCGGCCGCACCCCGATGGCGCAGGGGGATGGGCGGGACCATCACATCAAGGGCTTTTCGATGTGGCTGGCGGGCGGCGCGATCAAGGGCGGCCTGGCCTACGGCGCGACGGACGATCTGGGCTACGCCGCCGTGCAGAATCCGGTGAGCGTCCACGACCTGCACGCGACTATGCTCTATCTGTTCGGCGTCGAGCACACCAAGTTCACCTATCACTACCAGGGCCGCGACTTCCGCCTCACCGACGTCAGCGGCAACGCCGTCAAAGACATCCTTACCTGAGCCCAATATCAAACGTTTTTAGACAGGGAGCGGGGCATATCGAGAATGGAGGAGTTAACGTCAGGCCCTATTGTCGCCCAGGTACGAATCGACCGATTGGCCGTGCTGGAGTTCTTCGACGATAAGCCCGCTACCAGCCTTACGCACGCAACGGCTCTGTGCGCAGTTGCAGGCGAGGACTTAGGCGCAGGCCTTCTCAAGCATTATCTGGAGAATGAGGAGGGAGCGGACGTCACGATCTTCCCAACTTGTACACAAGGGACGAAAATGGGTTGCCGCCTGGATTGCTGGGCACATGCCGTCTGGAACGACCATGCGACTTATTTTCAGGTGGAAATCAAGAATTGGTCGGCGCATGCCATTGGCGGGCGCAAGTTAGCGCTGGATGCAAGGCCAGAAATGGTCGCGACTTATAAGATCGAACGGTGGGCTAAACGTTGGGATACACAGGCGCAGACACTAAAGGACATTGCCGCTCAGAAAGTTTTGGTTCCAATGCGCCCACCAACATCCGACGCGACCGTGGAGCCGCTAGTCTGTTTTTGGGATGCCCTCCACCCAAACGGGGATCTGGCTCCGTTTTTTTCGGTGGCTTTGCCGGAGGGTAATAACTTTCCTCGGCTATGGGTGTTCTCTATGTCGGCGTATCTCCGCAACCGGACGGAGAGCCATCTTATCCTCGATATGCCTGCAGTCCCTCAGAGGCTCTATTGGCTCAACCGCCTGTTTAAAGCCCGCATACCATGATAAGCCAACTCTATATCGGCTTACCGTACTACCTCTAATGCGGAGCCGTCTGCCAAGCGATAGATGTAGAAGTCGCTGTCGATGGCGAACAAACGGCGTATACCCCGGCTTTCCGCTATAGTCACGAGTGAGGCATCGGCCAAATCCATTGGTACGTTCCGGTACTGTGCCATGAGTTCATCTGCACGATCCGCTTCGGTGGACGTCAGGTCCAATAGAAGCAGACGTCCTTGACGGCGCATTGTCCAAAGAGATTCTTGAAAACGATAGCCACCCACCCCATTGAGCAGATACATGGCTTCCGTAAAGCAGGGCCATGTCGTCAACAAGGGGCCAGGCGGCAAATTGCGCACGACGGCATGGCAGGCGGTATGATACGGATCACCTTCGTCAAACAGTGCGAGAAGAGGGCCGGTATCCGTGAGCATTACGGCTTGCCTTTGCGATGCCTTTCCAGTAGCAATTCCGTGAACTTCTTTCCGGAATCGATGGACAGGTTTGCGCCGCCGGGTACGATCTTCCGGCTGTCGATACAACCGATGAAGTCGGCAAGGTAGTCCGCCATCGTTGCTCCTTCCGGTAAGGGCTCGCCGGGCGCTGTTGGTAGGAAGGAGGCGCGCAATTTATCCAATGCCAGCAATTCCGGCGTTGTTCCTTGTCGTTGCGCCTGCTCGGTAATGACCTGTTCCAGTTCCGGAGGCAAGGTGATCGTGACCATATCTTTCCTCGAGTGCTATACTATTCTAACCCGCGTTTGTCTCTATTATACACCCGAACTTATGAACCATCGAAGAGGAGACAAGAAGCCACACGGTGAACTAAGGGGCGAAAGAATCCATTCAACGTGAGATAACCTTCGATACTCCCTCTACCGTCGACCGAGGAACCCCATGATTCGAACGAACACGCCATCTGTGCTGCCGTTTACGCTATCTGTCTGTATATTATTGACTCTGGCGGTCTGTCTGCCAACAATCGGTTTCGCACAGTCTTCTCCAAGACAGCGAATCCGGCTGGATGCCGGCTGGCGCTTCCATCTGGCTGAAGCGCCGGCCCTGGAGAATGCGGTCGCCATTACGGACTGGCGCTGGAAGCCGGACGACAACGGCGCCAACGACGCCGCGCAGATGGCGGACCCCGCGCTCGATACGTCTGGTGCGGACTGGCAGTCTGCAAAGACCGGGGACGATATTTTCCACGGTCGCCTCGGGTTCGCCTGGATGCGGACCACGCTGCCGGCGATGACCGGGCCGGGGCGCATCCTGCACTTCAATCGCGTGGATGACAACGGCACGGTCTATCTGAACGGCAAGCTCCTGCTCCGCCACGAAGGCTGGGACGACCCATTCGACGTGCCGCTGGATTCGGCCTGGAACGCGACCGGGCCGAACGTGCTGGCGGTCCTGGTCGAGAATACGGACGGCGAAGGGGGGATCACCCGACCGGCCACGCTGGGCGTGCGGGCCGAGAGCCATCTGGGCGATCCCTCGCAGCCGGGTTTTGACGATAGCCTGTGGCGGACCGTCCATCTGCCGCACGACTACGTCGTCGAAGGGACCTTCACGCCGGACGCCGACACGGGGCATGGCTCGCTGCCGGTCGCGCCCGCCTGGTACCGCAAGACATTCACGCTGCCCACCGAGGATAAAGGTAAGAGCGTCTGGATCGACTTCGACGGCGTCTACCGGGACGCGAAGGTCTATCTGAACGGGCAGCTTTTAGGCGAGCATCCGAGCGGCTACACCAGCTTCCGCTACGACATCCGCGACGTGGCGCACTATGGTGAGCCGAACGTGCTGGCCGTCTCCGTCGATCCCCGCCATTTCGAGGGCTGGTGGTATGAGGGTGGGGGTATCTACCGGCACGTCTGGCTGAACGTGGCGGATCGCGTTCACGTTGCGCCGTGGGGAACCCTCGTCACCGCCGCGCTGCCGGAGCCGGGTCCATCCGGTCAGGTCGCCCCTGCGACGCTCACTATCAAAACGATGCTGACGAATGCGGACGCGGCGGTTGCTGCGGTGGAGCTTGTCTCGAAGGTCGTGGACGACCGGGGGATTTCTGTCGGAGAGGTTTCCACGCCGGTGACGGTGGCCGCCGGACGGTCGGAAGAGACGGCGCAGCAGATAGTGGTCGCGCATCCCCGGCTCTGGTCGCTGGAGACGCCGCGCCTCTACCGGCTCCTCACGACCGTGCGGCGCGGCGACCATATGGTCGATACCGTCGAGACGCCGTTCGGAATCCGCACGATCCGCTTCGATGCGGCGCAGGGCTTTTTCTTGAACGGCAAGCATGTCGAGATCCAGGGGGCCTGCAACCATCAGGACTTCGCGGGCGTCGGCATCGGCGTGCCCGACGGCCTGGAGGCCTGGCGCGTCCAGAAGCTCAAGGAGATCGGCTGCAACGCCTGGCGCATGTCCCACAACCCGCCGACCCCGGAGCTTTTAGATGCCTGCGACCGGCTGGGCATGCTGGTGATGGACGAGAACCGCCATCTCGGTGACACGTTCAACATGAAGACCTCGCGCGGCACGCCGTATTCCGACATGTCGGAGCTCGACAGCATGGTCCTGCGGGACCGCAACCATCCGAGCATCATCCTGTGGTCGATGTGCAACGAAGAGCCGCTGCAGAGCACGCCGGAGGGCGCGCGTATCTTCTCCGCGATGCGGCAGGAGACGCTGCGTCTCGATCCGTCGCGCCCGGTCTCCTGCGCGATGAACGACGGCCGTCCGCTCGGGATCGCCCTCGTGGAGGACATCCGCGGCTTCAACTACGGTCCGGGCGACTATGCCGGCTACCATCAGCAGTTTCCCACAATGCCCCTCTACGGCAGCGAGGTCGGCAGCAGCACGGAGACCCGCGGCATCTACGCCGACGACCCGGCGAAGGGCTACGTCACCGCCTACGACATTCACGGGGCCAATACGGCGCAGGATACCTGGACGCCGATCGCCTCGCAGCCGTTCATGGCCGGCGGCTTCGTCTGGACCGGCTTCGATTATAAAGGCGAGCCGTCGCCTTACGGCTGGCCCTGCATCAACTCGCACTTCGGCATCCTGGATATGTGCGGTTTTCCCAAGGACGACGGCTACTACTACCAGGTGATGTGGGGCGGCCGGCCACGAGTCCATATCTTCCCGCACTGGAACTGGCCGGGCAAGGAGGGGCAGCCGATCTCCGTCTGGGCTTACAGCAACGCCGATCAGGTCGAGCTGTTCTTGAACGGCAAAAGTCTGGGGCGTAAAGACATGCCCCGTTACCGTCACCTGGAATGGTCTGTGCCCTACACGCCGGGCACGCTGGAGGCCCGCGCCTACACGAACGGTCGGGTGGTCGCCACCGATCGCGTCGAGACGACGGGCGCGCCTGCCGCTTTGCGCCTTAAAACGGACCGCACGACCTTAACTGCCGATGGCGAGGATGTGACCGTGGTCGAAGTGGATGTTGTGGATGCGCAGGGCCGCATCGTGCCTATCGCGGATAACCGGATCACTTTCTCGGTGAGCGGCGCCGGGCAGATCGCCGGCGTCGGCAACGGCGATCCAAGCGACCACGATCCTGACAAAGCCGATTTGCGCCGCGCCTTTAACGGCAGGTGCGCCGTGCTCGTCGGCGCCACCGATCAGGCCGGCCCCATCCATCTCACAGCGACTTCCCCCGGCCTGGCTTCCGCCCAACTTGACCTTCGCTCGCACCCATAGGATGTTCGGCCTATGGAATCGGAGCATATACGGAAAACCCGGTTGGTCGCCTTAGCCGGGCCTTAAAAGACCCGTCTGTGGGTCCTTCGGACAACCGCCCTGCGGGCGGAAAACTCGGATGCCCGAATGCAAAACGTCAATTGCTAAGTGGCGGGCTGCATGTTAGAATCCCGGCACACATCTTTCAACTAGAGGAAATACCCGCATGATTATTGCCTCTGCTCAACCCACTCATCCTAAGCTATTGGTTAGTTGCCGCTGGTTCCCTCGGTCGTGACTATACGGAGGACTTCCTGAAATATGGAATGGCGTTTGTGGGCGGTAATAGTCAGATCGCTAAAATGAGCCGTGTCAACATTGGTGATGTGGTGGTATTAAAGAGAGGTCTGAAGGAAATCGTCACAACAATCAAGACTGTGTTCTTATATTGGAGAGTAAAGGCTTTAGTTCTGGTTTGGATCTAGCGCAACAACAGGCGCGAGAATATTCGAAGAAGTTTCCATCCTGTAAAGTAATCGCTGTCTCAAACGGCTATTGCTACAAAACATATCTACGTGCGGAAAATACCTTTCAAGATCGCCCAGCCGCCTACCTTAACCTCCTGAATCCTCAAGACAGGTATCCACGTGATCCTGATAACGTGAAAGGTTGCCTTGAAGTTTTGAAGTGCTTGTTACCCCATAGTTGGCGGTAAGTCGAGTTTGAGAAAAGAGGCTAAATTCACCACTCGTTCGCATGCCTCATGGCTCAACAGGTAAGCTAAGTCAAAATACGGTATCAGAAGGCTGATCCGAGCTTTTCCGTCCGCAGGACGGTTGTCCGAAGGACCACGAGACGGGCATTGAAACGCTTGCTGTGAAATAGCCGGCCCTTCACCAGTCGATCAGGTCGGCAAACGCCAAGTTCGGCCGACCTAGCTTTCGATTAAGCCAGATACAGAAGTTATGCAGTG
>Ga0070739_10002402_pt1 | contig 25383 bp, 23 predicted proteins | sample Coa_R1_7_FD_66445 | JGI IMG/M metagenome (GOLD analysis project Ga0070739, IMG submission 66445) | Surface soil microbial communities from Centralia Pennsylvania, which are recovering from an underground coalmine fire - Coalmine... | ecosystem: Environmental > Terrestrial > Soil > Unclassified ...
GAGCGCCACGGTGCGGCCGTCGGGGTCGGCGAGCATGAAGGGGGGCGCGGGCTGGCCGGCCTGGCGGGCAGCGGCCGCAGCCAGGATGCTGTCCATCGGGCCCCAGGCCCGTTCCCCGCCGGGCAGCGCCGTGAGCCGCGCCCACCCAAACCAGGCCGCGCCGATCGCCACCAGCGCCGCCACCACGCCCCAGGTCGCGGGGGCCACACGGCGCTGAGCGGTAGCACCCCGCGGCGGCGCGGGCGCTGGGGGCGTAGCGGCCGGCCCAGCTACGGGCGGCACGTCCTCCAGCAGCGTGCGCTGCCGGCCCGACTCCTCCATCCCCTCTCTCCTCGCTAGGGACAGCGCGGGGCGACGACGGCCTCGCCCCGGAACACGGCTTACCTCTCAGCCGCCCCGGGCGTGAAGCCTCTCCGCTGGGAGTATACGCGAGCGGCTAGGGAAACCAGCACCGTTCTAGCCGGCGGCGCCTCAGGTGGACGGCAGAGGGGGCGTGGCGTCGAGGTCGACGGCGAGGCCGTTCAGGAACAGCGCGAGCAGGACGTAGTAGCCAACCAGCGCCGTCAGCTCGACGAGGCCTCGCTCCCCTAGTGCGGCGCGGAGGCGCGCCACCGTGGCGTCGTCGGCCTGGCCGTCGCGCGCCAGCGCGAGCGCGTACCGCACCGCAGTCGCCTCCAGCGGCGTTAGCTCCGCGGGCACCTGGCCGGCCTCCAGGGCCGCGAGGGCCGCCTCGCCAAGCCCAAGGCGCGCCGCCAGCGGCCGGTGCTGCTGGCGCTCGTAGGCGCACGCCCAGCGCCCGGCCACCGCAAGGATCACGGCCTCCCGCAGGCGGGCTGGCAGCGGGGCTTCGAAGCGGAGGAACGCTCCCAGCGCGCCTACCCGCCGCATCAGCTCCGGGCTGTGTGCCAGCGCACGGAACAGGTTGCCCGCGCCCCCGCGCTGGCGCCCGACCTCGGCGAACGCCGCGCGCTGCTCTGCCGTCGCCGCCTCGGGAGCGATCAGGCGCACGCGTGCCATCATTCCCCTCCTCAAGCGCCACTCGACCAGAAGATCGGCCGTTAGCGCAGCGCGAGCGCGGCCCCGGCGAGCGCCGCCAGCACGACGACGAGCCAGGGCGGCAGGCCCCACAGGGCCAGCAGGCCGAACGCCAGGAGCGCGAGGGCGAAGTCCAGCGCGCTGTGGATGGCGCTCGTCCAGACCGGTGTGTACAGGGCTGCGAGGAGCAGCCCGACTACCGCCGCATTGATCCCGCGGAGAGCGGCCTGCGCGGCGGGCCGCGCGCGCAGCGTGTCCCAGAACGGCAAGATCCCCAGCAACAGCAGGAACGAGGGGAGATAGATCGCCCCGAGCGCGAGCGCGGCGCCCGCCACCCCGTTCGGTGGCTGCTGGCGCACCGCACCGAGATAGGCCGCGAAGCTGAACAGCGGGCCGGGCACCGCCTGGGCGGCCCCATAGCCGGCGATGAACTGCTCGGCGGTCACCCAGCCCGGCGGGACCACCTCGGCCTGGAGCAAAGGCAGCACCACGTGGCCCCCGCCGAACACGAGCGCGCCGGCCCGAAAGAAGCTATCGGCCACCGCGAGCGCCGGGGTGCCGGTTAGCTGCCGCAGCAGGGGTAGCCCCACAAACAGCACCGCGAGCGCTGCCAGGCAGGTCACAGCAAGCCGGCGGCCAATGGGTAGGTACAGCGGGCGCGCCGCACCCCCTGCCGCTCGCACGGCGGCAGCCACATCGGCGGCGAAGAGCCGCCAGCCCAGCAGGCCGGCGACGGCGATGACGAGCACCTGTGCGATGGCCGCGGGCCAGAGGAGCAGGACGACTGCGCTCAGGAGCGCCAGCGTGGCGCGCGGACGGTCGGGGCACAGCGCCCGCGCCATGCCCCACAGCGCCTGGGCCACGACGGCCACCGCCACGACCTTCAGCCCATGGAGCCAGCCCGCGTCGGGCGCGACCGCTCCCACGCCGTAGGCGAGCGCAGTGAGCAGCGCTGCCGAAGGCAAGGTGAAGCCTAGCCAGGCGGCCAGCCCCCCGAGCAAGCCGGCCCGCGCGAGGCCCAAGGCGATGCCCACCTGGCTGCTCGCGGGCCCCGGCAGGAACTGGCAGAGGGCCACGAGATCGGCGTAGGTCTGATCGTCGACCCAGCGGCGCCGGGCCACCAGCTCGGCGCGGAAGTAGCCCAGGTGTGCGATCGGCCCTCCGAACGAGGTGAGCCCCAGCCGGGTGAACACCGCGAGGACCTCCAGCGGCGTCCCAGCCGTCTCCCCCACGCGCGTCTCGGGCTCGACACGGGTCAACGGGTCGCTATACGCCATCGCTCCGCGCTATGCCGCATTCTTCTCACGGCCAGGCCCCGGCGCTCCAGAAGCCCCCCCCGCGGCATCATAGCCGCCGGCCGGTCCGGAGCGCCGCGCGCCCCGCTGCCACGAGCGCCTCCGCCGCGCGGTCGACCTCCGCCTCCGTCGTCCAGCGGCCCAGGCTCAGCCGCACCGCCCCCAGGGCCCGCGCGCGCGAGAGCCCCATGGCTAGCAACACCGCCGACGGCTCTAGCTGGCCGCTGTGGCAGGCCGCGCCGGTCGAAGCCGCCACGCTCGGCGCCCGCCGGAGCACCTCCTCGCCCTCGGCGCCCTCCAGCGAGACGTTGAGCGTGTTGGGCAGGCGCGCGGTCGGGTGGCCGTTCAACACCCAGCCCGCGGCGAGCAGCGCCGCGCCCAGCCGGTCGCGCAGGGCGGTGAGCCGCGGGAGATCGACTGCCAGCCGTTCCCGCGCCACGGCACAGGCCGCCCCTAGCCCCACGATCCCGGCCACGTTCTCCGTCCCCGCGCGGCGACCGCCCTCGTGGCCGGCCCCATGGATCAGCGGATCGAGCACCGTGCCGCGCCGCACGTACAGCGCCCCCACGCCCTTTGGCGCGTAGAGCTTGTGCCCGGCCACGGTGAGCAGGTCGACGCCCAGCTCCGCCACGTCGACCGGCACCTTGCCAACCGACTGAGCGGCGTCGGTATGGACCAGCACCCCGTGCCGTCGCGCGAGGGCGGCGATGGCCGCCACCGGCTGGAGCACCCCGGTCTCGTTGTTCGCGTGCATGACGCTGACGAGGAGCGTCCGCGGGGTGAGCGCCGCTTCCACCGCCGCCGGATCCACCTGGCCCTGGCCGTCTACAGGCAGGTAGGTCACGCGGAACCCGAACCGCCGCTCGAGGTAGCGGCAGGTCTCCAGCACAGCAGGGTGCTCGATCTGCGTCGTGACGATGTGGTCGCCGCGGTCGCGGTGCGCGAGGGCTACTCCGAGCAGCGCGAGGTTGTCGCTCTCGCTCCCGCCGCCCGTGAAGACCACCTCGTCCGGAGCGCAGCCCAGCAGGGCTGCCACCTGAGCGCGCGCGGTCTCAACCCCGGCGCGCGCGGTCGCGCCATAGACATGGCTACTCGAGGGGTTGCCGAAGTGTGTCTCGAGATAGGGGCGCATGGCCGCGAGCACGGCGGGATCGAGCGGGGTGGTGGCGTTGTAGTCCAGGTAGATCGACGCGGACGTCTCCATGCGGCCTCCTCACAGGCACCGCGGTAAGCCGCCGGGCGCGCGGCCAGGGCAGCGCAGCACAGCTTATTCTATCCCCGCGGCCCGGCGGCTCGGCATGCTTTCGCAAGCCCGGCGGAGCCGGGGGTAGCACCTCATCGCAGCGCCGTGGGGCCGCCGGGGCGGGCTAACAGGCTTAGGCGGCGCGCGCCAGCGCCTCGTAGAGCGCCGGCAAGGTGGGCGTGAGCCGCGCCCAGTCATAGCGCGCCTCGACCAGCGCGCGGGCCCGGCGGGCGAGCTGCTCCGCCAGCGCCGGCTCCTCGAGGAGGCGCAGCACGGCGGCGGCGAACGCCGCGGGGGTGTCGCCCACCAGCGCGTGCTCGCCCGGCCTAGCGGCGATGCCCTCCAGTCCGAGCGAGGTCGATACCACCGGCACGCCGGCGGCCATCGCCTCCAGCACCTTGAGCCGGACGCCGCTCCCCATGCGCATCGGTACCACGTAGACCGCTGCCTGCGCCAGGTAAGGCCGCACATCGGGCACCGCCCCTGTCACCACCAGCGCGGGCTCGCGCCGCGCCGCCGCCAGCAGGCGCGGATCCGGCGCCTTACCGACCACCAGCAGGCGCACGTCCGGGCGATGGTGGCGCAGCCGTGGCAGGACCACCGCCGCGAACCAGAGGACCGCATCGACGTTCGGGCGGTAGTCCATCGTGCCGGTGAACAGCAGCAGCGGCGGGGCAGCCGGCGGAGTCGGCCGGAAGGCGACGGCCGCGGTATCGACCCCGTTGGGAAGAATCCAGTAGTGGCCGGCGGGCGCCAGGCGGCGTAGCAGCGCGGCATCCGTGTCGGAGACGGCCACCACGGCGTCGACCTCGCGGCACAGCCGCGCCTCGTAGCGGCGCAGGCGCGGCCACTGGAGCGCGGAGTAGAGCGCGGCGTGCAGCCGCCGGGGCGCCGTGAGCTCGGCCAGGCAGGCGCGCCGCTGGAGCTCGTACTCCACGTTAAGCGCGTCGTACACCACTCGCGGGCGAGGGCCGGCGCGGGCCAGGACGCGCCGGTAGGGCGTCATCTCCAGGCTGCTGAGCTGGACGATATCGTAGGGCTCTAGCCGGGTGAGCGCCCGCACGCGGGCAGCGAGCGCGGGCTGCCAGGCGCGGTAGGCCAGATCGGGCAGCGGCGAGCGCACGAGCGTCCTCAGGCGCGCCAGGCGGCCACGCGCGGGCGCGGGGAACACCTCCACGCGGCGACAGAGGGCACGGAGCGGCTGGGCCACGGCGGCCGCTCCTTCCGGGCCCCAGGCTGCAGCGGTCCCCTGCCCGGCGTCCGGACCGGTAGCTGCGGGATCGAGGCTGAGCAGGTCCACAGTGTGGGCGGCGGCCACTGCTCGCAGCAGGTAGTAGTTGCGGATGCGGGCGCCCTGGTCGAGCGGCCAAGGAAGCTGTGGGGTGAGGAACAGCACCCTCATCGCCCCAGCACCTCGCGGTAGACAGCCAGGGTGGCGGCGGCCGTGCGCTCCCAGGAGAACTGCGCCGCGCGCGCCAGGCCGCGGCGGCGCAGGTCGGCGCGCAAGGCCGGATCCTCCAGGACCGCGCGCAGCGCCTCCGCCAGGGCGGCCTCGTCCTCGGGCGGCACGAACAGCGCGGCCTCGCCCAGCACCTCGGGGAGACAGCTGGCGCGCGCCGCCACCACCGGCGTGCCTGCTGCCATGGCCTCTAGCGGCGGCAAGCCGAACCCCTCGTATAGAGAGGGGAACACGAACGCCGTCGCCGCGGCGTAGAGTGTGGCGAGGTCGGCTGCCGGCACGGGGCCCAGCAGCCGCACGCGCTCGCCGAGCCGGGCCGCTGCCGCGATGATTGGCTCGTCCAGCCAGCCGCGCGGGCCGGCTAGCACCAGCCGCGCCGGCGTGCTAGGTCCCAGGCGGGCGAAGGCGCGCAGCAGCGTCGCAAGGTTCTTGCGCGGCTCGAGCGTGCCCACGTACAGGAGGAAGGGCCCCTCGAGGGCATAGCGCGCCCGCACGGCCGCTACCCGGCCGGCATCGGTCACCGGGGCGAGCGTGGGCGCCAGGTAGACCACGCGCAGGCGCGCCGCCGGCACCCCCAGCAGCGCCTGCGCGTCCGCCGCAGTGTGCTGGGAATCGACGATCACGCGCTCCACGCTCGCCACCACGCGCTCCACCTGCAGGTAGTAGCGCCGGCTCTCGGCCGTCAGGATCTCCGGATAGCGCAGGAAGGCGAGGTCGTGCACGGTGACCACCGCAGGGCAGCGCCGGCGCAGGGGCACCACGAAATCTGGTCCGTGGAGCAGGTCGAGGCGCTCGGACGCCAGCTCCAGCGGCAGCAAGGCGCGCTCCCAGCGATGGTGCGGCGGGGTGAGCAGCCGCCGCTGGCGCACCGCCTCGGGCGGGCTCCAGCGCTGGCGCGCGCGCCACGCCCGGAACAGGGTGAACCGGGCGGCCGGCGCCAGGCGCGGGAGCCAGGCCGCGAGCTGGCGCGTGTACTGCGCGATGCCGCCGACCGTGTAGTCGGCGATGCGACCATCGATGCCGATGTGCACGCGCGTCCCTGGTCTGCGGGCCCGGGGTGACGCTCGTCCTGCCGGCGCGGGCCCCGAGTGCCTGCCGCGGGATTGTACTCGATCGGCCGGCAGCCGCCGCGCCGAGGGACCCGTGCCGCGGGGTGTTCGTGCTAAGGTGATGGTGCCGTCGGGCGAGTTCACCTCCGTAGGGGGGCTAGCAGCATGTGGCGCGGCAGAATCGATGCCATTTACATCGCAGCCACCGGCAGCGCGCCGATGCAGGCCGTGGACGCGGTCCGCGCCGTTCCCGGTCGGGGGCTCGAAGGGGATCGCTACTACTCCCAGCTCGGGACCTACTCCGCGAGTCCGGCGCCGGGCCGCGCGGTGACGCTCATCGAGCGCGAGGCGCTGGAGGCGCTGGAGCGCGACTACGGTATCGCGCTGGCGCCCGGTGCCAGCCGCCGCAACCTCGTCACCCAGGGCGTGCCGCTCAACCACCTGGTGGGCCGGGAGTTCCGCGTCGGCGCGGTGCGGCTGCGCGGCATCCGGCTGTGCGAGCCCTGCGCGCATCTCGAGCAGCTGACCCGCCGCGGCGTGCTCCGCGGGCTGATCCACCGCGGCGGCCTGCGCGCGGAGATCCTCACCGAGGGGCTGATCCGCGTCGGCGACGTCGTCGAGGCGGACTGACCGCGCCTCCGCGCGGGGAGGGCCATGCCGCCGGTCCTGTACCTCGCCCCCGACCGCGCCTGCGCCAACTATCTGGCGCTGGTACGGTGGATGCAGCCGCTCCGCATCCGCTATGCGACCAAGGCCAACCCCCACCCCGCCCTCCTGGCGGCTCTCGCCCGCCATGGCGCGCACTTCGCCATCGTCTCCGCGCCCGAACTGGAGGCGCTGCTGGCGCTCGGCGTGCCGGGCGAGCGCATCGCCTGCGTGAACCCGGGCCCGCCGGCCTCGCTGCTGCGCCGCTGCCGGACCGCCGGCGTGCGGCAGCTTGCCGCCGACTCCGTCTGGGAACTGCGCAAGGCCGCGGCGCTGGTACCGGGCGCGGTGGTCTGCCTCACGCTCCACGTCCCGCCCGCTGGTCGCCTACGCTATCCCGCGGCGCCGGTCGGCGTGCCGCTCGAGGCCCTGGAGGCGCTGCTCGCGGCGGCGCGCACGTTGCCCATTGAGATCGGCGGCGTGGCGGTCCACGTCGGATCGCAGTGCGAGCGCCTGCCCCCCTGGCGCCAGGCGGTCGCGCTGGCGGCGGCGGCCTGGCAGCGGCTGCAGGCCGCCGGGTACGCGCCCTGGCTCCTGAACCTGGGCGGCGGCCTGCCCGTCCGCTACCGGCGCCCGGTGCCCCACCCCACGACGATCGCGCGCACGCTGCAGCAGGCCCTCGCCGCCCATTTCCCTACCCCGCCGGCCGAGCTGTGGCTCGAGCCCGGGCGGTATATCGCGGCGGGCGCCGGGGTGCTGGCCGCCACCGTGCTGGCGCGCCGCGCGCATGGCGGACGGCTCTGGCTGACGCTCGACGTCGGCCGCTACCGCGGGTTGCCCGAGGCCCCGCTGGGCCTCCGCTACCCCTACTACGCACCCGGCCAGCAGCAGGCGCCGCGGCGCTGCGTGCTCACTGGCCCCTTGGGCCCGCGCTTCGACGTGCTGGACCGCGCCGCCTGGCTGCCGCCGCTGCGCCCCGGCGACCGCCTCTACCTGCTGCAGGCCGGCGCCTACACCGCCTGTCAGGCCGCTTACCCCGTCAGCGGGCGGGAGCCGCGCGTGGTGGTGCTGCCACCGGGCCGGCGGCTGGCGGACGTGCTCGCCGGCGCCTGGCCGGAGCAGGACGCCGCGCCGGCAGCGCAGGGCTAGCCCGACCAGCGGCCGGGCGGCGCGGGCCCCATCCCGCGCGGCACGCTGCCACGGGATGGGCCGGGCCGCTCGGGCGCCGGGGGACGAGGACGCGCCGGCCCACCGCGCGACGGGCCCCCGCGGCTCTCCAGGCGGTAGGGCGGGGCCTGGATGGCGAAGCAGATGCTCACCCGCTGGTCGAGCATGCGCGAGCTGAGGCGCTCGTCGAGATCGTCGATCAGCAGGTTGGTGGTGATGACCGTGGGGAGCCGGGCGTTGTAGCGGTAGTTCATGAGCTGGAACAGCTTCTCTTGCGCCCAGGGCGTGCTGCTGTGGGCCCCCAGGTCGTCCAGGACGAGCAGCGGGGCGGTGCGGATGGCCTCGAACAGTTCGTCGTAGGCCACGCGGCTATCGGGGCTGTAGGTGGCGCGCAGGTGGTCGAGCAGGTCGGGCACGACCACGAAGTAGGCGACCTGGCCGCGCGCCCGGCAGTAGTTGGCGATGGCCGCCGCGAGGTGCGTCTTGCCGCAGCCGTAGGTGCCCGTGAACACCAGCCAGCCGTCGGGCCGGCGGGCAAAGTCCTGTGCGAGCTGGTACGCCCGCCGCAGGCTCGCGGCGCTCTCCTCGTCAGCCGCGCTTCCCCGGGGGTCGAAGGTCTCGAAGGTCATGCGCGATAGCAGCTCTGCCGAGAGCCCCCCGAGCTGCTGCAGCGTGGCGAGCTGCCACTCCTCCACCACGCACACCTGGGCCAGCGCCGGGTCGGCGAGGCGGGCGCGGAAGCGCTCGTCCAGATCCTCCAGGCGGTGGTTGGTGGTCACCACCAGGGGGAGCTGCGCGTTGTAGCGGTGGTTGAGGATCTGGAACAGCTTCTCCTGCGCCCAGGGCGTGGCGCTCTGCGTGCCCAGGTCGTCCAGGATGAGCAGCGGGGCGTTGCGCACGTTCTCGAACAGCTCGTCGTAGGTCACCTCGCTACTGGGATGGAAGGTCGCCCGCAGGTAGTCGAGCAGATCGGGCACGACCTGGAAGATGACCGGCTCGCCCGCCGCCAGGCGAGCGTTGGCGATAGCCGCCGCCAGGTGTGTCTTGCCACAGCCCGAGGGCCCGACCAGCACCAGCCAGCCGCTCGGGCGCGCGGCGAACTCGACCGCCGCCAGGTAGGCGCGGCGGAAACGCTCGCGCTGGGCCGGCTCCGTGCGGCGGCCCTCCTTGACGAGGTTGTCGAAGGTCAGGCGGCGGAGCGGGCCGAGGTTGCTCAGCCGCTCCAGGCGCGCGCGCCGCTGCTCCTGCAGCAGCTCGGCGCGGCAGCTACACGGGATGGCCCGGCCGAAGTCCGGGTGGCCCACCGGCACATCGCGGCGGACGAAGCCCGCGTCCCCGCACCGCGCACAGCGCGGCCGCTCGGCCTCGGCCGCCTCAGTGCTGGAGGAGGTGGCCATACTTTCCCTCGAGATAGCGCCGAGGATCTCGAGGCGCTTGAGGACGTCCGCCAGTGGCTCCACGGTCCCCTCTCCCTTGCGTGGCCCAGTTCTCCAGGATCCGGCGCACGTAGCGCCAGTGGCGGCGGTTGTAGCCCACCGCCTCGCGGAAGGCCTCCTCGATCCATTCCGGCGGGTACGTCTCCGCCGCCTCCCGCAGCTCCTCGACCAGGAGGGGGGTGAGCAGCCCGATGTTCTGCTCGTACAGCTCGTAGATGGTGGGTCGCCGCGCGGGCAAGACCACCGGCGGTGCCGGCGGCCCGAGCGCCAGGCGCACCTCACCGCGCATCACCCGCGCGAGAAGCTGCCGATGCGCGGGCGTGTTCAGGAACAGGCACTCGTCGCGCTGACGCTGCGCCCTCGGGGCGTCGCGCTCCCGCTGCGCCCCTGGGGCGTCGCGCTCCCGCTGCGCCCCCGGCGCGCCCGGCGCCCCCCGCGGCGCACCGGCGCCCGCGGGCGCCGCCTCGCCCGGCGCCGCCAGCTCCACCGGCAGCGCCAGCAGCACCCCGCGCGCCACCGCCAGCCGCACCCCCTCGGCCAGTGCATCCTCCGGGCTCAGCCCTCCGACCGCCTGCAGGCTGGCGAGCGTCACCGGGTCGGCCCGCAGCTCGCTGAGACGCACGTAGCGCGGGTACTCGCGCTTAGCGTCGAGCAGCCGCAGCACGTGCAGGGTTACCTTCAGCTCGGCCAGGCTCTCCGTCTGGGCGAGCACCGTGTGCAGCCACAGCGTCGGGATGCGCGTGTACGCCGGCCGGTCGGGAAATCCCGGAAAGGCGCGCATCAGCAGCCCCCCCTCCCCGCCAGGCGCGCTCCTGCGGCCACCTGGCGAGCGCGCCCTCGCGAGCTGTTGGGGCGACTCGTCCCTCCGGTCATGGCTGCTCGACACTGAGATCGACGAACTTGGTCAGCTTCTCCAACCAGAGCAGCGAGACCTGGCCCGTGGGGCCGTTGCGGTGCTTCGCCACATGGATCTCCGCGATGCCCTTGTTCTCCGTGTCGCGATCGTAGACTTCCTCGCGGTAGATGAAGAGCACCACATCGGCATCCTGCTCCAGCGAGCCCGACTCGCGCAGGTCAGAGAGCAGCGGGATGTGCGGCGAGCGGCTCTCCACGGCGCGGGAGAGCTGGCTGAGCGCGACGACCGGGATGTTCAGCTCGCGGGCCAGCGCCTTGAGCGAGCGCGAGATCTCGCTGATCTCCTGCACCCGGTTCTCGCGCCCGCCCGCCTGGATAAGCTGAAGATAATCGATCACCAGCAGGTCGAGGCCCACCTCGTGGTGGAGCCGCCGCGCCTTGGCGCGCAGCTCGCCCAGCGGGATGTTGGGCGTATCGTCGAGGTAGATCGGCGCCGCCGCCAGCACGCTCAGCGCCTCGGCCAGCTTGCGGCGCTCGGCCGGGCTGAGATTCGCCTGGCGCAGGCGGCTGGAGTCTACCCCCGACTCGCTGAACAGCAGGCGCTGCGCGAGCTGGAGCTGGGACATCTCGAGGCTGAAGATCCCCACCTTGGCGCCGAACCGCACCGCGGCGTTGCGCGCCAGGCACAGCGCGAACGACGACTTGCCCATGCTCGGCCGCGCCGCCACGATGATCAGGTCGGACCGCTGGAGCCCGCCGAGCAGCTTGTCCAGGTCTTTGAAGTCAGTTGGGATGCCGCGCTGCAGCCGATCCACGTCGGCGGCGAGCAGGAGCTGCTCCCAGTAGGCGCGCAGCACGTCGGCCAGCCGCTGGAAATCGCGCGCCGCGCGCCGCTCTCCGACCGCGAACAGCACTTGCTCGGCCTGCTCCAGCGCCTGGTCGGTGTCGATGCTCTCGTCGTAGCCGAGCTGGGCGATCCGTCCGGCCGCCCGGATCAGCCGGCGCCGGATCGCCGCGCGCTCCACGATGCGCGCGTAGTGCTCGACATGGAGCGAGGTGGGCACCACAGTGAGGAGCGAGGAGAGATAGGCCAGCCCGCCCACCTCCTCGTAGCGCCCGGTGCGCTGGAGTTCGTCCGAGAGTGTGAGGAAGTCCACCGGCTCGCGGCGCTCGTAGAGGGCAAGCATGGCCGCGTAGATGGTGGCGTTGCGCTCGCGGTAGAAGTCCTCGGGCCGCAGGAACGCCGCGATGCGCCCGATCGCATCGCGATCGATAAGGAGGCTGCCCAGCACCGCCTCTTCGGCGTCGGTGTTGTGCGGCGGCAGCGGCTCGCGGCTGCGCTCCGCCGGCAAGTTCTCGATCGCCATCAGCGCTCAGCTTCCGTGATGCCACCCGCTCCTAAAGGGATAACTCGCCGCACCCCTGGGCCCGGCCGGGGCCAACCGCCCGCCGCACGCGGTCGCACAGGGCTGGTGCCCCCCTGTGGGATGCGCGGCCCGCTGCCGTCCCTCTATGGCCCCGCTTGCCCCCCTGCCTACCCCCAAGCGCCGCGCTCCGGCCTCGCCGCGCCTCACGCCTCGGGCTCGACGCGCACGGTGAGGGAGGCCGTGATGTCGCGCGCGAGGTGGACCGGCACCATATGTGTGCCCAGCTCCCGGATCGGCTCCTCGAGCACTAGCCGGCGACGATCGAACGGCACCCCCAGCTCGCGGCTGAGTGCGTCCGCGATGTCGGCGGCGGTGACCGCCCCATAGAGGCGCCCCTGCGCCCCCACGCGCGCGCGGAGCGTGAGCGTCATGTTCGCGAGGCGCGCCGCCAGCGCTCGCGCTTCGGCCTCGCGCTGCGCCTGGCGCCGTGCCGCCGCCGCCTGCTGGGCCGCCACCTCCTTGAGCGCGGCTGGGGTGGCCGGGACAGCCAGCCGGCGCGGGATCAAGTAGTTGCGCGCGTAGCCATCGGCGACGTCCTTAACCTCGCCCGCGGCCCCGAGCCCCTTGACATCCTCTCGCAAGATCACCTTCATAGGCCTATCCATGCGCCGATCGGCATCTCCGCCGCGATTATAGCAAAGGCCTCGCGGCCGGCTGGCCGGCGGCTCACAACACTGTGAGCCGGAGAGCACCGCCGCCCCGCTCGCCCGTAACTCCGGTGTAACGTTTCGTCCGCCGCATCGTTGTATCTATGCGCAGGGTGTTGCACTGCCCCGGCGGGCATGCACCAGCGCCTGCCTCGCCGGGTGTGGCGCGTGCGGTGAACAGGAGAAGCACGGAGGCTCGCTCATCATGACGCCGAGGCGATCGACAACCGGCTATGCCCTGGCGGCTGTGCTGGCGCTCGCGCTCCTCTCGAGCTTGCCCGTGGCAGCGAGCGGCGAGGGAGGCCCTCTCTTTGCCAGCGCACGACTACTGGGCGATGAAATAGCTGGAAGCATCCTGGGAGGAGAGGCAAGCCGGCCACATGTGGCCAGCGTCAACAGCGCTGCGGCGGCCGCTCACGGCGCCTTCAGCGTGCTGGCCCAAGCCACCGCCACGCCGACTGCTACGCCTATAATCGAACGGACCCCAACGCTTACACCTACGGCCACCGCCACGCCGACCCGCACTCCGACGGCTACTCCAACCTCTACACCGACCGCCACGCCGACCGCCACGCCCACTGGGGTGATCGTTGTGACCCCGGCGGTGCCGGTGCCGCCGCCTCCCGCCCCGTTTGTGGGCGTCCCCCTGGCGCCGCGCCCGCCCCTGCAGTTCATCCCGGGCGCGCCCGCGCCGCTCCTGCCGCCCAGCGCGCCGGTCGCGCCGGGGGTGGCGCCGCCCGCGCCCTTCCCCGAGGTGCCGGTGATCCCCGAGGCCGATAGCTTCTTCCTCCTGGTCAGCGGGCTCGCCGCCCTCGGGGCGCTGGTCGGCTGGCGCCTGCTACAGCGCGACGAGGAGTAGAAGCCACCCAGCACGCCTGAGGCGGCCGCCGCTCTGAGAGCGGCGGCCGCGCGTTCTTGGCCTGAGAGGCGCTTGCAAACGCGCCGGCACCTGGCACTCGAATCGCCCACAAGGTGTAACGTTTGGCGCCGGCCATCGTTCATTGAATAGGCGCGTGGTGAGGAGTCGCCCCGTCCTGCTGACCTTCAGCAGGGCTGGTTGCCGGCGGCACCGAACCGACCGCCTCGCGCGAGCCCAGACACGCGGAGGGAAACGACGTGAGGACGGGAGATTCGTGGATGAGACCGTGTAGATGGCCTGCAGCCCGCTACGCGCTAGCCGTGGCGGCAACCTTTGCCCTCCTGTCCAGCCTGGCCCTGGCGGTCGATGCCCCCCCTGTGAGCGGCGGGGCGTCGGGAGTCCAGGCCAGCGTGCGCCTGGTCGCGGACGAGGCGCACCGCGCCCCGGAGCAGATGGACTCCTCGCTCGCCCGCGTGACGGGGGAGGGCCCCACGAGCCACTTTGCGTTCAGCGTGCTCTCCCAGGCGGCCACCACGATCAGCAAGGTCATCACCACCGCCGGCGGGGTGCCCCAGCCGCCGAACACGACGAACGTGAACGTGGCAGCGGGCACCACGGTCGTGTTCACGATCACCGTTACCGGCCTGACCGGGCCGAGCTTCGTGCGCGACTTCCTCAGCCCGAACCTGACGTTCCTCGCGTCCTCGGTGGCCTGCGTCCCGGCTCCGGCCGCTGGCCAGCCGTCGGTGACCTTCCCGCCGGGCGTCTCCTCGAGCGCGACCGTGCGCGACTGCCCGGTCAGCCCCGCCACGCCGTCGTTCACCATCACGGCCCAGGTCGTCTCCACGGTGACGCCGGGGACCACCGACCTGTTCGCCAACGTGGCCTGCGTCTCGTCTGCGGGGGCGTTCGATGTATGTGCGCAGGTCGCGCTTGGCTTCCTGTCGGGCACGCCCACGCCCACGCCGACCGCGACGCGGACGCCGACTCCCACGTCGACTCCCACGCCGACGCGCACCGTGACACCTAGCCCGACGCCCGCGACTGTGCCCACGAATGTGAACGTGCCGCCGCTGACGGGCACGGGCCCCTGCACGACCCAGAGTGGCGCGACCTGCACCATCACCGGCGCGGTCGGCGGCCAGTGCACGAAGACAGGGTCGATGAGCTGCACCGTGAGCGCAGCCGGCCCAGCCGGGACGATCATCGGCAGCATCCCGGCGGTGTTCATCCCCACGACCGCCGGGGTGGAGGCCTTCGCCTGCCAGCCGGTCGACGCCTCGCTCCAGACGGTCTGCACCTTCACCACCACCGGCGACGCCCTCCTGGGCGGCACGGTCACCGTGCGGTTCCTACTCGCCGGCGGCACGACCAACGACCAGACGGGCCCGATCGGGCCCGGGGCGATCCAGCCGGTGGCGCTGGCGGTCCCGCAGGTGGCCATCCCGGCGGTGCCGCGGCCGCCCGTGCAGCTCATCCCGCCGGCCCCGCCGCCGCTGATCCCGCCCGGCGCCCCCGTCCCGCCGCTCCAGGGGGCGGCCCCGCCGGCCTTCCCCGAGGTGCCGGTGATTCCAGAGGCGGAGCCCCTCGCCCTGGTGGCCAGCGGGCTGGCCGCGCTCGGCGCGCTGGCCCTGCTCCGCCGGCGTGGGCGGTCACCGCGGTAGAGGCGCCGTTTCAGCCAGGAACGCCCCGCAGCGGCCGCCGGCTGGCGGCCGCTGCCCGTCCTTGGACGGGGTACCGGGCCAGGATACAATAACAGCAGCGCGACGATTCGGCGCCGCGGCGACCTGGTCGAAGTGAGGGAGCAGAGGGTGCGGAGCCAGGCCTCCGTGGCCGAGCTGGGCGAGTTTGGGCTCATCGGCCGCGTGGCCAGCATGCTGGCCACCCCGCCCAGTCCCGGGCTCGTGCCCGGTCTCAAGGTGGGTATTGGTGACGATGCGGCGGTCTGGGCTCCGACACCGGGAACCTGGAGCGTCATCACTACGGACGCCCTGATCGAAGACGTCCACTTCCGCCTGCGCACGACGAGCTGGTACGACCTCGGCTGGAAGAGCCTCGCGGTCAACCTCAGCGACGTCGCCGCCATGGGGGCCACGCCCCGCTATGCGGTCGTGAGCCTCGGGCTCTCGGGCCGCGTGCCGGTGGCGGCGATCGACGAGTTCTGCCGCGGCATGGCCGACCTCGCCGCGCAGTACGACACGGCCATCGTCGGCGGCGATACGGTGGAGGCGCCCTGCACGGTCATCAGCGTGGCGGTGGTGGGCGAGACCCTCCCCGCCTCGCCGGGCGAGCCGCCGCCGCTCCTGCGGCGCAGCGCCGGCCGCGTGGGTGACCTCGTGGCGGTGACGGGCGAGCTGGGTGCCTCAGCAGGCGGCCTGCGCCTGCTCGAAGCGGCGGGCGCGCCCCCGGCCGCCGCGGCGGCCGCTGCCGACGTGCTGCTGGCTGCTCACCGGCGGCCGATCCCGCGCGTGGCAGAGGCGGCGGTCCTCCTCGCGCATGGCGTGCGCTGCGCGCTGGACCTGAGCGATGGCTTGCTGGGGGACGCGCAGCGCCTCGCCGAGGCGAGCGGTGTAGGCGTAGTGCTCGAGGCCGCGCGGGTTCCGATCGCGCCCGCGCTCCAGGCCTTGTTCCCCGCCGAGGCGCTGGAGCTGGCGCTGGGCGGCGGCGAGGACTACGAACTGCTCTGCGCCGGCCCGCCCGCGGTACTGGACGCAGCGGCGGCGGCGCTGGCCGCCCGCGGAGGCCCGGCGCTCACCGTGGTGGGCCGGCTGGTGCCTCCGCCGGCCACGGGGCCCGGCGTCCAGGTGGTCGATGCTCAGGGCGCGCCACTGCCGCTGCGGGGTGGCTACGCCCACTTTGGAGGATAGGGTGGAGGAGATGCGGCTGGTAAGCAGAAGCCCGGCGGAGACGATCGAGTTCGGGCGGCAGCTCGGCGCGGTCGCCGCCGTGGGCGACGTGTTCCTGCTGGACGGCCCGTTCGGCGCCGGCAAGACGCACTTCGTCCAGGGCCTCGCTGCCGGGCTGGGAGCTGACGCGGTGGTTACTAGCCCGTCGTTCATCCTGGCCAACGAGTATCGCGGCCGTCTCCCCCTGTACCATCTCGACCTGTTCCGCCTGGAGCGGCTCGACCAGCCGACACTGGAGATGCTAGAGGAGTATTTCTATAGTGACGGCGTCTGCGCCGTGGAGTGGCCGGCACTCCTGCCCGACCGCCTGCGCGCCGGCGCCAACGAGCTACGGTTCCGCTTGCTCGGGGAGGAGACTCGCGAGATCCTGGCGCGCCTGGTCGCCCCGCGCCTGGCCGAGGCGCTGCGGCATGCTGCTTGCGCTTGACACCAGCACCGGCCTGGCGGGCGTCGCGCTCTACGACGGCGCGCTGCGCGCGGAGCTGGTCTGGCAGGCCGGACGCGATCACACCGCTCAGGTGCTGGCCGAGGCCGTGCGCCTGCTCGAGGGCCAGCGGCTCACGCCCGCAGACCTCCAGGCGGTCGCGGTGGCGATCGGGCCCGGCTCGTATACCGGGGTGCGGGTGGGCGTGGCCCTGGCCAAGGGGCTCGCAGTAGCCCTGCGGCGCCCGCTCGTGGGTATCTGCACGCTGGACGTGCTCGCGGCCCCGTTTCTGAGCGCGGGTCGGCCGGTGCGCCCCGCGCTCGACGCCGGCCGCGGGCGCTACGCGACGGCGCTCTATGTGCGGGAGGCCGACACGCTGGTACGCTGTGAGCCCATCACCGGCGTGGATCTCGCCGGGCTCGCGGCGCTTCTCCGCCCGCCGCTGCTGCTCACGGGCGACCTCGACGCGGCAGCCCGGGCGACGCTGGCCGCGCAGCTCGCGCCCGAGATCGAGATCGCCTCGCCCGCTGCAGCGGCGCGCCGCGCCGGCTTCCTGGCCGAGCTGGCCTGGCGGCGCCTGGCGGCGGGCGACACCAGCGACCCGGCCACGGTGGAGCCGATCTACCTGGGGTAAGAGGCGCACGGAGGGGCTCTCCGCCACCCCGCGGGCGGGCGGAGACGAGAGAATGCGTGGTCGATACAGCGATGCGAATCGTCATCGAGCCAATGCGCGCCGAGCACATTCCGGCTATCACCGCCATTGATCGCGCGGTCTATCCGATTCCCTGGCCGGCTCACTCCTACCGGAGCGAGCTGCACAACCCCGCGGCGTACTATGTGGTCGCCTGCCGCGTCGATGCCGATGCCCACGTCGAGCCGGCCGAGGTGGCAGCCGGCTCGGGCGCCCCCCAGCGGACCGGCCTCCTCTCGCGCCTCTCCCGCTTCCTGCGCCCTGGCACGACGCTGACCCCGGCCGAGGAGGTCGAGCTGCGGCGGGTCGTCGGCTACGCAGGCCTGTGGATGATGGTCAACGAGGCCCACATCACGACTATCGCTGTGGCCCCCGAGTACCAAGGGCGGGGCATCGGCGAGCTGCTGCTGCTAGCACTGATCGATCACGCCATCGAGCGGGGCGCGCTCTGCATGACCCTGGAGGTCCGGGTGAGCAACCACGTGGCTCAGTCGCTCTACCGCAAGTACACCTTCCGCGAGACCGGCGTGCGACGCCGCTACTACAGCGACAACGGCGAGGACGCCTTGATCATGACCAGCGAGGATCTGGATTCGCCCCACTTCCAGGAAGTGTTGGCGCGCAACCGCCGCGCGCTGGCCGAGCGGTTGGCCCGCGATGACTGACCTGCTGCTCCTGCTCGACGGCAACGCGCTGGTGCACCGCGCCTTCCACGCCTTGCCCCCGCTCACGACCGCGCGCGGCGAGCTGGTCAACGCCGTCTACGGCGTGGCTTCCATGCTCCTCAAGGCGCTCAACGAACTCCGGCCGCGCTACCTCGCCGCAGCCTTCGATACCCCCGCGCCTACCTTCCGCCACGAGGCCTACGCCGAGTACAAAGGCACCCGCGCCCCGGCTGCCGAGGGGCTGCACGAGCAGTTTGCACGCATCTACCAGCTGCTCGCGGCGTTCGGCGTGCCGATCTACCGCCTGGATGGCTACGAGGCCGACGATGTCATCGGCACGCTCGCGCACCAGGCCAGCGCGCAAGGCATCGATGTCGTGATCCTCTCCGGCGACCTCGACACCCTCCAGCTCGTCGGGCCGCATGTGCGCGTGCTGGCCTTCCGGCGCGGGCTCTCCGACACCGTGCTCTACGACGAGGCGGCGGTTCGCGAGCGCTACGGCCTGGCTCCTGCGCAGATCGTCGACTACAAAGCGCTGCGCGGCGATCCATCCGACAACATCCCTGGCGTGCCCGGCATCGGCGACAAGGCGGCCACGCGCCTGCTGGCCACCTACGGCGACGTGGAAACGCTCTACGCGCACCTCGACGAGCTGCCGGCCAAGCTCCGCGAGCAGCTCGCCCCCTATGCCGCACAGGTGCGTGAGGCGCGCCGCCTGGCCCAGATCGTCACCGACCTGCCTATCCGCCTCGACCTGGCCGCCTGCGAGGTGACGCACTACGACCGCAACCGCGTGGTCGCTCTCTTCCACGAGCTGGGCTTCCGCAGCCTGCTCGATCGCCTGCCGCCCAGCCTCGACGGCGGCCCCGCGCCGCCGGCCCCAGCAGCGCCCGAGCCGGCCCTGGCGCCCGCGGCCGCCACCAGCCAGCTTGGTCTGTTCGAGGCCGGGGCGCCCGCTGCGCCAGCAAGCGCGCCGCCGGGCCTTGGCACCGTCGAGAGCGCCGCCCCACCCGGGGACGGGCAGGCCACGCCCGCGGGAGACGAGCTGATCACCACAGCCGAGGCCCTCGCGGCGCTGGCCGCCGCGCTGCGCGATAGCCATGGCTTCGCCTTCGGCGTCCAGACGACGGGCTTGAGCGCGATGCGGGCGGACCTCGTCGGCCTGGCGTTCGCCACCGCCGACCGCGCCGCCTACATCCCGCTGGCGCACCCCGATCTGCCGGCGCCGCTCGATGCCGCCACCGTCTTGGATGCGCTGCGGCCCGTGCTCGAGGATCCGGCGATTCCCAAGCGCGCGCACAACGCCAAGTTCGCGCTGGTCGTGCTCGCCCGCCATGGCGTGGCGGTGGCCGGGCTGGACTTCGACAGCATGGTGGCCGCCTACCTGCTCGAAAGCTCCCAGCGCGCGCTCAGCCTGCGCGATCTCGCCTGGAGCAAGCTCGGGGTGGAGATCCCGAGCACCAAAGCCCTGCTCGGCGAGGGCCGGCGCGCCCGCACCATGGCCGAGGTACCCGTCGCCGAGGCCGCGGCGCACGCCTGCACCGGGGTCCGGCTCATCGGCCGCCTCGAGCCCGTGCTGCTCCAGGAGCTAGCCGCCGCCGACCTCCTGGCCCTCTACCGCGACTTGGAGCTCCCGCTGGTAACCGTCCTGGCCGTGATGGAGCGCCACGGCGTGGCGATCGACGTCCCCTTCCTGCAGGAGCTGAGCCGCGAGCTGTACAGTGCCATCCGCGCGCTCGAGGCCGAGATCTACGCCCTGGCCGGCGGGCCGTTCAACGTGAACTCGCCCGCCCAGCTCTCGGATGTGCTGTTTGGCCGGCTCGGGCTCAAGCCGCCTCCTGGCAAGCGGACGAAGACCGGTCATATCTCCACCAACGTGCAGGTGCTGACCGAACTGCGCGGCACCCACCCGATCATCGACCTCATCCTGCGCCTGCGCCAGCTCACCAAACTGAAGTCGACCTACGTCGACGCCTTGCCCCTGCTCGTCCACCCCGAAACGGGGCGCGTGCACACCTCCTTCAACCAGACCCTCACCGCGACCGGCCGGATCAGCTCGTCAGACCCCAACCTGCAGAACATCCCGATCCGCACCGAGCTGGGACGGCGGGTCCGGCAGGCATTCATCGCGCCGCCCGGCTGCCACCTGCTCGGCGCCGACTACAGCCAGATCGAGCTGCGCATCCTGGCGCACCTCACCGGCGAGCCGGCGCTGCTCGAGGCGTTCCGGCGGGGCGAGGACATCCACGCCGCCACGGCCGCGCGCGTCCTGGGCGTGCCGCTCGATGCGGTGACACCCGAGCAGCGGCGCATCGCCAAGATGGTCAACTTCGGCGTGCTCTACCGCATCTCGGAGTACGGGCTGGCGACGCGACTGGGCATCCCTTCCGCCGAGGCCGCCCGCTTCATCCAGGAATACTTCGCCCGTTATCCGCGTGTGCGCGCCTATCAGGAGCAGGTCCTCCGCGAGGGGCGCCAGCGCGGCTACGTGACTACCCTGCTCGGCCGCCGGCGCTACCTGCCCGAGCTCAACGCGACCCACGCCGGCATCCGCCAGGCCGCCGAGCGCATGGCCGTCAACGCGCCTATCCAGGGCAGCGCGGCCGATATCATCAAGAAAGCGATGATCGATATCCAGCGCTACCTCGATGCGCACCGCCTGCGAGCGAAGATGGTGCTGCAGGTACACGACGAGCTGGTCTTCGAGGTGCCGGACGAGGAGATCGCCGTGCTGGCGCCGGTAGTGAAGCGGCTGATGGAAGAGGCCTACCCGCTGGCCGTGCCGCTCCAGGTGGAGGTGAAGACCGGCCGCAACTGGGGCGAGATGACGCCCACGCGCGAGGGCGAGGAGGCGATCGTCGAGGTCGAGGAGTAGTGCCCGAGCTGCCCGAAGTAGAGACCACCCGCCGCTACCTGGCCGCCCACCTGCCGGGGGCCCGCGTGGCGGCCGTCGCGCTACACGATCCCCGCGTCCTGGAGCGGCCCGATCCCGCCACGTTCGCCGCCCAGCTGGCGGGCGCGACGATCACCGAGGTGCGCCGGCGCGGCAAGTACCTCATCCTCGACCTCGCCCCGGCGCCCCCTCCTGCACCGGCGGCCGCCGGTCCGGCGCCGGCCACGCGACACCTCGTCGTCCACCGGCGGATGACCGGCAACCTCTTCCTGCGCGAGCCCGGCGCGCCGCCCGACGCCCACACCGTGGCCGTGCTCTCGCTGGCCGACGGGCGCGAGCTACGCCTGTGTGACCTGCGCCGCCTCGCGCGCCTGTGGCTAGCCGACGCCGCGGAGCTGGCGGCGCTGGATCGGGCGCTGGGCCCCGAGCCGCTCACGCCCGCGTTCACGCCCGAGCGGCTCGCCGCCAGTCTGACGCGGCGCCGGGCCCGCCTCAAGGCGCTGCTTCTCGACCAGCGCCTCGTCGCGGGCCTGGGAAACATCTATGCCGACGAAGCGCTCTTCGCCGCCAGCCTACATCCCGCCCGGCTGGCCCACACGCTCACGGCCGAGGACATCGCTCGCCTGCACACGGCCATCCGCACCGTGCTGGAGCAAGGCATCCACAACGAGGGCACCAGCTTCCGCGACTACCGGGGCGCGGTGGGCCAGCCCGGCCGCAACCAGCTCCTAGTAGCGGTGTTCCGCCGCACGGGGCAGCCCTGCCCGCGCTGCGGCACCCCCATCGTGAAAACCCGCGTCGGCGGCCGCGGCACCCACTACTGCCCCCAGTGCCAGCGGTAGGCCCTGCCCCCTCAGGATAGGCCCGGCGACCGCCGCTCCTGCCGGGCCCAGCAACCCGGCGGAGGCCGAGGAGCGCCCTACTGTGCCAGGCGCTCTAGCCCCGCGAGGACGAGGTACAGCAGCCCACCCAGCAGCATGACCGCCCCGATGGTGCCCGCGGCGACGAGAGCCACGCCAGCGCCGAAGAACAGCGCGACCAGCGCACTGCCGAGCACCAGGAGCACTCCAAAGCCGCCGAGCATGAGCGCGCGGTCAGTGTGGGCACGATGGCGCCGGGGCTGGAAGTCGGCCATCGCTACTGGAGGAGCGCTTCCAGTCGCTCGGCACTCCGCGCCGGCCCGACCACCGCGAGGTTCGCTCGCTCGCGCCGGAACACCTCGCGGGCCACCCGCTGGAGATCCGCCGCCTCGATCCGATCGATGATCTGCACAACGTCGTCGACCGTGAGGATCTCGCGGCGCAGGAGCTCCTGGCCGCCCAGCCAGGAGGCGACCGCACGGGTATCCTCCATCCGGAGCTGCAGGCGCCCCTTGAGGAACTCCCGCGCTTTGATGACCTCCTCCTCGGGGATCCCGTCTTGCAGGCGCTCGAGCTCCGCCAGCACCGCCTCCACGGTGGGCACAAGCTTCCGGGGCTCAACCCCGGCCGAGATCACGGCGGCGCCGGTGTCCTGGAAGTGACTGACATAGGAGTGCACGTCGTAGGCCAGGCCGCGCTTCTCGCGCACCTCGAGGAACAGGCGCGAGCTCATCCCCTCGCCGAGGATCGCGTTCAGCACGTCGAGCGCGTAGCGGTCGGGGTGGAACGCCGACAGCCCCAGCACGCCGAGACAGAAGTGCACCTGCTCGGTTCGCTTGGGCTTGAGCGCCACGCGGGGGGCCGGCTGGCCGTTGGTCGCCGGGAACCAGGCGCCGGCCGGGGCATCTGCCCAGTCGCCCAACAGCCGCTCCGCCTCCGCCACCACCTGGTCGTGCGCGATGTTGCCCGCTACGGCCAGCACCGTGTTGGAGGGCACGTACTGGCGCGCCAGATAAGCGCGCAGGTCGTCGCGCGTGATGCGGCGAACTGTCGCCTCGCTGCCGGCGACGTCGCGGCCGAGGGGCTGCCCGGGCCAGAGCACCTCATCGATGAGGACGCCGGCCAGGTCGCACGGGTTGTCCTGCACCATGTGCAGCTCTTCGATGATCACCCCGCGCTCTTTCTCGATCTCCACCGGGTCGAAGCGCGAATACCGCAAGTTGTCGGCCAGGATGTCGAGCGCGCAGCTGAAGTGGGCGCTGGGCACCTTGCACCAGTAGACCGTCACTTCCTTATCTGTGCTCGCATTCATGACCCCGCCGACGCCCTCGATGGCCTCGGCGATCTCGCGCGGGGTGGGGCGCCGCTCCGTCCCCTTGAACAGCATGTGCTCGACGAAGTGCGAGATGCCCGCCACCTCGTCCGGCTCATAGCGGGACCCTGCGCCGACGAAGAAGACAATGCTCACCGAGCGGGTATGCGGCAACGAGGCGGTGACGATACGCAGACCATTCGCGAGCGTGGTCTTCTCGTACATGCCGGCTCCACGGGGCAGGCGCCGCGTGGCGGCGCAGCCGGGCGGTAAGCAAGATAACGCGCCTCTCGGCCTTGACGGCATTCTAACAGAGGCGGGCCAAATCCTGTCAACGCCGTCTCGCACGCGCCGGCCACCGTACAGGAGGGGAGCAAGCCCTTTGACACCGTGCTCCCCTACCGCTAGCCCCGGCCCCGCGCGGCCCGCCGGCATGATAGGGTGGAATGACTACCAAGTAGCCTAAGGAGGCGATCGCCAGTGAGCACCGAGCCCAGCACCGAGGCCCCGCTGCTGCTCCAACGCGACGGGGCGCTCGCCACCATCGTGTTCAACCGCCCTCGCGCGCGCAACGCGATCACCACCGACATGTGGCGCACCCTCCAAGGGATGCTGCGCGAGCTGGCCGCGACCGAGGCCGTGCGCGTCGTGCTGTTCCGCGGCGCAGGCGAGCGCGCCTTGGCCTCGGGCGCAGACATCACCGAGTTCGGCGAGACGCGCAGCAGCCGCGAGGGGGCGATCGCGGCCTACCACCTGGTCGCCGACACCCTGATGCTGCTCGAGCGCCTGCCCCAACCGACGCTGGCGCTGATCCACGGCTACGCGGTCGGGGCTGGCTGCGAGCTGGCCCTCGCCTGCGACCTCCGTATTGCCGCCGACACGGCCCGCATCGGCATCCCTGCCGCGCGCCTGAACATCACCATCGCCCAGCGCCACATCCGCCGCCTGGTCGCTCTCGTCGGCCCCTCCCGCGCCAAGGACCTGCTGATGACCGCCCGGCTGGTCGATGCCGCCGAGGCGCTGCGCATCGGGCTGGTCGACTACGTTGTGCCGTCAGCGGAGGTCGAGGCGTTCGGGCGCGAGCTGGCGAGCCGCATCGCCGCGAACGCGCCGCTCGCGGTGCGCTGGGCGAAAGCAGGGGTCAACCGCTGCCTCGACGACCCGGGCCTGGCCACGGCCGCCGACGATGCCGAGGCCGCCACCCGCTATGTGCTGACCGCCGACTTCGCCGAGGGCGTGCGGGCCTTCCGCGAGAAGCGCGCGCCGCAGTTCACCGGGCGCTGAGGCTGTGCTCCCCCCAGCCGCTATACTCCGGTGCCGCCGCGCAGGGACAACGGCCGGCGGGGCGCCGCACCGGAGAGACAGACGGGAGGACCGCGATGGACCTGGGGCTCACGGGAAAGGTTGCCGTGCTGACGGGCGCGAGCAAGGGCATCGGGTACGCCTCGGCGCTGGCCCTGGCACGCGAGGGAGCGCGCGTGGTCATCTGCGCTCGTGGCCGGGAGGGGCTCGAGCGGGCCGCCGCCACCATCCGGGCCGAGACCGGCGCAGAGGTGCTGCCCGTGCAGGCCGACATGGGCGTGCGCGATGACGTGCGTCGCCTGATGGCCACCGCCGCCGGGCACTTCGGGCGCATCGACATCCTGGTTAACTGCGCGGGCAGCTCGCCCGGCGGCCTGCTGCTCGACCTCACCGAGGAGCAGTGGTGGGCCAGCATGAACCTCAAGTTCCTCGGCTACGTGCGGGCGATGACCGAGGTCATCCCTTACATGCTGCAGAACGGCGGCGGGCGGATCGTTAACGTGATCGGCAACGACGGCAACAAGCCGGCCTATTGGGAGCTCACCCCCGGCGCTGCCAACGCCGCCGGGATGAACGTCAGCCAGGCGCTAGCGGAGCAGTACGCGCCGTACGGCATCTTGATCAATGTAGTGAACCCCGGCCCGGTGGCCACGGACCGCTGGGACGGGCTGGAGAAACAGATGGCGAGGGATCGTGGCATCACGCAGGAGGAGGCGCACCGGCGCGCCGTGCGCAGCATCCCGCTCGGTCGCATCTGCCGGCCCGAGGAGGTGGCCGACCTGGTCTGCTTCCTCGCCTCCGCGCGCAACACCTTTATCACGGGGGCCATCATCAACATCGACGGCGCCCAACGCAAGGCGCTTATGGACTGCTAGCCCTGCCGCTCGCGCTCCAGCACGGGCGAGACAAGGAGGAAGCGGACATGGCTCAGGTACCGCTGGCGCCGGTCGACCGCGTGGAAGTGCTCTCGCTGATGGACAACTCGATCGACGTGTTAATGGCGAACACGCCCATCGCGCGGCGAGCCGGCCGCCGCAAGGATGCCTTCCGGCGGCCGCAGCTGCGCGCCGAGCACGGCGTGAGCATGCTCGTGACGGTCGAGTACGATGGCCGCCGCGACACGCTGCTCTTCGACACCGGGACCTCGCCCGACGGCGTGCTCCACAACCTGACCGTCCTCGAAGTCGACCTGGCCGACGTGCGCGCCCTCGTG
>Ga0070739_10002403_pt1 | contig 25368 bp, 22 predicted proteins | sample Coa_R1_7_FD_66445 | JGI IMG/M metagenome (GOLD analysis project Ga0070739, IMG submission 66445) | Surface soil microbial communities from Centralia Pennsylvania, which are recovering from an underground coalmine fire - Coalmine... | ecosystem: Environmental > Terrestrial > Soil > Unclassified ...
CCCAGGCCGACCGACTGGCCGGCCATCAGCTCGAAGCGGAAGAAGTCCTGGAAGGCGCCGGCCAGACGGGATCGCCAGTCGTCGGTGCGCACGCTCTCCAGCGCGACCCCGTCAACGGTGATGCACCCGGCTACCGGTCGGTACAGCTTGCACAGCAGCTTGACCAGGGTGCTCTTGCCTGCGCCGTTCTCGCCCACCAGCGCCACCACCGCCCCCGCCGGCAGGTGCAGGTCGACGTCCTCCAGCACCAGGCGCTCGGTGCCCGGGTAGGCGAAGCTCACCCCCTCGAGGCGGATGCCGTCCTGGAGCCGCTCCGGGGCGGGCCGGTCGGCTCCCTCGGTCAGGGCCTCCACGTAGCGCTCCAGCCAGACCAGCCGGCGCGACCCGTCGAGCCAGGTGCCCCGCAGGAATCCGATCTCGCCCACCGTGGCCCCGATGTAGGACGACAGCCTCGAGCCGGCCGCCAGCACCAGCAGCACGTCGCCGACCGGGCGGTGCAGGACCGAGGTGACCATGACCACGGCCCCGACGTATGCCGCCCCGAAGACGGCCCAGGCCAGCGAATGCCAGGCGGCGCTCCGCCAACGGGCCGACGCCATCGGCCGGTACCACTCCTCCCACGCCTGCCGGCGCCGGCGGACCAGGTAGTCGCCGATGCCGGTGACCCTCACCTCCTTGGCCGCCGCCACCGTGGTGGCGGTGAGGAACAGGTGCTTGGCCAGGCGGTCGTGGGGCGCCACCCGCTCCTGGGTGACCCTCTCCACCGCCGGCCGCCATCCCGAGGTCAGCACGGTCGGCAGGGCGAAGACCGAGAGCAGCGCCAGGGCCGGGTGGATGGAGGCGATCAGCCCGATGGTCAGGCCGAGCCGCACGATCCAGCCGCAGGTGGAGAACAGCGACATGTACATGTGGTCCAGCACGAAGACCTGGTCCCGCAGAACGGCCAACCGGTCGAGGTAGTCGGGCCGCTCCTGGTGGGCGATCGTGCTCACCGACGCCTGCAGGCGGGCCACGTGGGACTCGAGGGCGATGGTCACCCTGTCGCGGAAGCGGCGCTGCACCCGGGTGGAGATCACCCGGAGGAACCAGGTCCCAGCGGCCGACACGGCGAGGCCGAGGGCCGCCCCGACCAGCAGGGACCGGTCGTGGCGCACGACGCCGTTGCCCAGCAGCTTGAGCCACAGGGCCATCAGGGCGTCCGGAACCGCCGCCACCAGCGACAGCACGAAGGCGGCGACGATCAGGACCGGCTCGTTGCGGTAGCCCAGGCGGCACAGCCGCCACATCGAGGACAGGGCGGGAGGTACCTCGTCAGGCGAGGACGTCATAGGCCTGCCCCTCCTCGTCGGCGACGGCCTCGAAGCGGCGGGCCTGGAGGTCGAACATGGTGCGGTAGCGCCCGCCCAGCTCCATGAGCTCGGCATGGGTGCCGAGCTCGACCACCGCGCCGCGCTCGAGCACGCATATGCGGTCGGCGTGGCGGACCGTCGAGAACCGGTGCGATATGAGGATGGTGGTGACGGCGCGGGTGGCGCTGAGTATGCGGTCGAAGATCTCCGCCTCGCCCCGGACGTCGAGCTGGGCGGTGGGCTCGTCGAGGAGGACGACCCCCGCCCCCAGGCGCACCGCGCACAGCGCCCGGGCCAGCGCCACCCGCTGCCACTGGCCCCCGGACAGGTCGGTGCCCCCCTGGTAGCCCTTGGCCAGGGGGGTGTCGAGCGACGCCAGCCCGGCCGCCCCGGCCTCCTCGAGGCAGGCCATGACGACGTCGTCGGGGGCACCGCCGGGGGCGACGTTGTCGCGCAGGGGCAGCTCGAAGCGGATGAAGTCCTGGAACACGGCCGTCACCCGCGACCGCCACGAGTCGGGGTCGAGCAGGCGGAGATCGGTCCCGTCGATCTCGACCGCGCCAGCCTGGGGGTCGTAGAGCCGGCACAGCAGCTTGGCCAGCGTGGTCTTGCCGGCGCCGTTCTGGCCCACGATGGCGAGCGAGGTCCCGGCCGGAATCTCCAGGTCGAAGCCGTCCAGCACCCGGCGGGGGGCGTGGGGATAGGCGAAGCCGACCTGGCGGAACCGGATGCCGGTGGCGGGCAGCCCGTCGGCCGAGCCGATGCCGGGGGCGAGGCGGCCGCCCTCACGCATGGCGGGCTCGAGCCGGAGTACCGCCGCCACCGGGGCGGAGGCTCCGTCGAGGGCCCAGTTGAGCCCGCCGAAGGCGATGAGGCTGGTGCCCACGGCGACCTGGGCGAAGACCACCAGCCGGTCGAGACGGAGCTGACCACCGGCGGCGGCCTCGGCCAGCGCCCAGAAGACGACCAGGTTGGCCCCCGTCACCAGGAGAAGGCTGAGCAGGACCGAGCGTTCGCGGAGCCGGGTGGCCCGGTACTGCAGATCGAACAGCCGCCGCCGCCGATCGATGAAGCGCTCCAGGGTCCAGCCCACCAGGCCGAACAGGCGCAGCTCCTTGGCGGCGGGCGGATCGACGGCCAGGCGGTAGGCGTAGTCGGCGTGGCGCTGGGCCTCCCGCACTTCGTCGGTGTTGCGGTCCCGCCACACCGAGCTCTCCCGCAGCAGCCAGTGGGTGGAGATCCACGACCCGCCCAGCAGGACGGCCGCCCACCACGAGTAGCCGAACAGCACGATGGCCGAGGACAGACCTCCAAGCAGGTCGACCAGGCCGGAGGCGATGAAGTCCATGTTCAGATGCATGGGGGGCCCGGTCATGCCGAAGTCGAACTCGCGGGCCACGGTCAGGTCGCCGATCAGGGTGGGGTCCTCGAGGTGGCCGACCCCGGCGGGCCCTACGCAGGCCTCGGCCAGCCGGTCGTAGAGCCAGGCCGCCACCCGGCTGCCGAGGTTGGCGCTGATGGCCTGGTGCAGCGGGGCGAGGACCTGCAGGGCCACGAAGGTCGCCCCGATGAAGGCGAGGGGAACGACCAGGGAGCCGTTGCGCTCGACCGCTCCCACCACCACACCCATCCCGACCGAGAACACCGCCGGCAGCACGCCCCGGAGGCCCAGCACCGTCCACCACGCCACGGCCAGGGGCCGGTCGGCCCTGGTCAGCGAGGTGAAGAACTTCCACTCCTGGCGGGAGGTGAGTCGTGCCACTGGCCAGTCCCGTGATCGGCGGCGGGGGGCGCTCACGCTACGGGATCGGGGGCCGCCGGCGCCGGGCCCGGGCCGGTCCGACTCAGTCGCCCGCCTCCTCGAGCACCGCCTCCACGGCCCGGCGCCCCATCCCCGCCACCACCGGGTTGTCGGCCGAGTGGGCCAGGCAGGCCAGCCCGATGGCCAGGGCCCAGCCCCGGCCCCGGCGCCAGGTGGCGTCGTCGACCCCTACGGCGGCGGCGAACATCGGTCGGGCCAGCGGCGGGAACAGCATCCAGGCGCCGACCACGTCGACGGCCGGGTCGCCGGCGCACAGGTCGCCGAAGTCGATCACCCCGCTCAGGCGCCCGTCGGCGACCAGCAGGTTGGCCGGGTGCAGGTCACCGTGCAGCCAGACGGGCGGTCCGTCCCACTCCGTCACCTCCAGCGCCTGGCGCCAGGCCGCCTCCACCCGACGGCGGTCGACCAGGGCCTCCACCTCGGCGAGCGTGGCCCTGGCGACCTCGTCGCGGCCGGCCAGGGTCACCGACCGGAACGGGTTGTGGGGCGCTTCGGGCGGAGCGGGCAGGTGGAGGGCGGCGACGAAGGCACCCAGTTGGCCGGCCGCCTGCAAGGGATCGCTGAGCGGTTCGACGGCGGCCATCCGGCCGGGGATCCAGGGGCACACGCTCCACGGCCACGGGTAGCCGCGGCCGGGGACCCCCTGGCCGACGGGCAGCGGCACCGGCAGGGGGAGGCGGGGGGCCAGCTGCGGCAGCCAGCGGTGCTCGTGGGCGACGAGGTCGGCCCCCAGCTGCCGCCGGGGGAGGCGCACCAGCAGGTCGGGCCCCAGCCGGAAGATGTGGTTGTCCCACCCCAGTCCGGGCCGGGCGGTAATGGGAAGGTCGGCCCAGTGGGGGAACTGGTCCTCGAGCAGGCCGCGCACCAGGGCCGCGTCCACCTCCACCTCGGCGGGCGGCATGTTGACCGGGGACACCTTCGGGTCCTCTCCTCCCTGGGCGCCGGGATCGGTCGGCCGGGGCGGCGCCGTGCCTATGGTGGCCCGGTGCCGGACCCGCATGGTGACCAGCCCGTCGCCGCGGTGCAGGCCTGGATCGAGCGCTGCCGTCTCATCGCCGCTGGGCCCCTCGACGGGATCGAGGCCCCGGCCCAGGAGCTGGCCGACCTGGCCGCCGGCGACCGGCGCCTGATGGAGCGGGCCCGGCGCCTCCTGCTGGCCGAGCAGCAGGAACGGCCCGACGATCCCATCGTGGCCCAGATGCTCTCGCTGTGGCGACGGGCGTTCGAGAAGGGCAGCTGGAGCTGGGACGACGACTGAGGCGGTGGCGGCGGTCGCCCCGTGGTCAGTCGAGGTACTGGTGGAAGAACGAGCTGATCCGGCGGCGGGCGTCGGCGGCGGAGGGTTCGTGGTAGCCGCCTCCCATCAGCCGGCTGGTGACGGCGAACAAGACGCTGTTGTGGTCGTTGAGGAATGAGTGGCCGGCGTCGGGGTACTCCTTCACGTCGTGGGGCACCCCGGCCCGCTCCAGGGCCGTTTCCAGCTTGGCCGCCGCCCCCCGCAGGGTGCGGTCGTTGGCGCCGAAGCTGGCGACCACCGGGCAGGCCCCCCGCAGGAAGGACTCGGCGTCGTTGGGCACCTGGCCGTAGTTGACGCTGGAGGCTCCGAAGCCGTGGCCGGGGGCCAGCAGCAGGGCGAAGCCGCCGCCCATGCAGTAGCCGATCACCCCCGTGCGACCGTTGCTGTCCGGCTGGGCCTCCAGCCACGAGCGGGCGGCGTCGATCTCGTCGAAGGAGCGCCCCCGACGGGCCCGCACCTCGCTGAAGATGGCCCGGATGCAGGTGGCCTTTCGGCCCCAGTGCATGAGGTCGGGGGCCACCGCCACGAACCCCTCGGAAGCGAGCCAGTCGGCCTGGTTGCGCAGGTCGCGGCTCATTCCGGATATGTCGTGGATGACGACCACACCCGGATGCGGGCCCGCACCGTCGGGGGTGGCCAGGTAGGCGGGCAGCTCGCCGTGGGGGGTGGCGATCTTCACGTCGGCCATGGGCTCTCCTCCGGTCAGGGATGCGAGGTGGCGTAGGAGGCCAAGGCGTCGAGGGCAGCGGTCTCCATCCCCACCGCACCTGGATAGCCGAAGTTGCCGTTCACGAGGAAGGCGAAGTCCAGACCCCGGCCGATCTCCACCGTCCCCACCAGTCCGGCCACACCGTCGATCCAGCCGCCCTTGGCCACCACGTGGCCGGCCAGAGGCGCGGTGTTCCACAGGTCGTAGAGGGTGCCCGTGCGCCCCGCCACGGGAAGCCCGCTGCGCAGGGCCGGGAAGCGCCCGCTCAACTGGTAGGCGGACAGCAGCTCCGAGCAGGTGGCCCGGTCCTCCGGGGACAGGCCGGACCCGTCGACCATCACCGCCCCGCTGGTGGGCACGCCCAGGCGGTGGGCGGTGCGGAGGACGGCCGCCGTTCCCGCCGAGGTCGTTCCCGAGGCGCCCGCCACCCGCCCGACCGTCCGGGTCAGCAGCTCGGCGACGTGGTTGTCGCTGGTGGCCAGCATGTAGGAGACGATGTCGGCGAGGGGTGCCGAGGTGACCGTGGCCACGGTGACGGCGTGGACGGGGGCGGTGGAGTCGGGCCCCACCGGGCCCAGGCTGACTCCCTGGGCGGCCATGAGGCCGGCCAACGCCGAGGCGGCGTGGGCGGGGGGATCGGCCACCGGCACCCACGGGTGCAGCCAGCTGGTCCAGCCCTCGTCGAGGCTCAGCGCCGACAGGGTCCCCACGTCGCCTTCGGCCAGGTACTGCTGGGGCCAGGTCGGCAGCCAGCGCTGGTCCGACAGCAGGCTGTCGTCGCCGGCGATGCCCGGTGACGAGGTGACCCCCGCCTGGCGCAGCGCCCGGGCCAACCAGTCGAGCGGGGTCACCGGCGGGCCGGGGTAGTGCGAGTGGGTCAGCACCAGGCCGAGGTAGGCGTCGGTGGCCAGCAGGGGGTCGCCGCTGCCCACCAGCCACAGGTGCCCGGCGTGACCGTTGACCACCGGGGTGTCGCTGACCACCCTGGTCACGAAGCGGTAGTCGGTGCCCAGGGTCGCCAGCGCCGCCGCCCCCACCACCAGCTTCTGGGTCGAGGCCGGGGCCAGGGCGGCACCGGCGCCCTCGTCGACGAGGGTGGTCGACCCCCGACGGACGAGCACGCAGCTCGGGTTGGCGCCCATGGCGGCGACCAGCCGCCCGGCCATGGCGGCGATGGCCGGGTCGGGGGGCGGCGGGGCGGCCGTGGTCGGTGGCGCCGACACCGGCGGTGGAGTAGGGGCCGTGGTGGGGGCGGCGACGGGACGGGACCGGTGGCGCACGGTGTGGCCGACCGGGGTCTGGGCCGGGCTCACCCGACCGATGGCCGCCACCGTGATGCCCGCCAGCAACAGCACGACGGCGCCGCCGGCCGCCGCCCGGTGCCCGAGTCGCCAGCCGGTGATGAGGTTCCCGATCCGCCGTGGCCCCATCGTCATGAGGACAGGGGCGGCCCGGAGGAGGAGGCAGGCGTCCCGAGTGACGACGCCGGCCCCGGCGCCGTCAGGGGGAAGGCGTAGTACACCAGGTTGGCCAGGCGGGCCGTGCCGGTGGCCAGGCTGATCAGGAACACGGTGTCCTTCACCGCCCCGGCGCCGTCCTCGTGGCCGAGAACGACCGTGGCGCTGGTGGCGCTGGTGTAGTGGACCTCTCCCCGCACCTGGTGCCGGCCCCCCCCCGGCGCCGGCATGGAGTCGGCGAGGAGGGCGACGCCGGCCGCCCCCCGGCCGGTCCGCTGGCCGGCGCTGTCCACCACCACGACCGAGGTGTCCTCCGACACGAAGTCGAGCAGGGCCTCCACCCGGCCCAGGCCGGTGGCGGCGATGAACTCGCTGACGGTGGTGGCCAGCACCTCGGGATCGGGGAGTGCGGCGGGAGCGGCCGGTGCGGACGTGACCCGCCGGCGGAGCCGCCCGACGACCCGGCCGGAGGCCTGGCGCAGCCCGCCCCGGCTGGCCGCCCCGTGGCGCACTGGATGGGGGGATGGGGGTTCCCCGTAGCCGAGGGCCCGGTTGAGCTCGCCGGCCTCGGCCTCGAAGGCCTCCCGCTCGGAGGGCGTAAGAGCCGGTCCCCACTTGGCGACGGTCAGCTCGGGGCGGCCGGCGTCGGTGTTGTAGGAGACGGCGGCCTCGGCCCGCACCCGCTCCAGGAGGGGGGCGTCGACCGGCAGGTCCAGCCACGAGAACAGCTCGTCGGCGCCTCCCACCGGGTCGGCGAAGAGGGCCTCGTAGCGGACCTCGCGGTACCAGGGGGCCCTGGCGGTCCGGGCGGCGCCGACGGTGGACGCCCATTCGCGGGCCGCCTCGGCCATCGTCGCCGGTCCCCACGGTTGGGCGAGAAGGGAGCGGGCGGCGTCGCGCCCGTCGCGGATGATGTGCACCACGGCGGCGTCGGGGTACACCTCGCCGATCAGATCCAGGTGCTGGGCGTGCAACGGGGTGCGCTCGCAGATCCGGGCCTTGTCGGGACCGATGGCGGCGGCCAGGCGGCCGAAGACCTGGTCGCAGAAGTCCCGCATGGCGTCGAGCAGGGCGGGGCGCTCCATGTAGACCTGCCCGGTGGAGCCCGAGGTGGGCAGGGCGTGCTGGAAGCGCTGGTTGAGCTCGGCCAGGCCGTGGCTGAACAGGTGGGTCTCCGACGGCACGGCCAGCACGTCGGGGTGGGTGGCGATGATCCGCTGCAGCCAGTTGGTGCCGCTGCGGCGGGCGCCGACCACGAAGATCATGCGGCCGTAGAGAGGGCTGTCGAGTCTGGTCATTCCGGATGCGTGAGGATCACGGGCGACCGGTCGGGAACATGGGCGACAATGGTAGGGGTGTGCCAGGGTCGCGGTCCCCATCCGGGGCGCGACGGAGCTCGAGAGGGGACGGGTGCTCTACGCCTTTGGTTTCGACAAGATCGGCGTCGTCATGAGCGATCTGTACTTCGTGGACCCCAGGCCCAGCCCGGGTCAGGAGGGCGCCGAACGGGGGGTCAGGCTGGAGGTGCGCCTGCTCGAGCGCGGCGAGCTTCAGGGCTCGATCTACTCGGCCCAGCCGATCAGTGTCGGCCGGCCGGTGTGGCGGGCCGACCTGCTCGAATCGGTGGAGGGGCCGATGGGCAGCTTCGACCGCACCCATCACCACCCCGCCTTCAGAGGCTGGGAGCCGGGCCGGCGCCACTTCGTCGAGGAGATGTCGGCCCAACCGGTGGAATGGGTGGGCCAGCGACTGGCCGACCTGCCCGGACTGCTCGAGGCCGCCGGTTTCGATGCCGGCGAGGTCGGCAGCGGCGATGCCGAGGCGCTGGCAGCGGCCGTGCCGGAGATCACCGACGCCCTGCGCCGCCTTCTGGACCGGGTGCACGGCGGCGAGCTGGCCCGGCCGCCGGCGGGGGAGCCGGTGGCCAGCGCCCGGGCCGGCTGGCTCTGAGGGCGCGTCTTCCTTCGCAACCTATTTTCACCGTGGCTTCACCGTAATTAGGAGGCTGGGTGCCGCGGTCGCCGGTTACGTTGTCCTCATGCGTTGCGTCGACCGCCTCTACCGCCGGTGCACCACAACCGACCGCGACGGCTCGGTCGTGCTGGTGCACGACTCGGGCGCCGTGCTCGGCGACGGCGAAACCGAGTGGCGGTTCGCGTCGGAGGACGAGGCGCTCTCCTTCGCCGGCCGCTTCGGTTGCGAGGCCGCCGCCTACCGCTGCGTCGCGGCCGGGCTCGGCGTCGGCTTCGCCGCCTGAACGCCCGGCGACCGGCCGGCGGTCGGCTGACCGGCCTCGCGGCCGGGTGGGCCGGCAGCCGGCGTTCAGATTCGCTCCCCGCCCGCTGCGCCACGGCGGCCACTCCTGACGAGAAGGCCGGACTATAGAGTCCGCCCACCATGACCATTAGGGGCAAGGCCTTCATCGTCGGTGCCTACGAGCACCCCAAGCGCGAGATCCCAGACCGGACCGTCCCCGAAATCCACGCCGAGGTGGCCAAGGGAGCCCTGGCCGACGCCGGCCTCGGGCTTTCGGACGTGGACGCCTACTTCTGCGACGGCGGGGCCGGCTTCGGTCCCATGACCATGGCCGACTACCTCGGTCTGCACTGCTCCTACGTCGACTCGACCGAGATCGGCGGCTCCTCCTATGTCGCCCACGTCGGCCATGCCGCCGCCGCCATCGCCGCAGGCAAGTGCCGGGTGGCGTTGGTGACCCTGGCCGGCCGGCCCCGGTCGGCCCGGGGCGGGGGCCGCCGGGGCGGTGGCGGGGGCGGGGAGAACTCCCCCGACGGCGCCTTCGAGGGACTATGGGGCAGCGGCGGGGCGGTCAACGCCTATGCCCTGGCCGCCCGCAGGCACATGTACGAGTACGGCACCACCAGCGAGCAGCTGGCCGAGGTGAAGGTGGCGGCCTCGCTGCACGCCCAGCACAACCCCAACGCGTTCCTCCAGAAGCCGGTGACCGTCGCCGAGGTGCTCGACTCGCCGATGATCAGCGACCCGCTGCACCGCATGGACTGCTGCGTGGTCACCGACGGGGGCGGAGCGGTTGTGGTGGTCAGCCCCGAGGTGGCGAGGGAGACCGGGCGCCGGGCGGCCAAGGTGCTCGGACACGGCGAGGCGGTCAAGCACACCAACAACGGGCGGGTAGACCTGACCTTCACCGGGGCGGTCTGGTCCGGGGCGCGGGCCTTCGAGGAGGCCGGGGTGAACCACGCCGACATCGACTACGCGTCCATCTACGACTCGTTCACCATCACGGTGGTGGAGACGCTGGAGGACCTCGGCTTCTGCGAGAAGGGCCAGGGGGGCCGCTTCGTCTCCGACGGCGGCCTGGTTGCTCCGGACGGTCGGCTTCCGTTCAACACCGACGGCGGGGGACTGTGCAACAACCATCCGACCAACCGGGGCGGGATGACCAAGGTCATCGAGGCCGTGCGCCAGCTGCGGGGTGAGGCCCATCCCGCGGTGCAGGTGCCCGACTGCCAGATCGCCCTCGCCCACGGGACCGGGGGCTCGCTGGCCACCCGCATGGGCAGCGTGACCCTGATCCTGGGACAGGAGGACAGTTGACCGCCACCGAGGACCGCTCCGGCGCCCTTCCGGCACCGGCCCCCTTCGTCTCCCTGGAGACCGAGGAGTTCTGGGCCGCCACCGCCCGGGGCGAGCTGCTCCTGCCCCGCTGCGACCGGTGCGGCTCCTTCATCTGGTACCCCCGAAGGTTCTGCCCCGACTGCGGCAGCCAGGACGTGTCGTGGGTGAGGGCGTCCGGTCGGGGTACCGTCTACAGCTTCACGATCGTGCGCCGGGGCCCCGGCCCCTACGGCGCGGCCTCGCCGTTCGTGCTCGCTTACGTCGAGCTGGAGGAGGGGCCCCGGGTCATGACCAACGTGGTCGGCTGCGACCCCGAGGCGGTCGAGGTCGGCATGCCTGTCGAGGTGGTCTTCCACGACACCGGGGAGGGCACCGCCCTGTTCCGCTTCCGGCCCGCCGCCGGCTGATGAGCCCGTCGGGCACCATCCGGCAGCTGGCCGAGCGGCACTGGAACGGCGACGGCGACCTGGTCTTCGAGCACCACCCGGTTGCTCCGGTGGAGGGCCGTCGGGCGGAGGAGATCGCCGACGGCGTGCTCTACCTCAAGAGCATCGCCAGCGTCACCGCCCTCGACACCGGGGACGGCCTGGTGATGCTGGACACCGGGGCCCAGTTCGACGCCGACACCGTTTATGACCAGATCCGGCGCTGGCGCCCCGAGCCCAGCGTCGCCGCCGCCGTCTTCTCCCACCACCACGTCGACCACATCTTCGGGGTCGGCCGCTTCGACGCCGAGGCCGCCGAGGCCGGGCGGCCCGCTCCCCGGGTGTACGCCCATCGGGGGGTGCCCGGCCACTTCGCCCGCTATCTCGCCACCCTGGGCTGGAACTCGGCCATCAACCAGCGCCAGTTCGGGCTCCCGGTGGACGGGTTCCGGTGGCCCGACGCCTACCGCCAGCCCGACGTCACCTACTCCGACGCCCTCACCTTTACCCAGGGCCGGCTCCGCTTCGAGCTGCACCACGCCCGGGGGGAGACCGACGACGCCACCTGGACCTGGGTGCCGGAGCTGGGCCTCCTGCACCCGGGGGATCTGTTCATCTACGCCGTGCCCAACGCCGGCAACCCCCAGAAGGTGCAGCGTTACCTGAGCGACTGGGCCGCCGCCCTGCGCCAGATGGCGGGACTGGGCGCCGAGGTGATGGTGTCGGGCCACGGGCTCCCGATCTTCGGAGCCGACCGAATCGCCACCGCCCTGACCGACACCGCCGAGCTGCTTGACTCCATCGAGGACCAGACGCTGGCCCTCATGAACCAGGGCAAGGCCCTGGACCAGATTCTCCACGCCGTGGAGGTTCCGGCTCATCTGCGTGACAAGCCCTACCTGCGGCCGGTGTACGACCACCCGCAGTTCCTGGTGCGCAACGTTTGGCGCCGCTACGGGGGCTGGTACGAGGGGGAGCCGGACAACCTGCTTCCCGCCCCCCGGGCCCAGCAGGCCAGGGAGTGGGTGGCGCTGGCCGGCGGGCTCGGACCGGTCTTGGAGAGGGCGTCGCTGCTGGCGGAGACCGGCGACCACCGCATGGCCTGCCACCTGGTCGAGCACGCCGTGCTGGCCGAGCCGGAGTCGGCCGAGGCCCACCGGGTACGGGCCCGGATCTACGCCGCCCGGGCGACGACCTACGAATCGTCCATGGCCCGCAACATCCTCAACCACGCCGCACGCTCCAGCGAGGCTGGCCGGCGTGACCTGGCAGGAGGGTACTGAGTCAGATGACCACCGCCGCCGTCCCCCGCTGGGACGTCACCGCCTACTTCCCGTCCATCGGCTCGAGGGAGTTCGCCTCGGCGCAGGAGGCGCTGGGCGCCGACGTCGACCGTCTGGCCGCCCTGTACGAGCAGCACGACGTGCGCGGCGGGTCGCCCCGCCCCCTCGACGACGCCGCCATCGCCGCCTTCGAGACGGTCATGGACGCCACCAACTCGGTGCTTGAGTCTCTGCGCCTCCTGTCCGCCTACGTGAACTCCTTCGTCACCACCGACGCCGGCGACGAGGAGGCGGCGGTGGTGGCCTCGCGCATCCAGGCCCGCTCTGCCCGCCTGCGGGCGCTGTCGGGACGCTTCGACGCCTGGGTCGCCAGCCTGGGGGCCGACAAGCTCATCGAGCTGTCGCCGGCGGCGGCCGATCACGCCTACCCCCTCCGCAAGGCCGAGCGGGCGGCGGCCCATCAGATGTCCGAGGCGGAGGAGGACCTGTACTCGGAACTGGCCCTCACCGGCTCGACCGCCTGGAACCGGCTCCACGGCGACGTCACCTCGCTGCTCACCGCCGATCTCGCCCGGCCCGGGGGCACGGTCGAGTCCCTCCCGATGACGGTGGTGAGGGGACTGGCCACCGAACCCGACGCCGCGCTGCGGCGGGCCGCCTACGCGGCCGAGCTGGAGGCCTGGGGCCGGGTCGGCGTCCAGTGCGCGGCGGCGATGAACGCCATCAAGGGTGAGGCCAACACCGTCAACCGCCGGCGCGGGTGGGCCGACACCCTCGAAGCCGTCCTGCACAACAACTCCGTGGACAGGGCCACGTTGGAGGCGATGCAGGCGGCGGTGGTGGAGTCCCTGCCGGACTGGCGCCGCTACCTACGGGCCAAGGCCGGGCTGCTGGGTTCGGCCGGCCCCGGCGGGGGCCTGCCGTGGTGGGATCTGTTCGCCCCGGTCGGCGACCCGGCCGCCGCCTCCGTCACCTGGGACGAGGCGGTGGTGGCGGTGCTGGACACCTTCGCCGGCTACTCACCCGCCCTGGCCGGCCTGGCCCGCCGGGCGGTCGAGGAGGGCTGGATCGACGCCGAGGCCCGGGCGGGCAAGCGCGGCGGAGCCTTCTGCATGTCGACCACCGCCGGCGAGAGCCGGGTGCTGCTCAACTTCTCCCACACCTTCGACTCGGTCTCGACCCTGGCGCACGAGCTGGGTCACGCCTACCACAACTCCACCCTGGCCGATCGCACGCCGATGCAGCGGGCCACACCGATGGCCCTGGCGGAGACGGCCTCGATCTTCTGCGAGACCCTGCTGGTGCAGGCGCTGCTGGCCGACACCGACGACGACCGGGCGCGCCTCACCGTGCTTGAGTACGACCTGCAGGGCGCCTGCCAGGTGGTGGTGGACATCCACTCGCGGTTCCTGTTCGAGACCGAGGTGTTCTCCCAGCGGGCGGAGCGGACCCTGTCGTTCACCGAGCTGTGCGGCCTCATGACCGAGGCCCAGCGGGCGGCTTACGGCGACGGGCTCGACCCCGACCACCTCCACCCGTACATGTGGGCGGTCAAGCCCCACTACTACTCGACCCACTTCTACAACTGGCCCTACACCTTCGGCCTGCTGTTCGGGTTGGGCCTGTATGCCGCCTACCAGTCCGACCCCGAGAGGTTCCGCTCCGGCTACGACGACCTGCTGTCGAGCACCGGCCTCGGGGACGCCGCCGGCCTGGCCGGCCGCTTCGGCATCGACGTCACCGACCAGGGTTTCTGGACCTCCAGCCTCGAGGTCCTGCGGGCGCGCATAGACCAGTTCGAGGAGCTGACCGCCGGCGGGGCGTAACCTCGGAGGGGAAGCCCCGGGGGGGTGGCGACGATGGCCAGGCAGGCGAGCGGCAACCAGACGAGCGGCAACCAGGAGTTCCAGCTCCGGGGGATAAACCACCTGGCCTTGGTGTGCAGTGACATGGAGCGCACGGTCGACTTCTACAGCAATGTGCTGGGCATGCCGCTGATCAAGACGATCGAGCTGCCCTTCGGCATGGGACAGCACTTCTTCTTCGACATCGGCAACGGCGACGCCCTCGCCTTCTTCTGGTTCCCTCAGGCACCTCCGGCGGCGCCGGGCGTCGCCTCCCCCCGGAGCCTGCCAGCGGCGGGCGAGCTGACCACCGCCGTCGCCTCCATGAACCACGTGGCCTTCGACGTGCCTGCCGACAAGATCGACGAGTACCTGGTGAAGCTGCGGGCCAAGGGCATCGAGGCGGCGGACATCATGAATCACGACGACAGCGAGATGGGGGTCAGCCGGCGACCCCACGAGGGCACCTTCGTGCGCTCGATCTACTTCTTCGACCCCGACGGGATCCTGCTGGAATTCGCCGCCTGGACCCGGGCCCTGCGGGCGGACGACGTCCGTCACGCTCCGGCCCGGGCCAGCGACACCCGCATCCGGGCGGCGCGGGCCGAGGCCGAGCCGGCCCGCTGAGCGGGTCTTGACCGTCACACCCGAAGGCGGGGCCAGCCCGGTCACCACCACCTTCGTCGGGCTCGAATCACCCGGCGCCGGGCGGGCCGGCGCCGGCGGTCACCCGTGCCAGGGTCTGTGGCACGCCCCCGGCGCCCGGGTGGCGAAGGCTGCCTTCGTCGCCACCCACTACGAGGTCGACTTCGCCGAGCACTACCTGGCCGGGCCGCTGGCGGAGCGGGGCTTCGGCTTCCTGGGCTGGAACACTCGTTACCGGGGAAACGGCGCCTATTTCAACCTGGGCTCCGCCGTCGCCGACATCGGCGTGGGGGTCCGGTGGATCCGCCGGGTGGCCGGGGTGGACACGGTCGTGCTGCTCGGCAACTCGGGGGGTGCATCGCTCATGGGGGCGTACCAGTCCCACGCCCTCGGCCAGCCGGCCCCGCCTACGGGCCGGTCACCCACCGGCGATCTGGCTGCGGCCGACCTGGAGGCGGCCGATCTGTTCGTGTCCCTCAACGCCCATCGGGGCCGTCCCGACGTGTTGACGTCGTGGCTCGACCCGTCGGTCACCGACGAGTCGGATCCCCTGTCGGTCGATCCCGCCCTGGACATGTTCGCCGCCACCAACGGACCGCCCTATGAGGAGGAGTTCCTCGCCCGCTACCGGGGGGCCCAGGAGGAGCGCAACCACCGCATCACCGACTGGGCCGAGGCCGAGCTGGACCGCCTGGGCGCCGCCGGCGCCTACGACCGGGTGTTCAACGTCCACCGGACCTGGGCCGACCCCCGCTTCCTCGACCTGGCCATCGACCCGTCCGATCGCCGGGTCGGCTGCTACTTCGGCGATCCCCGGGCCGCCAACTACGGCCCCTTCGGGCTGGCGTCTACCTGCACCCTGCGGTCGTGGCTGTCGATGTGGAGCCTGCGCCGGTCGTCGTGCCGGGCCGAGCCTCACCTCGCCCGTATAACCCAGCCCGCCCTGGTCGTGCAGTCGACCCAGGACCAGGGCTGCTATCCCTCCGACGCCCGGGCTATCCACGCCGCCCTGGGTTCGGCCGACAAGACCCTGCAGACGGTGGCCGGCGACCACTACCTGGCCTCGCCGGCCGGCGCGAGGGCGGCGATGGCCGACCTCATCGCCGGCTGGGTGGAAGATCGCGTCTGAGCGGATCACTAGCTTCGCTCCCGTGGCGAGACGCTGCCGGTGACCGGGCCCTGGGCCGATGCCGCCGTCTTCGGGGCCGGCCTGCTGGCGGGGGCGATCAACACCGTGGTCGGGTCCGGGTCGCTGGTGACCTTTCCCACCCTGGTGGCGCTGGGCTACCCGCCGCTGGTGGCCAACGTGACCAACACCATCGGGCTGGTGCCCGGCTCTCTGAGCGGCGCCTTCGGGTACCGCCAGGAGCTGGGGGGCCAGCGGGAGCGCATCGTCTCCCTGGGCCTGTGGGCGGTGGTCGGCGGCCTCGGGGGGGCGGCCGCCCTGCTGGCGGCGCCGGGGTCCTTCCAGACGGTGGTGCCCTGGCTGGTGCTGGTGGCGGTGGCCATGGTCGTGGCCCAGCCCCGACTGGCCCGCCGCCTGGCCGCCCGGGGCCCCCGCCCGGTCGCCGGGGGCACCCTGCTGCGTCTGGGGGTGCTGGCCACGGCCGTCTACGGCGGCTACTTCGGGGCCGCCCAGGGGGTGCTTTTGATCGGGCTGCTGGGCCTGTCGCTGGAGGACCGCCTGCAGCGGCTCAACGCCCTCAAGAACGTCCTGGTCGGGCTGGTCAACGGGGTGGCGGCGGTCTACTTCATCGCCCGGGGCCGCCCGGCCTGGACGGCCGCGGTGATCCTGGCGGTGGCCTCCACCGCCGGGGGCCAGTTGGGCGCCCGCCTCGGCCGGCGGCTTCCCGATACCGTCCTGCGGGCGGTGATCGCCGTGGCCGGGGTTGCCGTCGCCATCAAGCTGCTGGTCTGAACGCCGGAAGGCCGGAACGCCTGGCCGGCCCCGGCCGGCGACCAGGATCTGGAATGCCGGGGTCGGGTGGAATGACCGTTATGCCGTGACCGGGCTACCCTGGCGCCCTGCCCCTGGCGGGGGGCGGAGAGCCACGAGGCGAGAGAACCGGTGCGGCTGGGAACCAGGCGGGGGAGACGGCGGCTCACCCTCACTGCGATCTTGACGGCGATGGTGGCGGCCCTGACGGCGGCCACCGTTGGGCCGGCCTCGGGGTCGGTGCCGGCCCAGCTGCGGGGGGTGGCCACCAACATCTTCACCGCCCAGACCGCCAGCAGCGTGGTGTCGATGGCCGCCTCCCAGCGCTCCCTCCTCTACTACGCCTCTCTCGAGGCCGACACGCCCCAGTCGCTGGCGCTGATAGCCGGCGAGATGGCCAAGGTGGAAGCAGCGGGCGGCAGCGTCGTGCGCCTCACCCTGCCGTGGTCCCTGCTGGAGACCGACTACCGCCAGCCCGGCCAGCCGCCCGACTTCGACCCGGCGGCGGCCGCCCGCATCAGCGGGTTCTTCACCCTGGCCCAGGCCGACCATCTCCGGGTGGTGGTGAACTTCTCCAACAGCCCGTGCGGGCGGTCGTCGGCCCCGTGGAAGAACTGCGCATCGCCCGGCGAGTGGACGACGTACCCGCCCGTGCTGGCCAGCGACTACGGCAACGCCGTGGGCGAGATAATCCGCCGCTGGGGCGCCGACATCTACGGCATCGAGGTGTGGAACGAGCCCAACTCCCAGTTCTTCCTCGACGGCATCGACGAGTGCGACCCCTCCGACCCGGCCGCTGTCATCGGGCCCAGCGCCCTGGCCACTAGGGCGGCCGCCTACGTGCCGCTGGTCGACGCCGCCTACCGGGCCGTCAAGGCATCGGCCTACCCCCACATCGCCGTGGTCGCCGACGGATCGGCCTTCGCCGACACCACCTTCCTGCAGGACCTCTACGCCAACGGCATGGAGGGCCACTACGACGCCCTGTCGGTGCACCCCTACCAGCTGTGGATGCGGTTCTCGCCGCCCCCGACCACCTGCGCCCAGCGCCAGCACGCCCGCCTGGTGTGGTCCGCCTCCGACCCGGCCACCAGCTTCCCCGACCCCGAGTTCAGCTTCGGCGCCGGCCTGGCCGCCATCCACCAGGTGATGGCGGCGCATCTGGACCGTGCCCCGATATGGATCACGGAGATGGGCTTCACCTCATGCCAGGTCGCCCCAGCCCCGCTGCGGGGGGCCACCGGCCAGTGGGTGGGGAACGCCGATCTCACCGGGGCGTGCGTGGGCCCGACCAATCAGGCCGCCTGGCTGGCCCGCTCGTTCCTGATGGCCGCCCGACTGCCCTATGTCGGGATGACGCTGATGTACTCGTCGCGGGACTCCACCCAGAGCGTGGGCCCCTACGCCTTCGACAGCTTCGGCTTCCTCGAGTCCGACCTAAACGCCAAGCCCAGCTACAACGCGGTGAAGGACGCCTGGACCTGTCTGGACTACGGGCCCTGCTCCTGAGCGGCCTCGGCCAGGTCGCGGTAGCGGCCCAGGGCCACCCCCTGGACGGCGGCGTTGCCGAGGCAGGTGGCCTCCGCCGCCCCCACCCTGACCGGTAGGCCGGCCGCCTCCGCCACCAGCCGCCGAAGCAGCTCCATCCGGGCCCCTCCGCCCACCAGCACCAGCTCGCTGAGGTGGTGGCCCAGACCGGCCAGATCGGCCACCACCGCCCCCACCCCGGCCGCCACCGACTCGAGGATGCAGCGGGTGACCACGTAGCGTTCGGCGCCGCCCAGCCCGGCCGCCTCCCGCACGGCGGCCTCCATGTCGGGCGGGGCCGCCCCCATGAACAGCCGGGGGTCGAAGCGGCCCGGCGCCGCCGCCCCGGCCGCCCCGGCCAGGAGGTCGTCGAGGGGCGGGTCCCCCCACGCCCGCCGGCACTCCTCCAGCAGCCACAGGCCGGGGACGTTGCGCAGCAGCCGCACCCCTCCGTCGACGGCCACCTCGTTGGAGAAGTTGGCCCGGTAGGCGGCAGGGGAGAGGTCGGGGGCCCCGAGGCGGACCCCGACCAGCATCCAGCTGCCGCTGGCCACGAATCCGGTGCCGGCGCCGGCGGGGACGCAGGCCACGGCCGAGGCGGTGTCGTGGCCCCCCACCAGGTGCACCGGCACCCCCCGCCAGCGCCCGGCCGGGGTGCCCGGCCGCTCGGGGGCCAGGAAGAGGTCGCTACGCAGCTCCAGGGCCTCGAGCAGGTCGGCGGCCCATCGGGGCCGGCCCGCCTCGAGCAGGCCGGAGGTGGCGGCGGCGGTGTGCTCGCAGTGCAGCTCCCCGGTGAGGCGGTGCACGGCCAGGTCGGCCAGCATCACCAGCCGGTGGGCGGAGTCCAGCTCGCTGCGGGGGTGGGCGGCCAGTTGGAAGACGGTGTTGATCGGCATCAGCTGGATGCCGGTGCGCCGGTAGAGGTGCTCCCGCCCCAGGGCATCGGCGGTGGCCTCCCAGCCCTGGGTGCGGGTGTCGCGGTAGCTGTAGGGGGCCGACAGCAGCCGGCCGGCCCGGTCGACCAGCCCGTAGTCGACCCCCCAGGCGTCGATGCCGATGGAGGCCAGCGGCCCGGCCGCCACCGCCCGGTCGAGCCCCGCCTCCAGCTCCACCATGAGCCGGTCCCACTCCCAGCGCAGGGAGCCGTCGCCGTGGTGCCGGGGCTGGTGGGCGAAGCGGTGGACCACCTCGACCTCGGCCGGGCGGCGGTCGAGGTCGACCACGCTGACCCGGATGGAGGTGGCCCCCAGGTCGGCCGCCGCCACCCGGAGCACGGCTTACAGGCCGGTGGCCCGGGCGGTGCTGCCGCGCTGGTCGGTGACCGTGCGCCGGTAGCCGGCGGCCCGGAAGGCGCCGAGGGGGTCGATGGCGGCCCCGTTGCGGCGGCGGGCCTCGGCCACCAGCGGGCGCACATCGCTGCGGTAGGCCGCCTGCAGCACCTCGGCCGCCCCGGCCGGATCGTTGGCCTCCTGGGCCTCGGCCAGGGCCTGGCGGTCCACGCACAGCGCCTGGGCCAGGGCCAGCTGCAGGGCGTCGGTGGCCTGGATCAGATCCTCGAGAGGGTCCTTCAGGTTGTGGCTCTCGTCGAGCATGTAGGCCAGCGGCGGCATCGACCCGCCGCCGGCGTCGATCAGCTCGAGCAGGATCAGGAACAGTCGGTAGGGGGTCACCGACCCGGTGGTCAGGTCGTCGTCGCCGTAGGAGCTGTCGTTGAAGTGGAAGCCGCCCAGGCGGCCGACCATGGCCAGCCGGCTGACCACCTGCTCGATGTTGGTGTTGGGCAGGTGGTGGCCCAGGTCGACCAGGCACTTGCAGCGCTCGCCGGCCGCCCGGGCCAGCAGCAGGGAGGTGCCCCAGTCGGGATTGACGCTGGAGTAGAAGGCCGGCTCGAACGGCTTGTGCTCGGTGTACATCTCCCAGTCGGGGGGCAGGTGGGAGTGGATGTCGGCCAGGCCCTCGGCCACCCGCTCGAACTGTCCCCGGAAGCTCGCCTGGCCGGGGTGGTTGGTGCCGTCGGCCAGCCACACCGTCAGGGCCCGCGATCCGAGCCTGACGCCGAGGTCGATCACGTACAGGTTGTGCTCCACCGCCGCCTTGCGGGCGCCGGCGTCGACGTTGGCCAGGGAGCCGAACTTGTAGGAGACGGCCCCCCCGGCGGTGGTCGAGGGGTTGTCCTGGAACGTGTTCGAGTTCATGGCGTCGAAGCCGATGCCGGCGTCGGCGGCGTACTGCCGGAGCCCGTCGGGGTCGTCGGGGTCGTCCCAGGGGACGTGCAGGCTCACCGTCCGGTTGGCCCCGGTGACGGCGTTAAGGGCGGCGACGTCGTCGATCTTCTCGTAGGTGTTGCGGGGCTCGCCTCCGCCGGGGAAGCGCCCGAAGCGGGTACCCCCGGTGCCCACCGCCCAGGACGGGGCAGCCACGCTGAAGCGGGCCACCTCGGCCACCACCGCCTCGGCCGAGCGCCCGGTGCGGCCCAGGACGGCGGCGGCATGGGCCAGGTCGGTCTCCAGCGGCGCCAGCCTGCTGGCGTTGTGTCCGGCGATGAGCTCGGCGTCGATCAAGGCTTGACCTCCTCGTGCTGCCTAGCGGGGGAAGGCGGCCGGTATGCCGCCGTCCACCGGGATGATCGTTCCGGTGGTGCGGTCGAGGTCGCCTCCGGCGATGGCGGCGATGGCGGCGGCCACGTCCTCGGGCAGGATCTCCTCGCCCAGCAGGGTGCGCCCGGCGTAGAACCGGCCCAGCTCGTCCTCGGCCACCCCGTAGACCCGGGCCCGCTCGGCCCCCCACCCCCCGGCGAAGATGCCCGAGCCCCTGACCACCGCGTCGGGGTTCACACCGTTGACCCGGATGCGGTGCCGGCCAAGCTCGGCCGCCAGCAGCCGCACCTGGTGGGCCTGGGCCGCCTTGGCCGACCCGTAACCGAGGTTGTCCGGTCCGGCCACCATGGCGTTCTTGGACACCACGTAGACGATGTCGGCCCCGCCGCAGTAGCCGGCCCGGCGGGACTCCACCATGGCGGCGGCGGCCTGGCGGGAGACCAGGAACGCCCCCCTCACCATGACGGCGTGCTGGCGGTCCCAGTCGGCCACCGTCGTGTCCGCCAGGGGCTTGGACACCGACAGGCCGGCGTTGTTCACCACCAGGTCCACCCCTCCGAAGGCCAGGCACGCCCCGGCCACCGCCGCCGTCACCGACTCCTCCTCGGACACGTCGGCGCCGACGGCCCGGCCGGCCTCGCCGATCTCCGCCGCCGTCTTGGCGGCGGCCTCCTCGTCGATGTCGGCCGCCACTACGGCGGCGCCCTCCGCCGCCAGCCGCAGGGCGGTGGCCCGACCGATCCCCGAGCCCGCTCCGGTCACCAGGGCGACCCGTCCGCTCAGGCGGCCCGGCTTGGGCTGGCGGGCCAGCTTGGCCTCCTCGAGGGACCAGTACTCGATGCCGAACTTCTCGGCCTCGGAGATCGGGGCGTAGGACGAGACCGCCTCCGCCCCGGTGATGACCCGGATGGCGTTGCGGTAGTACTCGCCGGTCACCCGGGCGGCGAAGGCGCTGGGCCCGAAGCTCCACATGCCGATGCCCGGCACCAGGACCACGGTGGGATCGGCGCCCCGCATCGGCGGCGAATCGGCGTCGGCGTGGCGCAGGTAGTAGGCCCGGTACTCGTCGCGGTACTCGGCGTGCAGCTGGGCCAGCCGCTCGGTGACCGACTCGATGCCGGCGTGGTAGGCGACGTCACAGAGGAGGGGCCGGATGCGGGTGCGCAGGAAGTGGTCCGGACAGGAGGTCCCGAGGGGCACCAGCCCGGGGGTGCGGGCTCGGGCGAGGAAGTCGAGCACCTCGTCGGAGTCGTCGAAGTGGCCGACCGCCGGCGAGTCGTTGCTGGCGGTGCCCCGGATGAACGGGGCCAGGGCGGCGGCGGCCCGGCGCCGTTCCCCCTCGGCCAGCGGCGCCCGCTCCGGCACCACCGGGCCGAGCGGCTCGGGCCGGCCCCGCCTGGCGATGAAGGCCTCGGCCTGCTCGATCAGGGCCAGCGAGTTGCGCCGGCACTCCTCCGAGGTGGCGCCCCAGGCGGTGAGGCCGTGGCCCCCCAGCACCACCCCCCGCAGTCCGGGCCGGCGCCGGGCCAGGTCCTCGATGTCGGCGGCCAGGGCGAAGCCCGGCCGGCGCCAGCCCACCCAGGCGACCTCGTCGCCATAGCACTCGGCGGTGAGGGCCTCCCCGTCGGCGCTGGCGGCCAGGGCGATGACCGAGTCGGGATGGAGGTGGTCGACATGGGCCGCCTCGAGCAGGCCGTGCATGGCGGTGTCGATCGACGGGGCGGCGCCGCCGGCGCCGAAGGCGCAGTGTCCGAGCAGGCCGAACAGGGCGTCGTCGTCGTCGGGACCGCGGTAGCGCCGGCGCAGGGCCCTCAGCCGGTCGAGGCGCAGCACGGCCAGGCCCTGGCGGCTCAGGGTGCCGATGTCGCCGCCCGAGCCCTTTACGTAGAGGAGCTCGACCGGCTCGGCGGTGACCGGGTCGACGTCGGTGCACTTGCACGAGGTGTTGCCGCCGCCGTAGTTGGTCACCCTCTTGTCGGCCCCGAGGGCGTGCGAGCGCTCGAGGAGGTCGGCCACGACCGCGTCCGGGCTGCTGGCGGCCATCAGCCGACCTTAATCCAAGCCGGCAGGGGGCCTCCGGCGGGCCGGCCGGGGGCGCGCGCCACGGGCCCGCACCAGGGTCACCGGCGCTGCGCTCAACCGGGCGGCGCGGCCGCCCCGCCCCGTCCCCGGCCCAGGCGGGCCTGGGCGTAGTCGGCCGCCGCCTGGCGGCTCTCCGGCTCCCGCTGGGACCACCACAGCAGGTCGGCGTCGGCCCAGGCCTCCTGGAGGCCGGCCCGGCCCATGGCCGCCAGGGCGTCGCGGGTCATGGCCAGCGGTACCTCCGGCATCGCCAGCAGCTCGTCCACCAGGGCCCGGGTGGCGCTCTCGAGCTCGGACCGGGGCACCAGCCGGGTGATCAGGCCCCAGTCGAGGGCTTCGGCGGCGGGGACGGTGCGCCCGGTCATCACCAGCTCGCGGGTGCGGGGCAGCCCAATCTCGCGCACCAGCCGGGGGAGCCCGGCCCAGGTGAGGGGGATGCCCAGGGCGACCTCGGGGACGGAGAACAGGGTGTCCTCGGCGCCGATGCGCAGGTCGCATGACATGGCCAGCAGCACGGCCCCGCCGATGACCCGGCCCTTGAGGCTGGCCACCGTCACCTGGGGGATCCGCTCGAGGGCCTCGAGGGCCCGCTGCCACCGTCCGGACTGGCGCCGGCGCCCGGCCCAGGTTGTAGGCGCCGGCCGCTGCGATGGGCGCAGATCGGCCCCGGCCGAGAAGGCCCGCCCCTCCCCCTCGAAGACCACCACCCTCACCTCGGGCTGGTCAGGCAGGCGGGCGACCAGGGCCTCGAGGTCCTCAAGCACCTTGGGCGACAGGGGGTTGAGCTTGTCGGGCTCATCCAGCACCGCCCGGCAGACGGCGCCTTCATGGGCGGTGCGAAGTCCGGGCACTACCGCCTCAGGCGATGTCGCGCCGCTCGATGAGCCAGGCGGCGAACCCGCCCAGGCCGGCCAGGTAGGCCAGCAGGAGGACGGCGCCGTCCCAGCGGGGCACCAGGCTGGAGTCGCCGGCCAGCCCCGACACCAAGCCGCGGGCGGGCAGGAAGCGGCCGGCCCCGGGCAGCAGCAGCGACAGGGCGCCCTCGGCTATCAGCAGCCAGGCCACCACGACGATGATGCCGGCGACCTGGTTGCGGATGATGCCGCCGACGGCCACCCCCAGGGCGCCGATCAGGGCGATGCCGAGGATCTGCCCGGCGATGTCCCACCAGGTGGCCGCTCCGAAGCCGAGGTGCAGCCCCTTGGCCGCCAGCCACGGCAGACCGAGGGCGAAGATCGCCGCCTCCGTCAGCACGCCGATGAACATGCTGGTGACGATGGTCGCGGCCAGCTTGGCCAGCACCACCCGGCTGCGCCTGGGGGTGGCCAGGTAGGTGTGGTCGGCGGTGTTGTGCCTGCCCTCGTTGGCGATGCAGATCACCCCGAGGGCGCCGGCGAAGATGTAGGCGGTGGCCCCCAGGGTGGCGAAGGACCGGGGGTCGATGCTGCCCAGGCTGCCGGCCCGACCTCCGCTCACGATCATCGTCACCACCCCGAGGAACCCGAAGGCCACCGACAGCAGGGTGAGCAGCAACAGGCTGCGGGTGGTCCAGATCTTGAGCAGCTCGCCCCGCACCAGCCTGGTCATCGGCGCTCCTCCGATCCGGTGAGGGTGAGGTAGATGTCCTCCAGCCCGGCCGTCTCCACCCCCAGCTCGTAGACGGGGATGCCGTGCTCGGCGGCCACCGCCCCGACCAGGTCGGTGCCGGTGCCGTCGACGAACAGCTCGTCGCCGCTGGCCGGCCCGACGGTGAGGCCCCGCTCGCGCAGCACCTCGGCCAGGGCGGTGACGTCCCCGCACCGGACCCGCACCCGGCCGGTGCGGGCGGAGAGGTCGGCGACCGACGAGTGGGCGACCAGGCGTCCCTGGTTGACGATGACCACCTCGTCGACGGTCTGGGCCACCTCGGCCAGCACATGGCTGGAGATCACGATGGTGCGTCCGGCGCTGGCCTGGTCGCGCAGGAACGAGCGCAGCCACCGCATGCCCTCGGGGTCGAGGCCGTTGGCCGGCTCGTCCAGGACCAGGATGCGGGGATCGCCGATGAGGGCGGCGGCCAGGGCCAGGCGCTGGCGCATCCCGAGCGAGTAGGTCCGGGCCCGCCGGCGGCCGGCGGGGGTCAGGCCCACCATCTCGAGGACCTCGTCGATGCGGCTGGTGGGCAGGCCGCTGACGGTGGTCAGGTAACGCAGGTGGCTGCGGCCCCGACGGCCGGGGTGCAGGCCGCTGGCCTCGAGCAGGGCGCCGACGGTCCGGACCGGGTCCTCCAGCTGGCGGTAGGGCCGGCCCAGCACGAGGGCCTCGCCGCTGGTGGGCTGGGCCAGCCCGAGCAGCATCCGGAAGGTGGTCGTCTTGCCGGCGCCGTTAGGGCCGAGGAAGCCGCAGATGGTGCCCTCGTCGACGGTGAAGGAAAGCCGGTCGACGGCGAGGGTCGACCCGAAGCGCTTGGTCAGCTCGCGGATCTCGATGGCGGGCATGGCTCTCCTAGCCGATGGGGTCGGGCGCCACCCGGCGCAGGAGCATGGTGGAGGTGCTGGTCGACTTGGACCCGCCGCCGACCACCGAGGTGGTGACCGAGCGGGAGCTGACGACCAGGCCGAGGGACGGAGCGAACAGGTCCTCGGAGTTGCTGTCGGTGACCGAGGCGGCGTTGACCCCGCCGAAGTGGCCGGAGTCGGTGTAGCGGGAGTGGTCGTCGAGGACCCAGGCCGCCACCTTGGTGCCCCCGATGTCGACCGTGGTGGTGCCGACGACCCGCCCCGAGGTCTGGATCTGTATCGAGAACTGCCCCACCGAGAACG
>Ga0070739_10002405_pt1 | contig 25340 bp, 21 predicted proteins | sample Coa_R1_7_FD_66445 | JGI IMG/M metagenome (GOLD analysis project Ga0070739, IMG submission 66445) | Surface soil microbial communities from Centralia Pennsylvania, which are recovering from an underground coalmine fire - Coalmine... | ecosystem: Environmental > Terrestrial > Soil > Unclassified ...
GCCCTCGCGCTTCAATCACTCCAAAAAATCAGCAGTCAGGTCAAGATCGAGTTCGTTGTCCCGCAGGAGCAGGGGTAAGCGGACGGGCTAATCCGCCTCTGAGTCAAGTATATCAGTACCATAAAGAGGGTTGCTATACTGCCCTCTACACAGTAGCGCCACATCTCTGCGGCAAGGCGCCAGAAATGAGCATTTTCGCCTCGATAGCTCTCTGCTAGCGACATCATGCAGACATGGGCACATCGACCGGCATTGTGGATTGAGACCTCCGGCCAGACAACTTGACACGGCAAGCCGCCTTGAGAGTCGGGTAGGGCCAATTGCAGCCCACCGGCAAGCTTCCCGTTCACTTCGAGTGCGAAGTAGACCGAGCGGGCCAGCCACAGCCTCAGAGCCCCTTCCGGTTGCCATCCCTGCGCGTCCGCCACGTCTTCAAAGAGGCGTACCAGTTTCTCGATCTCCTCCGGTTCGGTTAGCAGCCCCACTCGTAAGCCGCTATCGGGTTCGCACCAGAGCGGCAGCATGCCCGACCTCGCTTTCTACCTCTGCCGCCGAGGGCAAAGGTGCCAGGCAAAATTGAGATACGAGCATTATACCATAAAAGATGCTTATATACCGTGTGCTCTTATACTGTGGTCTAATAGTAAGTAGGCGGGGTATCGTAGGCGTATGGCCATAAAGAGGCAGCCTGCGCTCGTCGCGCTGGGGCAGCAGATACGCAAGGTACGCAAAGAGCACGGCTTTTCGCAGGAAGGCTTCGCGGCGGAAGTGGGGCTGGACCGCTCCTATTATGGTTCTGTAGAGCGCGGAGAGCGCAACGTCGCGGCACTCAACCTTATGCGGATCGCCGCAGCACTCGGGGTAGAAGTCGGCGAGTTGTTTCCGAAGGCCAGAGTTTTCCGGGCGCTACTGGACAGAACTATAGATACGGATGAGGAACAGGCTATTTGTTGACACATGAAAGCGTGCATTTCATGTTGAGCGCTTGGCTATCATATGAAATACCGGATGAATTTGCCCTTATAACATGTTAAGCTTCTGCTGAAAGAAAGGCTGCCTGCTGAGACCTCGGCAGGCGGCCTTCTTTATGTCTCGGAATTTACCGTCTCCGTTACCGATCCCTCTTCTTGAGCCTATCCGCAGGAGAGAACTGTCTGTGTTGATTTTCGATGTCAGCCTGCGCGAGCGCTACATAGCGATTCGTCATGCTGAGCGTGGTATGTCCCAGGATCTGCTGAAGTGTAAACACATTGCCACCAGCCCGCAGGAACTCGACCGCAAAGGTGTGCCGGAAGGTATGCGGGCTGCACCGTGCCGCTGTGATGCCGGCAACCCTGCCCAGGCGCACAAACAAAAGCCGCAGTCCGGAGCGCGTCAGAGGGTCTCCGCGTTCCGATAGGAAGAGAGGATCGTCGGGATCGCACGGCTCTGCCTTGAGGTAGTTCCAGAGGGCTTTCGCGGCCGTCTTTCCAAAGGGAACGATGCGCCGTTTATTCCCCTTTCCCAGCACGCTGCAATGCTTTGCCTGAAAATCCACGTCTTCCCGTTTTAGGGCGCAGAGTTCAGAGGCACGAAGCCCCGTGTCCAGCAACAGGTAAATGATCGCCTGGTTTCGGTGCGGATACTTGGACTGTTTTGCCGCATAGAGAAGAGCATCGACCTGACCCGGCGTGAAAGGCTGAACCTGGTCGGCGCGCGCCGTAGGAACAGGAATACGCTCCATCGGCGAGATTTCCAGACCATCTTCGGAGACGATCCATCGGAAAAAGGTACGCAGGTGACCGTGATAGGTATGGACGGTCCGGGGCCGAACGGGGCGTGTCTGTTGAGCGTTGCCCCACCGGCCGCCCTCTTCCTTGTGGCCGTTGGTAAGATAAGCGAGGAACTGGCGCAGTTCCATCGTGCCGCAGCAGGAAAGTTCTTTCTGACGCAGGAACCAGAGGAGTTTGTTGAGGATGGAGCGGCGAGAATCCAGCGTGCGAGAAGAATGCTGGTCGATTTCGCCGGCAAGAAGCCAGCCTTCTGCGTAACGCTCCAGGTCGTTAACAGTGACAGAGGCTGCGTCCGTTTTTGCAAAACGAGGCGCTCGGTTGTTCATTTTATCCTCCGAACAGGGCATTCGGGGGACAGTAAGACGCGATACTATTGCGCTCACGATGAGAGGGAAATGTCGCAGATCCCTCTTTTAGAAATGGAGCTGAGGGGATTCGAACCCCTGACCTCTTCGATGCGAACGAAGCGCTCTCCCAACTGAGCCACAGCCCCACGCACTATGCTAGAATACGCTCCTGATTATAACCCAGGAAGAGACGAATGTCAAGGACGGAAGCGAGCGTTGAAAACACCCGGCAAGCTGGGAGAAGGGGAGTTTACGCCGGCGGGCGTTCCGCATGCCGCCAACTGGCGAAGTAGAGATTGATGCCCTTGTTGGCGATCAGGGAGGCGGCCAGACTCATGATGAACAGGAAGGCGATCCGGAACAGCAGCCAGGCGAACTGCGACCCGATGGCGGCCAGAGCCGGGTCCTTCTTCGGATCGCCCGTAAAATGCAGGCCCAGCGCCGCCGATGGGGTCTTATTGAACAGGTCGAACGCCCAGTGGAAGACGAATCCCAGCAGCGCCACCCCCAGCAGAAACACCAACATGCCCACGATCTTGCCGATCCAGTCCGTATGCGGGCGGACAGAGACCGGCATGGGCGCCGGCTCTTGGGGGCGCCTCTCCGGGGCCGTCTCGATTTCGGAAGCTTGCGTAGGCATCGCGATCAGGCCTTTCTCCAGGGACCAGGGATTGGCTTTCCAGTCCCCAGTCTCCGATCCCTCTACATCTCCTTACGGCGAGAAGGGCATTTTGTTCCTTCGTCAGGGCCGCGCCAGGGACGAGGCCGCTTGCATCAGCGCCTGGATCAGGTTGGGCACGATCCCGAACAACAGCGAGCCTACTCCCGTCGCCAGCAGGGAGACCGTCACGCCGCCCGCCGACCGGGCATGCCCCGCCGCCGTTTCGGTATCCGGCTCGGAAAAACACATCATCCAGACCACGCGCAGATAGTAGTAGATCGAGATGACACTGGCTAGCGCCAGCAGGATCGCCAGCCACATCTGCCCGGCCAAGAGCGCCGCATAGAAGATAAACCACTTGCCCATGAATCCCATTGTCGGCGGAATGCCGCCCAAGGAGAGCATGAAGATCAGCATCAGGTACGCCGACGGGGCATCCCGGCGCGCCAGCCCCTTCAGGTCGTCGAGCGTCTCCGCGTCGAAGCCGCGCCGGGACAGCCAGATCAGCACCGCAAACGCCCCCATCGTCATCAGCGCGTAGGCCAGCAGATAGAAGATCGCCGCGCCGAACGCCGCGCTGTGCGCCGCCGGGTTGGCGCCCGCCATCGCCGAGACCGCGACGAGCAGATACCCGGCGTGCGCGATGGAAGAATACGCTAACATACGTTTGACGTTGTTCTGCGTGACAGCCCAGATATTGCCCAAAAACATCGTCAGCACGGCCAGCACCTGAATGGCGGTCAGCCAGTAAGGCGCGATGGGGAGGAGCGCGTTGAAGACGCGCAGGATGGCAGCGAAAGCGCCGATCTTGGCGACGGAGGCCATGAAGGCGGTCACCGACGTGGGCGCGCCTTCGTAGACGTCCGGGGTCCACATATGGAAGGGGACCAGCGCCGCCTTGAACGCCAGCCCGACCAGCAGCAACGCCACGCCGGTCATCAGCATCACAGAGGGCGCGCCGGCCTGCTGCAGGAAACCGGCCAGGGCGTCCAGGTTCGTCGTGCCTCCGTGTCCGGGCGCCGCGGAGCCGCCATAGATCAGCGCGATGCCGTAGAGGAGGAAGCCGGCCGCGAAGGCGCCGAGCAGGAAGTATTTGAGCGCCGCCTCTTCGCTGCGTGCCTCCGTGCGGGCAAAACCGGCCAGCACGTAGAGCGCGACCGAGAGCGTTTCCAGCGCGATGAACAGCACGATCAGGTCGGTCGCCCCCGCCATCAGCATCCCGCCCGACGTGGAGAAGAGCACCAGGGCGTAGTACTCGCCCAGATTGAGCTCCCGGTTCTCCAGGTAGGTCATGGCCAGCAGGACCGCCAGCGCGGCCGTGATCAGCAGCAGCAGGTTGCATGCCTGGGCGAACGAGTCGGCGGCGATCGCGCCGTGGAAGGCGATCGTCGGGGCGTAGCTGCTCGTTCCGATCAGCGCGAGGCTGTAGTACATGGCCGCGCCGATGCCGATGAGACTGAGCACGCCGCTCAGGACGCGCGCCCGCCGCCAGAAGGGCAGGCAGGCATCCGTGAGAAGCACCACCATGCCGGTGCCCAGAGTGATGAGGATGGGCAGGATCGCATAGAGGCTGGAGACATTATCCATGGCTGGGAGCGCCCTCCGTCAGAGCCGGGATGACAGGCCGGTGGGCCGCAAGCCGGCCCGGCCCGCTGCGTTCGCTGGTTTGCGGTCCTCCGCGTCGCCCCCTGCCGCCAGGCCCCCCAGGAGGCGCCGGTAAGCCGGGAGAGGCCGGGACCGCCGGCGCCGGTCGCCCGCCCGCTGGCGCCCGTGGACCGTTCGGAGCCGCCCCCGACGGTCCCCCGGCTCCGCCAGGCGAGCCGGAGGGAGGCGCCGATGGGCGCGGTGCTCCACCTCCTCCGGCGCCAGGTATCGGGATGACCTTGGGACCGGATGGTCCGGCGCCGGGAAGCGGCGCCATCGGGACATACTGCAGCTTCTCATGCGTGCCGCGAGGCACCTCCTGCCGGATGCGCTCATTCCGCAGGGGAGGGGTCACCGGCAGGTCCGAATCCATCTGCTCGGCGATCGGAGAGATCTCCGTGTTGACCGCCACGGTCATCCGCTGCGTCCAGAACGTGCTGTTGAGGCCGAGCCAGAAGATCATCGCCGCCAGCGGTGTCAGCACCAGCCACTCGTTGACCGATAGGTCGGGCAGATGCCGGTTGGCCGGTTGGGTGACGGGACCCAGCATCAGCCGCTGGAACCACCAGAGCATGTAGACCGCCGAAAGGATCATTCCCGTGCCGGCCAGCAGCGTCGGGACGTAGCCCGTCGTGGTCGAGAGCCAGCTTCCCATCAGCACCGGGAACTCGCCGACGAACCCGCTGAAGAAGGGCACGGCGATGCTCGCCAGCACGGCGATAAGCATCATGGCCGCCAGCATCGGCACCACGCGCTTGATCCCGCCGAACTCCGAGATCAGCCGCGTATGCCGCCGCTCGTAGAGCATGCCGACCATGAAGAAGAGCATCGGCGTGGCGATGCCGTGCGCCAGATTCTGCAGCAGCGCCCCCATCAGCCCGATGCGGGTGAAGGTGAAGATGCCCAGGATCACAAACCCCAGGTGCGCCACGCTGGAATAGGCCACCAGCTTCTTGGCGTCCGGCTGCACCGCCGCGACGATGGAGCCATAGATAATACCGACGATAGCCAGCGTGATGAACAACGTGGCGCTCGCTTGCGCTTGTATGGGGAACATCGGCACGCAGAAGCGGATAAAGCCGTAGGTGCCCATCTTCAGCAGTACGCCCGCCAGCAGCACGCTGCCCGCCGTCGGCGCCTCCACGTGCGCGTCCGGCAGCCAGGTGTGGAAGGGGAACATCGGCACTTTGATCATGAACGCCAGCGCGAAGGCGGCATAGATCCACATCAGCATCCGTGGAGCAGAGGCGGACAGTCTCAGCCCCGGTCCGATGCCGTGATTGGACAGGGCGATGACATCCAGGGAACCGGTCAACTGGTACACCGCGATTATGGCGACCAGCATGAGGATGCTGCCCGCGAAGGTGAAGAGGAAGAACTTGATGGCGGCGTAGATGCGGTTCTCATGCCCGAAGATGCCGATCAGGAAGTACATGGGGACGAGCATGGCTTCCCAGAAGAAGTAGAAGAGCACCAGGTCGAGCGCGCAGAACACGCCGATCATGCCGGTCTCCAGCAGGAGCATGAAGACCATGAACTCCTTGAGCCGCTGCTTGACGCCGAAGGAGAACAGCACGCAGGGGACCATCAGGAACGTGGTCAGCACGATGAGCAGCAGGCTGATTCCGTCCACGCCCATCCGATAATGGATGTCCAGGCTGCCGAGCGTGATCCAGCGGACATCCTCCATAAACTGCATATTGCGCGTGGCCGGGTTGCGGTAGCTGCCGTTGAAGGTGGCGAACAGGACGATCGACAGCAGGAAGTCGACGAGGACGACCGCCAGCGTGACCCAGTTCACTATATCGCGCGCCGGGTCATGCACCGAGGGCGGCGTGGGCGCATCCGGATTTCCGTGGGCGTCGTGACCGTGCGCCTCCGGCAAATCCCTGGGCCGCGGCAGGAACATGACGATCAACGCGCCCACCAGCGGCAGGAACGTCAGAATACTTAAAATACCAGGGATCGGAGATTGCATTCTGAACTCTCTTTGGCCTTAATGCCCTCTCAGGCCGACGAGCAGCCCGATCAGCAGCGCGACGACGCCCAGCAGCATACCGAGCGCATAGTTGCGCACGTAGCCGGTCTCGACGCGGCGGGTCGTGCTGCTGACGCGCCCGACCGCGCCGGCCAGCGTGTTGACGAATCGGTCGATGATTCCAATATCTATGGTCTTCCAGAGGACCCCTTCCGCGAACAGGCCGCCGATCTCGATAAAGAGCTTGTTGTACAGCCAGTCCCACCACCACTTGTTGAGAAGGAAGGTGTAGGGATTGAGAGGGACCCGCTCCATCTGCTCCTTGCGCTCCTCCGGTATCAGCTCGCCCGTCTGCATGTTCTGCTGGTAGAGGACCCTGGCCAGAATCAACCCTCCGATGGCGACCACGCCGGAGATGATCCAACCCATCCATTGGGGAAATATTTCCCCGCCTTCTTCCAATCCGCCCAGCGAAAGGGGCGCGATAGAGGGCGCCAGGAAGTTCCGGAAGGCGCCATTCAGGTAAAGGATTATCCCTGCTACGATCGATAAGAGTGCGAGAATATAGAGCGGGAACATCATGGAGGGTGGGGACGAGTGGACGTATCCGCCCCCATGCTCGTGCTGGGCAGCATGCGCGGCATGGCCTGTCGTTTCTTCCTCATGGCCGGTGTGGTCGCCTTCCGGCTCGTGCTCCTCCTCGGAAGCGCCGTGGTGCAATTCCACCAATTCCCCGTTGACGAAGCGTGGGTCGGTATAGAACGTCTTCCACATCAGCCGGTTCATGTAGAAGGCGGTCATAAAGGCCGTAAACAGGCCGACCGCATACAGGATGAGGCCGTCGCCCCAGGGAGAGCGCAGCGCGCTGTCCAGAATCGCGTCCTTGCTCCAGAATCCTGAGAACAGAAACGGAAACCCGGCGATGGCGTAGGTGCCGACGAACATCACAGCCCAGGTCGCCGGGATCAGCTTCCTCAAACCGCCCATCTTGCGCATGTCCTGCTCGCCCAGCATGGAGTGAATGACCGCGCCGGAACCCAGGAACAGCAGCGCCTTGAAGAAGGCGTGCGTGGTGACGTGGAACATGCCCCAGGTGAAGGCGCCCACGCCGCAGGCCAGGAACATATACCCCAACTGCGAGATCGTGGAGTAGGCCAGGACGCGCTTGATATCGTTCTGAACCAGGCCGATGCTCGCTCCCAGAAACGCCGTCGCCAGGCCGATGACGGCGACTACCCTCAGCGCGCCAGGCGCCTGCACGAACAGCCAGGAGCAGCGGCTCACCATCACCACGCCGGCCGTCACCATCGTGGCCGCGTGGATGAGCGCGGAGACGGGCGTCGGGCCGGCCATCGCGTCCGGCAGCCAGGTCCACAGCGGGATCTGCGCCGACTTGCCGCACGCGCCGACGAACAGCAGCAGGCACATCAGGGTCAGAGTCGGCACCGTGATGCCGCCAAAAAAGTTCGTGGTCAGATCGCCCAGCGGATGGCCGGCGAAGTCCTTATGGGCCATCGCCAGGTCCATGACCCCTTTATGGTCCGCCGTAAAGAAGGAGAAGGTGCCGAACACGCTCCAGACGGTCAGCATGCCCAGCACGAAACCCAGGTCTCCGACGCGGTTGACGATGAAGGCTTTGTTGCCCGCCCTGGCGTTGTCCGGATCGGTGTACCAGAAGCTGATGAGCAGGTAGGAGCAGGTCCCCACGCCCTCCCAGCCGACGAACAGCAGCAGGAAGTTCTCCGCCAGGACCAGCAGGAGCATCATGAAGATGAACAGGTTGAAGTAGGTGAAGAAGCGGGGCTGCTCGGGGTCGTCGGCCATGTAGCCGGTCGCGTAGACGTGGATCAGGCCGCCGACACCGGTGACGATCAGGGCCATCAGCATTAAGAGCGGGTCGAGCAGCAGGGCGAAGTTAACGCGCAGGAAAGCGAAATCGATCCACGGCGCGGTCGCAGACGCCCCCGGAATCAGTGGTACGATCACCCGATGGTCAGGCGCTCCCATGACCTGCAGCGTCGCCACGACGGCGAGCACGAACGCCGCCAGCACCACGCCCGGCGCCACGTAGGCGACCAGCCGCCTGGCTCTCTGTTTCCCGAATATCAGCCCGGAAACCGCGTTGAAAAGAAAGCCCAACAGCGGCAGCCAGACGATCAACCAGGCCCACGATTCCATGATTACCCCTCTTCAGTCCCCTCGCCGACAAGGGGCGAGGGGGAGAGTTTTTTGTAGGTGCTGCTTGCGGCGCCCTCAGAGGGTTCGCCCGCTTTAGCGGGCTTCGTGTCTCAGCACGGCGTTGAAACGCCGTGTAAAATCAGAACTTCATCAGGTTCACTTCGTCGATGTTGATGCTCTCGCGCAGCCGGAAGATCGCGACGATAATGCCCAGTCCCACCGACACCTCCGCAGCGGCGACCGCCAGCGCGAAGATGACGTACATCTGCCCGTTCACCTGTCCGAAGTGACGCCCCAGCGCGATGAAGGTCAGGTTGGCGGCGTTGAGCATCAGCTCGATGCACATGAAGATGACGATCGGGTTGCGCTTGACCAGCACGCCGATGACCCCGATCGTAAAGAGTATTCCGGCCAGTACCAGATAGTAGGGTGTTGGAACCATGTACCTGACCCCTGGAAGTTGTTAGTTGCTAGTCGCTAGTTGCTAGTAAGGGCGCAGCAAGCAGCGTCCTTTCTCTCCCCTCTCCTTATGAAGGAGAGGGGTCGGGGGTGAGGTTTTACTAGCGACTAGCAACTAGCAACTGCTTTTCTCACACCCGCCGCTTGGCCATGATGATGGCGCCCACAATGGCGACCAGCAGCAGGATCGAAGTGATCTCGAACGGAAAGAGCCACGGCTGACCTGGGCTGAACAGATTCAGCCCGATGCCCTGCACGGTGCCCAGCGGCTGATATGCGGCAGGCGGCGCGGGAGCGGTCGGCAGCTTGATCAGGGTGGAAGACACGACCAGGGCAATAAAGAAGACGGCCCCCAGCAGGACGGCCACATACGTCTGAAGCGTGCCGCGCTCCCGTAACGCTTCCGGCGCGCCGAGGTTGAGCAGCATGATCACGAACAGGAACAGGACCATGATCGCGCCGGCATAGACGATGATCTGCACCGCCGCGATAAACTGCGCCGCCAGCGTGATGTAGTAGACCGCCACGCACAGGAACGTGACGACCAGAAACAGCGCGCTACGCACCGCATTCTTCGTCACGACCATCATGATGGAGGCCGCCACCGAGATCACCGCCAGTATCCAGAACAGTACGAATGACCCTGTCATCGATGTAAGCTCACCTCAAGCCACGTTTCCGTCCCTACATTGCGCTCTGAAAGGGTTAGCCCCGTGCTAACGCCGTGCGCTCTCCACGCGGGTGGGAGCGGCCGAAGTCGGGGGCAGAGCCGGCGGGTTGTTCGGCGTGCGCGCCAGATTGTAGCCGCCCATGACGAACAGCCAGACCAGCCCCAGAGGCAGCATCCGCTTCCAGCCCAGCGCCATCAGGGCGTCGTAGCGCAGGCGCGGGAATGTGGCCCGCAGCCAGACGTAGATGAAGATCCCGAACATCACCTTGGAGACGAACCAGATCCAGCCCGGCACCCAGGTGAACGGAACGCAGTTGAACGGCGCCAGCGGTCCACCCCAGAACATAGCCGCGTTCAAGCCGGAGACCGTGAGCATGCTGGCGTACTCGCCCATGAAGAACATCGCAAACTTCATGGAGGAGTACTCCGTGTGGAAACCGGCGATCAGCTCCGACTCGGCCTCCGGCAGATCGAAAGGCGCGCGGTTGGTTTCCGCTACCATCGCGATGGAATAGAGCAGGAACGGGACGAAAAAGCTCTGCAGCCAGAACCAGGAGAAGATGCTGCCCCTCAGAAACTCCGGCTGGCCGGGGATACCGAAGGGAAGCTGGTTCTGCGCCACCACGATGTCGCTCAGCTTGAGCGAGCCGGCCAGCACGATCACGCACAGCAGCGCCAGCCCCATCGAAAGCTCGTAGCTGATGAGCTGCGCCGAGCCGCGCAGCCCGCCCAGCAGCGAATACTTGTTGTTGGAGGACCAGCCGGCCAGCACCACCCCGTAGACCTGCAGCGACGACAGGGCCAGGATGTAGAGCAGGCCGATATTCACGTCGCCGACCGTCAGCGGCGTCTGGAAGAGATGGCCGTCGGGCGCGCGGAACGTAATGAATTGCAGCGGCAGCACCGCCCCGCCCGCCAGCGCGGGAATCATGGCGATCACCGGCGCGATGTAGTAGATGCGCCGGTCCACGCTGCGCGGCAGGATCTCCTCTTTGAAGAACAGCTTCACGCCGTCGGCAAGGGTCTGCAGGAGGCCGCGCGGCCCGACCCGGTTGGGTCCGGAGCGGTCCTGCATGAAGGCGATCACGACCCGCTCGATGTAGATCAGGCCCGGCACGATCCCCAGCACGAAGGCGAGAATGCCTATCAGCGCAATATAGGGCACGATGTCGGGCAGGTGGATGCCATGCCAGTATTCGGGAAAGATGATGACAGGGTGTCCGACCATAGCTACTCCCCGGCTCCCGGCGCGATCGGCGTCGCCGGTGGCGTCTCATGCGGGTAGCGCCAGCGCACGCCCGACTCGCCCAGAGCGGCAAGGTTGACTTGCCCGTACATCGGCACAGCGGCGGCGATGTCGCGCAGCACGTCCCGCGCCGAGAAGTAGGGCGTGCCCCCGCCCAACTGCGCGGCGACCTCCGAAAAGACCAGCCAGTCCGGCTTGATGTCCGGCGCCAGATCGAACGCCTTGTAGATGCGCTGAATGCGCCGCTCGCAGTTGGTGTACGTGCCGTCCTTCTCCGCTACGCTCGCGACCGGCAGCACCAGGTCTGCCATCTCCGCCGTCTGCGTCATGGTTAGCTCATTCACCACCACGAAGGGGCAGTTCTCCAGCGTGCGGCGCGCGAGGGCCGGATCGTAGTAGCTCTCCAGCAGCTTCGCGCCCACCAGCCACAGGACCTGCAGCGTGCCGCCGGCAGCAGCCTCCAGCATCTGCTGCGTGTTCATGCCCGTCCCAGTCGGGGATTGGTAGCCGGGGCCGCTGTCCGGCAGGAGGCCCATATCCATCGCGCCCTGTGTGTTGCACTCTAAGACGGGGATGTTAAGGTTGCCGCGGTTGCCGGTCGCCTCGACCAGATCGCCCAGCGCGGCGGCGATCTCCAGATACTGCGGGTGCTCCGTGATCGTCTTGCCCGCCAGGATCGCCATCGGCGTATGCGCCAGCAGGCGCGCCGCCGCCCGGATCTGGTCTGCCGGCACGCCGGTCTCGGTCGCAGCCTTATCGGGCGTCCAGTCCCCCACGCTTGCCTTGAGCTTGTTCGCGTCCGCGCCGGAATTGGCAGGCAGCAGGTTCTCGGCGAGCATCACGTTGAGCAGGCCGCGCAGCAAGGTCATCTCCGTGCCGGGCTTATAGACCATCTCCACCGCCGCGAAGTCGCCCACGCGGGTCGTCTCCTCCTCCACGTGCGTGACCGCCGAGATGACGTGGGCAGAGTGAAAGCGCCACGCCTTGCGCACCCGCAGAAAGAGAATGGGCTGCTCGTCCGCCAGATCGGCGCCGAGGACGAGGATCGCCTGCATCTTTTCCAAATCCGCGATGGAGTTGCCCATGCTGTGATAGCCGAATCGCTCGAAAAGCGGTTTGGAGGCCGGTCCCTGATAGCGTCCCAGGCGATGATCCAGGTTGTGGCTCTTCAAGACCTCGCGGAACAGCTTTTGGAACAGGAAATTGTCCTCGTTGGTGCAGCGCTCGCCGCCGATGCCGCCGGCATTCGCTCCCGCCGCCTTCAGTTTCTCGATCAGCACGTCGTAGGCTTCCGTCCACTCCACTTCCGTCCACTGGCCGTCGCGCTTGAGCCTCGGCTTCGTAAGGCGCGTTGCCGAGGAGACGTAGTCGTGGCCGAACTTGCCCTTATCACAGGTCCACTCTTCGTTGACCGCTTCGTTCAGGCGAGCGTTGACGCGCTGCAGCTCGTTCAGGCGGTAGTCGATCTTGATGTTGCAGCCGTTGGAGCATCTCGAGCAGACCGAGCGCTGCGTGTGCAGGTCCCACGGGCGCGCTTTGAAGCGATAGGTGCGCGACAAGAGCGCCCCGACCGGGCACAGCTCGATGACGTTGCCGCTGAACTTGCTCGTGTATTTCGTGTGCGCGTAGGTGCTCACTTCCATGTCCGCGCCGCGCTTGAAGAATCCAAGCTGGTGGTCGCCGCTGATGTCCTCCGTGAAGCGGGTGCAGCGGGCACAGTGGATGCAGCGCTCTCGGTCGAAGACCACGTGGTCGGACAGCGGATAGGCTTTGGGGAAGTGGCGCTTCTCCTCAATGTAGCGGCTGATGGGTGGGCCGTAGAAGAGCGTGTTGTTCTGCAGCGGGCACTCGCCGCCCCGGTCGCAGATGGGGCAGTCGAGCGGGTGATTGATCAGCAGAAACTCCAGGATGCCGCGCCGGTCTTCCACGACCGACTCGCTCTCCGTTTCGATGGCCATGCCTTCCGAGGCGGGGAGCGTGCAGGCGGTCTGCGGCTTGGGCATCTTCGCCATGACGACGCTGCCGTCGGGGTTCTTGCGCGGCATGTAGACGTCCACCAGGCACATGCGGCAGTTGGCGGCGTCGCCTTTGGAGAGGCGGGGATGGTAGCAGAAATAGGGAATATCGATCCCGACCCGCTTGGCGCTTTCGATGAGGTTCTCGCCTTCGGGGACTTCGAGCTCGATCCCGTTGATCTTTATGTGAACCTGCTTGGGAGTTTCGGGATTGAGCGACGCCTCGGTCAGCGTCAGCGAATGATCCAGCATCTAATCCTTCCCTCATGCCTGCGGTGGGAGGCCGCGCGGCCTTCCTCGCCCGCTCGCGTATAAGTGTACCGTATTTCTACCGCTAAGGGAAAAGATAGAAGGGAAAAGGGAAAAGTAAAACCCTCTTCCGCTTCCCCTCTTTTCCCTTTTCCCTTAAATAGTCGCTATGCAGGTGTCAGGGCTAGCAGCGGGTTGACGACGACCGGTGACGGCGGCAGCGGGTTGTCTCCGACCGGCGAGCGCTTCTGCGCGATCCAGTACTCGAACTCCTCGCGGAACGCCTTGATGGCGCCCACGATGGGCCAGGCCGCCGCATCGCCCAGGCCGCAGTAGGAGCGCCCGTCGATGTTGCGGCAGATGTTGAGCAGCAGGTCGATGTCGCCCGGCTGCCCGTCGCCGGAGGTGATCCGGTCCAGGATCTTGAACAGCCAGCGCGTTCCTTCCCGGCAGGGCGTGCATTTGCCGCAGGATTCGTGGGCGTAGAACTCCGCCGTGCGCTTCATCAGAAGCACGATGTCGGTGCGGTCGTTGAAGACCATGAAGCCGCCGGAGCCTAAGAGCGTGCCGTTGGCCGCGCAGCTTTCGTAGTCGAGATTGATGGCGGCCAGCTTCTCGGCCGGCATGATCTGCACGGACGAGCCGCCGGGGATGACGGCTTTGAGCTTTCCGCCGGTCACGCCGCCCGCCGCGTTGAGCAGGTCGAGGAGCGGTGTGCCCATCTCGATCTCATAATTGCCAGGCCTGGCGACGTGGCCGCTGACCGACATGATCTTGGTGCCCTTGCTCTTCTCCGTGCCGTACTGCGCGTACTCCGCGCCGCTGTGCGCCAGAATCCAGGAGGCCGCGGCGTAGGTCTCGACGTTGTTGATGAGCGTGGGCGCTTTCCAGACCCCGGCGACGGTCGGCAGAGGCGCGTGCGGGGCTTTGAGGCGGGGATTGCCGCGCTCGCCCATGAGGCTGCTCATCAAGGCCGACTCCTCGCCGCACTCGTAGCTGCCCGCGCCCATGTGAACGTAGAGGTCGTAGTCGAAGCCCTGAACGCCGAGGATGTTCTTGCCCAGATAGCCCTTCTTATACGCCTGGTCGATCGCCTTGCGGATCTGCCATGCCGGCTCGACGAACTCGCCCCGGATGTAGATATAGCCCGCCTTGCTGTAGGTGGCGTAGCCGGCCAGGATCATGCCCTCGACTACCAGATGCGGCAGCGCCAGCATCAGCTCCCGGTCTTTGAACGTGCCGGGCTCGCCTTCATCCGCATTGCAGATCACATAGTGCGGCGCGTCGTAATTTTTGGGCAGGCCGTTCCACTTGATCCAGGTGGGGAAGCCGGCGCCGCCGCGCCCGCGCAGGCCGGACGTCTTGATCTCGTCCACCACGGCCTGCCGGTCCATCTTGACGGCCTTGCGCAGGCCGGCATAGCCGCCGTGCGCCTCGTAGACGTCGATATTTTGAATGCCGGGAACGTCCCGGTTGGCAAATAGCAGATTCAGAATGGGCATACCTAACCCTCGGGAGGAACGCTGCCAGGAATATGCAGCTTGACGATGGCGTCGGCGAGCCTGGCAGGCGTGTAGTCCTCACTGTTGCGCAACTGGTCAATCACCTGCAGGACGTTGTCGGGCGTGAGATTGGTGAAATACTTGTCGCCGACCTGCATGACGGTGGCCGCGCCGCAGAAGTCCAGGCACTCCGCTTCGGACAGGGTAAACTCGCCGTCCGGCGTGGTCTGGCCGATCTCGATCCCCAGTTCGTGTTCCAGCTTGTGAACGAGGTCGTACGCGCCCATGACCGCGCACGTCAGACAGGTGCAGACCTCCAGATGGTGCCGTCCGCGCGGGCGCAGGTTGTACATCGTGTAGAACGTGGCGACGCCCTCCACCTCCGCGAACGACAGGCCCAGATGGTCGGCGACCTCCTGAATGGCCGATGGGGTCAGATAGCCGCCGTATTCGCGCTGCGCGATCCAGAGCGCGGGCAGGCAGGCGGCTTTGCGCTCCGGGTAATGCGAGGCGATCTCTTCCAGCTCGGCGACCGCCTGCGCGGAGAATCGGCGCTCCTCAGAGGGCAGCGACGCCGGCTCCCGCGCCTCGCCTCCGACAGGACTTGCAGGTGATGTGGACATTCCCTTTCCTTATCCTTCCCCCTCTCCTTCGTAAGGAGAGGGGGTCAGAGGGTGAGGTCTTAAAGTCCGCCCGGAGGGCGGTTGGCGGCGTAGCCGCCCTCTAGACAGGCCGTTCACGGCCTGGGGATGGGGTGAGAGCGCTAACGATCTATCTCTCCGAGCACGATGTCGATGCTGCCGATGATGGCGACCACGTCGGCGATCAGGCGGCCCTCGCACATCTTGGAGAGCGCTTGCAGGTTCATCAGCGACGCGGAGCGCCGGTGCGCGCGATACGGCCGGTTGGTGCCGTCGCTGACGACGTAGTAGCCCGCCTCGCCTTTGCCCGACTCCACTGGCACATACGCCTCGCCGACCGGCGGATGGAAGCCTTCCGTCCACAGCTTGAAGTGATGGATGACCGCCTCCATGCTGCGATCCAGCTCGGCGCGCGGCGGCGGCACGATCTTGAGATCATCGACGTTGATCGGCCCGTCCGGCATCTTCTCGATGCACTGCTTGATGATCTCCCGGCTCTGCAGCAGCTCCGCCATGCGCACGCGATAGCGGTCGTACACATCGCTGTACTGCCCGACCGGGATATGGAAATCGAAGTTCTGATAGCCGCTGTAAGGGGCAGCCTTGCGAATGTCGTGCGCCACGCCGGTGCCGCGCAAGGTCGGGCCGCTGACGCCGATCGCCAGGCAGTCCTCGACGCTGATAACGCCCACGCCCTGCGTGCGCTCCCGCCAGATCGGATTCGCGTTGAGGAGGTCTTCGATCTCTGCGATGGCCCGTGGAAAGTCGTCGCAGAACGCCTTCCCGCGCTCGAACCAGCCCTCCGGCGCGTCGCCGCGCAGGCCGCCCGGCACGATCCAGGAGCTCATCATGCGGACCCCGGAGATCATCTCCTTCATGTCCAGGATCTTCTCGCGCTGCTGGAAGGCGTAGAAGAAGACCGTCATCGCGCCGATGTCCAGGCAGTGCGTGCCCAGCCAGACCAGGTGGCTGGCGATGCGCTCCATCTCCATGAGCATGACGCGCAGCATCTGGCCGCGCGGCGGCGGCTCGACGCCCAGCAGCTTCTCCACGGAGAGCGAATAGGCCGCATTCTCGATCAGGGAGGCGACGTAATCGACCCGGTCCGTCAGCGTCACGGCTTTGAGATAGGTCTGATACTCGATCTCCTTCTCGATGCCGGTATGCACGTAACCGATGTGTGGGGTCGCGCGGGCGATCACCTCGCCGTCCAGCTCCAGCACCACACGCAGCACGCCGTGCGTGCTGGGATGCTGCGGCCCCATGTTCACGACCATCGTCTGGTCGTCGAGCGCATCGATCGTCACGCCCTGCGCGCTGCCAGAGAGCGTATTCAGCCCATCCAGGCGTTTTTCATCTATGGTTGCCATGGACTTTACTTTCCGTGCCGGGTGTTTTCAACACCCGGAACTCTGCTCCTCCCGCGCGGGCGGAAGCGCTGTGCCGGGACCGATTTCCGGCGTGGGCGTGCGAATAGCCCGGTACGGCTCGCCCTGCACGTCACCGGTCTTGCCGGAAAACGATTCGCCCGGATGCTGAACGGCCACCTCGCCTACCGCCGGGCCGTACTTGCCGCCGGGAAACTGCACGCGCTCCCCGCCGAGCGGATAGTCTTTGCGCTGCGGATGCCCGACCCAGTCCTCCGGCATCAGCAGGCGGCGCAGGTCCGGATTGCCGCTGAAGGATACCCCGAACATATCGAAGATTTCGCGCTCCGGGAAGCCGGCGCCGGGATAGACCTCGACGACGCTGGGCACGACCGGATCGTCCGCCGGCACGGGCACTTTCAAGAAGATGCGCCGGTTCTTGCCTACCTGCACGCCGTCCTTCTCATAGACCAGCGAGTAGAGGTTGTAGACCACCTCGAAGCGGTATCTCTGGCGAGAGTGAAGATAATCGACGCCGAGGCACTCGGAGAAGAAGTTGTACTGCAGGTCGGGGTCGTCGCGCATCAGGCGGCAGACATCGACGATAGCCTCCCGCTTGACGAGGATACGGGTATCGCCCCGGAACGTCTCGACGCTCAGCAGGGCGTCCGGAAACTGTTCGCGAATCTTCTGCGCTTCCAAAAGCTCTTCGGTGACGGGGGCGGGGACGGTCTCCGTGGTCATACGCATTCTCCTAGCGCCGTACCGGCTGCGACTCTTCCGCGTTGGCCCCAAAGGCCGCGATGGCCGGGCGGTCTGCCGTCGAAGGAATGCGGACCGGACCCGAATCCTCGTTGCCGAAGCGGATCGCCGGACGCGGGGCCAGCACTTCGGGGCTGAGCACATCCACGGCGCGCGCCTGCTCGCTCTCGTCCCAGTCCAGCGCGCCTTTGCCCAGGATGTAGAAGTAGCCGATGAACAGGATGGCGACGAAGACCGCCATCTCGATCAGCTCGAACACTTTGAGGGCGTGCGGAAGCCCGGAAAAGGTGACGGCCCAGGGGTAGAGGAAGATCGTCTCGATGTCGAAGACGATGAACAGCATGGCGATCAGATAGAACTTGATGGGAAACCGCTCGCGCGCCGTTCCGACGGGCGTCATGCCGCACTCGTAGGCGGTCTCCTTGTACGTACTCGGCTTTTTGGGGCCGAGCACGGCCGAACCCAGGACCATGCCGAGGGCAATGATAGCCGACACGATCAGCATGACCAGGATGGGAATATAACCGCTTAACATAGGATAGCGTCCTCCGGAACGTCGGTGGGCTGGCAGGGCTTACACGATAAGATACGGGCGCAGGAGTCCACCCGTCAGCGCGGTTCTGTGAACTTGTTCACAATCTCCGGCGGAGAAGCGCCTTCAGGAACCGGTACGGAAGATATTTTACCCGAAAAATCAAAGGGGAAGAGGGGGCGGAGGTAAAAGAGCGAAAAGTGCCCTCCGTGGCCAGCGTCCATGCGCGCAATTTCAATACGCGATCAGAGCGCTTCCTGTTCCCTCTATTCTGGCGTCTCCATCTCAGAATCTTCGCCGGCCAAACCGCCGCTTGATTCTTCCTCCATCATCTGCTCGAACTCGTCGTCCAGGTCCTCCCCCATCTCATCGCCCATCGCCCGCATCAGGCGCTTGAGCGCCCTGGGGTCCTCCGTATCGCCCAGCGCCTCCATCTCGTTGGCCAGAGAGTCGAGCGCCTCGTCTTCGCTGCGGAGGCTGGCAAAACGCGATATCTGCTTCCGCAGATCGGTTGAGCGGCAGTGCGGGCATTCGAGCGGAGCCGGATTGGCGACGACTCCGACCAGCTTGCGGAACCGCCGCCGGCACTGCGCGCAAACGAATTCGTAGATCGGCATAGTCTTTAAGGATTGGCGTCAGGCGTGTCGCCCCGAAGGGGCGGGCGTTAGGCGTTGGGAAAAATCCATCCACACGCTCTCTTACTGGACCCAGTTACTCGCGAGGGGTAAAAGAGAAGAGGGCGTTCCCCAACGCCTAACGCCTAACGCCGATTTTCAAATTGGGGGCCGGCATCGGCTTGATACGGTCCACATAGATCCGCCCGCTCCTTCCGATGCGATAGACGATCTGCACCGTCTGCCCGAGCTGAAGCTGGGAGAACCCGACTACCGTCTGGACGGGGACGACACGTCCGCGAAACCGCACGGAGACTATGGGCGGCGAGGGATTGTCCCCCAGGGGCGCGGGCGCCGCCGGCACCAGGATCGCCACCGAAGCCACGCCCACGCGCGGAACGGCCTCTTCCCGGTCCTTCTTGATCGCCCGGCGCGCCGCCTCCGGAAAGATCAGCGCGAACAGAAAGATCAGCCCCACGACGGCGAAAAAGGCAAGCTTCAGCCACCTGTTCTTTTGAATCTGCATAGACCCGGTACTCCCGGATTCGATTCTACCTCGGAATAGTCCCTGGCCCCCACCCCCGACCCCTCCCCAAGTTTAGGGGAGGGGAGATTCTGTTATTTTCTTGTGCCCCTGCCTGAAGCTGTTCCAGCCTGTGGGCAGAGGTACAAAAGGAGAATAGGGTTTCTCAATCGCCAAAATGCTCCCTATTCCCTTACGGGGCGAGGGAAAAGCTTGGAATAGAATCTCCCCTCCCCTAGAATTGGGGGAGGGGTCGGGGGTGGGGGCCTTAGGCCATCGCCGCCATGAAGGTGAAGATCCGGTCGGAGAGGCCGGGCAGTCCTTCGTGGCCGTAATCGGGATAGATCAGCATCTGCTTGGGCGAGCGGATCTTGTTGTAGGCCGCAAACTGCGTCGAGGGTGGGCAGATCGTATCCATCAGGCCGACCGTCATCAGGACCTCGGCGCGGATGCGCGGCGCCAGGTGCTGCACGTCGATGTAGCCCAGCCGCTCGAAGACCTGCGCCTCGCGCTCGTGAAGCGGATCGAACAGGCGAAAATAGGTCCGAAGCTCATCATACGCGGCCACATCCAGGTCCATCTCCCAGACGCGCAGGTAATCGCTGAGGAACGGATAGACCGGGGCCGCCCGCCGGATACGCGGCTCCAGCGCCGCGCAGGCCAGCGTGAGACCGCCGCCCTGTGAGCCGCCCGTCGCGCCCACGCGCTCGGGATCGACCTCCGGCATCCCCATGATGATGCCGGCCAACTGCGCGGTGTCCAGAAAAATCTGGCGGAACAGCAGCCGCTCCGGCACATCGTCCAGGCCGCGAATAATATGTCCGCGCAGCGTGTTGCCGCGCACGTTGCCCGCGTCTTCCGAGAGGCCGCCCTGCCCGCGGCAGTCCATCGCGGCGACCGAGAATCCCCGCGCCACATAGCCGAGCTTCTCCGACCAGTCGCCACTGTTGCTGGAATAGCCGTGGAACTGCAGCAGCGCGGGGTGCGGCGCGCTCGTCCCGGCAGGCCGCAGGTACTTGGCATGCACCCGCGCCCCGCCGACACCCGTAAAATAGAGATCGAAACACTCCGCGAACGGCGCATCGAGCGCATGCGGCGCCAGCTCGACCTGGGGGTCTACCGCCCGCATCTCCGCCAGCGCCTTTTCCCAGTAGGCATCCAGATCCGCCGGGCACGGATTCCGTCCTTCATAACGCTCCAGCTCCGCCAGCGGCATATCGACGATCGGCATGATGTTCTCCTCTGCTCCTTTGCTACCGAATGATTCGCTGCCCACCCCCTGTCCCCCTCCCGAAAAAATCCCGCATTTCCCGCAGTCCTATTGGCTCGTAAAGCGAGGCATAACCCGCACAGATGGCTTCCTTCCGCCCCCGACAAGGGCAAACCTGCCGCAAGGCAGCGACGCAAAGCCAACGGGTCTGGGCCGCAATCCCCAGACAGCCGGGCTGCCGAATGGGCATGCAGTAGATGAGACGTAGTAACCTCCGTCTCTCCTCGTCGGGCTGGATGGACCACCGTAAGGGCGCAAATCCCATGCGCGCCCTGGCCTGCATCCTTCGCAATCGACAAAGGCAAACCGCTCGAAAGGGCGGGACGCAAAGCTACGGGCCTACTCTCTGAGGGCAGTTTCAAAGAGGATGGCCGCCGAGCTACCGAACTGCGACGATTACGAAGGAGTAGACTATGTTCGGCAACAGAACGAACGGCGCCTCGCCGTTTCGACCAGCACCTAAGGACCAAAGCGCGAGAGTCTGGCGCATCTGGACCTGTGTGTGCCTCCTGTCCGTCGCTCTCCCCGGAACGCGCCTGCCTGCACGGGCCGACATCGTCTCCGACAAGAGCGACCATTTCATCCCGCATCACCTCAAAACCGCCAAGCGCACCGACTGGATCCATGTCATCCTCCAGATCGACAGCAGCGCGAGCGAGAGCAAGCATCAGCAGCACAAGGACTTCACCGCCGAAGAGCAGCAGGTCCGCAACCTCGGCGGCGAGATCATCCAACGCCTGCCGCTGATCGATGCTCTGGCGGTCCGCATCCCGGCCCAGCAGATGACCGCTCTGGCCAGCCTGCCGTTCGTGATGCACATGTCCGAGGATGTGCCCGTCCACAAGCACGACGACTTCACGCGCACCCACACCGGCGCCGACGTGGCCTTACAGCAGTATGGCCTGGACGGCACCGGCATCACCGTCGCCGTGCTCGACAGCGGCATCTATCCGCATCAGGACCTTACCAACCCCACCACCGGCGCTTCCCGCATCCTGGCCAACGTGGACTGCGTTCCCAACACAGCCAACGCCATCGACCAGTGCGGACATGGCACCCATGTGGCGGGCATCATCGGCGGCAACGGCAGCGCCTCCACCGGCAGCCAGTTCTCGCATACCTACAAGGGTATCGCGCCGAATGTCAACCTGATCAACGTGCGCGTGCTCGATCAGAACGGGTCCGGCGCGGTCAGCAACATCATCGCCGGAGTCCAGTGGTGCCTCGCCAACCAGGCCGCCTACAACATCCGTGTGATGAGCATGTCGGTGGGCCATCCGGTCGGCGAGAGCTTCTCCCAGGATCCGCTCGACCAGGCCGTAGAACAGGCCTGGAAGGCCGGGATCGTGGTCGTCTGCGCCTCCGGCAACAACGGCCGGCTCAGTGGCAGCAACAACCCGAACACGGGCAATGAGGGCTGGGGCATCGCGTATGGCTCCGTCGAGGTGCCGGGCAACGATCCCTACGTCATCACCGTGGGCGCCATGAAGAACTACGATGGCATCCGCGTCGACGACCGCGTCGCCACCTACTCCAGCCGGGGACCGAGTCTGGTCGATCATACGCTCAAGCCCGACATCATGGCTCCCGGCAATCTCGTCATCTCTCTGCTGTGCCCCGGCGGCACGCTGGAAGGCGAAATGCCCTCCAATATCGTCCCGCCGAGCCAGTACATGACCAACCCTGCCTCCGGGACCCAGTCCCAATACTTCATCCTCTCGGGTACCTCCATGGCGACCCCGGTCGTCTCGGGCGCGGTCGCGCTTATGCTGCAGGCCAATCCCAACCTGACCCCGGACACCGTCAAGGGTCGCCTGATGATGACCTCGGATAAGTGGAACTTTCCGGACGGCACGACCGACTCCTGTACCTTCGGTACCGGCTTCCTGAATATCCCGGCAGCCTTGAGCTGCACGGCGATGGCGACTCAGCCTGCGCTCAGCCCGCAGCTCGTTCAGACCAGCTCGGGCGCCGTGGTGATCAGCGGGACCAATACTGCCTGCGGCACCAACGCGATCTGGGGCACCAACGCCCTGTGGGGTCTCAACGCCATCTGGGGTACCAATGCGATCTGGGGTACCAACACGCTCTCGGCAAGCAATTCGATCTATGCCGACTCCTCCGCCTGGTCCGACGATGCCGTCGCCGCTGACGACAGCATCTTCGAGGAATCGATCCTGGGCGCAGGAGAGTGAGCGGGAGATTCCCCATGCCTACACAACAAACATTCAAAAAGTGGGCGGTGCGGCGTTGCTGGAGGATCTTCCCGCTGGCCGGGCTGCTGGGACTGCTGGTCGGTCCCCAGAATCCCGTCCGAGCGGAAACGCCCACCGCTAAGAGCGACCTGTTCCTGCAGCAGGCGATGGCCTCCCGAAAGGGCGGCGATTGCCAGGTCATCCTGCAGCTTGGCGCTCCCCTCAATGCGGAGCGAGAGCGCCAACTGCAGGCCCTGCAGGCCGTGATTTATCAGCATCTCTCCCTCATTCATTCCGTGGCGGTGCGCGTGCCGGCCAGGAACCTGGCCGGCCTGTCCGCCCTGCCTTTCGTGACGCATCTATCCGCCGATGTGGCGGTCAAGAAATGTGATGAGTTCACCGTCGGCTCCAGCGAAGCCAATGTCGCCTGGCAGCAGTACCGCCTGGACGGCAGCGGCGTCACCGTCGCCGTCGTCGATAGCGGCATCACCGGCGGCAACCTCGATCTATCGAACCCGAGCAGCGGCGCTTCTCGCGTGATCGGCGGTGTCAGCTTCGTGCCGAACCAGGACTATGGCGGCGATTCTTGCGGCCATGGCACGCATATCGCGGGCATCATCGCCGGCAACGGAGCCAACTCGACCGGCCCGCGCTTCTTCCATACCTTTTATGGCATTGCTCCCAATGCCAATCTGGTGGATGTGCGCGTCCTGGATAAGCACGGCCAGGGCAGCGTCAGCACGGTCATTAGTGGCATTCAGTGGGTGGTCGACAACGCGGCGGCCTATAACATCCGCGTGCTCAACCTCTCGCTGGGCCATCCGGTCGGCGACTACTACGCCAACGATCCGCTTTGCCAGGCCGTCGAGCAAGCCTGGAAAGCCGGCATCTTCGTCGTCTGCGCCGCCGGCAACCAGGGGCGTATGAACGCCAACCAGGCCACCGGCCAACCCAACGAAGGCTGGGGAGCGGCCTACGGCTCGATCCAGTGTCCCGGCAACGATCCCTACGTCATTACCGTGGGCGCGACCAAGTCCATCGACGGCAACCGCGCCGATGACCGCATCGCCACCTATTCCGGTCGAGGGCCGACCCGCCTGGACTTCATTCTCAAGCCCGACATCGTCGCGCCGGGCAATCAGATCATCTCCCTGGAGGCCAGGCACAGCTACCTGGATACCGTTTACAGCAACACGAACCTCATCCCGCTGGCTTCCTACTGTTACACGAACTCCGCCAGGAGCTCTTCCCACTATTTCTGCCTCTCCGGCACGTCGATGGCGGCTCCGGTGGTGGCGGGAGCGGCGGCTTTGATGCTGCAGGCCAATCCCGGCCTCTCGCCGGATACCCTCAAAGCCCGCCTGATGATCTCGGCGGACAAGTGGGCAGACCCTAGCGGCAACTACGATCCCTGCACCTACGGGGCCGGCTATCTCAATATCCCGGCCGCGCTGGCGAACACGGTAACGACCGGCGGCTATGCCACCAGTCCGCCGCTTGCTCGCGATTCCGGTGGCAGCGTAGTCATCGACAACATTATCTGGGGCACGAGCGGCATCAACAAAACCAGCGGCGCCAACATCATCTGGGGCGTCAGCACCATCAACCTCAACATCATCTGGGGCAGCAATATCGTCTGGGGAACCAACATCCTTTGGGGCAATAACATCCTCTGGGGGGCTGGCACCTGGAACGACCAGAACGTCTGGGCGACCAACGCCAGCGGCGTGGACCTGTCCGCGACCGCTCTCTTCGGGGAATAGAATGGAGGACCCACTCTACGGGCCGGGGATGTCGCCGATGCAAGCGGCGACATCCCCGCTTTACCGTGTTATTTTGAGGCCCAGACACGGAATAAACCATGCAGTCGCGTTTTACATGAGGGATCGAGGTAAGCGTCCGGTATGCGTACTCTACCGAGAAAAGCAAAACTTTATATACTGGCCGTCTATCTGACCGGCATCGCTGCCGTGGCCTGCGCGCGCGTCTTCCCGCCGCCTGCCTGGCAGTCCACCTTCTGGGAGTTGGCGCTGTTCATAATCCTGGCGGTCATGGCCGGTGGGAAGAAGGTGCGCCTGATGCGGCATCGGAGCCAGGCGGACGTCGGCTCGATGTCGCTGGGCTTTGCCATCATCTTCGCCTCCATCATCCGCTTCGGACCTGCTGCCGGCCTCCTGGTTGCGGCCATCAGCGCTCTGAGCGGCTGCCTCTATCCCAAACGACAGGCGATCCATCAGTTGGCGTTCAATGTCGCACTGACCACCTTCCAGGCCTGGGTCGCCGGCCTGGTCTTCCTGGCCGGCAACGGATGGACGCTCGTGCTGACGCCGGTCCAGACGATCCCCGCCGTCATCGCCGCCACCCTGGTCTACTTCGCCATCAATACCGGCGGCGTGGCTACCATCATCAGCCTCTGCACCGATCAGAGTCCCATCGCTATCTGGAAGACGAACTTCCTCTGGACGGCGCCCAGCTACTTCGCGGGCGCCAGTATCAGCGCCCTGGCGATGTTCCTGTTCGGGCGGCACGTCGGCTTTATCCTGCTCTTAGTCTCTCCGGTCGCCTATCTGACCTACCATTCTTATGCAATCTACACCGCTCGCGCCGAGGAAAAACAGCAGCACATCGAAGAGCTGCAGCTCAGCCAGGCCCAACTGGCCGATCTGTATCTGGCCACCATCAAGAGCCTGGCCTTAGCCATCGATGCCAAGGACC
>Ga0070739_10002411_pt1 | contig 25326 bp, 21 predicted proteins | sample Coa_R1_7_FD_66445 | JGI IMG/M metagenome (GOLD analysis project Ga0070739, IMG submission 66445) | Surface soil microbial communities from Centralia Pennsylvania, which are recovering from an underground coalmine fire - Coalmine... | ecosystem: Environmental > Terrestrial > Soil > Unclassified ...
CGAGTCCATCGTCGAGATGTTAGCGTCGGTCAGGGAATCGCCGACCGCCACAACCGCGCCCGCGTCGGCCGGCGCAAGGACATCGACGCCGCAAAGAAAATACCAATCGCCGTTGATATTGCCGACCGGCATCGCCGCCGCGCCGGTGAAATCGCCCGGCGGCGAGATATAGTTGGTCTGGCGGGCGTAGCGGCCGGTCGGCTGGAAACTCGCCGGCACGTCGCCGGGCAGATGAAAGCTGACGGCAAGATCGGCGAGCGGCGCCGCCTCCAGCTCGACCGGGTCGCTGACGACGAAAGATCCGGCCGCGATCGTCGTCCCGGGCTCACCGCCAAAGGTCAGGCGCCGGTCCGAGCCGGGCACGATGTTGGGGCCGCTGTCGCGCAGGGCGACGCGGGCGGTGCCGACCGCCAATGGCCGCGCGCCATAGGCATTCGACAGGCGCACCCGCAGGGTTTTGCCGCCGAGGCTGATGCGCGGGAACATCCGGAAGGTCTGGTTGCTGAACGCGGCGCCCTCCGCCGGCGCCGGCGCCGCGGTCCATGTTCCCACCCAGTGCTGGTCCTGCCGCATCGCCGCCTCCGTCGCTTCACCGCCGGCCCTATCGGTCGAGCCAGACATCCTCGAAGCGCCAGCCGTTGTAGATGCTGTTGACCATGATCGTCAGCCCCTTGACCTGCGGCTGCATGCAGGTGGCGCCGATGTTGTGGAAGATGATCGGCCGCGCGCCGTCCTCCTGCAATTGCTTGTCGATCTCCCAAACCAGGCGCTTCCGCTTCTCCGGGTCGGCGATCATCGACTGCTCGTCGAATTTCTTGTCCAATTCCTTGTTGCAATAGCCGCTGTAATTGCGCGACGAGCCGCAGGCATAGTTCTCGTAGAACTGCTGGTCCGGGTCGTCGACGCCGCTGCCGGTCGCGTTCAGCGCCACCGTGTAGTCCTTGCGGGTCACCTTCGAGTGCCAGTTGGCGGTCTCGACGGTGTCGAGCACGCCGTCGATGTAGATCTGCTTCAGCTGGTCGATCAAAATCACCGCGGGATCGCGGTAGGTCGCGACGTTGCGGGTCGAAACCTTGACCTCGAGCCGCTTGTCCGGGCCGTAGCCGAGCTTTTGCATGATCGCGCGCGCCTCGGTCCGGTTCTTCTCCACGTCGGGGCCGTAGCCGGGGACGGTCTGCAGCATTTCCAGCGGCATGCCCCACAGCCCTGCCGGCGGCGGCAGCATGGCGCCGCCGATCTTGGCTTCTCCCTCGGAGAGGATGTCGATGAACGCCTTGCGGTCGAGCGTCAGCATCATCGCGCGCCGCAGATCGGGGTTGTCGAACGGCGGCACGTCGCGGTTCAGTAAGAGGTTGGTGCTGGCGTTGTTGGTGTGCAGTTCGCACACCGCCTGTGGCGCCTCCTTCTTCACGTCCTTCAGCAGCGGCACCGTGACGCTGTACGGCCACGTCATGTCGAACTTGCCGGCGACGAAACCGAGGATCGCGGTCGAGCGGTTCGGCACGATGTCGTATTCGATGCCGTCGAGGTAGGGCCGACCCGGCTTCCAGTAGTCGGGGTTCTTAGCGACCTTGATGTATTCGTTCGGCTTGAAATCGACGAACTTGAACGGACCGGTGCCGATCGGGTGCTGCCGCATCTGCGCCGGCGAGACATGGCAGGGATAGACTGGCGAATAGCCCGAGGCGAGCAGCGTGAGGAACGCCGGCTGCGGCCGCTTCAGGTGAAAGGTCGCCTCGTGGTCGCCGTTGGTCGAGACGTTGTCGAGGTTGTGATACCACTCCTTGCGCGGGTTGATCCGCAGCCGCTCCTTGGCCTTGCCGGTCAGAAGGTCCCAGGTGCATTTGACGTCGGCGGCGGTGAACGGCTTGCCGTCATGCCATTTGACGCCGTGACGCAACTTGAACGTCAGTTCGGTGCCGTCCTCGTTCCACTCCCAGCTCTCGGCAAGGTCGGGGCGGATCGTGGATTGGCTGTTCTGCGCGATGTGCTGGTCGTAGACGACGAGGTTGTTCATGACCTCCATCATCGGCACGACCGTCGAATAGGTCGCCTCTTCGAGGATCGACATGCTCGCCGGGCTGTCCCAATGCTGGATTTTGAGAATGCCGCCGGATTTCTGACCGAACGCCGGTCCGCCCGCCGCGGCGATCGCGGCCGTCACGGCGAACATCGTCATGCGCCACGTTCCCATGGCCTCTCCTCCCCTGCGCCGGATCGTTCTTGTCGTTGGGCGGACGGCGCCGCCCGCGGCGTCATCTTCCGCGCCTTTGCCCGATCCTGGCAACGCCCTTGTGTTCGCGCCGGCCGCTGCCGCCGCTCTGAGAACCAGAGGAGCGAAATCCTTTCTCGTCATCGCCGGGCGTGACCCGGCGATCTCGCGGCTCCGCAGATGGCCGGGTCATGCCCGGCCATGACGGCGACGTGCGGAGAGCAACTCCATTTGGCCGGCCGCTCCGGCTTCAATAGATCGTGAAGGCCTGCTGGATTGCGGCCGGTTCGGTGGTGGCGGTGAGCATCAGCATCAGCAGGATGCGGGCCTTTTGCGGCGAGAAATCCTCGCCGGCGACGATGCCGGTCTCGCGCAGGCGCCGGCGCGGCGCGATGCGGCCGGTGAAAGCGCGGCTGCACTGGACGACGGGCACGCCCGCCTTCACCGCCGCGATGAACGCTGCCTGCTGCGCCGGGCTCGGAGTCCCCGGCGCAAAGCCGGCCGAGACGAGGCCGCGGGCGCCGGCCTTGACCGCCGCCTCGACGAGGTCGCCGTCGGCGCCCGCGTAGGAATAGATGACATCGACGCGCGGCAGCGCGGCAATCTCGGCCGCCGCGAATTGCGTGTCGGGCGCATGCCGCTTGAGCGGCGCCCGGTAGAAATGCGGCCCGTCGCCATCGACGTGGCCGAGGGCGCCGAAATCGAGGCTGCGGAAGGTCTGCACGCGGTAGGTCGAGGTCTTGACGACATCCCGCGCCGGATGGATCTCGTCGTTGAGCACGACGAGGACGCCCTTGCCGCGCGCCTCCGCGGCGCCGGCGACGCGCAAAGCGTTGACGAGGTTCATCCCGGCATCGGTGCCGAGCGCGCTCGCGGGCCGCTGCGCCCCGACCAGCACGACCGGCTGCGCCACACCCAAAGTCAGGTTCAGAAAGAACGCCGTCTCCTCCAGGGTCGCCGTCCCGTGCGGGATGACGAAGCCGGCGAGGCCCGGCTGCTCGCGCGCCAGCCGATGGATGAGGTCGCGCAGCTCGAACCATTCCGCCGGACCGATGGCCGTGCTGCCGACCTGCCGGAAGGTCACCGGGACGGGGTCGGCGACGAGCCGGGTCTCGGAGAAGCGGTCGAGCAGGGCTTCGCTCGTCAGCTTCTGCCCGTAATCCGGGTAGTCGAGCACGTCGAGGCTCGACGACCCGAGGGAGGAAATCGTGCCGCCGGTACCGATGACGGCGATGCGGGGGAGAGGTGCGGTCATCGCAAATCCTCGCGCGGGCGCGACGCAGCCGGCCGGGCGCCGGCCGCATGGCTACCCGCGGATCATGCGACGGCCGCGCGCCGCACGCAAACGTGCGGCGCGAAGGTGCTCGGGACGGAGCGGTCCCTCAGCGATGCCCGCCGTGGCCGCCGCCGCCATGAAATCCGCCATGGAACCCGCCGCCGTGGAAGCCGCCGTGAAACCCGCCATGATGAAAGCCGCGCCCGAAGCCGAAGCCGACCGTGACGCCGAACGGGTAGCCATAGTAGTAGGGATAATCCCAGCCATAGCCATAGTAGTACGGAACATACGGCGCGTAATATTGCGCATAATATTGAGCGTAATAAGAGCAATAATAGGGGTTGTAGTACGGCGCATAGCAATAGGGGTTGTAGCCCTGCGCCTGCACCGGCGCAGGGGCGCCGGCGATGGCAAAAGCGCCCGCCGCGGCGACAGCGCCGGCGATCAGCAGCCGGCGAAGCGAGCGATGGGGGGAAGCGCTGAACATGGCGTGCTCCTGCGTCTGGAAGCGAGCGGGCTAATCATACGCACCCGTTTGGTTTATTGTCCTGTCACGGCCGAGTGATGCCGCATGAAACCGGGGGCGCGTCGGGGCTGGGCAAAAGCTTCCGATTCCACATTGATCGAAGCGGCCCCATATCTAACGGCCGGGAGGCGAAATTATGCCACTGTTTTGCCGTTGCTCGCGTTTTGCGGCAATCGCCGTCGCCGCAGAGCGGGAGGCCGCCGCGTGATTCCCGACCGCACGACCTGCTGCATTGCCGGCGGCGGTCCGGCCGGCGTCATGCTCGGGCTGCTGCTGGCGCGCGCCGGCGTGGACGCGGTGGTGCTGGAAAAGCACAAGGATTTCCTGCGCGATTTCCGCGGCGACACGGTTCACCCCTCGACCTTGCAGGTCATGCACGAGCTCGGCCTGCTCGACGATTTCCTGCGCCGGCCGCACAACGAGGTGCGGCAGGTCCACGGCATTATCGGCGATACCGACATCACGCTCGGCGATTTCTCGCACCTGCCGACGCGAAGCCGGTTCATCGCACTGATGCCGCAATGGGATTTTCTCGACTTCCTCGCCGAGCAGGGGCGCCGCTATTCCGCCTTCCATCTCTGCCTTCAAGCGGACGTTAGCGACATTCTTACCGAGGGCGGGCTTACCAAAGGCGAGCGCGTGACCGGCGTCTCCGGCCAGTCGCCCGACGGCCCCTTCGCGGTGCGCGCCGATCTCGTCGTCGGGGCCGATGGCCGCCACTCCACCGTACGCGCGCGCGCCGGACTCGAAATCGTCAATCTCGGTGCGCCGATCGACGTGCTGTGGATGCGCCTTTCGAAGCGGCCGGGGGACCCGACGCAGAGCCTCGGCCGCATCAATTACGGTCGCATGATCGTCATGCTCGACCGCGGCGACTATTGGCAATGCGCCTACATCATCCGCAAGGACGGGTTTGAAGCGGTGCGCGCCCGCGGCCTCGACGCCTTCCGCGCCGATATCGTCAGGATCGCGCCGTTCTTCCGCGACCGGGTCGAGGAATTGCGGGAGTGGGACGACGTCAAGCTGCTGACCGTCGTCGTCGAGCGGTTGAAGAAATGGTGGCGGCCGGGCCTCTTGTGCATCGGCGACGCGGCGCATGCGATGTCGCCGATCGGCGGCGTAGGCATCAACTTGGCCATTCAGGACGCCGTCGCCGCCGCCAACATTCTGGCGGCGAAGCTGCGCGACGGGACGGCCGCCGACGCCGATCTCGCGGCGGTCGAGCGGCGCCGCACCCTGCCGACCCGTCTCACGCAGGGGATGCAGGTGCTGATCCAGGAACGGGTGCTCGACCGCGTCCTGCGCGGCGACGAGCCGATCAAGGCGCCGGCGCTGCTGCATCTGTTCAACCGCATTTCATGGCTGCAGCGGCTGCCGGCGCGCGTCCTCGGCCTGGGCTTCCGCCCGGAGCACGTCCACACGCCCGAGGTGTCCGTGCATTCTTGACGCTGCGGCACAAGACGCCGCGATCTCCGGGCGCTCTATAGATAAACAAATCGTCATGGCTGCGCTCGACCAGGCTCGACCCGGCCATCTCTGGGGCATCCCGAGATCGCCGGGTCAAGCCCGGCGATGACGAAGGACCCTACGCGCTCAAGGCTTGCGCAGCGGCTTCGCTGTTGCGGGCTGGCTCCGGCGTTTCGGTCTGCAAGATGCGGCTGGCGGGCAGCGTCACCGTCGCCGTCGTACCGACGCCCTTTTGGCTTTCGATGTCGAGGCGGCCGCCATGCAGGCTGGCCAGGCGGCGGGCCAGGGGGAGGCCCAATCCGGTTCCTTCGTGGGAGCGGTTGTAGGCGCTATCGACCTGTCCGAACGGCTCCAGCGCGATCGCCAGTTCTTCGGGCGTCATGCCCGATCCGGTGTCGCTCACATCGATCGCGATGCCGCCGCCGTCGGCGCGACGCACGATTACCGTCACCGACCCTCCCGGCTCGGTGAATTTGACCGCATTGGAAAGAAGATTGAGCAGGATCTGCTTCAGCCGGGTCGGATCGACCGTCACGGGCGGCATTTCGACATCGCTCCGCACCGAGAGGCGGAGATCGCGCAGCAGCGCGCGCGACTTGACCAGCGTCATGCAGCTGTCGATGAGCTGGCGCAAATCGACGGCGACTTCCTCGTGAAGATCGAACTTGCCCGCATCGACCCGCGCGAGATCGAGAATGTCGTTGATGATATTGAGCAGGTGCTGTCCGCTGTCGTGGATGAGACGCGCATATTCGCGCTGTCGCGGTTGCACGGGGCCGGCCAGGCCGCAGTCGATCATCTCGGAGAAGCCGAGAATCGCGTTCAGCGGCGTGCGCAACTCGTGGCTCATGTTCGCGAGAAATTCCGACTTGGAGCGGTTGGCCGCCTCGGCGTCCTCTTTCGCCTCCCTGAGGCTGCGCTCGGCCTGCACCTGGGCGGTGATGTCCCGCCCCGTGCCGCGATACCCCAGGAAGCGGCCGTTCGCGCCGAAAAAAGGCTTTCCGCTTATCGACACCGTGTGTTGGGGCTGGGTCCCGAGCTGAGCCGTATAAATGAAGTCGCGAAAGGCCTCGTGCCGGTCCAGCGTCGCGAGATGTTCCTTCCACTTCTCCTGGTCGCGCTCCAACGCGCACGCCACCTCCAGGCGGCTGCGCCCGATACGGCTCTCGGGGTCTTGCCCGAACGCGCGGATCCCCTCCGAAACGTACTTCAGGATGTGGCTTTCGTCGGTTTCCCAGAACCAGTCGGAGGATGTCAGCGCGAAATCGTGGAACCGGTTTTGGCTTTCCTCGAGTTCCACCGTGCGTCCTTCGAGCCTTCTGAACTGGGTCTGCAGCGCCCGCAACAGCACGATGAAACCGAGTAGCGCACAGGCCGTCCCGACGCCGATGAAGATGACTTGCCGCCGCCACGGCGCGAGCACGACACCTTCTTCGATGCCGGCGCTGACGACGAGGGGATATTCGCGCAAGGGCTCTGCCGATACGATCCGGGGAACGCCGCCGATATAGCCGGGGGTTCGATAGGCGCCGCCTCCGGCCGCCACCGCCTTGTACCAAGGCGTATGCGGAGCGATCCGGACCCCGATCATCTTTTCGAGATGCGGGTAGCGCGCCATGACCATGCCGTCGCGCCGGAACAACGTCACCGACTCGCCCTCGGTGGTACTGATCGACCGGTAGAACTCTTCGAAATAGGTCGCGTCAAAGACCCCGACGGCGACGCCGAGGAACTGGCCCGCCGGGCCGTTGATCCGCCGCGCCAGCATGATCGTCCATTTGGCCGTGGAGCGGTTGATTACCGGCTCGCCGACGAAGACGCCCGGGTCGTCGTGGTCCCGCAGATATCGGAAAAAATCGCGGTCCGCCGCCTCGATGACCGGAACCGGCCACACTCTCGAATAATTGACGATGCGTCCGGTATCGTCGAGCAGCGCGAGCGAACTCGCTTGCGGCAAACTACGCAGCCGATCGACGAGCACGTTGTGGACGTGCTCGGTTGCCATCGCCGTCTTGAACTGCGCCGGGTTCGTCACCCCCGCCGCCCCGACCATCGCAACCGTCTCCCGGACGACCAGATCGACCGCCTGCACCGTGCGAGCCGTCTGCTCCGCCAGGAGGACCGCCAGATCCTTGGCGCGGTTGGTCGCGCCGATAATCCGGTCCTGCCGCAACTCGAAGACGCCGACGATCGCCGCTCCGACCATAACCGCAAGCAGGATCAAACCGCTCCGCAGCAGGCGTCCGGCCGCCGGGTCGCGGGTAAGAGGCGTCCCATCTTGCGGGCGGCGCTCCGAGTGCATCGTCCAGGCAATACGCGGTTACCATTAACGTCGGCTAAAAACCGCTATCGGCAGGCTCGCACCCGCCGCAGTTCGGGCTGCGGACCGATATGTGATGGATTCGCCGCCGCGTGTGCTACTTTCCGGCGAACGCGGGTGCATGCGCGTAGGGGGAATGATGGCAGGGCAGCAGGCGGATGTTGATCCGCTCGCCAGTCGGCGCGGCGGCGATGTGGCACGAGTCGTGAGCATCGCGCGCGCCGGAATGCCGGGCGGGCAGCGGCGGTCGCGCTGGCTCGCGGGCGGAATGGGGCTGGTGGCGGTCGCGGCGCTCGGAGCGGCCGGCTGGGAATACCGCGAGGCCGGACTGGCGGCGCAGCAGCGGGATATAGCCGAGGCGCAGCGGGCGAGCGCCGCTACCGCGCAGAGCGCCGCGGCGCAGGACGCCCGCAGCGAGCAGGTTCGGCGCGAGGCCGCGGAAGCGGCGCGGCGCGGCGCCGAAGAGCAGCGGCGCCAGGCGGAGGAACAGCGGCAACAGGCGCAAGCGCAGCTGGCGGCGGCGCAGACGCGGCTCGCGGCGATCGAGGCGCAAATCGCCGCGCTCAAGGGCCAGCAGACGCACGCGGAGCAGGACCTGGCGGCGGCGCAGGCCGCGAGCGACGCGCTGATAGCGGCCGTGATCGACGGCCTCAAACCCGCTCCCGCCTTTGCCGGAGCGGATGTCCTGCGCGGCGCTGAACAGGCTTTCGACCGCCTCGCGGCGCTGTCGCCCGACACGGCGGAACAGCGCCTCCGCCATGCGCGCCTGCTGCGCGTTCTCGCGGTTAAATACGCGGCGTTCGGCGATCCTAAGAGCGCCGCGGCGCATGCCGCCGCGGCGCGCGACATCCTGACCGCGCTGGTGCAGGGCGACCCCGGCAACGCCGATCTCGCGCACGAGCTGGCGCGCACCCAGGTGAGCCTTGGCGATGCGCTGGCCCTGTCCGCGGATGGCTCGGGCGCGCTCGCCCAGTACCGCGCCGCGCTCGCGGCGCTGGCAAAACTGGCGAGCGATCCGGCCAAGCCCGACTGGCTGCGCGAGGGCGCGCTCGTCCGCCAGAAGATCGGCGATCTCGAACGCGAACAGGGCAGCTACGCCGATGCGCTGGCCGATTATCGCGGCGTGCTGGAGGTGGTGCAGCGGCTGACGGCGCTCGACGCCGCCAACCTCGAATGGCAGCACGATCTCGCGGTGACGCATCTGCGCATTGGCGAGACTCTCGGCGATCAGAAGGACATCGCCGGCGGCCTCGCCGAGGACAAGACCGGGCTGGACATCCTGCAGCGCCTCGTCGCGCAGGCGCCGGACAAGCCCGAGTGGCAGTACGACCTGTCGTTCGCGGACCGGCTGATCGGCACCGCGCTGGCGGCGCAGGGCGATACGGCGGGGGCGCTTGCCGCCTACCGCGCCGCGCTTGATCTCGACCGCAAGCTCGTCGATCTCGACCCCGGCAATGCCGCCTGGCAGCGCCATCTCTCGCTGAGCCACGAGCGGCTCGGCGACGCGCTCCGCGCCGGCGGCGACCTCGCCGCCGCCATTGCCGAGTACCGGCGCGGCCGCGACGTGGCCGAGTTCCTGGTGTGGCGCAGTCCCAAGGACCCGGCGCGGCTGCGCGAGCTGTCGGCGAGCCGCAAGCGGCTCGGCAACGCGCTGCGTGAGGCCGGCGAGCTGAAGCCGGCGCTGGCGGAGTACCGCGCCAGCCTCGACATCGACGAAGGACTGGCGGCGCACGGCAACCAGATCTCGCCGCACGAGCTATGGGTCAGCCATAATTATCTCGGCTACGTGCTGCGCCTGTCCGGCGATCTCGCCGGCTCGGCCGAGGAATACCGCGCCGGCCTGCAGATCGCCGAGCAACAGGCGGCGGCGCGAGCCGACGACCGTTCCTGGCAGGCCGACCTCGCGCTCAACCACGATCTCCTCGGCGACGTCTTGCGCGACGCCGCGAAGCCGGGCGACGCCCGCGCCGAATACCGCGCCAGCCTCGACATCCGCCAGCGCCTCGCCGATGCCGACTCGAACAACCCCGACTGGAAACACGCGCTGGCGGCGAGCCATGAGCGGCTCGGCACGCTGATGCGCGACCGCAGCGAAGTGGACGGCGCGCTCGCCGAGTACCAGGCGGCGGTGCAGGCAATGCAGCAGGCGGTCGATCTCCAGCCGCAGAACGCGGTGTGGCAGCATGATTTGTCGGTCGACCACGAACGCCAGGGCGACCTGCTGCGCCAGCGCGGCGACACCGCCGGCGCCGCCACCGAATACCGCGCCAGTCTGATGATCCGGCAGCGCCTGGTCGCGGCGGCGCCGGACAACGCGCGCTGGCTGACCGACCTCGCGGTCAACGAGATCAGCCTCGGCGACGTGCTGCGCGATCGTGGCGATACGGCAGGCGCCCTCGCCGCCTATCAGGCGAGCCGCGACATCGGCGAGAAGCTGTCGCAGCAGGACCGCAACAACCCGGAGTGGCAGCGCAACCTGTTCATCGCCTACGGCCGCATCGGCCTGACCGCGGCCAAGATCGACGACAACGCCGCCGCCCTCGCCGCCTTCGAAAAGGCGCGGGCGCTGGCGACGCACCTCGCCGAACTGAAGCCCGGCGCCGCGTCGAGCACCGCCGACCTCGCCTGGGTGGACGGCCAGATCGAACGCGTCAAGCCGCCCCGCACCAAGCCGGCCCCGCCGAAGCGGAGTTAGCGCTCCCGATTCTGAAGTTTCGCCGGTCGCCACGCTTGCCTTTTGTCGTCCCGGCGCAGCCGGGACCCACCCTTCAGCCGCCGGTCGCTGGATATGTGGATGCCGGCCGGAGTTTATCCTCGGGCCGGCCTTCGGCCGGACCCGTGGGCCGGCATGACGATAATAATAAGAGTCGTCGCCATCTCCGAACGGTGACGAGCAGGGCGCCCTCTATGAAACCTGTGCTGGCTTCCGCCATCCCGGCGCTTTGGACCGCGTGGATCGTGATCTGGCTGGTGACCGCCCGCTCGGTAAAGCGCGAGCGCTGGCGCGAGCCGCTGCGCCTGCGCCTCCTGCATACGGTTCCGTTCCTCCTCTGCGCGTTGCTGCTGGCGGGGCCGGGAGCGTGCTTCGGGCCGCTGAGCCTGCGCTTTGCGCCGGTCGGGGCGACGCTGCCGGAGATCGGCACCGCGATGGTTGCGGCCGGCTTGGCTTTCGCCTGCTGGGCGCGGTTTCATCTCGGGCGCAACTGGAGCGGCATCGTCGTCGTCAAGGAGGGCCACACGCTCGTGCGCTCCGGCCCCTACCGCTGCGTGCGTCACCCGATTTATTCGGGGATGCTGCTCGCGATCGCGGGGACGGCGCTCGCCGTCGGCGAATGGCGCGGCCTTCTCGCCTTCGCCTTTGCGCTCGTCGCCGTGCTGATCCGGGTCAACGCCGAGGAAGCGTTGATGCGTCGCGAATTTCCCGAATACGAAGCCTATCGGCGCGGCACCGCGGCGCTGGTGCCGCTGCTGTTCTGAGCGCGCGCGGCGCCGGTTGCCGCTCCGGTCATTGCAGCAGCGCCGGCACGAGCAGACTGGCGAGCAGCCGCCCCGGCGCGCGGTCGTCGTCGCCGAACCAGCCCGCCTCGTGGCACAAATTCATCGTGCCGAGCGAGCGGCCGCGGAACCGGATCGGCACGTTCATGATCGCGCCGATGCCGAGGCTGAAGATCAGCGCGTGGTCGCTGAAGGCCCGTTCGACCTCGCCCGGGCTGTTGGCGATGAAGATCTCGCCGCGGTCGAGCACCTGCTCGCCCCACGGCGTCCCCTGCTTGGCCTTGCGGCCGCTGACGGGATAGGCCGCCGGGAGGCTGCTGTAGAGGCGCTCGACCTCGGCGCTCTCCGCGTGCAGCCGCATGACGGTGAACAGCCGGTGCCCGATCGTCCTCTGCGCCAGCGCCGCGACCGCATCGAACACGGCCGCAGGCTCCCGCGCCGTCGCGCTCAGCTCCGCGACGGCGGCAATGTCCGACACCGTCAGCGCCGCGCGGCTGCCCTTCATTCCACGTCGCCGAAGCCGAGGCGGTCGGTGAGGCCGTAGTCGTCGGCGAGCTGGCGCAGCCGGTACCAGGTCGCGTCCTCGACCTCGATGCCGTTCTGGCGGCGGTCCTGCTCGCGGCGGTGCTCGATTTCGCCGGGATAGAGCACGCCGCTGGAGCCTTCGGCCGGCGGCGTCGCCTTCAGATATTGCACGAAATCGCCGACATCCTTCTTGAACTCGGCGAGCGGACGAAACGCCTCTACCTTGAACACGGCCATGAAGCAGCCGTCGTTGTGCCGGCCGGTCGGCTCGACGCCGAAACCGAGCCCGGTCAGCAGGCCGCACAGGATCTCGACCATGATCGCGAGGCCGGTGCCCTTGTAGCCGCCATCGGGGCCGCCGAGCGGCAAGAGCGCGCCACCCTGGCGCAGTTGCGCGGGATCATTGGTCGGCCGCCCGTCCTTGCCGATGATCCAGCCGTCCGGCACCTTCTCGTGCCGCGCCACCGCGAGCGCGATCTTGCCGGCGGCGGCGGCCGAGGTCGCCATGTCGAGGTAGAGCGGCCCATCGAGATCGGACGGGATCGCCATCGAGATCGGGTTGGTGCCGAGCCGCGCCTCGCGCCCGCCGAACGGCGCCACCGCCTTCGGCGAGCGGCCGGAATCGGCGGTGATGAGGCCGATCATGCCGGCCTGCGCCGCCATCTGCGTATAGCTCGACAGGCGGCCGATATGGCCTTGGCGGAACACCGTGGCCGCCGCGACATTGCTTTTCTGCGCCTTCTCGATCGTCAGGCGCATGGCGCGTTCGTTGGCGACGTAGCCGAACCCCCAGTGCCCGTCCACGACCGTCGTCGTCGGCGATTCCTGGACAATCTTCCACGGGGCGCCGGGGACGATGTGGCCGGCCTTGATGCGGTCGATATAGGTCGGGATCTGGATGACCCCGTGCGAATCGTGGCCGACCAGATTGGCGCCGACGATGTGGCGCATGACCAGCTCGGCCTCGGCCGCCGGCGTTCCCGCCGCCTCGAACAAGGCACGACCGATGTCGGTAAGGCGCTCCGCCGCGACCTTGGGCATGGTGTTCTCCTCTCGCTGAAGTTGGCGCAGCTTAGCGGGAGGCGGCGCGGGACGGTAGAAGATCGCGCGCTGTCGTCAGCCTTCGGGGTCGAGGGAGGCGATGCGCCCCGGGGTGTCCATCAGCGGTGCGATTGCGTCGCCGCTGAGATAGGCGAAGCTGCCGCGCAGAGCCTGCAGCATCGCCGGCGTCCGCACGCCGTGCGCATAAGCAAAGAGGCCCGTCCCGAAGCTCGCTCGCTCGAAGCGCTGCGCCTGCCGGATCAAGGCGTCTTCGGGCGTGGGATGGGCGGCGAGGTCGACCCCGACGGCGCGCAGTCCGCTCTGTTTGATCGGCCCGAAATTGCGGCAGTCGAGATCGACGCAGGCGACGACGCCGTAGCAGCGCGACCGCAGCGGGCCGACCAGATCGAAGAGCCGCGAATACACGACCCCCGGCGGCACCTCCAGCAACTCGAACAACACGAGATGCTGCTCCTCGGGGCTCAGCTCGTCGAGCGCCTTCATGTAGTCAAGCCGCGCCGAGAGCTTCGCCAGGCTTTCGAAATGCACCGGCACAACCAGCATCAAGGGGTGCCCAGCCTGCCGCAACCGCTTCACCTCGGCGAGGACCTTCTGGCGCGCCGCGATGTCGACCCGTCCCTTCAGCACCGGGTCGCCGGCGACGATCGGTCCGACCGCGCGGTCGCAATTGTCGCCCGCGATCAGCGGCGTGCACTGAAAGACCACGGAACTGCGGCGGACCGGATCCCACATCGGTCGGTAGCGGAAATGCAGACCGGCGAGCGGGTCCGGCGCCGGTTCGGCGGCATCCGCTTCGGGGACGGGAACGGCCGCGCCTTGCTGCGCCTGGTTGAAGGTGTGCAGCAGCGCCCCCTTGATCGGGACGCTCGCGAAATCGAGTTCGCCGTCGAGGCGTACGACGGCGCTCTTGACCTCGATGAGCTCGGCCCCCTCCTCTCCGACCAGCGCGCGGGCGATCTCCTGCGCGATCAGGGCGCACTTCACTTGCGCCGCCGCCGTGTCGAGGTCCGCGAGAATGAGGACGAAATCGAAATCGTCCCACTTTCCATAAATGTCGCGCGGCGACAGGCGACGCTCGATCGTGTTGCGTGCGATGCGCTCGGCCCGGTCGGCGACCCGCTGCCAGGCGTCGCCGAAATGCTGCTTGATGTGGCTGAGGCCGAGCAGGTTGATGCGGCCCGCCAGCGCCGAACCGGATGTCGCGACGATCTCCCGCAAGCGCTGCACCAGCGAGTTGTCGGCGTCGGCCCCCGCCGCCGGAGGCAAGGCCGCGTGCGGCGGCGCCTCCACCGGGTCTTTCGGCCGAATGATCTCGGCGACGCGCAGACGCAAATGATCCAGCAACGGCGTGTCCCGCTGACCGTAAAGCCCGAGGCGCAGCGCGGCGCCTCCGTTCCCGGTTAATTCTGAACCGGCGGCAATTAAGCCGGCGTTAAGAACGGGGGCCGGCTGACGCCTCTCTACGAGGTCTGTTCAACGTCGGCCGGCAATGTCAGTCGCGCATGCTGCAACAGCAGGACGGTCTTGGCGTCGATGATCTCGCCGCGTTCGACCATGCGCCAGGCATCGGCGATGGTGGTCTCGATGATCGCGATATCCTCGCCCTCGGCTTCGAGGCCGCCGCCCGCGCCGCGCGCCATCGCGGCATCGTATTCGGCGACGAAGAAATGGATCCTCTCGGTGATCAGGCCCGGGCTCATGTAAAGCGTGAAAAGCGGCTGCAAGCCGCGGAGTTCGTAGCCGAGCTCCTCGGCCGCCTCGCGCCGCGCCGCGTCCGCGGGCGAATCGCCGGTTTCGAGGTGGCCGGCGCAGGCCTCGATCAGGGCCGGGGGATCGCCCGCGAGATAGGCGGCGAGACGCAGCTGGCGGACGAGAAGCACGGTGCCGCGGCTGCGATCGATCGGCAATACCGCGACGCTCTCGCCGAGTTCATAGAGCTGGCGCTCCAGCGTCGCGCGGGTGCCGTCGCCGCGGCGCTGGCTGAACCGGTAGCGGCGCAGCGGATAGCGGTCCGCCGACAGCGTTTCGATGCGCAGGACCTCGATGTCGTCGTCAGCGTCGGCGCTCATCGCCCTGCCAGCTCACGACCGAAGAAGCGGTCTTTTCCCGACTCGGCTATCGTCGGGTCGGTCCGGAGGCGGCGCCGCTCGACGCGGAGGGGCCGGAAAAGATGTTGGGGCCGCCGGGCAGCGGCGGCATCGACTGGACGTGCAGCACGATGAAGCTTGTAAAATACAAGCCGGCCAGACCGAACGCGATCACGAGCAAAAAGGCGTTCATTGCCGCGGCGGCGCGGTCCAGACGCTGAATCAACGTCTGCGCCCCCTTGGCGCGGTCGTGATCGTGGCGGCGAAACTGTTGCATTCTCCTTGCCCTCTATCGGTGCGACGGCCGGACGCGCCGCGCGCGCCCGCCGCCGAAGCCATCGTGCCCGGCAGCGCAGCCATCGCCTTCTGTCGGAGACAAACGCGGTGGCCGACACCTATAAACCACCATCAGGGTAAGGTTTCGGTTAATCGAGGCAGCCGCGCAAGGAACGACATGTCGCAACCGGGCGCCGCCGCCCTCGGCCACGGCCCCCTCCCCTGTTTCGCGGTCGATTTGGGCAACCTCATGGCAATCTGGCGCGGCGGCGCAAAACCCGGTCGCCGCTGCGTCCTCGTGGCCGCGCCCAGCAGCTCAGCCACGGCGCTGTCGTATGCCGGGCTCCTGGCGCGGCATTTCCTGGTCGGTCGGGACCGTCGGCGGCGGCAGGTCCATGATCCGCGCCTTCGCCTGCTGTAGAGCAGGGCCGGTTCCCGGCAGCGCCGGGAGGTCGAACGCGGCCGGCGCACCGAAGCCGAACGCGGCCGTGATATCGCCGCAGGTCTCGCGCCGCCACTTGCTCAGATCGGCGACCTCGACCCCGAAGCGCGCCTCGATGAGGCGCATCGTCGACGTGTGGTCGAAGGTCTCGCTGCAGACGTAGCCGCCGCGGCTGAACGGCGAGATGACCAGGCACGGCACGCGGTAGCCGAGGCCGATCGGCTGGCTGTTGACGAATTCGCCGGCGGCATCCGGCTCGGGCGTCGGCGGCGCGACGTGGTCGAACTGCCCGTCGTTCTCGTCGTAGTTCAGGATCAGCGCCGTCTTCGCCCACAAGGCGGGGTTCGACCACAACGCCTGCAGGATGCTGTTTGTGTGGTGTTCGCCGGCCGCAGGGAGATAGTCGGGGTGCTCCGTCACGGTCGATGGCGGCACGATCCACGTCACCTGCGGGATGTTGCCGGTGCGCAGGTCCCGGAGCAGCTCGTAGAATGGCCGGTTGCGCAGCGCGTTGTCGAACAGCGGCGACGTGCGCGGCAAGCCGCGGTATTGCGTGAAGAAGCGGCAGACGTTGCAGCCGTAATCGTCGAGGTCGTGGTAGATGCGCCAGGACACGCCGGCGCGTTCCAGCCGCTCGGGGTAGGTTTCCCAGGAATAGGTTCGGATTGCGTTGTTTATGGCCGGCCCGCCGTTGCGCCCCTCGGGATCGAGGGTGGCGGTCATCAGGTAGTAGCGGTTGGGGCGGGTCGGTCCGAACACGGAACAATGGTACCCGTCGCAGATCGTGAAGGCGTCCGCGAGCGCGTAATAGAACGGCAGGTCGTCGCGGGTCAGGTAGCCCATCGTCAAGGGCCCGCTCGCGCCGTCGGCGGCGCGATGCGCCGGCAGCCAATTGCCCATCGCGCCGCCGTTCCAGGCGGCGTGCTGCGCCTCCCACGAATGGCTGAGATCGGGCAGCCGCTGCGCGCTGGTGCGCTGCGTATCGAGCCGGAACGGCAGGGCGTAGCCGTCGGGGTTGCCCGGATCGGGCTGGCGGAAGTCCGAGCCGCCGCCCGGCCGCGCTGCGCGCGGGTCGTCGAACCCGCGCACCCCGCGCAGGCTCCCGAAATAATGGTCGAAGGAGCGGTTCTCCTTCATCAGGATGATGATGTGGTCGATGTCGCTGAGCTTCGCGGGCGCCGCCGCCGAGGCCGGCGCGATCCCGGAGACGGCCAGCGCTGCGGCCGTCTGCAGAAACCGGCGGCGACCGATCCCGCTCGTCATCGTATGGCGCCTCATGGCACGACACGCCGATCTTGCAGCATCGTGCGGATCATTGCGAGACAGCGCCCGCTGCGCGTCGTCGTTGACGGGGGCCGCGCCGCGTGCTTTTCCACCGTGCCGTCGCCATCAGGAGCTGCAGGATGACCCCGGAATCGGCACGCAACATCGACTTCGTCGGCCGCCACGACCTCGACGGCCGCGGCGACGGGGTGCAGGTCATGGTGCACAAGGGCCACGCCTTCGTCGGCCACATGTTCAGCGACGGCTTTACGGTCGTCGACGTCGCCGACCCGCGGCGGCCGCGCACCGTCAACTTCACCCCGGCGCCGGCCAATTCGCGGGCCTTTCACCTGCAGACCCACGAAGGCCTGCTGCTGACCGTCAATTCGCCGAACATCTGGGTGTTGCAGGGCTATTCCGACCCCAACGACTACTTCAAGGCGTCGATCACCGACACCTTCACGAAGCGCGACAAGACCTTCACCGCCGGGCTGCGCGTCTTCGACATCTCGAAACCGGCGGCGCCGCGCGAGATCGGCTTCATGCCGATCGACGGGCTGGGATTGCACCGGCTGTGGTACGTCGGCGGCCGTTACGCCTATGCCTCCTGCCACTGGCAGGGCTTCACCGACCACGTGTTGGCGGTCATCGACATGCAGAACCCGGCGCGGCCGGAGGTGGTCGGGCGCTGGTGGCTGCCCGGCATGCACACCGCCGGCGGCGAGACCCCGAGCTGGCGCGGCCGGCGCTATGCGCTGCACCACGCAATCGTCGCCGGCAACCTCGCCTATGCCGCCTGGCGCGACGGCGGCATGACGATCCTCGACGTATCCGAGCCCACCGCGCCGAAATTGCTCGCGCACCGCAACTGGTGCCCGCCCTTCGGCGGCGGCACCCATACGCCGCTGCCGCTGCCCGACCGCAACCTCGCGGTGTTCGCCGACGAGGGCAACCTCGACGACTGCGCCAACGGCATCCAGCGCTGCTGGGTGTTCGACGTGCGCGAGCCGAGCAACCCGGTGCAGATATCCGCCTTCCCGACCCCGGCCGAACAGGACTATTGCCGGAAGGGGGCGAAGTTCGGACCGCACAATCTGCACGAGAACCGGCCGGGATCCTTTCAGAGCTCGGAGCTGATCTTTGCGACCTACCAGAACGCCGGGGTGCGCGTATTCGACATCCGCGACCCGTTCGCGCCGCGCGAGGTCGCGCATTTCGTGCCGCCGCCGCCGCAGAAGATGGTCGATCCGCGCCCCAACCGGCCGCGCGTGATCCAGTCGAACGACGTGTATGTCGGTCCCGACGGGCTGATGTATGTCACCGACGTCAACGCCGGGCTGACGATCCTGCAATACAAGGGCTGACGGCGAGGACGCCGCGGTGACCCTCGACGATCTGCGGCCGGGGCTGCGCCACAGCGAGACCCTGGTGGTGAGCGCGGCGATGGCGGTGCCGGCGCAGGCCCAGCTCTTCGACCCAACGACCGAGATGCCGCCGGTGTTCGCGACGGCGCAGATGATCGCCTTCGTGGAGTGGACCTGCGTGCACGCGCTGGCGCCCTATCTTGCGCCCGACCAGCGCACGGTCGGCACAAAGGTCGAGATGACTCATATAGCCGCTACCCCTATCGGCATGCGCGTGACGGCCGAGGTCGAACTCACCGCGATCACTGGGCGCATGCTGCGCTTCAGGGCGCTGTGCCGCGACGAGGCGGAGACGATCGGCGAGGGCTTTCACGAGCGCGTCGTGATCGACCACCCCCGCTTCCTGCAGCGCCTCGCGCGCAAGCGTGCGGGCTGACGCCGCAATCGTCGATCAATAGGACGGCGGAGGCGGTTCCTCGTTCGAGGGTGGCGGCGAGGGCTGCGCCATCGGCTGGGCGGCGCCCTCCTCCGGCTCGCGGCGTTCGCCGTCCGGACCCATCTCGGTATCGGCCGGGGTCATCATCGGCCGCGGCTGGCCTTGGTTCTGGCCCTCGCCGTTGGCGTTCATGACGCGGAAATAATGTTCCGCGTGCTGGTACAGGTTCTCGGCGGCGATGCGGTCGCCGCTGGCCGCCGCCTCGCGCGCGAGCGCAAGGTAACGCTCGAAGACCTGATAGGCGTTGCCGCGGATTTTGACGTTCGGGCCGTTGCTGTCGAAGGTCTGTATCCGGTGCGGCATGCGCGGCCGGTTGTGGTGGGGATTTCCACCGCCGCCGCCGCCGTTACGGCCACGGGATCGCTTGTTAGGGCCTGGTCTCATGACACCTGTCTGTCGCGGTGACTACGGGTTGGAACCATCGTCCAACAGGAGCGTCGCAGGGCCGACAAGCGGCCTCGGCGAACATCGTTGCGGCCCGTTCCCTTCGGGCGGCGTGCTCTTAGGGCGCGCACCCTAGACGGGACTGCGCCGCATTCCAACAGTTTTTTGCTTTCCACGCGGCGGCGGAGGCCCGGTTTGCCGCCACGACGCACCGCGGAACGCCGGCCAGATCGGGAACGACCCGGGTCGCGGCGACCCCGGCCTCCGCCAGGATCGCCGCGACGGCATCCGCTTGTCCTTGGCCTATTTCCGCGGCGAACAACCCGCCCGGCGCCAACAGTCGGGGCAGGTCGGCGGCGATCGAGCGATAGGCGGCGAGGCCGTCCGCACCGCCGTCGAGCGCCCGCCTCGGATCGTGGTTAACCACTTCGGGCGGCAGACCGGCGATGTCGCCGCTGGCGATGTAGGGCGGGTTGCTGACGACCGCGTCGAACCCGCCCCGCAAGGCCGAGCCCCAATCGCCGACAGCGAACCGCGCGCGGTCCGCGAGGCCGAGGACGGCCGCGTTCTCACGGGCGTTGCGGATGGCGCCCTCAGCCAGATCGATGCCGATACCCATTGCCTCCGGCAATTCCGACAGCAGCGCCAGCAGCAGGCAGCCGCTGCCGGTGCCGAGATCGAGCAGGCGAAGCGGGCGGCCGCGCGGCAGGTGCGCCAGAACCGTCTCCACGACGGTCTCGGTTTCGGGGCGCGGGTCGAGCGTGTCCGGCGACAGGCGGAAGCGCAGGCCCCAGAACTCGCGCTCGCCGAGGATGCGGCTCATCGGCTCGTGCGCCAGCGTTCGTCTGAGGAGTTCGGCGACGCGCCGGCGCTCCACCGACCTGATTGGCCGCTCCGGGGCGGCGAAGATCTCGGCCGCCGATACGCCCATCGCCGCGGCCACGAGCCGGCGGGCGTGGCGGCGCGGTTCGTCGAACCCGGCACCCGCCAGCGCCGCCGCGGCCTCCGCCAGGGCCGAGCCGACGGTGCGCGGCGTCATTCCACCGCCGCGAGCCGCGCCGCGTTGTCGGCGGCGATCAGCGCCTCGACGATCTCGTCGAGCGCCTCGCCGCTCATGACCTTGTCGATCTTGTAGAGGGTCAGGTTGATGCGGTGGTCGGTGACGCGGCCTTGTGGGAAGTTGTAGGTGCGGATGCGCTCTGAGCGGTCGCCGCTGCCGACCTGGCTCTTGCGGTCGGCGGCGCGAGCGGCGTCGCGCGCCTGCCGCTCCATCTCGTAGAGCCGCGCGCGCAGCACCTTCAGCGCGCGCGCCTTGTTCTTGTGCTGCGACTTCTCGTCCTGCTGGATCACGACGAGGCCGGTCGGCAGGTGGGTCAGCCGGACGGCGCTGTCGGTGGTGTTGACCGACTGCCCGCCGGGGCCGCTGGCGCGGAAGACATCGACCCGCAGATCCTTGTCGTCGATCTTGATGTCGACGTCCTCGGCCTCGGGCAATACCGCGACCGTCGCGGCGGAGGTGTGGATGCGGCCGCTCGCCTCGGTCTCGGGCACGCGCTGCACGCGGTGCACGCCGCTCTCGAACTTGAGCCGGGCGAAGACGTCGCGGCCGCTGATCGAGGCGCTGGCCTCCTTGACCCCGCCGAGCTCGGTCTCGGACACGTCGAGCAGTTCGAAGCGCCAGCCGCGCAGCCCGGCATAGCGCTGGTACATGCGGAAGAGGTCGCCGGCGAACAGCGCCGCCTCCTCGCCGCCGGTGCCGGCGCGGACTTCAAGGATGGCGTTGCGCGCGTCGTCCGCGTCTTTCGGCAGCAGCGACAGCTGCACCTGCTGCTCCAGGTCCGGCAGCCGCTCGCGCCAGCTCTGCAATTCCTCCTCGGCGAGCGCCTTCAGCTCGGGATCGTCGCCGCTTCCGGCCAATTCGGCGAGCGAACGCATCTCCTCCCGCGCGTCCTGCAGCGCGGCGATGCCTTCGACGATCGGCGACAGCTCGCTGTATTCCTTCGACAGCCGCGCCACATCGGCGCCCGCCAGCCCGGCGCCGGCGAGGGCGTCGCGCAGTTCCGCGTGCCGCCGCACCAACTGTTCGAGTCGCGCTTCCAGCGAGGCCTGCATCGCGTCAGCCCTGCAGCGCCTTCAGGCGTGCGGCCAGTTCGTCGCGACGCACCGCCGTCTGCTCGCCGCTGTCGAGGTCGCGCACGGTGAAGGTCCCGGCGGCGATCTCGTCCGTGCCGAGCAGCACTGCGGCGCGCGCCTTGATGCGGTCGGCCCGCCGCAGGCGCCGCTGCAAATTGCCGGAATAGCCGAGATCGACGACGAGGCCGGCGTCGCGCAGTTCCTCGGCGAGCACCATCGCCGTCGCCTCGGCCTCGCCGCCGATCGGGACGAGCGCGATCGGCCGCTTCGGCGGCGGCGGCTCGCCGATCAGCAACGCCAGCCGCTCGATGCCGGCGGCCCAGCCCACCCCCGGCATCGACGGCCCGCCCATCAATTCGACGAGCCCGTCGTAGCGCCCGCCGGCGAGCACCGTGCCCTGCGAGCCGAGATCGGCCGTCACGAACTCGAATACGGTGTGGGTATAGTAATCGAGGCCGCGCACGAGCCGCGGGTTGAGCCGGTATGCGATGCCGAGCGCCGCCAGGTCCTGGCGCACCTGCGTAAAGAAGTCGCGCGAGGCGTCGTTGAGATAATCGTCGAAGGCCGGGGCATCGGCGTTGATGCGGATGTCGCCCGGGTCCTTCGAATCGAGGATGCGCAGCGGGTTGACCTCGAGCCGGCGGCGGCTGTCCTCCGACAATTCGGCGCGGCGCTGCGAGAAATAGGCGACGAGGGCGCCGCGGTAGGCGGCGCGGCTCTCGGGGTCACCGAGCGTATTCACCTCCAGGACGACCCGCTCGCCGACGCCCAGCTCGTTCAGGATGCGCCGCCCGACCGCGATCATTTCGACGTCGCCCAGCGGCTGCGCAACGCCGAGCAATTCGACGCCGATCTGGTGGAACTGGCGGAAGCGGCCCTTCTGCGGCCGCTCGTAGCGGAACATCGGGCCGTTGTAGAATAACTTGAGCGGCGTCGCTTGCGTGAGGCCGTTCGACAGCACGGCGCGCACGACGCCGGCGGTATTCTCCGGCCGCAGGCTCAAGTCTTCGCCGCCGCGGTCCTTCAGCGAATACATCTCCTTGGCGACGATGTCGGTGTGCTCGCCGATCGGCCGCGCGAAGACCTCGGTGAACTCGAAGATCGGCGTGACGATCTCGTCGTAGCCGTAAAGGGCCGCGACGCGGCGCGCGGTCTCGGCGACGTGGCGGTGACGCCGCGCCATGTCGGGAAGCAGGTCTTGCGTGCCGCGAACCGGCTGCAGCGCGGGCATCCGAATGTCTCCAAGGAAGCCATGGATATATCCATGGCGGCCTGTCGCTACAACGAGAAGGCGCCTCTGCCGCCGTCGTTAACAGAACCTCTACGCCTGTGTGCAAGCCTGCGGCCGATGCCGGCGCATTGCCGGCCTAGGCAAGGCAGAACGATGTCGGTCCTCTCGCATTTCGCGGCGCCGCCGCGCTGGCAGCTCCTGGCGCGAGGCTGGTCCTGGAGCCGCGCACGCGAGGCGACCGTCCTCTTCGGCCTCGCGCTGGCGGCCTTCGCCCTCGCGCTGGAGGCGGCGCGCTATCTCGCGCTCGGAGCTTTCCTCGACCATATCGAATCGAGCGTCGTCATCGACGCCTGGCAGTTCGCGCACGGCCAGCCGCTTTACGACATCCAACGCGGCCTCCCCCGCTTCGCGACCTATTACGGACCGCTCGCTTACCTCGTCGAGCTGCCGCCCCTGCTGGTTTCCGCCACGGTTGCTGCGAGCAAGCTTGCACCGCTCTTTGCGCTCGCTGCGTCGATCGCACTGATGGCCGCGCATTTCCTGCGGCGCAGCGGCCTCACGGCTGCGCTCCATCCGATGTTCTTCCTGCTCGGCGGGCTTTTGCTGTTCAGCCCGATGAGCTTCTGGGCGCGGCCGGACCCATTCGAACTGCTGGCCGTTGCAGCGGCCGTGGCCGGCGGCGGCAGTCCGCTGGTCGTCGGCGTCTGCCTCGGCCTGGCGGTGAATCTGAAGGCGCACGCCTTCTTCTATTTCACTCCGATCCTCCTCGACATCGCCCTCGGCCGCGGCTGGCGCCGAGCTGCCCTCGCGGCGGCCGTTGGGATTGGCGTCTTCCTCGTCCCGTTCCTCGCGCCGGGCATTTCGCTGCGCGATTACATCGCGGTGCTGGCGCAGCAAGTGGGCGGGCGCGCGCCAAACCTGTCACAGCTCGGCTGGGTTGCGCTCTGCTTCATTGCGTTGGCCCTGCCCGTGCTGTTGCCGATGCTGGCGCGCGGCCGACCTCGCCGCGATCGGCTTTATGCGGCGGCAGCGCTCGCAGCGCTGGCGGCGCTGCTCTATCCGGCGACGTTTCCCGGCGCCGGTCCTTACCATTTTCTGCCGCTGTTGCCGGTGCTCGCCGAGGCGCGCCGCCGCCTGCGGCCGGAGGGCATCGGCGCGCAGCTGGCGCCGTTTCTGCCGATGCTCCTGGCGGCGCCGGTCGTGCAATACAACCTCGCCGAGATCAAGGAGCGCGCCGGCTGGGCCGCGCTCGCCGACGAGGCCGTCGCATTGGCGCAAAGCCGGCCCGGCGCGCCGGCGCAGATCGGCTACGGCGACAGCCGCCGCGGATACGAGCTCGCACAGCTCGGCCGCACGAAACTGTCGCTTGCGGGCGTGCCGGCCAAGATCGACGCGCAGGTGCTGATGGAACTGCAGCAGATCGGGGCCGACGGCTCCGAGCGCTGGCTGCGTTATCTCGCGGAATGCCGCGTCGGCGGCTGGGTGTTGCCGAAGGACGAGGCGCCGTTCGCGCTGCGCAATTTCTACTATGACGGCCCGGCCGTGTTCGACGCCGCCTTCCGCGAGGCGTTCCTCGGCCGCTATCGATCGGTCGGCGGCAGCGCCCATTTCACGTTGTGGGAATGCCGCGGTGCGGAATAGCAGCGCGGCTGCCCTGATGCAGCGGACGGCGCAGGCGCTGTGGACGGCGCTGTGGTGCGCCATCGCGATCGCCGCGCTTTTCGACCTGGCGCGGGCGCTGGTCTGAGCGATGTCGGCCGCCTGGCGCCGAGCGGTCGCGGTTTTGCGCAGCGGCGAGTGGCTCGACCCGCGCGCTATGCGCAAATACGCGGCGCTATTGCTGGCGCTGGAGACGGCAGGGTTTCTGTTTCTGATCGCCGGGACGCACGGCTGGATCGTGCCGCTGACCCGGCCGACGACGACCGATTTCGTCAGCTTTTATGCCGCCGGCCAGCTCGCGAACGCCGGCACGCCCTGGCTCGCCTATAACCAAGCCGCCCATTACGCGGCCGAGCAGCTGGCGACGGCGCCGGGCATCGAGTACCAGTTCTTCTACTATCCGCCGGTGTTCCTGCTGCTGTGCGCGCTGCTCGCCCGGCTGCCGTATTATGCCGCGTTTATCGGTTTCGAGGCAGCGACGCTCGCCGGCTATCTATGCGTGGCCTGCGCTATCCTCCGCGAACGGGACTGGCGCATACTACTGCCGTTGCTTGCCTTTCCGGCCGTGTTCTGGACGCTCGGCCTCGGCCAGAACGCCTTTCTGACGGCGGCGCTGTTCGGCGCCGCGACGCTGACGATCGACCGCCGCCCGATCCTCGCCGGACTGCTGTTCGGGACGCTCTGTTACAAGCCGCATTTCGGCCTGCTGGTCCCGCTGGCGCTCGCCTGCGGCGGGCGCTGGCGCGCCTTCGCCGCGGCAGCCGCCGCGACATTGTTGCTCTGCGGGCTGTCGCTGCTGCTGTTCGGGGCAGAGACGTGGCAGGCATTCGCCGCCGCCGCCGGCGCCTCGCCCGCGGTCTATCAGTCCGGCCGCATCGACCTCGCCGGTTTTACCAGCCCGTTCGGTCTCGTGCTGACGCTCGGCGGCGCGCCGGCCTTAGCCTACTTGGCGCAGGCGGCCGCCACGACGATTGCCGCGATCCTCGTCGCCGGGGTCTGGCTGCGCCGCGGCGGTCTCGCGGAACGGGCGGCAACGCTGGCGGCGGCGGCGCCGATCGCGGCGCCGGTCGCCCTGCTCTACGACCTCATGCTGGGTTCGGTCGCGGCG
>Ga0070739_10002414_pt1 | contig 25289 bp, 20 predicted proteins | sample Coa_R1_7_FD_66445 | JGI IMG/M metagenome (GOLD analysis project Ga0070739, IMG submission 66445) | Surface soil microbial communities from Centralia Pennsylvania, which are recovering from an underground coalmine fire - Coalmine... | ecosystem: Environmental > Terrestrial > Soil > Unclassified ...
TGGAGATCGCGCAGGGCGCGGATCACGTCCGCCATCTTGTCCACGGCGTTGACGGTCTTGTACAGGTGCGCCCCGCCGATCCAGCCGGCGATGCCCTGCACACGGATCAGGACGCAGCAAATGCCGGCGTGCTTGCAGCGGACGTTCAGGTTCGACGGCTCGGGCAGGAGCGCCAGGTCGGGGACCTCCCCGCTGGCTACCAGGTGCGCCGTCCCCACGCCCGCCTGCAGCTCGCCAACGACCGCTGCCACGACCAGGTCGCCCTTCAGCGGGATGCGCGCCCGCTTCACGGCGGTTGCCACGTGGACCATCGAGGCCACGCCGGCCTTCATGTTGGTCAGCCCGTGGCCGTACAGCTTCCCGTCGCGGACCTCCTGGCTCCACGGGTCGTGCTTGTAGTTCCGCGGCACCGGCTCGACGTCGAGGTGGCCGTTGAACATCAGGCGAGCGCCCGAGCCGCCGCCGCGCAGGCGGCCGAGCACGTTGGGACGACCCGGCTCGGCGTCGCGCAGCTCGACGGCCAGGCCCTGTCGCTCCATGTACTCGCCGAGCCACTCGGCGCACTCGCGCTCCTGGCCCGAGAAGCTCTGGAAGCGTGCCAGACCGCGGGCCAGCTCGACCAGCTCCGCCTGGTCGAGCTGGGCGACCACCCGGTCGCGTGCGTCGGTCATCACCATCGCCGCTGTCCTTTAGCCGAGCAGGCAGGGTGCTCCTGTCGCTCGTCTCCCTGGCCTAGCGCTCTGGGACGAGCGCCACCGCGTCGATCTCGATCATCATCTCGGGGGAGGCGAGCTGGCTGACCTGCACCATCGTGCTGGCCGGCAAGGTCTCGCCAAAGTAGCGTCGCCGCACGCCGGTGATGCGGTCGCGGTAGCGCAGGTCGGTGACGAACGTGCTAATCTTGGTCACGTCGGCCAGGGTACAGCCCGCCTCGGCCAGTACCGCCTGCAGGTTCTCCAAGACGTACGCCGTCTGCGCCTCGATGTCGCCCGCCCCGACCACGCGCCCCTCGCGATCGCGCGCCAACTGGCCGCTGGCGAACAGCAGGTCGCCGGCCCGAACGGCGTGGACGTACGCCCCGCCCGTCGGGGGCGCCCGGTCGGACATCAATCGCTGCAAAGGCATCGTCCCTCCGGTTCGTCCACTCAACCCGCGCCGCGTTCGCAGCGTTCGCTCTCGCTCCAGTTGCGCGCGGCCGTCCGCGTGGTGCGCGAGCCGCCCGGCCGTGCTTGCCGGCTACCGCTCAGCTCGTGCGAACCGCGGTCTTCAGCCCGTAGAAGCGGAGGGCGTTCTCGCCAAGGATCTTGCGCTTGAGGCCCGCGCTGAGGTCGTCGCGCCCGGCGAGGAGCCGTACCGTGTTCGGCCACTCACCGTCGAAGTGCGGGTAGTCGGACGCGTAGAGCAACTGGTCCTCGCCTACCCACTGGGCCACATACGGGATCGTCTTCTCCTCCGGCTCGCAGGAGTAGTAGGCGCGGCCGCAAGTCATGTAGTACTCCGGCCCTTCCTTGCAGAGGGGGGCGTCGTGGCGGCGCTGCTCCCATTCGCCCTGCAGGTGCTCCATCCAGAAGGGCACCCACCCGCAGCCGGACTCTAGGAAGGCGACGCGAAGGCTCTCGAACACCTCGAGGATGCCGCCGTAGACGATACTGGTCGCCGCGATCAACTGCTCCGGCACGTGCGACCAGGCGTGCACGCCGAGGAAGGTCTCGAAGCGGCCCACGTCGCCGGTCTCGCTGCCCGTGGCGTGCAGCCCGACCGGCACGCCGAGCTTCTCGGCCTCGCCGTAGATCGGCCAGTAGAATGGATCGGCCACGTTGCGGCCGCGGATGAAGGTCGGGAACATCAGGCCGACGTGGCCGAGATCGGCCACGGCTCGGTTCAGCTCGCGACACGCTTCCGTGGGATCGCGGACCGGGACGATCGCCACGGCCTTCAGCCGCTCCGGATCGGCGCGGCAGTAGTCGGCAACCCAGTCGTTGTAGGCGCGGCAGAGCGCGATCTGGTAGTCGGTCTCGCGGATCTCGCCGATGTAGAGGCCGAAGGTCGGGTAGATGATCGCGAGGTCGATGCCCTCCACGTCGTTGTCGGCGAGGTGATCACGCGGCCCGGCGGGGGCCCGACCCAACTGCCCGCCCTGACCGGCCTGGTTGCGGTCCCAGGGCCAGCCGGGCCAGTAGCTCGTGCGACTGCGATACTGCGCAGGTAAGTGTCGCTGATAGCACTGATCGACCCAGTCGAAGACGTGCCCGTCGCCGTCGACGACGTATATGCCGTCGTGCATCGCGTTCCTCCACCGGCTCACCGGCGCGCGCTGCCCCCATGCCGCGGCTGGCAGCGCCATTGTATGCCAGGCGGTAGCACAGCGCCAGGCCCAGAGGCGACGGTATCCGGAGCGCGTCCTGGCGCGCCACCGGGGCTTCGCGCGGTTGCGGGGCACGGCCGCGGACACGGTCGATGGGCCTGCCGCCGCTCGCCCGTAGCCGCCCGGTTGGCGAGCAGGCCGGTGCTATAATCGGCCAGCAGTGAGTTGACGAGGGTGTTGGGGCAATGAACGAGCAGAACAACGCGTTCGGTGCGCGCGCCACGCTGTCCGGCGGTGACTGGACGGTTGCCTACTATCGGCTCGACGCCCTGGCCAAGGCGGGGCTGGCCGATCTCGATCGCCTCCCCGTGACCGTGAAGATCCTGCTGGAGAACGTCCTTCGCCGGCTCGACGGCCGCGTGGTGACGCGCGAGCACGTGACGGCGTTGGCGGGCTGGGGCTCCGGCCAGGCGGCGGAGGGCGAGGTGCCGTTCATGCCCGCGCGCGTCCTGCTCCAGGACTTCACCGGCGTGCCCGCCGTGGTGGACCTCGCCGCGATGCGCTCGGCCGTGGCGCGGATGGGCGGCGACCCCCAGCGGATCAACCCGCTGGTGCCGGCCGATCTAGTGATCGACCATTCCGTCCAGGTCGATGTCTTCGGCTCGCTAGGCGCCTTCCGCGCGAACGTGGAGAAAGAGTACGGGCGCAACCTCGAACGCTACTTGCTGTTGCGCTGGGCCCAGAAGGCGTTCCACAATTTCCGCGTCGTGCCGCCCGGCACGGGCATCGTGCACCAGGTGAACCTGGAGTTCCTGGCGCCCGTGGTCGCCACGCGGACGGAGAACAACGAGACGGTCGCCATGCCGGACACGCTGGTCGGCACCGACTCGCACACCACGATGATCAACGGGCTGGGCGTGTTGGGCTGGGGCGTGGGCGGCATCGAGGCGGAGGCCGTGCTGCTCGGCGAGCCGCTGTACCTGCTGACTCCGCCGGTCGTCGGCTTCCGCATGCACGGGGCTCTGCGCGAGGGCGCCACGGCGACGGACCTGGTCCTGACGATCACCCAGATGCTGCGCAAGCACGGCGTCGTCGGGAAGTTCGTCGAGTTCCACGGCGCAGGCCTGAGCCAGCTCCCGCTCCCCGACCGCGCCACGCTGGCAAACATGGCGCCGGAGTACGGCGCGACGGCGGGGCTGTTCCCCGTCGACGACGTGACGCTAGCCTACCTGCGCCTGACCGGGCGGAGCGACTCCCAGGTCGACCTGGTCGAGCGCTACTGCAAGGAGCAGGGCCTGTTCCGCACCGATCAGACTCCCGACCCGCACTTCACCGAGCAGCTCGAGCTGGACCTGGCTACCGTGGAGCCCAGCCTGGCCGGCCCGCGGCGGCCGCAGGACCGCCTGCCGCTCGGCCAGGTGCGCCGCGGCTTCCGCGACGCCTTCCCGAAGGTGTTTGGCGGCGACGGCAGCAGCCAGGAGGCGGCGGGGCGGACCGTGGAGGTCGGCTTCGACGGCGTCCGCGCCGCCGTCGGCGACGGCTCGGTGGCGATCGCGGCGATCACGAGCTGCACGAACACCTCGAACCCGGCGGTGATGGTTGGGGCCGGCCTGCTGGCGAAGAAGGCGGTCGAGCGGGGCCTGAGCGTCGGCCCCTGGGTGAAGACCAGCCTGGCGCCCGGCTCGCGCGCGGTGATCGAGTACCTGGAGCGGGCGGGCCTGGTGCCGTACCTGGAGGCGCTGCGCTTCCACCTGGTGGGCTTTGGCTGCACGACCTGTATCGGCAACAGCGGGCCGCTGCCCCAGCCGGTCGCGAACGCCGTGCGGGACAACGACCTGGTTGTGGCGGCGGTCCTCAGCGGCAACCGCAACTTCGAGGGCCGCATTCACCCGCTCGTCCGCGCCTCCTTCCTGGCCTCGCCGCCCCTGGTCGTGGCCTATGCCCTGGCCGGCACCGTCGATCTCGACCTGACCAAGGATCCGATCGGCCACGACGCCAACGGCGAGGCGATCTACTTGCGTGACATCTGGCCCACGACCCAGGAGGTGCGCGCGGCGCTCGAGGCCGCGGTCACGCCCGAGGTGTTCCGCCAGACCTACGCCAGCGTCTTCCAGGGCGACGACACCTGGCAGAGCCTGCCCGTGCCGGAGGGCAGCCTCTACGCCTGGGACCCCAACTCCACCTACGTCCAGGAGCCGCCGTTCTTCGTCGACCTCTCCCCCCAGCCCGAGCCGCTGCGCGAGATCCGCGGGGCGCGGGTCCTGGCGATGCTCGGCGACTCGATCACGACCGACCACATCTCGCCCGCCGGCTCGATCCCGCCGGCGAGCCCCGCCGGCCAGTGGCTGATCGAGCGCGGCGTCCAGCCGGTCGACTTCAACAGCTACGGCGCGCGGCGCGGCAACCACGAGGTGATGATGCGCGGCACCTTCGGCAACGTCCGGCTGCGCAACGAGCTGACGCCCGAGCGCGAGGGCGACTGGACGACGCACCTGCCGGACGGCCAGGAGATGCGCATCTACGACGCCTCCCAGCGGTACATTCAGGAGGGCACGCCGCTGCTGGTGATCGCCGGCAAGGAGTACGGCTCGGGAAGCTCCCGCGACTGGGCGGCGAAGGGCACGCTGCTGCTCGGGATCAAGGCCGTCATCGCCGAGAGCTACGAGCGGATCCACCGCAGCAACCTCGTCGGCATGGGGGTGCTCCCGCTCCAGTTCAAGCCGGGGGACGACCGCCGCTCGCTCGGGCTGACCGGCCGCGAGCAGTACGACGTCGAGGGCATCTCCGACAGCCTGCGTCCCCGCCAGGAGCTGACCGTCCGCGTCCGCCGTGAGGACGGTAGCGAGTTCACGTTCGGGGCGATTGCCCGCGTCGACAGCCCGATCGAGGTCGACTACCTGCGCCACGGCGGGATCCTGACCATGGTGCTACGGAACATGATGGACACCGCCAACGCTTAGCGGGAGGCCGCCGGCGCGAAGCTGCCAGCTCGGCGCGGCTACCGCTGCTCGCCCGACGGACCTCAAGCCGGGGCAGCCGCGCGGCCCGGCGAGGCGGCGTCAGGCTCAAGTGCCGGCGGGCGCGGAGGCGGCCCGGCCAGCCCCAGCTCGTCCCAGCGCTCCACGACCTGCCGGTAGGTGCGCTCGCCGATGAGCGCTCGGGGGGCGGTGTGGCCCGGCGGCCGCTGGTCGCGGCAGGCGTTCACCAGGACCTTCGCGCCGTACGGGCGGAGCGCCTCGTCGTTCTGGGACGGGTCGAGGGGCGTCGACCAAGTCTGGCGCAGCACTTCGACGTCCTGCATCGGATGGCAGCGCACGCACATCGCCCAGAGAACCTGGTTCAGGTCCGATGGGTCGACGTCTTCGTCGACCGCCACGATCCACTTCGTGTAGTAGGCCGTGGCCGGCGACTGGGCGGCGAAGGCGAGCGCCTGCGCGGCGTGGCCGGCGTAGCGTTGCTCGAGGGAGACCACGACCAGGCCGAAGCCGCTCGCGGCCGCTGGGTGCGCGTAGACCCCGCGGATACCGGGGACCCCGAGCTGGTCGAAGTCGTCCCAGAGCCGCGCCGCGCGGGAGAGGGCGATGAACAGCGCCTGCTCGCAGACGGGGTACTCGGCGGCCATCGCCGCGGTGAGGATCGGTTGCGCGCGCAGGTGCAGGGCCTCGACGCGGATCAGCGGCGCGGCGCCCGCCGGACGCCCGTAGTAGCCCGTGAACTCGCCGAGCGGCCCCTCGCCGTGCTCGTCGCCCGGCCGCACGAAGCCCTCGACGACGATCTCGGCCGCGGCCGGGATCGGCAGGCCGGTGACCTCGCCTCGCACGACCTCCACCGGAGCGCCCTGGATGCCGCCGGCCACGTCGTACTCGTTGGTGTTCGCCCCGAAGCTCTGCGAGCCGACGACCATCAGCAGCGGGTGGAGGCCGTACACCGCCGCCACCGGCAGCGGCTCGCCGCGGCGCCAGGCCGCCTGCAGGTGCTGCAGGCCGTCCTTCCCCGGCGAGACGTACAGCCCCACCTCGCGCGGACCGTGCAGCATCTGGCGATAGGTGCCGAGGTTCAGCGCGCCGGTCTCGGGATGGCGCGTGATGACGACGGTGCCGGTGCCGATGTAGCGTCCGCCGTCCAGCGGCCAGAACTTCGGCGCCGGCAGGGTGGTGAGGTCGACGTCCTCGCCGCGCCGCACGGTCGCGTTGACCGGTGCCGCGGCCGCGTCCACCTCGACCGGCGCCTGACGCCGGCCGACGCGCTCGCGCGCCGCCGCGATCAGCTCCAGCGGGCGCAGCCCGGGCTCGAGCCCATAGGTGACCGCCAGCCGGTCGAGGCTCGAGCCGAGTGAGTTGGACAGCACCCGGCAGCCTGGGTGCCCCCGCGGGTTCTCGAATAGCAGCGCTGGGGCGCCCTCGCGAGAGGCGACGAGGTAGTTGATCGCGCCGAGCTCCTCGTCGGGGTCGACCGGCGCGGCGATCCGCTGAAGCTGGCCCAGGGCCTCGACGCTTGCCAGCCACTCGCGCAGGTCGGTCACGGCTCCCTCCCGTCGGTCACGGCTCCCTCCCTACGTGATCGGAGATGAGGAGCGGACGGCGAAGATCCCGGCGTCCGCGCGCTATTTCTCCGGGGTGCGCGATGATCAGTCGGTGAGGGGATGCTAGGGCACGGGCCCCGGCCGGTCAAACGCGGCGGCACCCGCCGTGCCCCGCGCCCCGCCGATGCCGGATAATAAATAAAAGTGAGCAGGCGACGGCGCTCGCGGCCGTGACCCGCGCCGCCGCGGAGGGAGGGCGAAGTGGAGCAGCTACGCGTGCCATGCGTCTTCATGCGCGGGGGCACCAGCCGAGGGGCCTACCTACGCGCGGAGGACCTGCCGAGCGACCCGCGGGCCCGCGACGAGATGATCCTGGCGATCTACGGCAGTCCTGACGTGCGGCAGATCGACGGGCTCGGAGGGGCCGACTCGCTGACGAGCAAGGTCGCCATCATCGGACCCTCCGCGCGGCCCGACGCCGACGTGGACTACACGTTCGGCCAGGTCGGGATCACGACCAGTGAGATCGACTACAAGCCGAACTGCGGCAACATCTCGTCCGGGGTGGGGCCCTACGCCATCGAGCAGGGCCTGGTCCCCGCGGTCGAGCCGCTAACCCAGGTGCGGATCTACAACACGAATACCAAGAAAGTCATCGTCGCCGAGGTGCCGGTCCACGACGGCCACGTCGAGGTGGAGGGTGACTGCCGCATCGACGGCGTGCCGGGCAGCGGCGCGCGCATCCTCCTCGACTTCCTCGACTCCGGCGGCTCGGCCACTGGCAAGCTGCTGCCCACCGGCCGCCCGAAGGACGTGCTCGAGGTCGACGGACAGCGCTACACCGCCTCGTTGGTCGACGCCGGCAACGCCTACGTCTTCCTGCGCGCCGAGGAGCTGGGGCTCGATGGCACGGAGCTGGTCGACCGCGTGAACACGGATCGCGCCCTGCTGGACCGCCTGGAGGCCATCCGCGGCGCGGCGGCCGAGTTGTACGGCTTCGTCGCCGACCGCAAGGATGCCCTGCGGCTCAGTCCGAACCTGCCCAAGATCGCCTTCGTTGCCCCACCGAAGGACTACCAGACCGCCAGCGGCCGCCTGATCCGCGCCGACGAGATCGACCTGCTCGGGCGCGGCCTGTCGGCGCAGATCCTGCACAAGGCCTACGCCGTGACTGGCGCGATCTGCACCGGCGCCGCCTCCAAGGTGCCGGGCACCGTGGTGAACGAGGTGTGCACCGCGCCCGCCGACCAGCTCACCGTCCGGATCGGCCATCCGGCCGGGATCTTCTCGCTGGAGATGCGCGTGGAGGAGCGGAACGGCGAGCTGGTGCTCACGCGCGCGGCGCTGGAGCGGACCGCCCGCCGCATCATGGACGGCTTCGTCTACGTCCCGCGCAGCAAGGTGCCCGCCCTTGCCCACGAGCCGGCCCTGGCCAGTCGCTGAACCAGCCTGGCGGCCCGCCGCTGCGAAGCCCCTCCCTGGTCGGAGGAGCTTCGTCGTGCCGGCTGCTGGCAGGCCGCCCGGCCGCTGGAGCGTTGCGCTGAATCGCGCCCGCTAGCGCACCGGCAGTACCGACCGCAGGCGCTCCACGGCGCCGGGCAGCGCCTCGAGCGTGCGGTCGATCTGGTCCTCGTCGTTGCTCTTGCCCAGGCTCAGCCGCAGGCTGCCCTGCGCCAGGCTCACCGGAATGCCCATCGCCTTGAGGACGTGCGAGGCCTCTAGGGAGCCGGAGGTGCAGGCCGAGCCGGTCGAGGCGCAGATCCCCATCTGGTCGAGGCTCAGCAGCAGCGACTCGCCCTCGACGCCTTCGAAGGCGAAGCTGGCGTTGTTCGGCAGGCGCTCAGTGGGATGGCCGGTCAGACGAGCGCCGGGGATGCGCTGCAGGACGCCGGCGATCAGGCGGTCGCGCAGCGCCGTGAGCCGCGCTGTGGACGATGGCAGCTCCTCCGCGGCCAGGCGCAGCGCGGTCGCCAGCCCCACGATGTAGGGCACGTTCTCGGTCCCGGCGCGGCGGCCGCGCTCCTGGCCACCGCCCTGGAGCTGCGGCAGCAGGGGCGTGCCCTGCCGCGCGTACAGCACGCCGACGCCCTTGGGGGCGTAGAACTTGTGGCCGGACAGGCTCAGGAGGTCGACGCCGAGCGCCCGGACGTCCAGGTCCAGCGCGCCGCCGCCCTGCACGGCGTCGGTGTGGAGCAGGACGCCGCGCGGCCGCAGGACATCGGCAATGGCGCGGATGGGCTGGATCGTGCCGACCTCGTTGTTGGCGAGCATGATGCTGGCGAGCACCGTTCGCTCCGTGACGGCGGCCTCTACGGCCGCCGGATCGACCAGCCCCTGCTGGTCGACGGGCAGGTAGGTCACCTCGAAGCCGAAGTAGCGCTCGAGCCACTCGCAAGTGTGGAGCACGGCGTGGTGCTCGATCTGGGTGGTGATGATATGGTTGCCGCGCTCGCGCAGAGCGAAGGCGACGCCCTTGATCGCTAGGTTGTCGCTCTCGCTGCCACAGGAGGTAAACAAGACCTCGGCGCCGCGGCAGCCGAGCACGCTGGCAACCGTGTCGCGGGCGCGATCGATTGCCTGCCGCGCGTCGCGCCCCAGGCTGTAGATGCTGGACGGATTGCCGTAGTGGGCGCCGAAATACGGCAGCATCGCCTCCACCACTTCGGGCCGGACCGGGGTGGTGGCAGCATGATCGAGGTAGATCGTGTCCGGCATCGGGCCTCCCGTGGTGCGCGTGTCCCCTTCTGAGTAGAAGGATAGCACCTTCCTGCGCTCGGGCCGAGTCGGAGCGCGCTGCCGGCATCGGGCAATCGCCCGCATAATTGCTACGGCGCCGGGGCTCCCGTATACTCCGGGCCAACAGCGGTGGCTGCCCGGCAGGGCCAAGTGGGGGTGAGCGGATGCAGGAAGAGCGGCAGGCGCTCGAGATCGAAGGCCTCGCCTTCGCCACCACCGGCGAGGGGCTGCTCCTCCCGGACGACGTGCGCCGGCACGTGAGCAGCCTGAACGCGCGGATCGCCAGCCTGGAGAGCGAGAACGGCGAGCTGCGCGGGCGCCTCGACCACCTCACGTCCCTCCAGCGGCTGGCCGAGGCGACGATCGTCAAGGCGGACGAGCTGGCGGCCGAGATCGAAGCTACCGCCCGCGCGCGGGCCGACGAGCTGATGGCGACCTGTGAGCGCGAGCTTAGCGAGCGGCGGCAGCGCTTCGAGGCGGAGCAGGCGGCTGAGCTGGCCGCGGCTCGCCAGCGCGTCGAGCAGCTCCAGGTGGCGCTGGAAGGCAGCGTCCAGACGCTGGCGCGCGCCATGCAGGCGGTAGGCGCGCCGGCCCTGGAGATGCCGCCCGCACGCGTGCCGGTGCCACCCCCGGACCCGAGCCCTGCCCAACGGCCCTACGCCGCGCCGCCCCCGCCGCCGGACGTCGGGGCGGGCAGTCCCTGGGGCGCCGGCGAGGGCTTCGGGCTCGGCGTGACCGAGGCACCGCCGGGCGAGCCACCCGCGGCGGCGCCGCCCGAGGAGGCCTCCGACGGCAAGCGCGCGGGCGATGGCGCTCCGATTCCCTACGTGGGACTCGACACTCCGTTCGGCGCGCCAGCGAGCTCGACTGGCGTGCCCGAGCCCGGCCCGGCGCACGGCCCCGCTGCGGCGTCGGCCGCACCTGAGGCACGGGAGGCCGAGCCGACGGGGGGCGGGAACGGCCGCGAGCCGGCCTGGCCGCCAGCCGGCGCCGTGGAAGGGAAAGCGGCAATGCCGAGCGAGCCGCGCGATGAAGCGGCCGTACCCGAACGGGCGGCGACGGTGCCGGCCGACCCGGGTCCACCGGCGGCCGCGGTGGCGCGGCGGGGTGGCGATACGATCGAGATCGACATGCGACCGGTGAGGTCGTTCGCGGACCTCGCTCGCGTCACGAAGCTGCTCGGCGGGATCGCGCCCGGCGCCCAGCCGGTCGACCTCAACCTGCCCCAGCATCGGGCGCTGTTCAGCGTGCGCGGTCGCGATCGCGAGGCGCTGGCCTCGCAGCTCGCCGACGCCCTGCCCGAGGCGAAGGTCCTTCAGCGGGAGAACGGCATCGACGTGCTGCTGGGCGGCGAACAGGCTTAGTAATCCAGTCCCTTCGTCGCCTGCCGCCCCTTGTCGAAGGGGTGCTTGACCTTCCGCATCTCGGTAGCCAGGTCGGCAATCGCCAGCACCTCGTCCACGAACGTCTCGCGATCGTCGTGGCCGGTGAGGAGGACGCTCACGCCCCGGGGCCGGTTGCGCACGATGTCCAGCACGGCCGCGAGGTCGAGCTGGCCTTGCCCTACCGCGCCGAGCACCTCGTCCAGGATCACCAGGTCGTAGGCGTTCGAGTTCAGCTTCTCCCGCGCCAGGGCCAGGCCCTTTTCGGCGGCCTCGCGGTGCGCCTCGAAGGGGTAGGGGTCGCCGAGGATGTTCACGAAGCCGATCCCGGTGGGGATCAGCTCGAACTCCGGTCCCAGGCGAGCGGCGGCGGCCGTCTCGCCGACTGGCTCGCCGGGCGGCCACTCGCCCGACTTGGTGAACTGCAGCATGCAGACCCGCCAGCCGCGGCCGATCGCGCGCAGCGCGAGGCCGAGCGCGGCCGTGGTCTTGCCCTTGCCCTGTCCGTAGTAGACGAGTACCTGCCCGGTACGCGGTCGCCGAGCCACGGTTGCCTCCTCCAGTCGGTCATCGGGGGTGATTCGCCGAGCGCAGGCCTGCGCCGGCGCCCGGCAGGCAGCCTGCTGGTCCCAGGAGTATAGTTCCTGGCGCGCGGCCGCTGGTTGTCCAACCGGGCGCGTGCTATGATCCCGCCCGAGACCGCGTCCCGCCCGCGCTGCGGGGCGCTGGCGGCAGTTGCGAGCGACGCATGGCCGACCATTCCGCCCGCCCGGACGACGTCACCGAAGCGCTCTCCGCCGAGCTGCTGCTCTCGCCGGCGCAGGTGGGCCTGTCGGGCGACGACGCGCGCGAGCTCTACCGCCTGATGGTGCTGACGCGCCTCGTCGACGAGCGAATGTGGACGCTGAACCGGCAGGGGAAGGCGCCGTTCGTCACACCGGTCCGCGGGCACGAAGCGCTGCAGGTGGCCAGCGCCCGCGCCCTGGTCGTGGGCCTGGACTGGGTCGTGACGTACTATCGCGACTGGGGCGTCGGGCTCGCGCTGGGCGTGACGGCCTACGACTGCTTCCTCTCCTTGCTCGGGAAGCGGGACGACCCGTTTAGCGGCGGACGCCAGTTGCCCGGACACCTTAGCGTGTCGCGGCTGCGCCTCCTCAGCCCGTCGAGCGCCGTGGCGACGCAGATCCCGCACGCCGTCGGCCTGGCCCTGGCCGCGCAGCTCCGCGGCGAGCAGGCGATTGCCGTCTGCTACTTCGGCGACGGGGCGACGAGCGAGGGAGACTTTCACGAGTCACTGAACTTCGCGGGGATCTACCGCCTGCCCGTGGTGTTCGTGTGCGAGAACAATCGCTACGCAATCTCGGTGCCGCTGGACCGGCAGATGCCGACGGCGACAGTCGCCGAGCGCGCAGCGGCCTATGGTTTCCCGGGCGTGCGGGTGGACGGCAACGATCCGCTGGCGGTCTACCAGGCGATGCGCGAGGCGGTCGAGCGCGCGCGCGGCGGGGGCGGGCCGACGCTACTCGAGACGCTGACCTACCGTCTGCTGCCGCACTCCAGCGATGACGACGACCGCACCTACCGCGACCCAGCGGAGGTCGCGAGCTGGGAGGCGCGGGAGCCCGTCGGCCGCTACCGGCGCCGTCTGGAGGCCCTCGGACTGTGGACCGAGGCCGACGAGGTGGCGCTGTGGTCGAGCCTGCGGCAGCAGGTGGCGGATGCGGCCGCGGCGGCGGAGCAGGCGCCGGACCCTCCCGCGGCCGACCTGCTCACCCACCTCTACGCCGAAAGCTGACGAGGATCGGCGGCGGCTCGCCGCCGGACGGGACGAGCCGCCGGGCGCCGATCGGAGGTAGCGTGGCCATCCTGACCCTGCTCGAAGCGATTCGGCTGGGCCTCCGCGAGGCGCTCGCCGCCGACGAGCGCGTGTTCGTCTTCGGCGAGGACGTCGGGGCGCGGGGTGGGGTGTTCCGGGTCACCGAGGGCCTGCTCGGCGAGTTCGGGCCGCGGCGGGTGATCGACGCGCCGATCGCCGAGTCGGCGATCGTGGGCATCGCCCTCGGGGCGGCGGCCGGTGGCCTGCGCCCGGTGGTGGAGATCCAATTCGCCGACTACGTGCACCCGGCCGGCGACCAGATCATCAACGAGGTCGCCAAGCTCCGCTACCGCTCGCACGGCACCTGGGGCTGCCCGATGGTCATTCGCATGCCGTTTGGCGCCGGCGTCCACGGCGGGCCCTACCATTCCCAGAGCGTGGAGGCCCAGTACTTCCACGTCCCGGGGCTCAAGCTGGTCGTGCCCTCGACGCCGCGGGACGCGCGGGGCCTCCTGCGGGCGAGCATCGAGGACCCCGACCCCGTGCTGTTCTTCGAGCACAAGCGCGCCTACCGTCGCATCCGCGGCGAGGTACCGGAGGAGCCCGAGGTCTTGCCGCTGGGCCGGGCTGCGGTGCGGCGCGCCGGCGACCGCGTCACGATCGTCAGCTACGGGGCGGCGGTCGAGGAGGCGCTGCGGGTCGCCGAGACCCTCGCCGCCGAGGAGGTCGGCGCGGAGGTGATCGACCTGCGGACGCTGGTCCCGCTGGACCTGGAGACGGTGCTCGCCTCGGTGCGCAAGACCAATCGCCTGGTCGTCTACCACGAGGACACGCGCCGTGGGGGGGTCGGCGCCGAGGTGGCCGCGGCCGTCGCTGAGGCGGCCTTCGGCGACCTCGACGCGCCGCCCTGCCGCGTGGCGCCGCCGGACTGCCACGTGCCGTTCGCGGCCACACTGGAAGCCGCCTACCTGCCGCTGGCGCCAGAGCTGCTCGCGGCCGTGCGCCAGACGATCGCCTACTGACAGCGCCTCCCGCTACCGGGCCGCTGGTCTGCGAATCGAATGCCTGTTGCCGGCCGCTCGATTTGCCGTGGCGTCCCGGCAGCCCCTATCATCCGGCACCCCTTCGATGGTCGCCCCTCCTCGTGGCCCCGCCCCAGCCGCTGAGCCGGAGGCCGGATCGTCGTCGGGACGCGGCAGAGGAGCCAGACTGACGTATGGAGCGCTACGAGTCCGCCTCGCCGACCCTCCTCGACGAGACCGAGGCGCTGCTCCGCCGCGGCGACGTGGACGGCGCGCTGCGCGTGTTGGAGCGGCTGCCCCGCTCTCGCCTCGACGTGCTGGGCACCGAGCCCGAGGTTGCGGCCAACCGGCAGCGCCTTCGCCTGCGCGGCGCTCTGCAGTACCGGCTGCCGGAGGCACCCGGTCTGAGCGCCGCGGCGCGCGAGGAGGTGCGGGTGACGCTCGCCCTGGGGACGCTGTTCGGGATCGGCGTGCCCTCGCTGGTGGAGCGGGTCTGGCCCGTCCTGGCCCACGAGTCGTACAGCTTTCTGCCGCTCGAGCGCTTTGCCGAGCGGCTGCGCCGACCCGAGGTGGGTCCCCTCGACGCCTGGCTCCGGCACATCGCGGACGGGCTGGTGTCGGGCGAGCGCGAGCGGGTGCGAGCGGAACTGCTCGTCCACCACGCCTACTTCGCGATCCTGCACAGCGCCGAGCTAGCCGAGATCGAGCGCCGCCTCCTGGCCCGCCCGCCGCAGCTCGGCGGCGTCAGGGTCCAGGCGCTGCGTCCGTCCGGCTGCCCGATCTGCGTCTGGCCGGACGTGACCTACACGGCCGATAACCTTCCGGAGCTGCCGATGCTGCCCGCCCATCCGGGCTGTCGCTGCGTGTACCGCCCGGTGCCACTGTCGGGCTGAGGCCTCGCCGGCGCGCTAAGTGGGCCGCTCCTTCGCCACCGGCCTGCAACGTGTGGTGCGCGTATCGGCCTCGCGCGCGCCCGCCCCAGCCTGGCGGTCAGTCGTCGGCCCGGGCGGCGGCCTGGCGGCCGAGGAGCACGCGCGCCAGGCGCTTGTGGCCGGCGCCCAGATAGTGCCGCTTCCACCAGTCCACCATCAGCCCGACCGCTTCCGGGTGCTGCTCGCGCAGTTTCGCCAGGTCCTCGGCCGCGCGCTGCGCGGCCGCGTCCATTTCCTCGGTCGTTGCCATCGATCTCCCTCCGGGTGTTGGATCTCCCTTGCCAGTGCGGCATCCCTACGGGCCGCGGACCGCTGCGGGCGCCTGCCGCCCGCTGAGACGCGAGCTTGCAGCCACACCCACGAAGTAGGCCAGCAGGCCGAGCGGCGGTACGACGCGGAACATCGCCTCGATCCCCATCAAGCCAGCCAGGGTTCCCCCGACGATAGGGCCGCAGATGGCGCCCAGGTCGCGCGATCCATAGTAGATCCCGGAGGCCAGGCCGCGGCTGACGTGCGCCTCGTCGACGTCCTCGGCCACGCTGATCGCATTGGCCACCATCCCGAAGCCGCGGACGAAGCCGACCAGGACCATCAGGCCCGCCAGGGCGAGCATCGTGGTGAAGTTGGGCAGCAAGAACAGCAGCGCGGCGTTCAGAGTCAGCGTTCCGGCGGCGATGCGGGCGTGGCCGATCCGCTGGATGAAGCCGCCGCTGAACGGACGCGTGATGCTGTTCGCCACCGAGTGACAGCTCCGCACGATGCCGATCTCGGCCAGACCGAGCCCCATCGCCAGGGCGAACAGCGGCATGAACGTGGATGAAACGTTGAGGAAGAAAGCCAGGAAGAAGCCGAGCAGCGCCATCGGCAGTACCCCCGGCGAGGCCAGCGCGCGCAGCGGGGTCGCCAGCCGCGCCCAGCCATGAGCCGACCGGTCGTGCGGCGCGGCCGGCTGCCCGGCGGGCGCGGGGCGCTCGCCGGGCGGTGGCGCATCGACCCACAGGGTGGCCAGCAAGGGCGGCAAGGCCGCTGCCGCGAACGCCCAGCCGAAGCCGGACCAGTCGGCCACGAAGCCGGCGATGGCCTGGCCGAGGGTGAAGCCCAGGGAGAGGGCGGCGGTGAAGTAGCCTAGGGCGTGGTGCCGGTTCGCCCCCGGCGGCAGCAGGTCGATGAACAGGGCCAGGTTCACCGTCGTCGCCATCCCGTAGGCGAAGCCGTGGAGCGCGCGCACCGCCAGTAGCGGGCCGGCCGTTGTGGCCAGCGGATAGAGCAGGCTGGTGCCCACGACCGCCAGCAGCGTCGCGTACTGCAGGCGGCGGGCGCGGTGGCCGCGGTACAGCGTTCCGGCCGGCAGGCGCGAGATCAGCGAGGCGATGGCGTAGGCCGAGACGAGGACACCGACGGCTGCCGCCTCGAAGCCGAGGCGATCCATGTACAGCGGCACCAGCATGGTGACCATGCCCTCGCTCGTATTGAGCAGGCCCACCACCAGGTAGGGACGCAGTGCAGCGAGCGCGCGCAAGAGTCGCCCTCCCTGGACTGGTGCCGGGCGCACGCCCATTCCGGGCGGCTTCCGCGAGCCGCGACGGGGCCGGTGCGCCCGTCGTCGTGACGCTTGGTTAGACGTGATCGGCTGGGTGTTGGCAGTTGCCAACACCCAGCCGATCACCGATGATGATCCTCTAGACCGCGGCGGCCTCGCGCGCGAGCAGACCCGCCTGGGCCAGGCCACGCGCCAGCAGCTCGCGCTCGGCCGCGGGAGTGGGAAGCTGGGGCGGCCGGACGGCCCGGCCACGGATGCGGCCGGCGAGGTAGGCCGCCTCCTTGTAGCGCACGTGCAGGTAGACGGACGGCGCCTGGCAGACGACGCTCGTCACTGGGTAGAGCTGCTGGTGCAGGGCCCGCGCCCGCGCCAGGTCCCCCCGTTGCACGGCCTCGAACAGGGCGACCGTCCACTCGGGCGCGACGTTGCCGAAGCCGGTCAATGCCCCGTCGGCGCCCACCGTGAAGTACGGCAGGAAATACTGCGCGAGGGCGGGGAGGATGGTGATGCCGCGCGGGTGCGCGCGCAGGGCCTGCAGGTCTTGCTCGTAGCGGCGCAGCTCGCCGCCGTGACACATCTTCACGGCGACGACGCTCGGGATCTCGTCCACCATCTGCAGGAGCGTCTGGTGCGGGTAGGCGACGACGTTCTCTTGCGGGTACTGGAACAGGATCATCGGCAGGTCGACGGCGTCGGCGATCGCTTTGTGGAAGGCCACGGCGAACTCCGGCGCGTCGGCGGCTCGCCAGGCGGGAATCGCCGGTGCGCAGACGATGAGGGCGTCGGCGCCGGCCGCGGCCGCGTCGCGCGCGTAGGCGATGGCGTTGGCTGTGCTCGAGGCGCGAATCCCGGCGACAACCACCTGTCCGCGCGCTTCCTCCCGCGCGATCTCGACGCAGCGGCGCCGTTCGTCCCGGTCGAGGGTCTCCACCTCTGCGGCGTGCGCGTTGCAGACGAAGCCGGTCACGCTGGGCACCGCGGCCAGCGCGCGCAGGTGCTGGCGCAGGTCCGCCTCGTCTAGCGCGAGGTCGTCGGTGAACGGCGTCACGGCGGCAACCAGGATGCCTCGAAGGTCGGGACGCTGCATGGCGCTCATCCTTTCTGGCGCGCTCGGGCTAGGGGTAGCGCGCTGGCGCTCGGGCACGCGCTTGCGGCTGGGGTGGGCCATTATGCAGCCGCCTGCAGGGCGACCGCCGGCGACCTCCTCCAATCATAGGGATGGCTTGCCGGAGCGTCAACGCGGCCGGCCACGGCTGCAGCGCCTCGTCGTCTGGCGGCTTCCCGCCAGGCGCGCCGCGGCTTGAGCGCGCGCCCGGGCGGTGTCCCAAATCTTGACGTGCCAGGTAGCGACAAGCGCGGCCCCGCGTAGTATAATCGCCCCTGGCCTACCGAGCGGCGGGCCGGATGCGGGCTCCGAGGATCATGCTGGCGGCTGGGTCAACCCAGCGGGAGGAGACGGCGGATGCGGCGACTGATCGGGGCGCTGGCGCTAATGGGGGCGCTCATCCTTACCACGGGGGTGCCAGGGGCCGCGGCCCAGACGATCAATCCGCTACAGTGGTACGGCCCCTACATCAACGGGCCGTATGGCGGTCTCGGGGCCACCGGCTACGGCGCGACGGGCTATGGCTGTGGCCAGGGCGCCTATGGCTTCACCCAGTATGGCTATGGCGTGGCGTTTGCCCTCGGCCCGGGTATGCCCACTTGCGGCGGCTTCGGCTCGTATCCGTACCTCTATCCCTACACGGTCGGCTATCCGTATGCCAACGGCGTTGGCGCCGCGGGCGCGATCGCGCTGGCCGGCATGGCTAACCCGAGCCCGTTCTTCGGCACCACTGGCTGCGACGGCTTGGCGCTCGGCGGCAACGTCCCGGCGGGCGCGATCGCTAGCCCGCTGGGTGCCGCGGCCGGGCAGTTCGCGCCTCTCAACAACGTCAACATCTTCAACCTCACCAACCCCGCGCTGGGAGCGGTGAACAACTTCGCCACACTGGGCACCATCGGTCTGACGGGGTGCGTCGCCCTACGCTAGGTCGTCAAGCATGACGTGCTGAGTGCTGCCACGTGGCGGGCCCCAGCGATCCGGCTCGGAGAGGATACCTGATCGCGGGGCACGCGGGCAGTTTGGAAACGGGCGGCGGGGCCGGTGAGAGCCGGCCCTGCTTCTTTACTCGTGGCCTTGTGGGCGCCGGTCGCGGAGACGTCGTGGAGGCAGTAACTCCGATCGTCCTGGCCGGTGGGCGGGGGACTCGCCTCGGCGGCGTGAACAAGGCGCTGCTCGAGATTGGGGGGCGCCGGGTGATCGACCGCCTCCTCGACGCGCTGCGGCCGCTGGCCACCGACGAGATCGTCGTCGTGAACAACGACGGGAGCCTCGTCGGCCTCCCCGGCACGCGGGTCGTGCCGGACGTCGATCCGGGCGGCGGCGCTCTGGTTGGACTCTACTCGGGCCTGCGGGCGGTTCGGACGCCGCTCGCAACCGTGACGGCCTGCGACATGCCCTTCGTCTCCACGCCGCTGCTGCGCCGGCTGCTGGCGCTAGCCGCGGACTACGATGCGGTGGTGCCGGTGCTCGCCGAGCAGCCCGAGCCACTGCACGCGGTGTACCGCCGCGCCTGCCTGCCGGCGATCGAGGCCGCGCTGGCTGCGGGGCGCAAGCGGGTGATCGCCTTCTTCGACCGGGTGCGCGTCCGCTACGTCGGCGAGGCCGAGCTGCGCGCCTGGGACCCTGACCTGCGCTCGTTCTTGAACGTCAACCGCCCCGAGGACCTTGCCGAGGCCGAGCGGCTGGCCCGCTAGCCGGATCGCCAGGCAGCCGCCGGCGCCCCTCGGCAGGCGCGGCCCGTGTCGCAATCGAGACGGGTTTGCAGCGCCGACGCCGATTGCTGAGCCCCGGGGGCTGTGCTATAGTCACGCCGGGCCCAGTTGATCCCTTGTAGCTTGGGTTAACTACGCGTGCGGTGGTTGCGAGGCGGGCGAGGGACGGCAGTGGCGACGGGTGCGGACGAGACCTCGTTAAGCGCGCAGGGGTGTTGGTTGGCGCGGCAGACGCGTCGGTCAACACCCCATCTTTGTCCGCGGCGCGGGGAGACCTGCAGCGGTAGTGGAGACAGCGTTGTACGGCGATCTCAGTATCTTCACTGGCAACGCCCATCCGGCACTCGCGAAGGCCGTATGTCACTATCTCGAGGTCGATCTCGGGCAGGCCGAAGTCTTCCAGTTCAGCAACGAGAACGTGTTCGTGAAGATCAACGAGAGCGTCCGCGAGAAGGACGTCTTCGTGATCCAGCCGACCTGCTCGCCGGTGAACAAGAGCATCATGGAGCTCTTGATCATGCTCGACGCGCTGCGCCGTGCGTCGGCCGGCCGCGTCACCGCGGTCATCCCCTACTTCTCCTACGGGCGGACGGACAAGAAGGACCAGCCCCGCGTGCCGATCACGGCGCGACTGGTGGCCGACATGATCCAGGTCGCGGGCGCGCACCGCATCCTCACGATGGACCTGCACGCCGGACAGGTCCAGGGCTTCTTCAACATTCCGGTGGACGAGCTAACGGCGGTTGGCCTGCTCTGCGAGCACCTGCGGCCGACGCTCGACGACGACGTGGTCGTGGTCTCCTCGGACATCGGCTTCGCCAAGCGTGCGCGCAGCTTTGCCGAGCTGCTCGACGCGCCGCTGGCGATCATCGAGAAGCGGCGTACGGGCAACGACGGCAACAGCGAGGCGATTACCCTGATCGGGGACGTCCGCGGCAAGACAGCCTTGATCGTGGACGACGAGATCGACCGGGCCAGCTCGCTGGTCGGCGCGGTCGAGGTGCTGCAGCGCAATGGCGCGCGCGCGATCGACGCCTGCTGCACCCATGGCGTGCTATCTGGGCCGGCGATCCAGCGGCTGCGCGATTGTCCCGTGCGCCGCGTCGTCATGACGGATACCATACGATTGGATTCCGACAAGCGGTTGGATAAACTTGAAGTGGTCTCGATCGCCTCGCTCCTGGGCGAGGCGATCAACCGCATCCACGCGGGCACTTCCGTTGGTGAGATGTTCCGGACGCCCGCGCTACAATTGAGCTTCATCTCGATTTGACCGGCCGCGGGCTTGCCCGCGGCCCGACAGGATCATACAGGCCCGCTATGCTGACTTTTGTAAAGCGCCTGCTGGGTGACAACAACCAGCGCGAGCTCAAGCGGCTCGCCCCGATGGTCGAGCGCGTCAACGCGCTCGAACCCGAGTACACGCAGCTCACCGACGACCAGCTCCGCGACAAGACGACCGAGTTCCGCGGCCGGTACCTGGCTGGCGAGGACCTCGACAGCCTGATGCCGGAAGCGTTCGCCGCCGTGCGCGAGGCGTCCAAGCGCGCGCTTGGGCTGCGCCACTACGACGTGCAGCTCCTCGGCGGCGCCGTCCTGCACCTGGGCAAGATCGCCGAGATGCGCACCGGCGAAGGCAAGACCCTGGTGGCCACGCTGCCAGCCTACCTCAACGCTCTGCCGGGCAAGGGCGTGCACGTCGTGACGGTGAACGACTATCTAGCCCGCCGCGACGCGGCCTGGATGGGGCCGGTGTACGAGCGGCTGGGCATGCGCGTCGGGGTGATCCAGCACGACCTCGAGCCACGCATGCGCAAGGAAGCCTATGCTGCCGACATCACCTACGGGACGAACAACGAGTTTGGCTTCGACTACCTCCGCGACAACATGGTCTGGCTGCTCGACGACTGCGTGCAGCGACCGCTGTACTACGCGATCGTCGACGAGATCGACAACATCCTGATCGACGAGGCGCGCACCCCGCTGATCATCTCCGGGCCCGCGGAAGAGTCCACGGACAAGTACGCGCTGTTCGCGCGGCTGGTCCCGCGCCTGCGACCGGAGGAGGACTTCTTCATCGAGGAGAAGCACCGCAGCATCAGCTTGACCGAAGAAGGCATCGCGAAGCTGGAGCGGTGGCTGGGGCTGGAGAACCTTTACGACCCGAACAACTACGAGCTGACCCACTACCTCGACCAGGCGATGAAGGCCCAGTTCATCTACAAGCTGGACCGCGACTACGTGGTGAAGGACGGCGAGGTCATCATCGTCGACGAGTTCACCGGCCGCCTGATGGTCGGCCGGCGCTACAGCGAGGGGCTGCACCAGGCAATCGAGGCCAAGGAGGGCGTGCGCGTCCAGCGGGAGAACGTTACGCTGGCCCGGATCACCTTCCAGAACTACTTCCGCCTGTACGAGCGCCTGGCGGGGATGACCGGCACGGCGGCCACGGAGGCCGACGAGTTTCGCCGCATCTACAACCTGGACGTCGTGACCATCCCGACGAACCGGCCGATGATCCGCGAAGACCAGGGCGACCTCGTGTTCAAGACCGAGAAGGCGAAGTTCGCCGCCGTGGTCGAGGAGATCGAGGAGCTGTACAAGACGCGCCGGCCGGTGCTGGTCGGCACGGTCTCGATCGAGAAGAGCGAGCACCTCAGCGCGATGCTGCAGCGCAAGGGCATCCCGCACCAGGTACTGAACGCGAAGCAGCACGAGCGCGAGGCCGGCATCATCGCCCAGGCCGGCCGCCCTGGCGCGGTGACGATCGCCACGAATATGGCCGGGCGCGGCGTGGACATCCTCCTCGGGGGCAACCCCGCCGGCCTGGTCGAGGAGCAGGTCGCCAGGCGCCGCCAGCGCGGCGAGGAGCTGACTCCCGAGGAGATCGAGGCCGCGCGCCAGGCCGCCGAGGCCGAGTGCCAGCGGGCCCGCGACGAGGTCGTCGCGCTCGGCGGGCTGCACATCCTCGGCACGGAGCGCCACGAGGCGCGGCGGATCGACAACCAGCTCCGCGGCCGTGCCGGCCGGCAGGGCGACCCGGGCTCGTCGCGCTTCTACGTCTCACTCGAGGACGAGCTGATGCGCCGGTTCGGGGGCGGCAACATCGCGAAGCTGATGGACCGCTTCGGGATGGAAGAAGACGTGCCCCTGGAGCACTCCTGGGTGACGAAGGCGATCGAGAACGCCCAGACGAAGGTCGAGGCCTACAACTTCGACATCCGCAAGCACGTCGTCGAGTACGACGACGTGCTGAACAAGCAGCGCGAGGTGATCTACGCCGACCGCCGCCGCGTCCTCGGCGAGGAGAACCTGCGCGAGATGATCGAGGACTGGGTCGCCCAGGAGATCGAGGGCCTGGTGATGACCTACACGGCGACGGAGAGCGAGGAGGAGTGGGACCCGCTGCCGCTGCTGCAGGCGTTCGCGGCGATCGTTCCCCAGGCCGGCGGCATCGCGCCCGACGAGCTGCGTGGCCTGACGCGGGAGGAACTGCAGTCGCGGCTGCTCGCGGCGGCGGAAGACGCCTACGACGCGAAGGAAGAGCAGCTCGGCGAAGAGATGATGCGCCACCTGGAGCGGCTAGTGCTGCTGCGCATCATCGACAGCCTGTGGATCCAGCACCTCACTGCCATCGACGACCTGCGCGAGGGCATTGGCCTGCGCGCCTACGGGCAGCGCGACCCGCTCGTCGAGTATAAGGTTGAAGCTGCCAACATGTTCGAGGCGCTGCTCGCCAGCATCCAGCACGACGTGTCGCACATGATCTACCATGTGACGATCATGCGCGAGCAGCCGCGCCCCGCGCCGCAGATGACCACGAACCGCGAGGACGAAGACGCGCGCCAGCCGGTTCGCGCCGGGCAGAAGGTCGGGCGCAACGATCCCTGCCCCTGCGGGAGCGGCAAGAAATACAAGAAGTGCCACGGGCGGTAGTGAGGCATGGCGAGGGCAGATGGCATTCTGGAGGCGGTGCTCCGCAACGTCGAGGGAGTCATCGTCGGCAAGCGCGAGGAGGTCGAGCTAGCCCTCATCGCGCTGGCCTGCCAGGGCCACCTGCTAATCGAGGACGTGCCCGGCGTCGGCAAGACGGTCCTCGCGAAGTCGCTGGCCCGCTCGATCGGCTGCAACTTCAAGCGCATCCAGTTCACGCCGGACCTGCTGCCCAGCGATGTGACTGGTGTGAGCATCTACAACCAGAAGACTGGCGAGTTCGAGTTTCGTCCCGGACCGGTGATGGCGCAGGTCGTCCTCGCCGATGAGATCAACCGCGCCACGCCCAAGACGCAGGCCAGCCTGCTCGAGGCGATGGAGGAGCGCCAGGTCACCGTAGACGGCGTGACCTACGACATGCCCCGCCCGTTCATGGTCCTGGCCACGCAGAACCCGATCGAATACGAGGGCACGTTTCCCTTGCCCGAGGCGCAGCTCGATCGGTTCATGCTCCGCTTGAAGCTCGGCTATCCCAGCCGTGACGACGAGGTCACCGTCCTCGACCGCCAGCAGTACTCCCATCCGGTCGAGGCGCTGGAGCAGGTCGCGACGGCGGAAGACCTCCTGGCCGCGCAGGCCGAAGTGCGGCAGGTCCACGTCGCCGCCGAGTTGCGGCAGTACATCGTGGACCTGGCCGCGGCCAGCCGCCAGCACGCCGACGTCTACCTCGGCGCCAGCCCCCGCGGCTCGCTGGCGCTGTTCCGTGCTGCCCAGGCCCGCGCCCTCCTCCGTGGTCGTGACTACGCCATCCCCGACGACGTCAAGGCGCTCGCCGAGCCGGCGCTGGCGCACCGCCTCATCGTCAACCCGTCGGCGCGCGTCCGCGGCGTCGGCCCGACGGAGATCCTGAACGAGATCCTGCGGGCAGCGCCGGTGCCCGGCAACCGGATCCCCGCCTGAGGGCGGCATGGTGCGGCTCCTGGCCTTCCTGGCGCTGTGGCTATTCATCTTCGTTACGGCGCTGGCGGGCGGCTGGAGCATCATGTTCAAGATCTCCTACCTGCTCCTGCTGCTGTTCGGCGTGGCCTGGCTGTGGACTCGCGCCGGGGTGCTCTGGCTGGAAGTGCGGCGCGAGCCCGTGACGCAGCGCGCCCAGGTCGGCAGCGTCGTCGAGGAGCGCGTGGTCCTCCGCAATACGCACTGGCTCCCCAAGCCCTGGCTGGAGATCGACGCCGCGTCGACGCTGCCCGAGCACCAGACCCACGTGGCCGCCAGTCTCGGGTCGCACGAGGAGCGGGAGTGGAGCCTGAGCACGCCCTGCAACGTTCGCGGCCGGTACGTGCTGGGGCCGACGACGATCACCGCCGGCGATCCGTTCGGCATCTTCCAGCGGCAAGCCGTGTTTCCGTCCAGCGCCACCGTCCTGGTCTACCCGGCCACGATCGACCTGCCGGGTTTCCGCCCCCTGGAGGGCGAGCTGCCGGGCAGTGGGCAGCGACGGGAGCGCGTCCCGTATAGTACGCCCATGGTGACCGGGATCCGCGACTATCAGCCGGGCGATCCCTACAACCGCATCCACTGGCCGAACAGCGCGCGGACCGGCCGGCTGCTGGTCAAGGAGTTCGAGCAGGACCCGGTCTCGGACGTATGGCTCGTGCTGGACCTGGACCGCAACACCCACCTCGGCAGCGGGCCGGGCTCGACCGAGGAAGACGCCGTCACAATCGTGGCCTCACTCGCCAAGCACTTCCTGCTGCAGAATCGGGCGGTTGGCCTGCTCACGCAGGGCCACGTGCTCCAACCGGACCGCGGCACGCGGCAGCTCACGCGCTGCCTGGAGCTCCTGGCGGTCGTGCGGGTGCGTGATTTCCTGCCGCTCGGCGACCTGCTCGTCAGCAGCACCGCCCGCTTCGGCCGCGGCTCGACGGCGCTGATCGTGACGCCCACGGCGCGGCAGGAGTGGCTTGGCTCCTGCCAGGACCTGCGCCTGCGTGGCGTACGCAGCGCGGTCGTGCTGCTAGAGGCTAGCACCTACGGCAGCGCGCGCTCGTCGCTGCTGCTCGTCGGCGCCCTGGCCGCGGCCGGCATACCGACCTACCTGGTCAAACAGGGGCAGCCTCTGCCAGCCGCGCTCGCCCAGGAGCACGCCGGCGGCGCCCTGGCTGGAGCGAGCTGATGGAAGGGACGCTCACCCGCGGCGCGAGTGCCACCGGCTGGCGCGACGACACCAGCCGGTCGGCGGCCGGCGAGAGTCCGACGACGATCGCCCTCGTCCTCCTGCTGG
>Ga0070739_10002416_pt1 | contig 25268 bp, 26 predicted proteins | sample Coa_R1_7_FD_66445 | JGI IMG/M metagenome (GOLD analysis project Ga0070739, IMG submission 66445) | Surface soil microbial communities from Centralia Pennsylvania, which are recovering from an underground coalmine fire - Coalmine... | ecosystem: Environmental > Terrestrial > Soil > Unclassified ...
CTGAAGAAGAAGAACGTGCTGTCGGAATGGTACAGGTGCGGGATGGAGAGCGGTCCGCCGATCACGGCGCCGAAGCGGCTGTAGGCGTAAGCGGCTTTGGGTATGGTCTCGCCCGTGAGCGAGTACTGGCGGGCGTCGAGAGCGGAGTTATCGAGGCTGGCGAAAAGCGACCCGTGCATGCCCTGACGTCCCCGGCGCGCGCGGTTGCCGAAGGCGCCCTGGCCGGGCCGCCAGTTCCCGCGCTGACCGCCACGGCCTGCGAAACCGCCGCGACCACCGAAGCCGCCGCGACCGCCTCCGCCGAATCCACCACCGCCAAAGCCGCCGCCGGGACCGCCGAACGCTGCGCCCTGTTGTGGACTCTGACCGAAAAGGCTGGGGTTCTGGCCCTGGTCCCAGCCCATGCGGTTCTGAGAGAACAGGTCGGCGGACTGGGACTGCTGCAGCCCGCGGTCGAGCGTGCCATTCATCAGGAATGATTCGTTCGCGTCGGCGGTGTTGGTGGTGGCCGCTGGAGTGGACGCGGTGGCGGCGAGCGATTCGGCGTCGAGGGCCTGGGTTTGGTTCAGGTTGACGTTGCGGAAGCCGTTGCCATTTGCCGGCGTTGGTGCCCGCGGTTCTGCCTGAGGCTGCTGTGGGGCGGAGGCGACGATGGTGTTGAGGTTGACCTCGAGCGGCGCCGCGGCCACTGTGATGGTCCGGTGGATGGGCGCGAGGGCGAGCATTTCGGCGTCCAGCGTCCAGGTTCCGGGGGCCACCTGGTCAAATTCGTAACGGCCGTTTTCGTCGGTGGTGGTGGTCAGTTTTTGAGCGCCCTGGGTCGCGGTGATCGTCGCGCCGGGGATGGGGAGTCCGTTCGAGCGGAGGATGCCGGTGACGGTGGATTGGGCGAAAGCAGGGGCAAGCGACAACGCGAGCGCCAGGACCAGGGCGGGCTGAGAGCCCGCCGCAGGCCGAGGGCCTGCCCCCCAAAAGGCGCTGCGCATGGCGCTAGGAGGTGGCGCGCTTCGCGGTGAAGGTGCGATTCATGCCGCCGCCTCGGCGACCGCCGCCGCCTTCGCGACCTTCGCCGTTTCCGCCGCCATTCGGGCGCTGGAAGCTGCGGGTGAATTCGATGGAGTTGCCGTCCTCGGAGACCGTGCCCTTGTAGTTGATCGTCACTTCACGATCTCCGAAGGTCATCTTCTGATTAAACGAGATGTTGTTGCCGTCCACCTTGCCGTCGCTGATATCGGTGTCGCCGCGAGGCGTGGTCATGGTTCCGGTGAGTTGGTCGCCGTTGACGGCGAAGTTGAACGTGATTTCGTGGGACTGGCCGTCGCGGCCCTGCATCTGGGCCGTCCACTTGCCACTTACGTCGGCAGCGGAGGCCAGCGCGGCCGTGAGCGCCAGAATACCGGCGATGCACAGTGTTCGCATATATCTATGGTGACGGCGCCGCGCCGGGGCGGGCGTAAGAGTTTGTAACCTGTAGAAATCTTTACATCATAGCGACCGGCGGCGCGGGGTCTTCGGGGCGTCCGGCATTGGCCAGCGGAACGCGGATCATCACGAAAATGATGATTGCCAGACCGATGAGGCCAGTGAACCACATGTCGCCGAAGTCGATGTGCCAGAGCTTGTGGTTGGTGCCGACGATGGCGGCGATCACCAGGCCGCAGAGGGCTTCGCCGGCGATCAGGCCGGAAGCGGTGAGGACCCCGGCGTTGTCGACGCGCGCCTTCTGCGCTTCGTTGAAGCCGCGGCGGTCGCGAGCTTTATCGGTGAACCAGCGGACCACGCCGCCGACGAAGATGGCGAATGTGGTTTCGAGCGGCAGGTACATCCCAACCGAGAAAAGCATCGGGCTGCGGACTTCGATGAGGATCATGGCGAAGCCCATCAGGATTCCGACCACGACCAGGGGCCAGGCCATGTTGCCGCCCACGATGCCCTGGGCGAGCATGGCCATCAGACCGGCCTGCGGCGCGGGCAGAGCGGCGCTGCCGAAGTGGTAAGCCTTGTCGAGGATCATCAGCGGGAAGAAGAGAACCAGCGAGGCGACGATGATGCCGAGAATGTCGCCGATCTGCATCAGCGCGGGCGTGCCGCCGAGGATATGGCCGGCCTTGAGATCCTGAAGCATTTCGCCCGCGACGGCCGAGGAGACGCATACGACTGCCGCGACTCCGAGCACGGCCGCAACGCCACCCGCGCCGGCGACGCCGAGCGCGATCATCAGCAACGCGGCAACGACCAGCGTGCATAGAGTGAGGCCGGACACCGGGTTATTCGAAGAGCCGATCATGCCGACCAGGTTGCCGGAGACTGCGGCGAAGAAGAAACCGAGGACGACCATTACCGCGGCCGCGACGATCGCTCCAGCGATTACGGTGCCGGCTGTGAGGTTATGCGCGCCGGAGATGAAGAAGTAATAGAGCGCGATCATGGCGATGAACACAAGGCCGACGCCCGCGAAGACGACTTTGGCGTTCAGGTCACGCTCTGTGCGCGTCGTCGCCTGGTGCGCTTCGGCGGATTTTTTCAGGTCGGAGATGGAACGGCGGATGCCAGCGAGCAACTGGCGGCGCATGCGGAACAGAGTGAACCCGGCGCCGACGAGCATGCCTCCGACGGAGATAGGCCGCACGATGGAATACCAGACGCTGAAGGCGACGCCGCCCCAGTAGCCTGCGGGCGTGGCGCCGGGGGCCGCGGCCGGAAGGGTCGGGCCGAGGAAATAGATCAGCAGCGGTACCAAGAGGCCCCAGGCGAGGACGCCGCCCGCGAAGTTGAGTGCGGCGAGGCGCGGTCCGATGATGAATCCTACGCCAAGGTATGCCGGGCTGATGGCGGGTGAGGTGAAGGTGGTCATGCCGCCGGTCGCGACGGTGGGCGCCGCGGCGCCGCGTCCGAGGCGGAGGCCGGTCGCCATTTTGGGGATGTTCACCAGAGTGGTCAGCGTGTACCAGAAGAGGTTGATCTGGGACAGGAAGTACATGAACGCGCCGAAGCCCATGTTGGCGAACAGAATTTTGGCGGCGCGCGAACCCTGCTGGCCGGCTTTGTGGATCTCGGCGGCGGCGACGGATTCCGGGAAGGGGAGCTCGGGATCTTCCACCATGATGCGGCGCAGCAGGGTAACAAAGAGGATGCCCAGCAGTCCGCCGATCATCATCAGCGCGACGGCCTGCCAGTAGTTTTGTTTGCTGAGGCCGGGCCACAGTCCGGCGAGGACGAACGCGGGAATCGTGAACACGGCTCCGGCGGCGACGGATTCCCCGATTGCCCCGATGGTGCGGGCGATGTTCTCCTCGAGCAGCGATCCGCGCATGATGCGCAGGATGGACATACCGATCACGGCGGCCGGGTAAGTGGCGGCGATGGTCATGCCGGCGCGCAGCCCGAGGTAGGCGTTGGCCGCGCCGAGAATGCCGGTCATGATCATGCCCAGCAGGACGGCGCGGAACGTGAATTCCCGCATTTGCACGTTTTCGGGTACGAAGGGACGGTGCTTCGTCGGAGTCATCGGTTCAAATCATAACAGCGGGTAGGCGGGAGTTTCACGGGAACTCGCGGCGGAGCGCACCGACGGAGCGGAAGGTGGCCCGGCCCATTTGGGTTCCTTTTGGCGCGAAGTCGCGGGGGCTGTGGTTGTGGCGGTTGCGGCGACTACGGTGGCCTCGCGCTCGGCTTCTTGCCGGCGCTGCGCTTCGGCGCGGCGCGCTTTCTGCATGGCTTCGAGCCTCGACCAGGCGCGGTTGCGCTCGCGGCGGTATGCGGCGGCGTACTTCTGGAATCTCGCGACCTCATCGCAGGTGAGGTGCGCGGCGGTGGCCCAGGGCTTGCGGTCCTCCTCGATGTTCTGGATCTTTTGCGCCAGCCAGGCGTTCTGAGCGATTTCGGTGCGCCGCTCCCGCCATTCGGCGAGGGCGATGGAATCGACGAGCAGCCTTTCGGCATCATCGGCCGGCTGAAAGCGCGTGACCAGGGCGGCGTGGAGGGCCTCGAAGTCGGCCGGGTTCTCCCATGGCAGCAGGATTTGATTGGATGTGAGGCCGAACTTCAGCGCGTTCTGGCTGGAGGCGGCTTTGCCTTGGGCGGTGCGAGGGCCGGTAGAGGCCTGGGCGTTTTTCTGATTCGCGGTGATTTGGGCTGCGGTTGACATGCGAGTCGTTTCCCCTTTTCTGCCTGGATCTTATCGAACGGGGGGAGCAGTCGGGCGGAAGCGGGGCTGTGGCGAGGGCGGGTTTGGATTGTGGATTGTGGAGGTTACGGGCGGAGAGCTATTTCTTGAAGAGTTGTGACTCGCATTTTCCGGAGGCTAAGATTTCCGCTGTGATCGGCGGGGTGGCTGTGCGGTTTCGAGCTTCTGGCGGAGCTCGCGGATGGTTCTCTCCACTTCCTCCGTATCGCCATCGCGCATGCCGCCGCCGGTGTCGAGGTATTTTTGGAAGTCGGAGATCGCGGCTGCGAAGTTGCCTTTGTGCCGCCAGACGAGCGCCCGGTTGTATAAGGCGTCAGGATCGCCCGGGTTCAGTCGAATTACGTCAGTGAAGTCCTGTAGCGCCCCGTCCATATCGCCTTTGCCGGTCCGCGCGTTCCCTCGATTGTAGAAGGCTTGGGGATAGTCCCGCTTCAGACGAATGGCTTCGTTGTAGTCCTGCAGCACCCCGTCCAAATCGCCTTCCTCCGTCCGCGCAATGCCGCGGTTACCGAAGGCTTCTGCATAGTCCGGCTTTAGGCGAATGGCTGCGTTGTAATCGTGGAGCGCCCCGTCCAAATCGCGTTTGCCGTGCCGTGCGTTGCCGCGATTGTTGAAGGCTTCGGCATAGTGCGGCTCCAGGCGAATGGCCTCGCTGTAGAACCGAATCTTCTCATCGAGATCCGCTGCAGCAAGGCCACGTTCGAACCATTGCTGTGCGGTGAGTTCCTCCGTCTTTACGGGCGGAGCCTCGGCGGCGGCGGACTTCTGTTCCGCGGCCGCCTGTTGCGCCGAGGAAGAGGCAGGATGCAGCACCGCACTCAGTGGAACATTCAGGAACCGGGTGCGCAACCGGTCCATTGCTTCGAGAAAGTAATCGGGCGGGATACTCAGGCCGTTGTAGTGTCTGATGGCGCCGAGTTTGCCTGTGAGCTCGGTTGCGATTTTGCGCGTGCCGAAATCGAATCCTTCGAGCATCAACGGGACGATATTGCGCCGGCTGTCCAAAGCGGTTTCGATTTCGCGCCGGAGCCAGTCGCCCGGGTCGCCGCACCGCTCCAGCGCGGAGGGCGTGAGAAGGACGAGGAAATGCGCCCGCGCGGTGACATTAGCAAGGATCACGCGCTCGAAATCCCCGCTGGCAATGCCGTTGTGTCGAAGAACACGTCGAAACCGTTGTGGGTCAGGTTCTGGAAGATGGCCAGCGCCCACGAGATATTCGTCCGCGTGGGTGGCACCGTTTTGCGCGATCGACGTAGGATAAGGCTAATGGAGCTACCGGAGATTCAGCGTGCAATCGAAGAGTTACCGCCGGAAAAGCAGGCGGAGCTTGCGGCGTGGTTCGCGGACCGCGATCAGGCCGACTGGGAAGCTCAGATCGAGCGGGATTTCGCGCCCGGCGGCGCAGGCATGCCTCTCCTGCAGCAGATGAAGGCCGATGAGCGCGCTGGAAAGTTTCGCCCGATGGACGAGGGCCCGCCCCGGAACTACTGAATGTGTCAGTGAATGGCATTTCAGTCCTTTGCTTCCGAGCGGTTTTGGCGGTTGTACGAGCAGTTGCGCCTGACGTTCAGCGGCTGGCGGACAGGCAATACCAACTGTTTCGCCGAGACCCATTCCATCCCTCGCTTCAGCTGAAGCAGGTTGGAGAGGTTTGACCGTCCGCATCGGCCGCTCATATCGCGCGATAGGGTATCGCGACGGCGCGATGTTCAGGTGGGGCTGGATTGGCTCGCATGAAGCTTACAACACACTGCTGCATATTCCGGCGGGATATTCAGGCCGTTGTAGTGTCTGAGCGCGCCGAGTTTGCCTGTGAGCTCGGTTGCGATTCTGGGCGTGCTCGAATCTTTCGAGCGTGAGCGGCACGATATTGCGCTCAGGATCCAAGAGCCGTCTCGATTTCGCGCTCGCCGGGGTCGCCGCACCGCTCTCGCGGGAAATGCGCCCGCGCGCGTGCAAGCCAAAGGCTCGCACACATGGGGCGGCGGACGCACATGGAATAGGATGGAAGGTCACTCGACCACTATGCACGCCGCACGACTTCTTCTGATCACCGCCTCGCTGTCGATTGCCGCCGCCGGACAGGCGCCGCAGCGCTGGATCGGGCTTTCGGCCAGCGGGGTTGAAGTGGACGGCCTGCCATGGTTCGGCGAAAACGGCGGCGAGTTGTACCGCCTGCCGGTGAAGCACAAAGACAGCTACCGTAAGCCGGTGTGGGAGCTCGCCGAATCGCCGAGCGGCGGGCGTATTCGCTTCCGCACCAACTCCACCTCTCTCGCCATCCGGCTCGAATATCCCGAGCCGCCGGGCATGAAGAACATGCACGCTTTTGGGCAGACCGGCATCGACCTCTACGCGGACGGAGTTTATCGAGACACCGCTATCGCCAGCCGTGATTCGAAGCCCGGCATGACCCAGGAGCACACGTATTTCACCAAACAACCACGTGTGTACCGTGAAATCACGCTGTACCTGCCTCTGTACATCCCCGTCAGAGTTCTGGGAATCGGGATCGATTCGGACGCGGTTGTACAGGCGCCTGGGCCTTTTGCGCTCACCAAGCCGGTGGTCTTCTATGGAACCTCCATTACCCAGGGCGGCTGTGCAAGCCGTTCCGGTATGAGCTACCAGGCCATCCTCGGCCGCATGCTGAATATCGATTTCGTGAACCTCGGCTTCTCCGGCAATGGCACAGGCGAACCGGAACTGGCCGCCGCTGTGGCGAGCATCGAGGCCTCCGCATACGTGCTCGATTTCGCCCAGAACAACCCGACCGTCGAGTCGCTTCGCGCCGTGTATGAGCCGTTCATCAACGCTATCCGAAGCAGGCATGCGGATACGCCGGTGCTGCTCATCACTCCCATTTACGCATCGCACGAATCGTGGGCGCCGGATCCGCGCCTTGACGGCATGCGCGAGCTGATCCGCGCCGTCGCCGCCCGCCGCATCGGCGCCGGCGATCGCAATCTTCAGATTGTCGAAGGGGAGGATCTCATCGGACCCGAGCGCGGCGCAGGTCTCGTCGATGGCACGCATCCCAACGACCTCGGCTTTGAGTGGATGGCCGAGGGACTCGCCGCTCGCCTGTCGACGGTGCTCGAAGTCCGGCGGCCCGCGCAACAGATACGGTGGTGAATGGGAGCCCTCGTGCGCCGCTGCACATAATTCCTGTTCAACCGCTCGCCGGCGATGGCATAATGATGCAGCAGTACATCTCACACAGGAGTGTCTTGTGGCCAGGAAGATCGATCCACTGAACAAGAAAAACTACGGCGCGGTGACGGTGATGCTGACCGTTTCCGATGTCAAGGCTGCCTACAGTTTCTACCAGAAGGCGCTCGGGTTCGAGAAGCGCGGCATCATGAACGGGCCGGACGGCAAGCCGATCCATGCCGAGCTGACGCTGCGCGGGACGACGCTCATGCTGGGGCCGGAGATGATGGGATCCAAAAGCGCGAAGAACATGGGCGGGTCGTCCGCCACTCTGTATCTAACGAGCGAAAGCGCTGATAAGACTGTGGCCCGGGCAGCGAAGGCGGGGGCACAGCAGCAGGGGCCCGTGATGGACATGTTCTGGGGCGACCGCGTGGGCACGATCGTCGATCCGGACGGTTACCGCTGGATGATTGGGACGCACGTTGCCGAGCCGACGCCGCAGGAAATGAAGAAGGCAATGAAGGAGCAGGCAAAGCAGATGGCGGCCGCAGCCGCGGCCACCGGCGCTAACGGATAACGGCGGGCGGGGCACGAGGCGGGGTGAGACCCCGCCGCAGGCCGAGGGCCTGCCTGTAACACCCTCATCAGCTGCCTGAGGCGACCTGATCGCGCCGGCTGCGGACCTCGCGGACGGCGTAGATCCGGCGTCCCTGACTTTCAAAATAGGTCCGCATGAGCACCTCGCCGAGCAGGCCGGTGCTGAACATCACCAGGCCGGTGAGCACGAGCAGCGCGCCGACCACCAGCAGCGGCGCGTGCTCACTGGCAATAGCGTGACCGCGCGCAAACTTGTCCACGCCGAGGCCGGCCAGGATCGCCGTTCCGGAGAAAAGCGCAACCAGGCCCAGGCGCCCGAAGAAGTGCATGGGACGCGTGAAGTATTTCAGCAGGAACTTGATGGTGATGATGTCGAACAGGACGTTGAAGGTGCGGCTGAGGCCGTAGTGCGATTCTCCGCTGGCGCGGGGGACGTTGCTGATCGGCACCTCCGCTATGCGCGCGCCGTAGAAGGTGGCCAGCGCGGGGATAAAGCGGTGCAGCTCACCGTAAAGGTTAATGTCCTTGAGAATCTCCGCCCGGTACGCTTTGAAAGTGGTGCCGAAATCGCGCAGGTTCACGCCCGAGGCTTTGGCCATAAGCCAGTTGGCAATCCGCGAAGGAATCTTACGGGTGACCGCGTTGTCCACGCGGTTCTTTCGCCAGCCGCTGGCGATGTCGTAGCCCTCGTCGATTTTGGCCAGCAGGAGGGGAATATCCTCGGGCTCATGCTGAAGGTCGCCGTCCAGGGAGACGACGACGTGACCCTGCGCCTCGTCGAACCCGGCGGCGAGCGCGGCGGTCTGGCCGAAGTTGCGGCGCAGCCGGATCACTTTCAGGCGCGCGTCCGTTTCCACGAGATTTGCAAGAAGATCGAAACTGCGATCGGTCGAGGCGTCGTCCACAAAGATGATCTCGTAGGAGCGATGCAGGGATTCCAGCACGGAGGTGAGCCGATCGTACAATGGAAGGATCGACGGCTCCTCGTTGTGGATCGGGATCACGATCGACAGCATTGGTTGAAACTCCAGTTTACCAGCAGGTTACGTTTGTCCCACCTTGTTGTTCTGTTTGTTCTTGTTGTCGCTCCGCTGACCGTTCGGGCAGACGATTCCGCGCTGGACATCATACGTAAGTCGGTGCTGGTGGACCAGGCGAACAACGAGCGGGCGAAGGATTACACCTACATCGAGCGCGAGGACGAGCGGAAGCTCGATTCGAACGGCGCCATGCACAGCACCGGATCGAAGACTTACGAGACCGTGTTTCTCTACGGGCGTCCTTTCCGGCGCTTGATTGCGCGCGACGGCAAACCGCTGTCGGAGCGGGATGCGAAGAAAGAGGCCGAGCGTTTCGATCGCGAGGTGGAAAAGCGCCGGAATGAATCGGACAAACAACGCCAGAAAGCGCTCGCTGAAGCCGAGAAAGAGCGCAAAGAGGCGCGTAAGTTTCTGACTGATATTGCCGACGCCTATAATTTCCGGCTCGTCGGCGATGAGCAAGTGAGCGGGCGCGACTGCTGGGTGATTGTTGCCGAGCCGAAGCCGGGTTACAAGCCGCACGATTCGGAATCGAAGAACCTGACCAAGCTGCACGGCCGGGTGTGGATCGACAAAGACGGCTATCACTGGGTGAAGGCGCAGGCGGAAGTACTGGAGACGCTGAGCTGGGGGATGTTCATCGCACGCCTGAGCCCGGGCTCACGCATGGAGTTCGAGCAGACGCGCGTGAACGGCGAGGTATGGCTGCCGCGGCGCATGCTGTTTCATTTGAATGCCCGTCTGATGTTCAAAAAGATGGACGCGGAGTTCGAATCGGACTGGAGCGGCTATCGCAAATTCGCTACCGAATCGAAGATCGTTTCCGGCGCGGAATCAAACTGAGGCGCTCGAGGACCCGGAGAGTTTCGGCGCGGCGGGAGATAGCTGTCGAGACGTTTGAAATCGGCGGGAGTCTGCACCGCGAACCAGGGCGAGCCGAGGGCGGGTTGCAGGCCGCGCCGGCGGGCTGCGGAGAGGGCGTCTTCCAGAGGGCAGCAATTGGGGAGGGGCGGCCAGGCGGGCTGGGAGCCTGCCCCGGGCGAAGTGCCTGCCCCACAAAGAGCGACGGCGTAGAAGCCGCCCTGTTCGGTGGGGCCGAACGTGACGCCGGCATCGGATTCCAGCAGCACCGCGACATGGGCGCGGGGGAGAGACGGCGTATTTGTTCCGAAGATGACCACGTGATCGCGGTTTTCCGGAATGAGCGGCCCGCCGGTGCGGCGCGGGATGTCGAGCCAGTCCCATGCGCCGGTGTCACGGTCGGTGTGAATTTCGATGTCAGCGCAGTAAGTGAAGCCGATCAGCGTCTCAAGAGTGTCGGCCACGAAGGCGGCATGGATGGCGCCGTTCCGGCCGGCGGCGGGTGCGGCGGCGTTAACGAGCAGTAATGGACGCCCGCTCAAAAGGCCCTCTTAAGCAACTTTAACAGCCGACGCGGCGCGTTCCGATGGGCCGCGCCTGTAGACTGGAATTTTGGAGGATCGATGAAGAAGACAGTTGGAATTGGCGCGGTCCTGCTGCTGGGCGGCGTCGTAATGGGGGCAGCGGGGAAAGGCGATCCCGCGAAGGGAAAGGAAGTGTTCGAGCAATGCGCGGTCTGCCACAATGTGGACACGCCGGAGCGCAAAGTAGGGCCTTCGCTCAAGGGCCTCTTCAAGCGTGACAAGCTGCACAACGGCAAGGCCGTGAACGAAGCCAATGTGCGCACGGTGATCAACAATGGCGGCAACGGCATGCCCGCCTACCAGGACATGCTTTCGGAGCAGGACAAGGACAACGTCATCGCCTACCTGAAGACGCTGTAAGAACGAGCCCGTGCAGACACGGCACTTCCGCGGCCTTTTGGCGGCCGTGGTGATCCTGATCGTCTACGGCTCGTTATACCCATTCCGCTTTACTCTGGCAGGCCACTACGGTAACTTCTGGGCTCTCCCGGGGCGTACCGATGTGTTCGACGTGGTCTTCAACCTGTTCCTGTATACGCCCATCGGTTTCCTCGCATTTCATTCGCTGGAGTCGACTTCGCGGGGCCGGCGCATTGCCGTCGCGGCGGCATTTGGGTTTGCGATGTCCACGGTCATCGAGCTGTTACAGGGGCTCGTTGTTTCCCGGGGTGCAGGTTTCTCGGACATCGTCTGCAACGGCTGCGGCGCGCTCGGTGGCGCGCTGTTCGCGGCGGCGTGGCATCACGGGGTTCGACCGGGCAGCCGTTATGCGCCGCGCACGCGCGCGTTCCGGCCGGCCTTCGTGCTGGTGTTCTGGGCGGTATTCCAGCTCTACCCGCTGATCCCTCATCCGCACTTCAGCCTGGCGCGCGAGCGCCCGGGAGTGATGACGCTGCTGTTCGCCGTTGACTGGCTGGCCGCTCTCGTCCTGTTGAGCGAGGTGCTGGCGCCGAAGGACAGGGCCCTCGCGGCGCTGGCGATCTGGGCGGCCCCGGTGAAGGCCTTTCTGATGGGCCGGAGTCTCACCCTGGGCGAACTGGCCGGCGCGGCATTGGCGGTGGTCGCGTTCCTGGCATGCCTGCGCCGCCCAGCCCTGGCCGGCCGCATTCTTCCGGCGATCCTGATCGCCGCCATGGTTGGGCGCGAGCTGTGGCCGTTTCATTTCGGCGCCGGGGCGGCTTTCCACTGGGTCCCGTTCAGCGCGAGCCTGGGCGTCCCCATGCAGCCGGCGCTGCTGGTTCTGGCGCAGAAAGCGTTCATGTACGGAAGCGTGATCTGGGTCTGCGATCGCTCCGGCCGGCACGCGCGCGGCGCGGCGGCGGCGGTCGCGGTGCTGGTGTTCCTGCTGGAATGGCTACAGCAGTTTATCCCGGGGCGAACTCCGGACATCACCGACGTCGCGCTGGTGGCGCTGATCGGAAGCGCGCTCGTGTTTCTGCCGGGCGGCGAGGGCGCGGCGCCGCAGGCAAACGCCACTCCTGTTTTGTCTACCGTTTGATGACAGCTTTGGCGACGCCGGGATGTATTTCGATGCGCTCGACGTTGTCATCGAGGTCGAAGGGCTGGTCGATCTTAGCTTCGGGGAAGAGCGGGCGGAAGAAGTTGGAGATCAGAAAATCGAGCGTGCTGCCTGAGACAGACATGCCGGAGATCTCGACCTGCTCGAGGTGAACGGTGGCTTTTCCGGCGCGGGACTGAATGCGCGCGCTCACGCGGACGGGATGCTCGCCCTCGATCAGCTTCGCCATGAGCCAGCTGGTTTCCGCGCCCTGCGCCTGGCGGATCTTAAGAAAGTCGATGGCCGCGCTGCCGATTACACTGCCGTTGCCCAGCTCGAGGTGAGTGTTCCGGACGCCGCGCGGCGCGTACTCTGGAACCTCCGCCGCCACCCACGCGTTCAATTCATGGGCGGTGAAAAGGACAGCCGAGCCAGGCGGAACGCGGCGCTCGCGAATACGGTCAAGTTTGTAATCCACGCCGCGCGCCTCCGGTGAGGTGGAAAACGGAAGGAAGGCCAGCAGACCGGCTGCCACCGGCAGCAGGAGCACATTGCTCATATTTAATTTTATTGCGGCGGCGCGGGCCTGCTAGAATCCAGGACAGGAGAGTGGAGATGAAACATATCGTTGTGGTTTTGTTTTTGTGCACTTTGCCGCTGTTTGCCGCGAGCGATGCCGTAAAACGGCTTCAGGAATCGGCCGAGGTGATTACCGAGGTGATGGGGACGCCGGACAAGGCCATTCCGCAGGATCTTCTGAACCGGGCCGACTGCATCGTTGTGGTGCCGGGGCTGAAGAAGGGCGCCTTTATCGTGGGAGGCAAATACGGCCGGGGGTTCATCAGCTGCCGCAACGAGAACGGAGTGGGCTGGTCGGCGCCGGGCGCGGTCCGGGTGGAGGGCGGAAGTTTCGGGTTTCAGATTGGCGGGTCGGAAACGGACGTGGTGATGCTGATCATGAACCGGCGCGGCGCGGAGAAGCTGATGACCAGCAAGTTCACTCTGGGCGCGGACGCGTCGGTGGCGGCGGGACCGGTTGGGAGAACATCGTCGGCGGACACGGATGCGATGATGCATGCCGAAATTCTGACGTGGTCGCGCTCGCGAGGCGTTTTCGCCGGAGTGGCGCTTAACGGGGCCACGCTGCGGCCCGACGACGATTCGAATAAAGACCTGTACGGCAGCTCGATGTCGGAGCGGGATATCGTATTTGGGAACACGCAGCCGCCCGCGGCCGCGAAGCCGCTGCTGACCGAGCTGAATCGATATTCGAGCAGGAAGGGATAGTCGCGGCAAGGATTGAGGGCAGGCGAAACCGCCTGCCCGACGCGACATGCAAGAGAACCATCGTTGACCCCGGCGCTTTGAAAGATGCACCTGACTGTTGAAGAACTGATTCACTACACCGATGAGGAGCGTGCGCGCTGGGAGAAATGGTTCCGCGAAAACGGCGACGACATGCTCAACATGCCCATCGCCGGCGAGCAGGAGAACTCTGTCGGAAAGCTGATCCTGCACATCTTCGGACCGGAGTTGCGTTATGTGCAGCGGCTCCGGGACGAGCCGCTCAGCGAATATCGCGGGCGGCCGTCCGGAACGGTGGATCAGGTTTTCGGGTTCGGCCTGGAGAGCCGGCGAGTGCTGCGCGACTATATTCGAGGCCTGAAGCCGGAGGAATGGTCGCGCACGGTGCATTTGAAGATCGGATCACTGGAACGCAGCGCCACGGTGCGCAAGATCATCCTGCACGCGCTGATGCACGAGGTGCGGCACTGGGCGCAGGTGGCGCGGATCATGCGCGACCGGGGCTTCGCGCCGCCGGGGCGGCACGATCTGCTGATGAGCGAAGCGCTCTTCTGATCCGATTGGCCGCAGACGAACGCTCGATTCAGAGCTGAGCTCTTTTTCGGGCGCCGATGGCCTTATTGATAAAGTCGCGGACGGGCGGATTGCTCCATGGCTCCGTACGCTGCTTCATTGAATCCGGCCAGTTATCCCGATCCGCGTACATGTTCCTCAGGCCTTCGACGATCCGCGGATCGCCGCCGGTGAACTGTCCCAGCAGGTTGAGCCAGCGGTCCGCGAGCGAGAGCGCCTTCGGGCCCTCGGGATCTTCGCCAAGCGCGGCCTCGATATCGCGGAAGAGGTCGCTCCAGTCCTGCTCGGCTTTCGCCTGCAGCTCGGGACTCCAGGTTTTGGCGCGCTCGTCGAGTTTGGCCTGCGCTTCGGCGCTGTAATACTGCCGCGTGTAGTCTGTGTTGTTTTGCATTTCAATGGCCTCGATAATGGTTTTGAGAATTTCGGTATCCGGCCGACCGCCGCGCCGGAGTTCCGCCTCGGCCGCTTCGATAGCGGCGATGGCGTGATCCAGCAGGCGCCGCTTTTCCTGGAGCACCCGGCGCTGCGTGCGCAGAGCCTGCTCGAGACGAAGCGGCGTACGGTCGACCAGCGACCGGATCTGTTTCAGAGGGAGGCCGAGGCATTTCAGGGCGACGATTTGTTCCAGCCTTTCGAGATCGCGCGCGTCGTAGAGACGATAGCCCGCTGCGCTGCGGCGGCCGGGCCGCAACAGCCCAAGCCGGTCGTAATGATGCAGCGTGCGAACGGTTACCCCGGCGAGTTCCGCGAATTCCCGTGTCCGGTATGTCGTGCCCGTCACGTCCGGTTCTTCCTCCACGACCATGCTCCAGCCTAACGTTACGTCAGGGTCAAGCAGGAATTAACAGTGACGGTGAACGGCGCGTGCTTCGCGGGCCGTCCCACCAGCGGAGAGACAACAATGAGCGAGCACGAACGAACGATTTCCGTGGATGTTCCGGCCGAGGAGGCTTTCCGGTTTTTGTCCAGCATTTCCAACCTGCCTTCCTTTGTTCCGCACATGCGCTCGTTGCGCGAAGACGAGCACGATCACGTCTTTGGCATTGCGGAGATGGATGGCCGGCGGTACGAGATCAGCGGGTTCTTCCGCGCCGATGAAGCAAACTGCCGGCTCGACTGGGAATCGGACGGGACGCCGGGCTATCGCGGGTGGCTGCAGATCTCGCCGGAGGGCAACGGGTCGCGGATCACGGTGCACCTGTCGATGCTGAGCGCCGCGGCCGAGACTCCGCCGGAGCATGCAGGGCATGCAGGAGAGCGGATCGAGCGCGGCCTCGATGGCGTGCTGGATACGATGCGGAAGCGGCTGGAGGAAGCTCACGCGGGAATGCCGGCCTAGGTTTGGCGAGCAGTTCCGGCGAGCCGGCGAGTTCCTCAACCAGACCAGGCGGGCTGGGAGCCCGCCGCAGGCCGAGGGCCTGCCCCCCAAAATTCTGGGTGACTACTACAGCGCGGCGAGCGGGTGCAGGAAGCGCACGCGGGAATGCCGGCGCAGGTTTGGCGCGCAGTCAGCAGAGGGCCTGCCCCCCAAAATTCTGGATGACGACTACAGCGCGGTGAGCCAGTGGGCGAAGAGGACCAGCGCGTAGATTGCGGCGTAGATGATCACGGACGGGAGGATCCAGCGCGCGGTCGCGGTGGGGCGGGTGGAGGCTGCGCCGCCGAGCAACATGACGACCGCGGCCAGCACGCCAGCGACAAGGAGCGGGCCGGCGGGATTCAGCAGCATGGCGTCGTGCACATCGCCGTGAACGGCAAGCACGAAACTGCGGGTCATTCCGCAGTTCGGGCAGGGAATGCCGAAAGCCTGGCGGAAGGTGCAGGTCGAATCCGTGCGCTTGCCAAGCAGCCACACGTTCTCGGCGTCAGCTCGCATCGAGAGGCGCACACCCACCAGCATGGCCAACATCAGGACGGCGGTAACGACGGGGCCGAAGCGGCGTATCATGGCATGGCTACGGCCTGAGGCCAGTTGATTACGTAAGAGCTGACGGCCTTGTCGTGCAGGGTCTGTTTGCGGTCGTCCCACAGGGGCCACAGCAGATCGAGTATGCCAACGATGGGGACGAAGCCGAGCAGCACCTGAACCAGCAGGCGCAGCCACAGCGTGCTGCTTGGGAGCAGATTCCCGAAGGCGTCCACCACCTTGATCTTAGCGACGCCCTGGCCGATCGAATAGCCGCGCTGGGCCACCAGGTAGATGCGGTTATAAATGCCGAAGGCGATCTGAATAATCGGGAAGAGCAGGAGGACGCAGCAGCAACTGGACCCGAAGGCGTTGCCGCCGAAGCGGGACAAAGAGCCGACCGCCGCGGCGCCCGTCCCCAGCACGCCGGCGACGAGTGCGATGGGAATCGCCACAGCGAGAACGATCAGATTATCGATCAAATATCCGACAACACGGCTGCCCCACGAGGCATAGTCGAGCGACATTGGGGGAACAGCCATGCCTGACCCGCCGTATGGAGCCGGCTGGAAAGGAGGAGGAAAGGGCTGTGGCGCCGCGGGAGGGCGCTGTACGGGAGACCCGCACGATGGGCAGAAGGTGCTGTTATCGGGGAAGGACGCGCCACACCGGGTGCAGAACATTACCAGCTCCTTTTGTTGAATGAAAGGGCCAGTATATATCAGGCCGCGTCGCGCGACCTAAGGAATTCGATCAGCGGCGCGGGGTCGTCGGTAATGATCGCATCGACATCGGCGGCTGCGAGGCGGTACCACGCGGGCTCGTCATTGGGAGTCCACGCGAGAACGTCGATACCCGCCTCGTGCGCGCACAGCACGTTATCAGGGCGGATCAGCTCATGGAACAGGGACACGGCCCGCGTTCCAGCCTCGCGCGCGAAATCGAGGATATCGCGCTCCGGACCTTCCCAGAGCGCGGCCAAACGGATGAGGGGATCGATCCGGCGGATGGACGCCAGCACACGGAAATCGAACGACTGCACCAGAACACGGTGAGTCACGCGGTGCGCCGCGAGCCGCGCGAGCAGCAGCCGGGCATAAGCATCGGGCGAAGGGGTGAATTCCGGGGCAGGGAAGCTCTTGACCTCGATATTGAAGGTGAAGTCGCCGAGACGCCAGAGATCGAGCACCTCGTCGAGGCTGGGGATGCGAGCCCCGGGAACGGCGCGCTGAAGCGGAAAGCGGGGGTTGACCTGGCTGCCGCAGTCGTAACAGACGAGCTCGTCGAAGGTCAGATCGCGAACCGCGATGCCGGCCGGTCCGCCGCGGCAGATATCCGCGTTAATCAAGGGGTCGTGAGTGACCACCAGCACATCGTCTTTGGTGGCGAGCACGTCGAGTTCGATGGCGTCCACGCCGGTGTGAATGGCGTATTCGAAAGCGGGCAACGTGTTCTCGGGGAAAACGGCGCGCGCGCCGCGATGGCCATGAACCGCCGGTTTCACTCGTGATCCGGCTCGGCTGGAGGCGCGGGATTGTCCGGTTCGGGCTCAGGCTGCGGCTGCATGGGATGGGGGAGCGGAGGCGCGGGCGTGGCCGGGTCGGAGTGCTCCATGCGAATGGGCGGGATCGGCGGCTCGGGCCGCGGCTCAGGATCCGGCTGAGGGAATGGATCAGGGGGGCGCGGCGGCTCCGGCGACGGTGAGGGCTCGGGCTCCAGCGGCGGATCCGGAACCAGGGGCTCGTCTCGCGCGATCACATCGAGCCATGGCGCGTTGGCGGGCGCGGGGGGCTGGTCCGAGAATCCGCCGGAAGGCTCCGCGGCGCCATCGACCGGCGCGGCTTCGGCAACAAGGACCGTTTCCTCGATGATGGGCTCTTCGGCGCCGAGCGGCACTTCGCACTCGCAGCAGTCGCTGCAGCGCCGGCATCGCGTACAACGATGATTGCGGCAGGCGTCCTTGGTGCAGTACACGCAGATATCTTTGGACGGCTCACCGCAGATGCTGCAGGCGAAGGTAAGCGTGGGCGTCATTTCTGCTCCGATGTTTGGCGAGAGGGCGAGGAGTTGCGGCGGCGTTGCGCCGTACCGGTTTTGGCGCCTGCGAGCGCGCCGCGGCAGCGCTGGGCCTCGCTGTCCATGACCTGGTATTCGTGTTCCTTCTGCGCGGCAAGTTCTACGACATACTGGCGCAGCTTGTCGCGGTTGATGCTGGTTTCGCCGATGCCCGCGGCGAGGGTGTCCGCCAGCTGCGGGTTCTGATACTTGCGCACCGCTTCAACCAAAGAACCGAGGGTGCGATCGAGCGCCTGCATGCGGAACAGGGTATCGAGGGCGAGCGTGAGCCGCTCCGGTTCTTTCGTCAGCGCCTGGGCCGAACCGACCAGATACTGCGCCTCGTTCTTTGCCGATTTCCACTGCACGGCATACGTCTGTGGCGCGCCATTGGTGGCCCACATGTCGGGGCGCATCCGGTCGATTGCAGGACCGAGCTGTTTCGTTTGGACCTCGAGGTGGGTCAAAAGCGTCTGTACGTCCCACTGGGACATGACGCCCGCGGCGGCGGTCGCGTTCTGCGAGTAAGCCGCGGCAGTGGTCTGGGCACATGCGCCGATGCACACCAGAAGCGCGACGAGAAGCGTTCGCATCTGTATTCAGTTTACGACCGCGGTCGTTTCGGACCCGTCGCGGGGGGCTTAATGCGCCGGCGGTGGAGCGGTGGGCGGGGGTGGAGGAGTGTTGGGCGGAGGTGGAGGCGGGGTTTGGCCGCTCCCAGTGCCGCCGCCGGAACCGCCGCCAACGCCCGGTACGGAATGCGGCCCGTTGCGCGTGAGCGCCATGTACAAGGCGTTGACCACGCCGCGTACGACGCGCTGGGTAATGCTCATTTTGTCGATACCGAGCTGGGCAAGCGGTTCGTCGCGATAAACGCGGATCGATTCACCGGCCGAGAGCACCTTTTCACCGCCCTGGAGACGATGCCGGACATCGACGGTGCCCTCCTCGACGGCGACGATGGTGGTCTGATCGTCTTCGGTGACCGCGACATCAAAGATGGTGCCGCGGACGGAGATGACGGCGGAAGGAGTATGCACGCGGTTGAAGTTCGGCTGCCCGCCGAAATGCTCGATGTGCACGCGGATGCGGCCCACCAGCAGATCGATGAGGTCGCGCCAGTTCGGCGGATTATTGCGGAAAACGACGGTGGAATTGGGGTAAACCTCGAAGGTGCTGCCGTCCGAAACGCGGAACATCGCAGAGCCGTCGGGGCCGGTGACGATCACCTGCTGCATCTGGACCACGTCGCCGGCATTGAGGACCCAGGGCACGCCGTCGCGCAGAACGGAGACCTGCCCGGAGAGCGATAAAACCCTGGCGGCGTATACGTTGCCGGGCGGCGCCGGCTGCGCCGAACACACTACCGCCAGCGCTGCGAAGACAGGCAGCAGACGAGCGGCACTTCGGACAGAGCCCGACATATGAATTTCCAGCGGAGTGGAACAGCCCACCCGCGCGGTTCGCCGGCTATGCAAGCAGACTTTCAGTCTACCTCAAAATTGCAGGCAAGTCTTTGGCCTTTTTAAACTTACGGTGGTATTACTCTAACCGTCAGCGATTTAGGCGCCGATCAGAGCACTAAGAGAGTAGAATGGAGACTCGCTCCATGTGTCAGAACGCCCCACTACGGCGCATCCTGAGCGTCATGGTAATGACGCTTTCGATGGCCTACGTGTCGGGACAAAACCGGCCGGAGACGCCTGTAGTGGAGTGGCGGCACATCGGCAATTCGGCGCTGGACCTTGGGCTGGCGTCGGTCGCAACGGGGCCCGTCGCGCGGGTTTGGTACGCCGCCGGGGGTGACCGTTTGTACGCGGCTACGGCATCGGGCCGGGTATTCTCGACCAGCGATTTTGAGCAATGGCGGTCCGCCGCGGAGACGGCAGTTGCGGCGGCGGCCGCCGTGAGCACGACGCTGCCCGAAACGGGCGCGCAGGTGCGCGAGTCGGCCACGCAGGCCGGCCGGCTTTACGCATTCCGCAGGAACGCATGGCGCTCCGATGATGGCGGGCTGCACTGGAACAACCTGACAGGACTGCGGGCCGGATCCGTGGTCGGATCTGAAATTGCCGACTTGGCGATTTCGCCAACGGATGCCGACGAGGTCGTAATCGCGGCGCGTACCGGGGTGTGGCGCTCCGTGGACGCCGGCGCCAGCTGGAGCGGGCTCAACCAGTTTCTGCCCAATCTGCCGCCGTATCGGATCCTGAGCACGCCGGCAGGCATGCGAGGGGTCCAGATTGGCCTGACCGGGAGCGCGCGCGATCTGGAGTGGACGCCCGGCGAGAAGACGGCGTGGACGCCGATTACCACTACGTCGATGGCGGCGGACGCGGCGATTCGCGCCGCTTTGTCGCAGACGCTGAAAGCCACGATTACAGCCGTGAGCTCCGCGGGCGACTATGTGTATGCCGGCAGCGGCGATGGCCGGCTCTGGGCATCTTCGGACACGCAACACACGTGGCGGCTTTTCGGAACGGCAGATGAGGCGGGACCGGTGACCGCCATTTTCACGGATGGCAGGGATCCGCGGATTGCGATTGCGGTGTCGGGGGCCAGGCCGGCGGCGGCGCAGCGCGGCATTCATATTCGAAAAACGATGAACGGCGGCGCGTTCTGGGACGACCTGACCGGGAATCTTCCTGATGCGGCGGCAAACGGAGTCACTGCGGACCATGGCACGGGCACGATCTATATCGCCACCGATGCAGGTCTGTACACAGCCACCACCGATCTGACCGTAGCCGGCTCGGCTCCCTCGTGGACGCGGCTGAACGAGGGTCTTCCGGCGGCGCCCGTTTCCGATGTGCGCCTGGACGCCGGCGGGAATCAGCTTTACATCGCCGTGGACGGATATGGCGTATACGGCGCGCTGGCTCCGCATCGGCTGAGAGATCCGCAGGTAGTAAGCGCGGCGGATTACATGGCGCGGGCGGCCGCGCCAGGCAGTCTGCTGACCATCCTGGGCGCGCATATTACTCAGGCGGCCGCCGCGAACGCTCCCATCCCGGTGCTGGCGGCGAACGGGACGGAGTCGCAGATCCAGGTGCCGTTCGACGCACGCGGCGACAGCCTGGCGCTGAATCTGCGGGGCACGGCGGGCGCGCTGGATCGTACGGTTCCGCTGCAGACCGCGGCGCCGGCGATTTTCGTCGACAGCGAAGGGTCGCCGATGATCCTGGACGCCGACACCGGGCTGATGCTGGACGCCATGCATCCGGCGCACGGGCGCGGGCGGATTCAGATTCTGGCCACCGGGCTGGGCCGCGTGACGCCGGACTGGCCGGCCGGGGTGGCCGCGCCGATGGAGAATCCGCCGCGGGTGAATGCGCCGGTGCGGGTGCTGGTGGATCGGCAGCCCGCGGCCGTTTCGCGCGCCGTGCTGGCGCCCGGGTATGTCGGCTTTTATCTGATCGAATTGCAGGTGCCTGCCATCGTGAACGCCGGCCCGGCGGAGTTGTACGTCGAGACGGGCAACCAGTCGAGCAATCGCGTGCGGGTGTGGCTGGAGCCGTAGCGCTCCCGGGCCACATCCCCTGCGATATTTCTTATACTCTGTCGATAGATACAGATAGATGACACTGCGCGTCTGGCAGCGAGTGCTGTCCACAGTTCGGTTGCTGGTAGCGCTGAGTTGTGCGGCGGCGGAGCTGCTGATTTCGGGCGGTTCGATTACCGGCGTTTCGCTGGTGTTTATCGCCTATGCTCTGTTCGCAGCGGGGGCTCTGTTCTGGCCGCTTCTGCAGAGCGATTCCTGGCGCCTGCCGAATCTGGCCATTGATTTTCTGCTGCTGCTCCTGTTTATTTCCTCGGGAACGAGCACTAATGGATACTGGATTGCCGCAGTGTTCTACAGTTATCTTCTGGTCTCCACCGTCATTCTGCATAAATGGCCGGTGGCTCTGGCCGTGTCGGCGGGCGCGGCGGCCCTGCTGTACTTCGGCGCGCCGATGCATTCGCCGGTGCTGCTGCCGGCGCTCATCTGCGGCGGGCTGGTTGCATCCGTTCTGGCGGTGGAGAAGGCCTGGGCGGAACAGCGGCTGGCGGGCGCTTCGCGGCAGAGCGTGATGCATCGCTACGAGGCGGAGAAGGCCCGCGAATCGGAGCGCCAGCGCATCGCCGCCGATTTCCACGATGGACCGCTGCAGAGCTTTATCAGCTTTCAGATGCGCCTCGAGTTGATCCGCAAGCTGCTGCTGCGGGACCAGCGCGCGGCTGTGGATGAGCTGGTTCAACTGCAGGAGATCTGCAAGAACCAGGTGAACGACCTGCGCGCGTTCGTGCGCAGCATGCGGCCGGTGGACGTGGACGGTAGCCTGAGCGCGACGCTCAAGCGCGTAGTGGAGCAGTTTCAGAAGGACAGCGGGATTTCGGCCTCGTTCGTGGCCACGGAGTTTCTGGAGCCTGCCGAGCCGGAGATCTCACTCGAGTTGCTGCAGATTGTGCGCGAGGCGCTCTATAACGTGCAGAAACACGCCAAAGCCACGCGCGTGGCGGTGATGGCAAATAAAACCGCGACCGGTTTGGAGATCACCGTCGAGGACAACGGCCACGGATTCCCGTTCAGCGGGACTTATTCGCTGGACGAGCTGGACCTGCTGCGGCTGGGTCCGGTGAGCATCAAGCGCCGCGTGCGCACGCTCGGCGGGGAGCTGCAGCTGGAGTCGAAGCCCGGTCAGGGCGCTGGTTTGCGGATTCGCCTGGCGGCGTAAAGAGCGCAAAGGCCGACGATGCCGAGTGCGGCCGTCGGGCGCGATAAAGCCCTTCGGTTTCAGCGACATACGTGGTTTACGATATTTGACATCGCCAGCCGTAACCAGGCCCGCCGCAGGATCGCCGTCACTGGTAGTGCGTATTGTATTTGCAGCGCTCGTTCTGGCTCAGGTGGCGATCATCGCTCAACAGCCCGCGCCCGCCCCGGCGAAGGTGATCGGGACGGTGCAGAGCATCGACGCGAGCGCCGGCAAGGCGCAGATCCGCAACGATGCGGGCGCGGTCTGGAGCGTTGAGCTTAGCGACAAAACAGTTGTTCTTCGTGTCCCTCCCGGCGAGAAGGATCTTAAGAAGGCCTCTCGGATCGGCCTCGCGGAAATCACCACAGGCGACCGTGTGCTGGCGCGCGGCCCGGCCGGCACGGACCCGAACTCGCTGGCGGCAACATCGCTGATCGTGATGACCAAAGCAGACATCGCGCAAAAGCAAGCGCATGATCAGGCCGAGTGGCAGCGCAGGGGTATCGGGGGCGTCGTTACTGCTGTCGATCCTTCGGCTCAGACACTCACGGTTAACGTTCGGTCCGGTGGCGGCGTCAAGCCGATGACGATCCAGCTCGCTCCCGGCGCTGTAATTCGCCGGTACGCACCCGATTCGGTGAAGTTCGCGGATGCGAAACCGAGCACGCTGGCCGACATCGGCACAGGCGATCAGGTTCGCGCCCTGGGAGATCGCAGCGAAGATGGAACGCGGTTCACCGCGGAGGAGCTGGTTTCCGGTTCATTCCGGACCATCGCAGCCCAGGTGGTATCCACTGACCCGGCGAGTAATACGGTCGTGGTCCAGAATTTGGGAAACAAACAAATTGTTACGGTACATGTGAATCAGGACACGCTGATGCGCCGCATACCGGAAGAGATGGCGCGCATGCTGGCCATGCGGCTTCACGGTGGAGCGGCGGGCGCACCCGGCCAGTCACCTGGTGGACCTCCCTCGGGAGGACAGGGGCAACAGCCGTCGTCTGGTGAAGCGGCCGGAGCCGGCCCTGCAAATCAGGGGTGGCATCAGGGCGGCGGCAGGCGCGGCGATCTGCAACAGATGCTGGAACGGATGCCGCCGGTCACGATCGCGGATCTGAAGAAGGGCGACGCGCTCATTATTTCCAGCAGCGCTTCGGCCGATACAAAGAACATCACGGCGATCAACCTGATCGCCGGAGTGGAACCATTTCTCGCTGCCGCGCCGCGCACCGCGGGCGGTCAGTACAATCTCGGCAACTGGAACCTGGACATGAACGGCGGCATGCCGGGGGAATAATTCCAAAACTCAGCCTTCGTCAGGACAGTCGATTGAATGGGGTCTCTTAAGATGCGGTTCGTATATCTCGTTATCATCTCTGTGTTCCTTGGGGCAGTAGTTTGGGCGCAGCAAACCACGACGGCGATTCGCGGGCAGGTGACCGATGAATCCGGCGCTCTGGTGCCGGGCGCAAAGGTGACCGTTTCGGATTCCGCCGGAAACGTGGTGACCAGCGTGGTGTCGCACTCCGATGGCGCGTACGTCGTCCCGAACCTGCCGCCGGGCCGCTACTCCGTGGTCGCTGCAGCGCCGGGGCTAAAGCAGGCCCAGGCGATGCTGGTGCAGACCACCGCCGGGCCGGCGACGGCAAATCTTCGGCTGCTGGTCGCCACCGAAACGCAGACCGTCACGGTTACGGAGTCGCAGGCTCCGCAGGTGAACACCGAGCCGGAGAACAATGCCGGTGCGCTGGTTCTCAAACAGGAGGATCTGAAGGCGCTGTCCGACGACCCTGACGACCTGCAGCAGGATCTTCAGGCGCTGGCCGGCCCTGGAGCGGGACCGAACGGCGCACAGATCTATATTGATGGCTTTACCGGCGGGCAGTTGCCGCCGAAGGAGTCGATTCGGGAGATCCGCATCAACCAGAACCCCTTTTCCTCCGAGTACGACCGCCTCGGCTTCGGGCGCATCGAGATTCTCACCAAGCCTGGCACTGACAAATTCCGGGGCATGCTGTTCCTGAACATCAGCGATCAGTTCGCCAACGCGCGCAATCCGTTCCTGACCGGCCCGAATGCCGCGAACGCTCCGTTCCAGACACGGCAGTACGGCGGCAACGTAAGCGGCCCATTGAGTAAGAAAGCATCGTTCTTCCTCGATTTCGAGCGGCGCGACATCAACGACGCGAGCATCATAACGGCGATCACCGACCCGAACAATCCCACCACGCTCGGCACGTTCGCCGCGACGCCTCAGGAGCGGACGCGTGTCAGCCCGCGCCTCGACTATCAGCTCACTTCAAACAACACGCTGACCGCGCGCTACTCATTCTGGGACAACAGCCGGACGCTCACCGGCATCGGGGGCCTGACATTGCCGACGGCGGGCAACAGTTCACTCGACCACGACCAGGATTTCCAGCTCACGGACTCGATGGTGGTCAGCCCGAAGATGATTAATGAGACCCGCTTTCGCTGGGAGCATGAGCTGTTTCAAAACACGCCGCTGACGAATGCGCCTCAGATTCAGGTGAACGGCGCGTTCACCGGCGGCGGTTCGGGTTCAGGGCTGGCATCCGATCTCACCAACCACTACGAGCTGCAGAACTACACCTCCTATGTGTCGGGCCAGCACTCGATGAAGTTCGGCGTGCGGCTTCGAACGCAGGTGGAGTCCTTCAATTCGCCCGCGAACTTCAACGGGACATTTACCTTCAATTCGCTCGCGCAATACGCGCTTACCGAGCAACTCATCAACGAAGGGGTCCCTT
>Ga0070739_10002419_pt1 | contig 25258 bp, 17 predicted proteins | sample Coa_R1_7_FD_66445 | JGI IMG/M metagenome (GOLD analysis project Ga0070739, IMG submission 66445) | Surface soil microbial communities from Centralia Pennsylvania, which are recovering from an underground coalmine fire - Coalmine... | ecosystem: Environmental > Terrestrial > Soil > Unclassified ...
ACGGCGCGGCTCAGCCGAACGCCGAGGGGGCGAGTTTGCCCGAGCGAGTGTTCGCGGCGCCGGGATACGGCTCTAGCGCTGGGCGAAACGCTGGTAGGGCTGGCAGGCGGGGGAGCCGCGGCCGTTGTCGCGCTCGCAACGCTCGAGCAGGCTGCGTCCGAACGATACGGCGTCTCCCTTCCATTCCTGGAACGCGACGCGGTCGCGCTCGCTCAAGACGTTCTGAAGATCCTGCGCGAGCTCGTAACGATGGTAGGCCTCGCGCACGAACGGCGCCGCCAGCAGCACAACGATGATCAGGACAAACGCCGTCCCCAAGATTCTGCTCATGCCGAAATCATCCTCCGCGATGGGCTTTTCCGGCCACCACGCCATCCAGCAATCACCCTAGATACACTTGCTTCAAATGAATGTAAAGTTTTCGCTACTTTGTTCTACAGTTAACGGGCCGCCGATCGGTCCACCGAGATTTCCTAAACTTCAAGATCGCGCGCGATTTCTGTGGGAGTATGGTAAAGAGCCGGCGCGGCCCGATGGTTTGCCGCGTGGCGCCGGCCGCGGCATGATGCGGCCATAACCCGTCCGGAAAACTCGTGTGAAGCCGAATCCCGCCAATCAGGCGCTCGAAAAACTGCACTCGGTGTTCGGGTTCCCGGGATTTCGCGGGCAGCAGCAGGCCATCGTCGAACACGTCGCCGGCGGCGGCGACGCCGTGGTGCTGATGCCGACCGGCGGCGGCAAGTCACTGTGCTACCAGCTGCCGGCGCTACTGCGGCCGGGGGTCGGGGTCGTCGTGTCGCCGCTGATCGCGCTGATGAAGGACCAGGTCGATGCACTGCGCCAGGCGGGAGTGCGGGCCGGGGCGCTGCACTCGGCCCTGCCGCCGGGCGAGGCGCCGGCGGTCGAGCGGCAGCTTCGCATGGGCGAACTCGATCTCCTCTACATCGCGCCGGAACGGCTGCTGCTGCCGCACATCCTGGAGCTGATCGCCGGCTGCCATATCGCGCTGTTCGCGATCGATGAGGCGCACTGCATCTCGCAATGGGGCCACGACTTCCGCCGCGAATACCAGCGCCTGTCGCTGTTGAAGGAACGCTTTCCCGACGTGCCGCTGGTCGCGCTGACGGCGACGGCCGACGAGCCGACGCGGCGCGACATCGTCGCCCAGCTTCATCTCGACGGCGCGCCGGTCTTCGCCGCCGGCTACGACCGTCCCAACCTGTTCTACCGCGTCGTGGCGAAGCGCAATGCGCTCGAACAGCTGCGGCGGTTTCTCGACGAAGAGCATCCTGCCGACGCCGGCATCGTCTATTGCTTCACCCGCCGCGGGGTCGAGGAGACGGCGGCCTGGCTGAGCGGACACGGCCGCGAGGCGCTGCCCTATCACGCCGGTCTCGACGCCGCGACCCGGACTCGCAACCAGGAGCGGTTTCTGCGCGAGGAGGGCATCGTCATCGTCGCGACCGTCGCGTTCGGCATGGGCATCGACAAGTCCAACGTGCGCTTCGTCGCGCATCTCGACGCGCCGAAGAACCTGGAGGCCTACTACCAGGAGACCGGCCGCGCCGGCCGCGACGGCCTGCCCGCCGACGCGTGGATGACCTATGGCATCTCCGACGTGATGACGTTGATCCGGCTGCTCGACGAGGCCGAGGTTAGCGAGCAGCAGCGCCGCATCGAGCGCCAGAAGATCGACGCGCTGCTCGCCTATTGCGAAACCGCGTCGTGCCGGCGTCAGGTGCTGCTCGGCTATTTCGGCGAGCGCGACCATCCGCCGTGCGGCAACTGCGACAACTGCCGCGAGCCGGTAGAGACGTGGGACGGCACCGTCGCGGCGCAGAAGGCGTTGAGCGCCGTCTACCGCACCGGCCAGCGCTTCGGCGTGCATCATCTCGCCGACGTGCTAGTCGGCAACGAGACCGACCGGGTGCGGCAATTCGACCACCACCGGCTGAAGACGTTCGGCGTCGGCAACGAACTCGACCGGCGCGGCTGGCTGTCGGTGTTGCGGCAGCTCCTGGGGCAGGGCTACCTGCTGCCGCACCCGGACGGGCATGGGGGCTTGTGCCTCGGGCCGAACGCCGCCGCGGTATTGCGCGGCGAGACCGAGATCCGCTTCCGCCTCGACCGGCGGACGCGCCGCCAGCGGCGCGAGCGGCGGGATGGCGAAGCCGCGCTTGATCCCGCCGCGGAGGCGCTGTGGGAGGCGCTGCGCGCGTGGCGCCTCGACGAGGCGCGGCGCCAGGAGCTGCCGCCCTACGTCATCTTCCACGACACGACCCTGATCGAAGTCGCCCGCCGCCGCCCCTCCTCGCTCGGCGAACTCTCCGCCGTTCCCGGCATCGGCCGCAGCAAGCTCGACCGCTACGGCGCCGCGCTGCTGGCGGTCATTGCCGGCCGGCCCGGCGCCTGACGGCCGCAACATGAGCGCGTCGGCCCTCGATCCGCTTACCGTCGCCGGCATCGTCGGCGCCGCCGTCCTCGTCGCCGCCTACTTTGCCAACCAGCAGCGCTGGCTGCGCTCCGAGCACTTTCTCTATCCGCTGCTCAACCTGATCGGCTCGGGGCTGATCCTGATCTCGCTGTTCAGCGCATGGAACCTGCCGTCGGTCGTCATCGAGGTGTTCTGGATTGGCATCAGCGTTATTGGCCTGTTTCGGACTGTAAATAGCCGGCTCTAAGACAGGTTGATGTCGTTGATTTTGTTGCGTATTGCAATCGGTAACGCGGCGTGCTCCCATCGCGGCCAGCCACCTCGCGGATGAGGCGGCGGTCGGCGGTTCACCGATGCTGGCGCGGCCCCGGTCTGCGCCAGTTTGCTTTTCGCCCGCCGAGCATGTGCGCGGCTGCCGCCAGGGCGCCGCCCCGAGGGAAGGAAATGCGTCTTCGCGAACGACTTCGCGACTATTTCTCGCCGCGCGAGCTGATCGACACCTCGCCCAGGGTTTCGGACGAGGTCAAGTACACGACCTGCTACATGTGCGCCTGCCGCTGCGGCATCAAAGTGCACCTCAAGGACGGCGCGATCCGCTACATCGAGGGCAACCGCAACCACCCCGTCAACCGCGGCGTCATCTGCGGCAAGGGCGCGTCCGGCATCATGCAGCAGCAGTCGCCGGCCAAGCTGAGCAAGCCGCTGAAGCGGGTCGGCCCGCGCGGCTCCGGCGAATTCCAGGAAATCGAGTGGGAGGAGGCGATCGCCACCGCCGTCGAGTGGCTCGCCCGGATCCGCGCCGACGACCCGCGCAAGCTTGCCTTCTTCACCGGGCGCGACCAGAGCCAGTCGCTGACCGGCTTTTGGGCGACGCAGTTCGGCACCCCGAACTTCGCCGCGCATGGCGGATTCTGCTCGGTCAACATGGCCGCCGCGGGCATGTACACGCTCGGCGGCAGCTTCTGGGAATTCGGCGAGCCGGACTGGCCGCGCACGAAGCTTCTCTTGATGTTCGGCGTCGCCGAGGACCATGATTCCAACCCGATCAAGATCGCCTTGTCGGCGATGCGGCGGCGGGGCGCCCGCTTCGTGTCGATCAACCCGGTGCGCACCGGCTATTCGGCGATCGCCGACGAATGGATCGGCATCCGCCCCGGTACCGACGGGCTGTTGGTGCTGTCGCTGATCCACGAATTGCTCAAGGCCGATCGAATCGATCTCGACTACCTCGCGCGCTACACCAACGCCGCCTGGCTCGTGATCCAGGCTCCGGGTGAGGCCGACGATGGGCTGTTCGCCCGGGGCGAGGGCGGCGAGCCGCTGGTGCTGACCGAAGCGGGCGAGGTCGCGGGCGCCGCGCGAACCGACGTCAAGGCCAGAGTGGTCGGCGAGGCGGCGCTGCCGAAGGGCCGCCGCGCCGTGCCGGTGTTCCAGCTCATCGCCGAGCGCTATCTCGACCCGCAATACGCGCCGGAGGCGGTCGCCCGCGTCTGCGGCGTTCCCGCCGAGACGATACGGCGGCTCGCCGACGAGATCGGCCGCACCGCCTTCGAGCAGGAAGTCGAGGTGGCGGTGCCGTGGACCGACTGGGCCGGCCGGCGGCACGAGACGATGCGCGGCCGCCCGGTCTCCGTGCACGCGATGCGCGGCATCTCGGCCCATTCCAACGGCTTTCAGACCTGCCGCGCATTGCACCTGCTGCAGATGCTGCTCGGCACGATCGATGTGCCGGGCGGCTGGCGCTACAAGTCGCCGCACCCGAAGCCGTGCCCGCCGGGGCCGAAGCCGGCGGGGCGGGCGGACCAGGTCGCGCCCGGCAAGCCGCTGGCGGGGGCGCCGCTCGGCTACCCGCTGTCGCCGGAGGATCTCATCATCGACGCCGCAGGGCGGCCGCAACGCATCGACAAGGCCTTTTCGTGGGAGGCGCCGATCGCCGCCCACGGCCTCATGCAGATGCTGATCCGCAACGCCTGGGCGGCCGACCCGTACCCGATCGACACGCTCTTCATGTACATGGCCAACATGGCGTGGAACTCGGCGATGAACACGGCCGAGACGATGCGCATGCTGACCGATACCGACCCGGCGACCGGCGAGTACCGCATCCCGCGCATCATCTATTCGGACGCCTATTATTCGGAGATGGTCGCCTACGCCGACCTCGTATTGCCGGACACGACGTATCTCGAACGCTGGGACTGCATCTCGCTGCTCGACCGGCCGATCGGCGGTCCGGACGGGCCGGCGGATTCGATCCGCCAGCCGGTGCTGCGCCCCGACCGCGACGTGCGGCCGTTCCAGGACGTGCTGATCGAGATCGGCGCGCGGCTCGGGCTGCCGGCCTTCGTCGCGCCCGAGGGCGGTCCGCGCTTTCCCGGCGGCTACAAGGACTACCTCGTCACGCACGAGCGGCGGCCGGGGGTCGGGCCGCTTGCCGGCTGGCGCGGCGCCGAGGGCGACGCGCACGGCAAGGGCGCGCCCAACCCGCGCCAGCTCGAGCGCTATGTCGCGAACGGCTGCTTCTGGAAATACGAGCTGCCGCCGGAGCAGCTCTATTACAAGCACGCCAACAAGGCCTATCTCGAGCGCGCCGTCGCGATGGGCATGATCGAGTCCGCCGAGCCGATCGTGCTGCAGCTCTACATCGAGCCGCTGCAGCGCTTCCGCCTCGCGGCGCGCGGCCACGGGCCGGTCGTGCCGCCGGAGCCGCACCGCGCCCGCATCGACACCTATTTCGACCCGCTGCCGTTCTGGTACGCGCCGTTCGAGGAGGCGCGGATCGACACGACGCGCTTTCCGCTGCACGCGATCACGCAGCGGCCGATGCAGATGTACCATTCGTGGCACTCGCAGAACGCGTGGCTGCGCCAGATCCTCGGGCGCAACCGGCTGTTCGTGAACCGCGCCACGGCGCACGCCTTCGGCCTTGCCGACGACGACTGGGTGTGGCTGTCGAGCCACGCCGGCCGCATCCGGGTGCAGGTCAAATTGATGGACGGGGTCAACGCCGACACGGTGTGGACGTGGAACGCCATCGGCAAGCGCGCCGGCGCCTGGAACCTGGCACCGGACGCGCCGGAATTTCGCGAGGCCTTCCTGCTCAACCACCTGATCGGCGACCTGCTGCCCGAGAACGGCGGCGCCGCCGAGTTCAACGCCGACCCGATCACCGGGCAGGCGGCCTGGTACGATCTGCGCGTCCGCATCGACCGGGCGAGCGCCGCCGAGGCCGGCACGAGCGCCCCCGCATTCGCGCCGTTCGGGCATCCGCGCTCGCTGCCGGAGCCCGCCGACGTGCTGCGCTACGGTGCGCCGGCCCCCGCCAAGCGGGCGGAGGCGGCGGAATGACCGACCTGCCGGTCCCGCGGCCGGGCCAGACCAAGCTCGGCCTCGTCATCGACCTCGATATCTGCGTCGGCTGCCACGCCTGCGCCACCGCCTGCAAGGAGTGGAACAGCGGCGGCCACATGCGGCCGCTGACCGACCTCCACCCTTACGGCGCCGATGCCTCGGGCGTCTGGTTCAACCGCGTCCATTCCTTCGAGGAAGGCGACGGCGCGGGCGCGCGCACCGTGCATTTCCCGCGCTCCTGCCTGCATTGCGAGGAGCCGGCCTGCGTCACCGTCTGCCCGACCGGCGCCTCCTACAAGCGCGCCGAGGATGGCATTGTGCTCGTCAACGAGGACATCTGCATCGGCTGCAAGCTGTGCTCGTGGGCATGCCCCTACGGCGCGCGCGAATTCGACGAAGATGTCGGCGTCATGAAGAAGTGCACGCTGTGCATCGACCGCATCTACAACGAGAATCTCGCGCCGGAGGACCGCCGGCCCGCCTGCGTCATGGTGTGTCCGACGAGCGCGCGGCATTTCGGCGACCTCGGCGACCCCGACTCCGCCGTCTCCGAAATGGTCGCCGAGCGCCGCGGCGCCGATCTGATGCCGGAGCTCGGCTACAAGCCGGTCAACAAGTACCTGCCGCCGCGCCGCACCCGCATGGCCTCCGCCGGACCGCCGCCCGCGCCGCCATTGCCGGAGGAGACCGCCGGCAACCGGGTCCTTCGCTGGGTCGACCGGCTGCTGTCGCGGTAGCCGTGCGTAAAACCGATTTAGGCCACGGGGCAGGCCCCCACCCAACCCTCCCCCGCTTGCGGCGGAGGATTTGTGCGCCCCCTCCCCCGCAAGCGGGGGAGAGTTGGGGTGGGCGCTCGCCGCAGCCGCCGGCCTGAGCGCCCATGTATCCGACGCTCTCAATCATCTTCTTCACGACCGCGTCCGGCGCGGGGTTCGCGCTGCTGCTGCTGGTCGGCATCGCCGCGCCGCTCGGGGCGTTGCCGCTCGATCCCGGCTTTGCCGCCGCCATTCTCGGCGCCGCTTTCGTCCTTGCGGTCGGCGGGCTGTTTTCCTCTGTGTTCCACCTCGGGCGGCCGGAGCGCGCGTGGCGCGCCTTCTCGCAATGGCGCACCTCGTGGCTGTCGCGCGAGGGCGTGTTCTCCGTCGCCACCTTTTTCCCGGCGCTGGCATTCGCGATCGGCTGGATATTCTTCGGCGACACGACCCGGGCCTTCGGCCTGTGCGGCCTCCTCGCGGCGGCGCTGGCGGCGGCGACGATCTGCTGCACCGGCATGATCTACGCGTCGCTGAGGCCGATCCGGCAGTGGCACAACCCGTGGGTCGTGCCGAACTACGTCGCGCTCGGCCTCATGGCGGGCGCATTGGTGCTCGACTTCGTGTTGCGCTTTTGGGTGCCGAACCCGCGCTGGCCGGCCGCGCTCGCGATCGTCATGGCGCTCCTGGCGTGGTGGCTCAAGGAGACGTACTGGCGCTCGATCGACACGCGCTCCTCGATCAGCACCGTCGAGAGCGCGACGGCGCTCGGGCGGCGAGGCCGGGTGCGGCTGCTCGAACCGCCCAATACGGAAGAGAACTACCTGCTCCGGGAAATGGGCTTCCATATCGCCCGCAAGCACGCGCGGCGGCTGCGCCGCATTGCCGAGCTGACGGCCTTTCTGCTGCCGTTATTGCTGACGATTTTCGCGCTCGTGCGGCCCGGCGAATGGGCGACGCTCGCCGCCGGCATTGCCATCGTTTCGGCGGCGCTGGGACTGGTAGTCGAACGCTGGCTCTTCTTCGCCGAGGCGACGCACACGGTCATGCTCTATTACGGCGCCGAGACTGTCTGAAACCTCGCTCCAGCGAACGGTGCGCCGGCATTCGCTTATCAGGCTCCTGCGCCGCGCCGCCAAGATCCTCGCCATCAACCTGCTGGTGCTGCTGGGCCTGCTGATCCCGGTCGAACTCGCGTTCGGCGACTGGCTGTCGGGCCGCACGATCAGCATGCTGAACGTGCGCCCGAACACGCTCGACGTGCAGCAGAGCCCGCTGTACCCGCCGGGGACGACGATCACCTACCGGCGCGACGCCTACGGCTTTCGCGGCGGCACCGGCGATCCCGCCGACATCACGATCCTCGCGGTCGGCGGCAGCACCACCAACGAGCGCTGGGTCGGTGAGCGCGACATGTGGACGGCGCGGCTGCAGACGCTGCTGATGCAGCGAGGCTGTCCGCAGACGATCGCCAACGCCGGCATCGACGGCTATTCGACGGTGGCGCACATCGCCAGCTTTCGCGGCTGGTTCGACCGGGTGCCGAACCTCAAGCCGCGCGTGATCCTGGTCTATGTCGGGATCAACGACGCCGGGGTCGATCCGGGAGAGGTCAACAACGCGGACTCCCAGCGCTACACCAGCCCGTTGCGGCGACTGGAGCATTACGTCGCGGCCCGCAGCGCGGTGCGCCGCCTCTACGTGACCTTGCGCGGCTGGTGGCGAGCGCGCCGCGCCCACCTGCTGCACGGCGAGACGCCGGTGCTGCGCCACCCGGTGTGGGAGCCGGCGGCGCTGCCGGCCGATTTCGAGACGGGAATCGCCGGCAAATTGCAGGCCTACCGCAGCCGCCTCGAACGGCTCGACGGCCTGATCCGCCGCTTCGGATCGCGGCCGATCTATATTACCCAGCAGCGGGTCGACGGCCGTCTGGTCGATGGCCGTTGGCAGCAGGTGGTCGGTTCCGACGGCGCGCGCGACACCGCGACCGTCGCCGCGATCGACCGCACGACGCTCTCCTTCTGCCGCGACAGCGGCGAGACCTGCATCGACCTTGCCGGCGAGCTTTCTTTTGCCCCCGCCGACCATTACGACGGCGTCCATACCACCCCCTCGGGCTCCGCCCGCATCGCCGAATTTCTCGCCGGCAAGCTGGCTCCGCTGCTTTGCCGCAACGGGGCGGTGCGATAGCCCCGCCCATTGTGGGCCGGAGAGTACAGCCGGTCTGCTTGCGCCGGTATGACCGCCGGGGGAGGGGCGGAAATCGAGGCTACGGATTCTTGCTCAGGATCAGCGTCGACCATCCTTCGACCAAGATGCGGCGCTCCAAGGTGAGGCGACTGAGCCGATGCGCCGCCAGGACCAACGGCTCCTGGCGGCGCAGCAGCCCCGACAGCACCGCCAACCCGCCCGGCGCCAGCTTCCCCGCCAGATCGCGCGCCATATGCGCCAATGGCCGCGCCAGTATGTTCGCGAAGACAAGATCGTAGCGCTGCCCGGCCAGCCTCCGTCCGCGATAACCGGTGCCTGCCTCCAGGCGTATCCAACTCGCCAAGCCATTTTTGTGCGCGTTGCGCCGCGCCAGCCGCACGGCCGCAGCATCGATGTCGCGCGCGACCACCGGCCGACGAAGCGTCTTGGCCGCGGCGATGGCGAGGATGCCCGTCCCCGTGCCGATATCGAGCGGCCGGCGGAAGCGGCGCCGCCGCGCCAGCAGGTCGAGCGCGAGAAAACAGCCGCGCGTCGAGGGATGCTCACCGGTGCCGAAAGCGGTCGCGGCGTCCACCTCGATGCCGACCGCGCCGGCGGGAATGCGGCCGTCGTAATGCGAGCCGTGAACGAAAAAGCGCGCGAGCCGCAGCGGCGGGAAGGCGAGCCGGTTCTCGGCCAGCCAGTCGCGCTCGCGCAGCCTCTCCTCGTGAATTTGCAGCAGCGCACCCGCCGCCGCAGCCGCCGCGAGCGACAGCCGCACCTCCAACGGAGGGGTCAGGAGGCGGTCGGTTCCGTAGGCGTCGATGCGCCATTCGGCTGTCGCTTCATCCGTCTCGAAGGCGGCCACCGCGGCGCCGGCCTCGTCGAGCAGGTCCGCCAGCGCCGCGGCGGCGTCAGCGCCCCGCACCGTCGCCGAGAGATGCCAGAAACCGGCCACCGCGCTCAGACGCGCTCGACGAACGCGTCCATGACCTTTTTGTCGCCGGCGTGCTCGAACGCGATCGTCAGCTTGTTGTCCTCGACCAGGCGCACGACGCCGTAGCCGAACTTCTGGTGGAAGACGCGGTTGCCGACCGCGAAGCCGCCGACCTTCGGCACGTCCTGGCCGCGCCGCGGCGAGGCGCTCGGGATCAGCAGGTGCGGCGCGCCGGGCCTCGCCTCCGAAGCGCGGGCCCAGTTCGGCCCCCAACCGGGGCTGCTCGCCGCCATGCCGCCGGCAAAGCCGGCGGCGCCGGCGTAGCGGGCGCCGCCGAGCCCGACTTCGGTGATGACCTCGACCTGCTCGCCCGGCAATTCATCGAGAAAGCGAGACCGCAATGCATTCTGCCATTGGCCATGGATGCGCCGGCTGGCGGCGAACGAGACGTAGGCGCGCTGCCGGGCGCGGGTCAGGCCGACATAGGCGAGCCGCCGCTCCTCCTCGAGCCCCGCCAGCCCGTGCTCGTCCATCGAACGCTGGCTCGGGAACAACCCTTCTTCCCAGCCCGGCAGGAACACCGTGTCGAATTCCAGCCCTTTGGCGCTGTGCAAGGTCATCAGGTTGACGAGGTCGCCGGCCTGCTCGGCGGCGTTGTCCATAACCAGCGAGACGTGTTCCAGGAAGCCGCCGAGGTTTTCGAACTCGGCCATCGCGACGACCAGCTCCTTGAGGTTTTCGAGCCGGCCGGGTGCGTCGGCCGAATTGTCGGCCTGCCACATCGCGGTATAGCCGGACTCGTCCAGCACGAGCTGAGCGAGGTCGGTGTGGCTGACGCTGTCGGCAAGGCCGCGCCAGCGGTCGAGGGCGGTGATGAAATGGCCGAGCGCATTCCGTGCCGCCGCCCCGAGCCGATCGCCGCCGGCAAGGAGACGCGCCGCCTCGACGAGCGGCACCTGCCGCGCGCGCGCAACGGCGTGCAGCTGCTGCAAGGTTGCGGTGCCGATGCCGCGGCGCGGGGTGTTGACGATACGCTCGAAGGCGAGGTCGTCGGCCGGCTGGTGGACGAGCCGGAGATAGGCGAGGGCGTCGCGGATCTCCTGGCGCTCGTAAAAGCGCGGCCCGCCGATGACGCGGTACGGCAGCGCCATGCTGATGAAGCGTTCCTCGAATTCGCGCGTCTGAAAGCCGGCGCGGACCAGGATCGCGACCTGGCTGAGCGCATGGCCGCGGCGCTGCAACGCCTCGATCTCGTCGCCGACCCAGCGCGCCTCCTGCTCGGCGTCCCACAGCCCGCGCACGACGACTTTTTCGCCTTCGTCGATGCGGGTCCACAGGGTCTTGCCGAGCCGGCCGCGGTTCCTGCCGATGATGCCGTCGGCGGCGGCCAAAATCTGCGGGGTCGAACGGTAGTTCTCCTCCAGCCGCACGACCAGCGCGCCGGGAAAATCGGTCTCGAAGCGGAGGATGTTGCCGATCTCGGCGCCGCGCCAGCTGTAGATCGACTGGTCGTCGTCGCCGACGCAGCACAAATTGCGCCGCTGCTGCGCCAGCAGGCGCAGCCAGAGGTACTGCGCGACGTTGCTGTCCTGGTATTCGTCCACCAGCATGTAGCGGAAGCGCCGCTGGTAGTCGGCGAGGATGTCGGGGTGGCGCGTGAACAATGTCAGGTTGTGCAGCAGCAGGTCGCCGAAATCGACCGCGTTCACCGTCGCGAGCCGCTCCTGATACTGGCGATAGAGGGCGATGGCGCGGCCGTCGCCTTCCTCGGCCGCCTCCAGCGCCGGCACCTGATCGGGGCCGAGGCCGCGATCCTTCCACCGCTCTATGACGGCGAGCGCGACCCGCGGCGGCCAACGCCGCTCGTCGATGTTGGCGGCGGACATGACCTGCTTGACGAGGCGCAGTTGGTCGTCGGTGTCGAGGATCGTAAAGCTCGGCTTGAGGCCGACCGCCTCGGCGTGACGCCGCAGGATGCGGGCGGCGATGGCGTGAAAGGTGCCGAGCCAGACGCCCTCGGCGGCGCGGCCGACGATCGCCTCCAGCCGCTCCCGCATCTCGCGCGCCGCCTTGTTGGTGAAGGTGACGGCGAGCAATTCCGAAGGAAAGGCGCGATGCGTCGCGAGAATATGCGCGAGGCGGGTCGTCAGCACCCGGGTCTTGCCGGTGCCGGCCCCGGCCAGAACCAGCACCGGGCCGTCCACAGCTAGGACGGCACGGCCCTGCGCCTCGTTGAGGCCGGCGAGGTAGGCGGGTACTTCGGCGACGGCGTCGGGCATGCCACGCATGATATAGCAATCCGCAGGCGCCGGCGCACCAGTATGTGTGTTGCTTCCCGCCGGGCGCCGTTATTCCTTATGGCCCGCCGTGGCCGGAGCCTCAGATGCACGTCGCGATCGTCCTGCTCGTCGTGGTGCTGACCTATGTCGGCATGGCCGCCGGCCGGGTCGCCTGGCTGCGCATCGACCGCACCGGCATCGCCCTCTTGGCGGCGATCGCGCTGATCGCCACCGGCCAGATGACGCTCGACGATTTCGGCGCCGCCGTCGATATGCCGACCCTGGCGCTGCTGTTCGCGGTCATGATCATCTCGGCGCAGTTCTCCGAATCGGGCTTCATCGACCGTTGCGCCCGCCGCATGTTCGGCGGTGATCGCGGGACGCCGGCCAATTTCGCGGTGCCGCTCGCCCTGACCGTCGCGATCGGCGGCAGCCTGTCGGCGGTCCTCGCCAAGGATATTTTGGTGATCGCGATCGCGCCGCGGCTGATCGCCGCCGCCCAGAGCCGCAGCCTCGATCCCCGCCCGTTCGCGATCGCATTCGCGGCCGCGCTCAACGCCGGCTCGGCGGCGACATTGATCGGCAACCCGCAGAACATCCTGCTCGGCACCTTGGGACCGCTCAGCTTCTGGCGGTTTCTGCTGCTCGGCGGAGTCCCGGCGCTGTTCAGCCTCGGCATCGTGTTCGCCGTCGTCTGGCTGCAATGGCGCGACCGCGTCGGCAGCACGCTGCTTGCAGTCACCGGCGAGCCGGCACCGGTCGCCGACCACCGCTTCGACCGCGGCCAGGCGATCAAGGGAGGCCTCGCCCTGCTGGCGCTGCTGGCGCTGTTCTCGACGCATTTGCCGCGCGAGATCGGCGCGCTGATCATCGCGGCGCTGCTGCTCGCCAGCCGCAAGATCACCAGCCGCGCGATGATCGCCGCCGTCGACTGGCCGCTGCTGCTCCTCGTCGCCTGCCTCTTCGCCGTCACCGGCTCGTTGAACCAGGCGGGCGTTTCCGGACCGGTCGTCGATTTCCTCACCGATCACGGCCTGCTGCCGGGCAATCTGCTGTCGCTGGCGCCGCTGACCCTGGTCACCGGGAACGTGTTCGGCAGCCTTCCGTCCTCGATCCTGCTGCTGCAGTTCTGGCCGGCGCCCCCCAAATCGGTGCTCTACGCGGCGGCCGTGCTGTGGACCTTGTCCGGCAATCTGCTGCTGACCGGGAGCCTCAGCAGCGTGCTCGTCGCCGAGCAGGCCGAGCGGCGCGGGGCACGCCTCCATTTTGCCGACTACGCGAGCTGCGGCATCCCGATCGCTCTCGCGTCGCTTGCCTTCGCGGTGCTGTGGCTGGCGGCGATCCATGCGCTGCCGCTATGGGGCACTGCCGGTTAGAAGTGGTATCCGAATCGTTTCCTCGTCATCGCTGGGCTTGACCCGGCGATCTCGGGGGCGTCCACAGGTGGCCGGGTCAAGCCTGGTCAAGCCCGGCCATGACGGTTTCTCTAGGCGGTGCCGGCTTCGGCGGCTTCGTGCAGCAGCGCTTTCTCATCGCGGACGCAGTTGCGGCCGCTCGCCTTTGCCAGATAGAGCGCCCGGTCGGCCCGCTGCACGAAGTCGTCGGGCGGTTCTCCCGGCCGGTAGGTGGCGGCGCCGGTGGACAGCGTGATGGTGCCGAGCACGTCGCCGCCGCTCACCCTGACGATGCGGCGCCGCATGATCAGGCGGCGGATCTCCTCGGCGACCGAAACCGCACCGGCGAGGTTGGTGTTGGGCAGGATGATCGCGAACTCCTCGCCGCCATAGCGGGCGGCGGTATCGCGGCCCTTGACGCATTCCGTCAGGCTGCGCGCGACCAGCCGCAATACCTGGTCGCCGACAGCGTGACCGTAGCGGTCGTTGAAGTTCTTGAACTTGTCGATGTCGAGCAGCAGCAGACTCAGCTGGTCGCCGTTCTCCATCGCCGCCGCCATCGCGTGGCGCAGGCGCATCTCAAAGCTCTTGCGGTTGGCGATCTCGGTCAGGCCGTCGGTCAGGGCTTCGCGTTGCACATTGACGAGATTCTCGCGCAGCTCCTGCACCTCGTTGCGCGACACGGTGAGCTGCTCTTCGAGCGCCCGCGCCCGTTCGCTCATGACCCGGGTCTCCGTGGCGAGCCGCGCCACGGCGGCGCGCAAGCCGGCGCTGTCGCCGTCTTCGAGGCGGTCGGAGCAGGTTGCGAGGGTGCGGCCGTAATCGCGCGTCGCGGTGCGCGAATCGTCGATCGTGCCGAGGACCTGCTGCAATGTCGCGTTGAGCCGGTCGCTCGCGGCTTCGAGCTCGGCGGCGTCAGGGGCGCCGGCCAGGAAGCGGATGTAAAGGTCGTCGTTCTGCGCTGGCGTCAGCTTCTGCCCCGACGCCGTCAGCCGCTCGATCGCATGCGACAGATCCGGCCGGCGCTTGCTGCAGTGGGCGTACCAGACGGCATAATTGCGCGGATCGGGAGCGACGCCGCAGCGGGACATGCCCGCGAGCGCGGCGCGCGCGATCAGCGCCGGATCGCGCGTTGATCGTTCGGAATCGGCGGCGGCCGATCCATCTGCCATGGTGCGCTCCCGTTCAGGCGAGGCCGATACCGCAACCTGCACGGATACGAACGCGAAATTTGTTAAAAGCTGGGAAACAACGAGCCGACTGTTAAAACAAAGCCAATCCATGAAAACGAGCAAGGCGGGACGTCTACGGATCGGGACGCGCGGCAGCCCGATGGCGCTGTACCAGGCCGGGCTCGTGCGCGGCCGGCTGATGGCGGCGCATCCTTTCTTGCGAGAGGAGGACGCGGCGGAAATCGTCGTCATTCGCACGACGGGCGATCGCGAGCAGACCCGGCTGCTGGCGGAAATCGGCGGCAAGGGCCTCTTCACGAAGGAGATCGAGGAGGCGCTGCGCGACCGCCGCATCGACCTCGCGGTGCATTCGCTGAAGGACGTCGAGACGCGCCTGCCGGACGGACTCGGCATCGCCTGCGTGCTGCCGCGCGACGACCCGCGCGACGCGTTTCTATCGCGGCGGCGCGAAACGCTTGCCGAGCTGCCGCAGGGCGCCGTCGTCGGCACCGCCTCGCTGCGGCGGCGCGCGCAGCTGCTCCGCCGCCGGCCCGACCTGCGCATCGTTCCGTTTCGCGGCAACGCCGGCACCCGGCTCGCGAAGATGGACGCCGGCGAGGTCGAGGCGACGCTCCTCGCATTGTCCGGCTTGCAGCGCATCGGTCTGGCCGAGCGGGCCTGCGAGGTTCTGGAGCCGAACGTCATGCTGCCAGCGGTCGCGCAGGGGGCGCTGGCGATCGAATGCCGCGCCGACGACGCCGGGACGCAGGCGTTGCTCGCGCCGCTGCACGATGCCGAAAGCGCAGCCTGCGTCCATGCCGAGCGGGCGATGCTGGCGGCCCTCGACGGCTCGTGCCGCACGCCGATCGCCGGCCTCGCGACAATCGCCGGCGGCACGCTGACGCTGGAGGGGCTGCTGATCACGCCGGACGGAACCGCCGAATGGCGCGGCCAGCTTTCCGGCCCTCCCGCGGACGCGGCTGAAATCGGCCGGGAATTGGGGGAGGGGCTGTTACGCGACGCCGGCCCGGGATTTCTCGCAAAATAGCGGCGAGCAACCCAATGCTCGACCATCACCCAAGCGGGAAGTCCCTGAGCTTCTTCCTTTCTCGCCATCGCCGGGCCTGACCCGGCGATCTCCGGGTCGCCGCAAATGGCCGGGTCAAGCCCGGCCATGACGATTTGATTTGACTCGGCGGCGCCCAAAAGCGAAGGCCGCTCCGAGAAGACGGGGCGGCCAAGTGCTCCAGGGGGGACGGAGCCCGCGATGCGGTAAATTATTCCTTATAGGCGAAATAACGGCGCCGCTTCGACTTTGTTCCTCGTCCGCTTTATTGGGCCAAAGGCGCCGCGGCGAGTCCTTCAAGCGACGGCTTCGGCTGCCTTGGCGGGCGTCTCGGCAGAGGCGGGGAGGCGAGCGGCCTGAACGCAGAGCGACACGGTCTCGCGCAGCGAGGTCGTGTAGTGGTCGGCGCCCATCGCCGCACGAATGTCGGCCTGCTGCAATATCGGGTCGTCGCTCGGCCAAAGCCCGACGACGATCAGCCCGCTCCTCGACTTGCGCCGCAGACGCTGGATTAGATAGCGCAGGTGCGACGGCGTGCCCGAGATGTCGAGGTACGACACGCAGATGATCGCGACGCCGGAAACATCGAGAGCGGCGATCCGATCGCGCGAGGCCGCCCCATAAGGCACGATGCGGGGCGCCAGCCCGTGCTTCGAGAGCAGCTGAGCGAGCATCTCCGATACAGTCTCGTCCAGCGGTCCGTTGCCGGCGAGGCAAAGAACGGTCGCTGCGGCGGCCGGCGCATCGTCTTCGGCCGACGCCGCCGCCTCGCCGCGAGCAGGCGCGGCGGCGGCACCGGCCGGCGCTTCGCCGTCGCGGTCGTCGTAAACGGCGACCTCCGTCAGGAGATCGCCGATTGTTTCCTTGACGCGTTCGAGCTGATCGCGCTTGAGGGCGCCGCGCCGCGCATCGATCGCCGCCAGCTGCAGGCCCTTCAGTACGACGCTGTCGTAATACGCCGACAGCGGCTGGTCCTTGAGCAGCGACTCGGCCTGGCTCTGCGCCTCGTCGGCATCGCCGGCCAAGATGCGTTGATAAAAGCTCTCGACCGGAGTCAGCGCCGGCCGGTCGCCGAGCAGCACGTCGAGAAACTGCAGCCGATCGACGTGCCGGCCGAGCACCACGAGGCACAACGTCAGCGGCATCGACAGGATCAGCCCGATCGGGCCCCACAACCAGCTCCAGAAGATCGCCGCGACGACGACCGCGAGCGGCGACAGGCCGGTGCTGTGGCCGTAGGCGACGGGTTCGACCGCTTGGCCGACGATCAGCTCGACGCTGATGTAGAGGATCGCGGTCCAGATCGCCATCGACCACCCCGGGCTCACGGCGGCGGCTAGCGCGATCGGCAAGGCGGCGGAGATGTAGGCGCCGATATAGGGCACGAAGCGCAACAGCGCCGACAACATCGCCCACAGCACCGGGTTCGGCACCCCGATCAGGTAGAGCCCGATGCCGACGACGGCGCCGAAGCTGGCGTTGATCGCGAGTTGCGTCAGGAAATAGCGGCTGAGCCGATGCGCCGCATCGTCGAGAGCCACGGTCGTGCGATGCAGATCGGTCGTGCCGAACAGGCGGATCAGGCGATCGCGCAGATCCTCCTTCTGCAGCAGGATGAAGATCGCAACGACAAAGACGATGCCGAGCGTCGCGAGCGGCGACAGGGCCGGCGACAGGTAGCGCTGAATGAGCGCGATCGGCGTGTTGTCGCTTTGGTTCGCGGCGGCCGCGGGCGCCGCCGCGCCGTTCGTCCCGGCCGCGGGCGCGGGGTTGTTCGCGGCGTGTCCCGGTGCACCCGTCGCCGGCGCGGCCGCGTGGTCGAGGCGGTGGACCAAGCTCGTAATCCGGCCGATCGTGTATTCGCGGACGGTGTCGATCTTCTTTTCGATCGTGGCGGCGTATTGCGGGATGTTGTCGGCGAGCTGCGCCACCTGCGAGCCGACGATGCCGCCGTAGGCGCTGATGAGGCCAAGCGCCACCAGAACGGCCAGGATCACCGCCGGCGGCCGGCGCAGGCCGGCGCGGTCCAGCAGCTGCACGAGCGGCGCCAGCACAAACGACAGCAGCACCGCCAGGGTGATCGGGATCAGGACGTCGCGCGCGAAATAAAGCGCCGCCACGACGACGACCCCCACCTGCAGCGCCAGAATGCTCGACGGCCGCGGCGCTTCTGCGGGCGCCACCGGTATATCGGAGCCGGCGGGCGGAGTCTCAGCCACGACGAATGTCCTCTTGCCGTTCCATCCTAGGCCCACCGCGCTGCCCGCGCCTGCATATTGCCCATCTTATTTGGCCCGGGTCAGCCGGCGCCCAAGCTCGGACTCGGCGGTCACGGCAGCTTCTTCTTCCACCGCAAGCGCGCCCCCAAAGAACGCTTGGCGCGGCGTTTCCTTCCGCCCGCCGAAGACGCGGCACCCATTCCCTTGCCTCGATGTAAGTAAGCGCTTACTTTTGTCCGCATGGCACAAACACGGCTCGACGGCGACGAGCGCCGCAAGGCCATCGTCAAGGCGGCGGTGCCGCTGTTCGCGCGCAGGGGCTTTGCCGGCACGACCACTCGAGAACTCGCCGAGGCGGCCAGCATTTCCGAAGCGCTGCTATTCCGGCATTTCCCGACGAAGGAGGTGCTGTACCGCGAGATCCTGCGCCTCGGCTGCGAGGGCGACCCAGCGCTGGAGCGGCTCGCCGCGCTGGTGCCGTCGACCGCGACCCTCGTGCGCATGATCCATTTCATGGTGCGGCATTTCCTGCTGGGGGTCGAGGTCGAACGGGTTGAGCTCGATACGCGGCTGCGGCTCGTCCTCTACAGCTGCCTTGAAGACGGCGAATACGCGCGCCAGCTGTTCGACACGATCTTTGCCCGCGTCGAGCCGCTGTTCGCCGCCTCCGTCGATGCCGCCATCGCCGCCGGCGACATGGATGCGCGGGCAGTGTCGCCGGGCAACGGCTTCTGGTTCGGGCATCACGTCGCCGCGATGGTCGCCTTCATGCTGCTGCCCGGCCGCTCCTGCGTTCCGTACGACGGGCCGCTCGACCGCCTCGTCGAGGAAGCCAGCTGGTTCATCCTGAAGGGGCTCGGGCTGCGCGAAACGGCGATTGCGGCGGCGCTCGACATTGGCGCCAAGACGCCGCTCGAAACCGAGTCGGTCTAGCAAGAGGTTTGCGATGGACGGCGACAAGGTGACGGCGCAGGACGATCTGCGCAGAAGCCATCCGCCGATGCGGGAATTCCCGCCGACGCGATCCACTCGGCCGCCGCCGCGAACGGTGCGGTGGTTTGCCATCGTCGCGCTGGCGGTCGTGCTGGTGCTGGGCGGCCTTTACGGCTTCAACGCCTTTCGCGCCCATATGATCAAGTCGTTCTTCGCCCAGAACAAGCCGCCGCCGGCGCAGATCAGCGCCGTTACCGCGACCGTCGAGGGGGTGCCGCATTTCGCGACCGGCATCGGCAGCCTTGAAGCCGTGCACCAGGTGACGATCAGCCCCGAGGTCGGCGGCCGCATCACCAACATCTATTTCAACTCCGGCGCGATCGTGAAGGCCGGCGACCCGCTCGTGCAGATCAACGACGCGCCGGATCGTGCCGACCTCCAGAATTACGAGGCGCAGGCCCGCATGGCGCAGCTGACCCTGGAGCGCTCGCAAGAGCTGCTGAAGCGCCAGTTCGCGCCGCAGGCGACGGTGGACCAGAATCAGACCCAGCTCGACCAGATGCGAGCGCAAATCCTGAAGACCGAGGCGGTCATCGCGCAGAAGCTGGTGCGGGCGCCCTTTGCGGGCCGGCTCGGCATCCGCCAGGTCGATCTCGGCCAGTACCTGACGCCGGGGGCGGCGATCGTCACGTTGACCGATCTCTCGACCCTCTACGTCAACTTCACCCTGCCGTCGCAACTGCGCGCGACGATCAAGGTCGGCCAGCACGTCGACGTGACGACGGACGCTTTCCGCGGCCGCACCTTCAGCGCCAAGATCACGGCAATTGAGCCGCAGATCAGCGCCGACACGCGCACGATGCAGGTGCAGGCGACGATGCCCAACCCCGACGGGGCGCTGCTGCCCGGCATGTTCGTCAACGCCGCGGTGGTATTGCCGCCGGAGCCGGACCGGGTCGTGCTGCCGGAGACGGCGGTCGATTACACGCTCTACGGCGACAGCGTCTATCTGATCAAGCAGGAGGGCACCGACGCCAACGGCAAGCCGATCCTCAAGGCGGTGCGCACGCCGGTGAAGACCGGCATGCGGTGGGACGGCAAGGTCGCCATCCTCGACGGCGTCAAGGCCGGCGACCGCGTCGTCGCCGCCGGCCAGATCAAGGTGCAGAACGGCGCCGCCGTCGCGATCAGCGACGCCCCCCCGCCGCAACCCCCGGCCGAACCGACGCTGCATTAGGGTGGCGGACGATGCCCCAGCAACACCGTCATTTCCGCGCAAGCGGGATCCACAGCCGGCGCTTCGGCGGCCGCCCCTGGACCCCCGCTTTCGCGGGGGTGACGAAATCAATCGGTAGGACTGCGCCATGAGGTTCACCGACATCTTCGTGAAGCGGCCGGTCTTGGCGCTCGTCGTCAGCCTGCTGATCCTGCTGATCGGCGGGCGCGCGATGATGGGGCTGCAGATCCGGCAATACCCGCGGCTGTCGAACACGACGATCACGATCACGACGGCCTATCCCGGCGCCGCGCCCGACCTGATCCAGGGCTTCATCACGACGCCGATCGAGCAGGCCGTCGCCAGCGCCGAGGGCATCGACTACCTGACATCGAACTCGGTGCAGGGCACCAGCACCGTCACCGCCTATATCCGGCTCAATTACGACCCCAACCAGGCGATGACCGACGTCATGGCCAAGGTGCAGCAGGTCAAATATTTGATGCCGGCGGCGGCGCAGGACCCGATCATCGTCAAGGCGACCGGCCAGACGACCGCGGTCATGTATATCGGCTTCGCCAGCACCCAGCTCTCGGGCGCCGCGATCTCCGATTACCTGACCCGGGTAGTGCAGCCGCTGATGGCGACGATCGACGGCGTCGCCTCGGCCGACATCCTCGGCGGCCAGACCTTCGCGATGCGGCTGTGGCTCGACCCGGCCAAGATGGCGGCGCGCGGCATCTCGGCCGACGACGTCTCGGCAGCGATCATCGCCAACAACTACCAGTCGGCGCCGGGCCAGACCAAAGGCTACTTCACGGTCACTAACGTCGACGCCAATACCGGCCTCGCCGACGTGGACCAGTTCAAGAAGATGGTCGTGAAGGCCAAGAACGGCGCCGTCGTACGGCTCGAAGACATCGCCACGGTCGACCTCAGCGCGCAGAGCTGGACGTCGAGCGTCGCGATGAACGGCCAGCACGCCGTCTTCATCGGCATCCAGGCGACCCCGACCGCCAACCCGCTGTCGATCGTCAAAGGCATCCACGAGCTATTGCCGCAGATCGAGCGCACCCTGCCGCCGGCGGTCAAGATGCAGGTCGCCTACGATTCGACCAAGTTCATCCAGGCCTCGCTCGACGAGGTGCAGCACACGTTGATCATCGCCGTGCTGATCGTCGTCGGCGTCATCTGCCTGTTCCTCGGCAGCTTCCGCTCAGTGCTGATCCCGATCGTTACGATCCCGCTGTCGCTGATCGGCGCGGGCACGATCATGGCGGCACTCGGGTTCAGCCTCAATCTCCTGACCTTGCTCGCGATGGTGCTGGGCATCGGCCTCGTCGTGGACGACGCCATCGTCGTCGTTGAGAACGTCTACCGCCACATCGAGGAGGGCAAGACGCCGCCGCAGGCGGCGCTGATCGGGGCGCGTGAGATTGCCAGCCCGGTCATCTCGATGACCCTGACCCTGGCGGCGGTGTATGCGCCGATCGGCTTTCTCGGCGGCGTCACCGGCACCTTGTTCCGCGAGTTCGCGTTCACCCTCGCCGGCGCGGTCATCATTTCGGGCATCGTCGCGGTAACCTTATCGCCGATGATGTGCTCGCTGTTGCTGACCCGCGAGATGTCGCAGGGCCGCCTTGCGCGGGTCATCGACCGGCTGTTCTCGCGCGCCGCGTCCTGGTACGGGCGCAAGCTGGAGCGCTCGCTCGACTACCGGCCGGTCACGGCCTTGTTCGCGGTCGCGGTGTTCGCGGCGCTGGCGCTGATGTACGTCAACACCAAGTCCGAGCTGGCGCCCGAGGAAGACCAGGGCGTGCTGTTCGCGCTGACCAAGGCGCCGCAATACGCCAACCTCGACTACGCCGATTATTATGGCGACGAACTGCACAAGGCCTTCGCGTCATTCCCCGAGACCGATCTGACGTTCGTCGTCAACGGCCGGTTCGGCCCCAACCAGGGCATCGCCGGCATGATCCTGAAGCCGTGGGACCAGCGGACGCGCTCCGCCCAGCAACTGAAACCGCTGGTGCAGCAGAAGGTGTCGGCGGTCGCCGGCATGAGCGCCTTCGTCTTCTCGCTGCCGCCGCTGCCGGCCTCGATCGGCGGCCTGCCGGTGCAGATGGTGATCTATTCGACCGGCGACTATAAGCCGATCTACGAGGCGATGCAGAAGATCAAGGAGGAGGCGCGCAAGAGCGGCCTCTTCATCGTCGTCGATAGCGACCTCGACTTCAACCAGCCGACGATCCGCATCGACATCGACCGGTCGAAGGCGAACCAGCTCGGCATCACGATGAAGTCGATCGGCGACACCTTGGCGCTGATGGTCGGTGAGAATTACGTCAACCGCTTCAACCTCAGCGGCCGCTCGTACGAGGTGATCCCGCAAGTGCCGCGCACCGAGCGGCTCAACGCCGAGACCTTGACGCAATACTACATGACGTCCGCCAGCGGTCAGCCGGTGCCGCTGTCCAACCTCGTGACGTTGCACACGATCACCCAGCCCAACGCGCTAACCCAGTACAACCAGCTCAATTCGGCGACCTTTCAGGCGGTGCCGATGCCGGGGGTGACGATGGGCCAGGCGGTCGATTATCTCGAAGGTCTGGCGAAGAACCTGCCCGCCGGCTTCAACCACGACTACCTGTCGGATGCGCGGCAATACGTGCAGGAGGGGCACCAGCTCACGATCACCTTCGTCTTCGCGCTCGTCATCATCTTCCTGGTATTGGCGGCGCAGTTCGAGAGCCTGCGCGACCCGCTCGTCATCCTGATCAGCGTGCCGATGTCGATCTGCGGCGCGATGATGCCGCTGTTCTTCGGCGTCGCGACGATGAACATCTACACCCAGGTCGGCCTCGTCACCCTGATCGGACTGATCAGCAAGCACGGCATCCTGATGGTCGAGTTCGCCAACCAGCTGCAGGTGCACGAGGGCCTCGACCGCCGCCGCGCCATCGAGCAGGCGGCGCGGGTGCGGCTGCGGCCGATCCTGATGACGACGGCGGCGATGGTGGTGGGCCTCGTGCCGCTCCTGATCGCGGCCGGGGCCGGCGCCGCGAGCCGCTTCTCGATCGGCGTCGTCGTCGTCGCCGGCATGTCGATCGGCACGCTGTTCACGCTGTTCGTGCTGCCGGCGGTCTACACCGTGCTCGCGAAGGACCACCTCGCCGCCGCCGGCTCGACCCGCTCCCGCGAACTGGCGGAGGTGTCCTGACCGGCACCGTCATTCCCGCGAAAGAGACTGTCAGGAAATCGAGCCGCTGGAGCGCGGCGCTGCGTCCTTCGAGACGACCGCTTCACGGTCTCCTCAGGACGAGAAACATTTATCGCCTAATCAATGACCTACCTCATGGGGAGGAGCACCCGAAGGGTGCGTCTCGAACCATCTGCCGCTGCAATGCAGCCTCTTTGACCGAAGCAGCCATTTCATGACAGCCTCTTTCGCGGGGCTGACTCAGCCGCGGGTAATGGCGGCGGCGTTGTTGGGGGCGTAGCCGGGCTCGACGCGGACATCAACGAGGGCGACGCCGCCCGCCTCGACGCAGTCAATCGCGGCGCGCAGGGCGCGCGGCAACTCGTCCGGCCGGCGGATCGGGCCGAAGCCCTCGGCCCCCTGGGCGCGGGCGAGCATCGCGATGTCCGGTTCCGGATCGGCGATGCGCTGGCCGATCCAGCGGTTGGCGGCGGGGCGGTTGCGCTGCCGCGCCATGCGGTCCTGGTGCAGTTCGTCGTTGAAGAACGAATTGTTGTTCGAGACGACGACGAGCAGCGGGATCTTGTAGTGAACCGCGGTCCACAGCGCCGTCACCCCCATCAGGCAGTCGCCGTCGCCGAGCACCGCGATCGGCAGCCGGCCGCTGCCGATCAGCCCGAGCGCGGCGCCGACCGCCATGCCGGGACCGCCGCCGATGCCGCCGCCGCCGTCGCCGCCCAAGGTATCGAGCGGATGCGCCACCTCCCAAAAGCCGCCGGCCCAGGCGAGCGGCGTGCGGATCAAGGTCACCGGGCGGCTGCCGACGGCCTGCCGCAGCGCCGCCGCGACGGTCGCCGGCGTAATCGTGTCGCCGCTGCCGAATTCCGGCGGCTCCGGCGTGCGGGGGACGGTCCGGCCGGCCCAGCCCGGCTCGCGCCGGTGCAATAGCGGCAGCAGCGCGGCGACCGCCGCGTCCGGCTCGACCGCGAGGTGCAGGTCGGCCGGCGGCAGGCCCTGGTAGTCCATGCTCCAGCCGTTGTGCAGCTGATGGTCGAGCGAGGCGATGACGACCTTCGCTTCGACCGGGTCGGAACCGCAGGCAGCTTTGAAAGCGCCTGCGAGATCCACCCAATCGAGGCTCAGGATCGCGTCGGCGTCGCGGATCAAGGCGCAGGCCTCGGCGCTCGGGTTATTGCCCGCGGGCGGGCCGTGCAGCCGGTGGCGCGACGGGAAGCTGGCGCCGGTCTTGGGGTCGGTCAGCACCACCGCGCCGAGCGCCTCGGCCAGCGCGATGCGCTGCTGCCACTCATGCTCGCCGCGGCCGACGCGGCCGGCGAGAATCAGGGGCCGCTCCGCCGCCTGCAATATCTCCCCGGCCTCGCGCGCCGCCGCCGGGTCCGGCGCCGCCGGCCGCGGCGGCCGGAACCGGTCCGCCGTCGGCAGGAGCGGCAGTTCGCCGATCCGCGTCTCCTGCAGCGCGGCGTCGAGGCAGACATAGACCGGCCCGCACGGCGGCGTCGTCGCCATGCGGTGCGCGCGCAACAGCGACTCCGCCAGCGCCGGCACCGAGGCCGGCTGATCGTCCCATTTCGTGTAGTTGCGGACCAGCGCGCCTTGGTCCTGCGCCGTGTGGATCCAGTCGATCCACGGCCGCCGCTTCGCCGCGTCCACCGGCCCGGTCGCGCCGAGCACGACGACGGGCGTGCGGTCGCACCAGGCGTTGAACATCGCCATCGTCGCGTGCATCAGCCCGACGTTGCTGTGCACAACGGCGCCCATCGGCCGCCCCGTCACCTTGGCGTAGCCATGCGCGATCGCGACCGCATGCTCCTCGTGCAGGCACAGGAGCATCTGGGGGTCGCGGTTGCCGAGCAGGTTGACGAGGCTGTCGTGCAGGCCTCGGTAGCTGGCGCCGGGGTTCAGCGCGAGGTAGGGCAGACCCAGCTCTCGCAGCATCAGTGCGGCGGCGTCGCTGCCCCAGTAGTCGCCGGCCTCGTTGCCGAGCGCCGGCCGCTCGACCGCCGCCGGCCCGCGATCCGATGTCGTCATGCTCCCTCCCTCGGCTCTCGTGCGCGGCAGCCTAGCCGGATCGGGCGCGTGAACCAATGCGGCTCGG
>Ga0070739_10002420_pt1 | contig 25247 bp, 22 predicted proteins | sample Coa_R1_7_FD_66445 | JGI IMG/M metagenome (GOLD analysis project Ga0070739, IMG submission 66445) | Surface soil microbial communities from Centralia Pennsylvania, which are recovering from an underground coalmine fire - Coalmine... | ecosystem: Environmental > Terrestrial > Soil > Unclassified ...
CGTTTTCGTCGAGGCCGTTCTTGACGGATTTGCCGAGGACATTGCCGGTCTCCGCCATCGCCTGAAGCACTTCTTCGATTTCTTTCGCGAGGCCCTCGGGGCCGGTCTCGGTGATCGTCTCGTCGAGCCGGTTGACGCGATCCACCAGCTGCGCCACCGCACAGCTCTCCACTTCCTCCGGCACGCGCACGTCGGTCCCGGCGAGAATCTCGATCAGCTCGGCCGGTTGTTTGACCCGCGCCGCCAGCACCAGCAGAAAGGCGTTGGTCGGCAGGCGCTGCGTCGCCAGCTGCTCGATGCACTCGAGGATGATCGTCTTCTCCGGTTTGCCCAGCTTCGGGACGGGCTTCGTCGGCACTTCGCGCTTGAAGCGCTCGATCGCCGGCGCGGCGAGCAGGGCGTCCCGCATCAGCATGGTTTGCTGCGCCGCGTCGGGCGCTTCCCCGCTACGCGCCGCCGAGAGCAGCCGCCCGGCCGTCTGCCACAGCCGTTCGCCGAGAGAGAACACGAGCTTTGCCTGGCCCGGCGCGATGCCCCGCAGGTTTTCCTCCAGCTCCGCGATCTGCTCCTGGCCGGCCGCCTTGATCGCCGCCCAGCACGGATCGACCGCATCGCGAAGAATCCTCGCCTTGGCGAGCCCTTCCGGCGGCTGCCTCGACACCAGCAGATCCTCGAACGGCCGGCAGAACAGGCGCTTCAACGACGGGACCCTAGGGGGACGAAGCTGCCGCAGCCGGGGGCGGCAAGCGTCCATCAGGAGGCCGATCGCCGGCACATGCGCGTGCCGTTCAAGCTGGCCGACGACCGCCAGGAACTTCGCCTCGGGCAATGCGCAAAGCCGTTGCGCCAGTTCGGCCAGCGGCCCCGATCCGATCAGCTCGTCAAGTTGGGCCTGTTTCATAGCGTCTTCGCCTTGAGCGCTTCCAGCCGCTGAACCATTTCGGGATCCGGCTCTCCGGTCCGCCAATCCTCGTTCGTGTGCACCCACCGGCGGCCCTGGGTGCCGGGAGGCTGCGCCTCGTTCCGATGGGAATCGGCCTCCGCCTCCTTGCGAGGCAACAGCGGCAGCACTTGCACCAGCGAGCCGAGGATGTTGATCTTGGCGTTGTCGTCGGCGGCCTCGGCCCAGGCCTCGACGACACGGTCCCAGCCGTCGAGCATCCAGGCGAGCCGCCCCACCAGATGCTGCACCTGGTCCGACCTGCCCTTGCCGTTGGCGATCAAGCGGCCCGGGCGGGCAATGGCCGCGTCGAACTCAGCGAGGCACGCCTCCGCGGTGCGCAGCGTGTTAGCCGCTACGGCGGCACAGAACCCCGCCTGCTCCGCCACGACCCCGAGCCGTTCGGCGCCCCAATTCGAGACGCTGACGCGGAAGTCCCCGAGCTGCCGGACAAGCCGGCGCAACCGGCCGGGGGTGGGGCTGTCGGGCACGCAGACCGCGCAGGTCAGCCCCCCGAGTTGGGCCAGCGAACTGAACGCGGCGCCATCGAGCTTGAGTTGGCTGGACATCTCGGTCAGCGCCTCGCGCACCCGCGCGCGCCCCTCCGAGGTGCCGACCTCGCGTCTCAGCGCGTCCGCCCGGCCGCGGTCAATTTCCGCGATGAGCCGCAGGGTCAGCATCGCCTCGTTCAATTCCTTGATCGCCTCGTCATCGGCGGCGGAGCGGGCGGCGGCGTCCGCCACCTCGGGTCCGGCGAGGCCGGTCTTCGCGACATCGAGCGCCGCCTGCCGGATGCCGTACGGGTCGAGCGCTTGCCGGTTCATGACCTCTTCGTGCAGCATCGTGTCGTGCGCCGTCATCGATACGACGTCGGCGGCCGCATCCCATGGCAGCACGTATTCGCCGGCGCCGTCGGCGAAGCCGGAAATCACCAGTTCGAGCCGATCGCGCCAATCCTTGCGCACGCGAGCGTTCGACATCAGCGGGGTGGTGAACGGCACGATGGCCCCGCGCTCGGCGAATGTTGACGGGAGAAGGTGCTCGTGCAGGTCGGAGCGCAGCGGCGCGGCGCGGTGCTGCGACATCACGCGGCCTCCGCCGCGCCTGCGTCGCCGGCGCCTCGCGAGGACGGGCTGCCTCGCCGAGAGCGCCGACAAATGTACTCAGATGGGCCTTCTTTCATCCGCGACTTCGGGATTCGGCCGGACGCGCCCGGCTGTCACCATCCCGGGTACAGCGGCATGATTGCGATCCGGTAAACTTTCGCGGCCACACCGAGCGGCTCGGCCGAACTGGCTGGGCGCGCAGATCGGCAACACAAGTTGCGGTCACTTCGAATCGTCATTCCCGCGAAAGCGGGAATCCAGGACGACGGCTTCACCGCCCGCTCCTGGACCGCCGCTTTCGCGGGGGCGACGGAGGGCGCAACCTCCGCTAACTGCGCGCGGCGGAGCGCTGCGCCGACCAGGCTTCGGGGTTTTCGAGGAAGCTCTTGACCTTGTCGTACTGGCCCGGCTCGAAGCGGCCGAGGCTGTCGGCGAGAGCGGCCACGTCCCACCAGGTCGCGAGCGCGTGCAAGGTGATGCCCTCGGCGGCCAGGCTCGACTCGGTGTGCGGGAAGATGCCGTAGTTGAAGATCACGAAGGTGTGGCCGATCTCGCCGCCGGCCTGGCGGATCGCCCGCACGAAATTGAGCTTGGTCGTGCCCTCGCTGGCGAGGTCCTCGACCAGCAGGACGCGCGCGCCCTCGGGCAGTTCGCCCTCGATCTGGGCGTTGCGGCCGAAGCCCTTCGGCCGCTTGCGCACATAGAGCATCGGCAGCGCCAGGCGTTCGGCGATCCAGGCGGCGAACGGGATGCCGGCGGTCTCGCCGCCGGCGATCGCGTCGAGCGCCTCGCAGCCGATCTTGCGCTCGATGAGTTCGCTGGCGAGGTCCATCAGCCGGCGCCGGGCGCGCGGGAAGGAGATCAGGCGCCGGCAATCGACATAGACGGGGCTGAGCCGTCCCGAGGTGAAGGTGAACGGGTCGTCGGGGCGGAACAGGACGGCCTGAGTATCGAGCAGGATGCGCGCGGCGATCTGGGCCGCGTCGGTCTCGCTGGCGGTGCGTGCGGGATGCGACGTATCGGGCATGCGGCATCTTAAGGACAAAACAGGCGGGGTTGACAATCGGAGAAATAGGAACAAAAAAGGAACATCGTGTGCGCCAGCGTGTTTGCTCGGAGTATGTCCAGCCCTCTCCGCCTCGACCCTCCGATCGCCGCGGCCGACCTCGACGCGCTGCGCGCCCGCATCCGCGGGTTCGAGCAGCCGCTGCGGCACGGGACATTGCCGTTCGGTCTCGCCGCGATCGACCGCGTCCTGCCGGGCGGCGGCCTCGCGCTCGGCGCGGTGCACGAAATTCTCGGCGTCGGCGGCGACGAGGAAGACGCCGCCATCCCCGCCGCCTTCGCCGCCGCCATCATCGCGCGGCTGGGGAGGAGGAGCCTCCCATCCCGCAATAATTCCCCCTCTCCCCCCGCCGGCCGGGGGGAGAGGGTCGGGGTGAGGGGGGCCGGTCCGCCAAATGACACGATACTGAGGCCTAAAGCGGCACCTCCTCAGACCGGGCACGCTCCGTCCACGCGTTCTTTTCTCGTCATCGCCGGGCTTGACCCGGCGGTCTCGGGATGCCCCGGAGATGGCCGGGTCAAGCCCGGCGATGACGATTTGTTTGGGACTGAGCAGACGGTTTCGCTCCTGGCGCGCAATCCGTTCATGGAACCACACCAAGAGGCGGCGGTGCTGTGGTGCTCGGCGCGGGGGGATTTGTACGGACCGGGGCTGGCGCTGTTCGGCCTCGACCCGGCGCGGCTCGTTCTCGTCGCGGCGCGGCGCGGCGCGGACGTCCTGTGGGCGATGGAGGAAGGGCTGCGCCAGCCGGGCCTTGCCGCCGTGGTCGGCGAAATCGCGCGCCTGCCGATGGTGGCGGGCCGCCGACTGCAGCTCGCGGCCGAGCGCTCCGGCGTCACCGCCTTCGTCTTGCGGCGCTGGTGCGACGGCACGACGGCGGCGGCCGAACGCGGCCGGCCGAGCGCCGCCGCCACGCGCTGGCGCGTCGCCGCCTTGCCGGCCGCCGACACGGGCGAGCCGGGCATCGGGCGGCCGCGCTGGCGCATCGAATTGCTGCGTTGCCGCGGCGGCGCGGCGGGTTGCTGGGAGGTGGAGGCGGCGGATGCGTCGGGTCTTGTATCTGTTCCTGCCGAACTGGCCGATCGACCGGCGCCGCAACGTCCTGGCGCGGCGCGGTGGCCCGAGCGCCGCGCCGGCTGAGGAAAAGCCGTTCGCGACGGTCGTCGAAAGCGGCGGGCGCCGCCTGCTCACCGCCGTCAATCCGGCGGCCGCGGCGGCGGGGCTGGCGCCGGGAATGCCGCTGGCCGACGCGCTGTCGTTTCTGCCTGGCCTCGCGACGCGGCCCGCCGAACCGGCGGCGGACGCCGCCGCCTTGACCCGGCTCGCCGAATGGTGCGGCCGCTACAGCCCGTGGACCGCCCCGGACGGCAGCGACGGGGTCAAGATCGAGACCGCCGGCTCCGCCCATCTGTGGGGCGGCGAGGCCGGCCTCGCCGCCGACCTGTCGCGGCGCCTCATGCGCCAGCACCTCGGCCATCGCATCGCCGTCGCCGACACGCTCGGCGCCGCCGCGGCGATGGCGCGCTTTGCCGCGGCGGAAGGCGCGCCGGCCATCGTCGCCGCCGGCGGCGCGCGCGACGCGCTGGCGCCGCTGCCGGTCGAGGCGCTGCGGCTCGACGCCGCCACCGCGCAGGGACTGCGCCGGGTCGGACTGCGCCGGGTCGGCGATCTCTATGCGATGCCACGCGACGCGCTCGCCTGCCGTTTCGGCGACGGCGTCGCCGGCCGTCTCGACCAGGCGCTCGGCCTCGCGCCGGAGCCGCTGTCGCCGCTCGGCGAGACGCCGGTGCGGCGGGTGCGGCTAAGCTTCGCCGAGCCGATCGCCGCCCCCGCCGACCTCGCCCGCGCCGCCGAGCGGCTGGCGCAGGACTTGGTGCGGTGGCTGGCGCGCGAGGCGGCGGGAGTGCGGCGGCTCGACCTCTCCTTCCACCGCATCGACGGCAGGGTCGAGCACCTCCGCCTCGGCACGGCGCGGCCGAGCCGCGACGCGGGCCACCTCGCCGCCCTGCTCGCCGCGCGGCTCAACACGATTGACCCCGGCCTCGGGATCGAGGACATGATTTTATCGGCTTTTGCCGTCGAGCCGCTGGGCGCGGAGCAGATCGACCTCGCCGGCGCCGCGGCCGCCGCCGGCGACATCGGCCCGCTCCTCGACCGCCTTGGCGCCCGCCTCGGCTTCGCCGCGCTCTCCCGCCTCCAGCCCCGCGAAAGCCACCTCCCCGAACGCACCTCGGTCCAGGTGCCGATCGCAGAAAAAGAACCCCTGAAGAAGGCTTTTTCTCACCCTCTCCTCCCGCCGGCCGGGGGGAGAGGGAGGGGTGAGGGGGGCCTAGCAGGAGAGGATCGGTGCGCGCAGCCCTCACCCTCCCACTCCCTCTCCCGCAATGCGGGAGAGGGAATTAGGCCGGTGCGGCTGTTCGAGCCGCCGCAGCCGGTCGAGGCGTCCTGGCTCCTGCCCGACGACCCGCCGTTCCAGTTTTTCTGGCGGCGGCGCGCCTATCGGGTCATGCGCGCGGACGGGCCGGAACGCATCGCTGAGGAATGGTGGACGGCGGGCGGCTCCGGCCGGGCTGACGACATCCGCGACTACTACCGCGTCGAGGACGAGGACGGGCGGCGGTTCTGGCTGTTCCGCGCCGGCTTCGCAGGCGGCGAGGCGCCGCCGCGCTGGTTCGTCCACGGCGTCTTCGCCTGAGCCTGCCGCCATGCCGGAACTGCCGCCGGAAAAATCCAACCACCCCGACCGCCGCCTCGCCGCGTTCGGCAAGCTGTCGCGCACGATCGGCTCGGGCAGCGCCGGCCCGCAGGGGGAAAAGCGGGCGCGGCCGACCGGCGGCCCGACGCGGCGCCCGGCCGATGTGGCGCCGGGCTACGCCGAGTTGCAGGTCACCAGCAATTTCTCGTTCCTGCGCGGCGCCTCGCATCCCGACGAGCTGGTGGCGACGGCGGCGGTGCTCGGACATGAAGCGATCGCAATCACCGACCGCAACAGCGTCGCCGGCATCGTGCGCGCGCATCATGCGGCGAAGACGGTCGGCATCCGCCTCGTCGTCGGCTGCCGCCTCGATCTGCGCGACGGCACCAGCCTGCTCGCCTACCCCGAGGACCGCGCCGCCTACGGACGGCTGACGCGCCTCCTGACCCTCGGCAAGCGCCGCGCCCAGAAGGGCGAGTGCCATCTCGACTATGCCGATGTCGTCGCGCACGGCGAGGGGCAGATCGTCGTCGTCCTGCCGCCCGAGCAGGGCGACGCGGCCGAGTTCGCCGCCCGCGCCGCCGCCGATTTTGCCGGCCGCGCCTATCTCGCCGCGCACCACCTCTACCGCGGCGACGACGCAAAGCGGCTGGCGCGGCTCGCCCGGCTCGGCGAGCGGATCGGGCTGCCGCTCGTCGCGGTCAACGACGTGCTCTACCACGTGCCCGAGCGGCGGCCGCTGCAGGATGTCGTGACCTGCATCCGCGAGCATTGCACGATCGCCGAGGCCGGCTTCCGCCTCGCCGCCAACGCCGAGCGCCACCTGAAGCCGGCGGCGGAGATGGCGCGCCTGTTCCGCGGTCACGAAGAGGCGCTCGTCCGCAGCCTCGAAATCGCCGGGCGCTGCCGCTTCAGCCTCGACGAACTGCGCTACGAATACCCCGAGGAGCCGGTCCCCGCAGGCATGACCGCGCAGCAGCGCCTCGCGCAGCTGGTGTGGGAGGGCGCGGCCGAGCGGCTCGCCTCTATCCCCTCTCCGGTACCGCGGGAGAGGGGGAGGGTAAGTGGGATGGTCACCCGCGGGATTGACCCGCGGGTCCCGGAAGTGCCCCTAGAGCGGAATCCGACCTGGTGCAAACATGCTGTCTCGTCATCGCCGGGCTTGACCCGGCGATCTCGTGAGCCCCTGCAGATGGCCGGGTCAAGCCCGGCCATGACGGCTTGTGTGAAGAGTGACTTGGTCTGGAAGAATATCGCTCTAAATGGCCGGGCCGAACCCGGCCGTGACGGCGAAAATCCGATTCCACCCCATCTCCGCGCACGGATCGAGCACGAGCTGGCGCTGATCGAACAGCTCGATTTCGCGCGCTATTTCCTGACCGTGCACGACATTGTCCGCCACGCGCGCTCCAAGGGCATCCTTTGCCAAGGGCGCGGCTCGGCGGCGAATTCGGTTGTCTGCTACTGCCTCGGCATCACCTCGGTCGATCCCTCGCGCATCGACGTGTTGTTCGAGCGTTTCATCAGCGCCGCGCGCAACGAGCCGCCCGACATCGACGTCGATTTCGGGCACGAGCGGCGCGAGGAGGTCATCCAGTACATCTACGAAAAATACACCCGCGACCGCGCCGGCATCGCCGCCACCGTGATCTGCTACCGCGCCCGCGGCGCGATCCGCGAGGTTGGCAAGGTCATGGGGCTGTCAGGCGACGTCGTCGCCGCGATGGCCGGTCTCGTCTGGGGCTGGAGCAACGAGGGCATCGCCGACGAGCGGGTGCGCGAGGCCGGCCTCGACCCGCGCGACCGCACCTTGCGCCTCGCGCTCGACCTCGCCGCCGAGCTGATCGGCTTCCCGCGCCACCTGTCGCAGCATGTCGGCGGCTTCGTGATCACCCGCGGGCCGCTGTGCGAGCTGGTGCCGATCGAGAACGCGGCGATGGAGGACCGCACCGTCATCGAGTGGGACAAGGACGACCTCGACGGGCTCGGCATCCTCAAGATCGACATCCTCGCGCTCGGCATGCTGACCTGCATCCGCAAGAGCTTTGACCTGATCGAGCGGCATTACGGCAAGCATTACACGCTGGCGACGATCCCGGCCGAGCAGAAGCCGGTCTACGACATGCTGTCGAAGGCGGATTCGCTCGGCGTGTTCCAGGTCGAGAGCCGCGCCCAGATGACGATGCTGCCGCGGCTCAAGCCCCGGGAGTTCTACGACCTCGTCATCGAGGTCGCGATCGTGCGGCCGGGGCCGATCCAGGGCGACATGGTCCACCCCTACCTGCGCCGCCGCAACGGCAAGGAGCCGGTCGAATACCCCTCGGAGGCGTTGCGCCGCGTCCTCGGCAAGACCCTCGGCGTGCCGCTGTTCCAGGAACAGGCGATGCGGATCGCAATCGTCGGCGCCGGCTTTCCGCCGGAGGAGGCCGACCGGCTGCGCCGCGCGATGGCGACGTTCAAGCGCAACGGCGACATCCACCTGTTCCGCGACCGCTTCGTCGCCGGCATGATCGCGAACGGCTACACCGCCGATTTCGCGACCCGCTGCTTCAGCCAGATCGAGGGGTTCGGCACCTACGGCTTTCCGGAGAGCCACGCCGCCAGCTTCGCCCTGCTGGTCTACGTCTCGGCGTGGATCAAGTGCTTCCACCCCGACGTGTTTGCCTGCGCGCTCTTGAACAGCCAGCCGATGGGCTTCTACGCGCCGGCGCAGATCGTGCGCGACGCCCGCGAGCACGGCGTCGAGGTACGCCCCGTCGACGTCAATTTCAGCGACCGGGACTGTACGCTGGAGCCTCTTTCCAAACCATCTAAAGCCGTCATGCCCGGACTTGATCCGGGCATCCCTGGGACTGCAATAAGCGCTGGCACCTGTCGGGAGGGCGTAGATGGCCGGGTCAAGCCCGGCCATGACGATAAAAGGTATGAAGGCTACGCCCTGCGTCTGGGCCTGCGGCAGATCAAGGGGTTTGCCGCGGCCGATGCCGAGAAGCTTGTCGCGGCGCGCGGCGCCGGCTATCGCAACGCCGAGGATTTGTGGCGGCGCAGCGGCCTCGGCCGCGCCGCGCTCGAACGCCTCGCCGACGCCGATGCCTTGCGCTCGCTGGGTTTCGACCGCCGCCAGGCGCTGTGGGCGCTGAAGGCGCTCGGCGACCCGCCCCCGCCGCTGTTCGCCCCCTCCCTGACCCTCCCCCGCTCGCGGGGGAGGGAAGGGTGGGGGTGGGAGGGTGAGAGTGTTACTGCGGAAGCACCCTCACCCGTCCGCGGGCTGGCGCCCGCGGCCATCCTCTCCCGCATTGCGGGAGAGGGATCATTCTCCAAATCGTCATGGCCGGGCTTGACCCGGCCATCGTCGGACCCTCCCGAGATCGCCGGGTCAAGCCCGGCGATGACGATAAAAGAACGTTCGCACATGATCGGACTCCGCTGTGACAGCGAAACCCGGGCGGCGGCGCTGTTGCCGGAGATGGCGCTGGGCGAGCACGTGGTCGAGGATTATGCGCATCTCGGCCTCACTCTGAAGCGCCACCCGCTCGCCTTTCTGCGCGCCGAACTGGCGGCGGAAGGTATGGTGTGCGCGCGCGACCTCGCGACTCTTCCGGTCGGGCGGCGGCTGGAGATCTCCGGCATCGTCTTGATCCGCCAGCGGCCGGGCAGCGCCAACGGCGTCGTCTTCGTCACGATCGAGGACGAGACCGGCGTCGCCAACCTGATCGTGTGGCCCGACGTTCTCGAACGCTTCCGCCGCGCCGCGCTCGGCGCCACCTTGCTCTACTGCAAGGGCCGGCCGCAGCGCGAGGAGAGCGTCATCCACCTCGTCGCCGACGAGTTGCGCGACCTCACCCCCCGCCTCCACACCCTGCGCGACCGCACCGGCGACGCCTCGCCGCCGAACTCGGCCGCCATCCGCTCCGAAAAAATCCCCGGCTACAACACCCGCGACATCGTCATTCCGAGCCGCGATTTCCGTTGATCGACGGCCGCGCCTCAGAGGATGAACTGCGACAGGTCGGCGTTTTTGGCAAGTGCGCCGACCTGTTCGCGGACGTAGGCGGCGTCGATCTTGATCTCGGTGCCGGCGGCGCGGTCGGAGGCGGTGAAGCTGATCTCTTCGAGCAGCCGTTCGAGGATCGTGTGCAGCCGCCGAGCGCCGATGTTCTCGACCGAAGAATTGATCTGTTCGGCGAGCAGCGCCAGCTCGTCGATTGCCGCCTCCTCGAATTCGAGGCGCACCCCCTCGGTCGCGAGCAGCGCCTTGTATTGCTTGATGAGGCTCGCCTCCGGCTCGGTCAGGATGCGGCGGAAGTCGTTCTTGTCGAGCGCCTTCAGCTCGACCCGGATCGGCAGCCGCCCTTGCAGTTCCGGCAGCAGATCGGCGGGCTTGGCGTAATGAAACGCGCCGGAGGCGATGAACAGGATGTGGTCGGTCTTGACCGCGCCGTGCTTGGTCGCGACCGTCGTGCCCTCGATCAGCGGCAGCAGGTCGCGCTGCACCCCCTCGCGGCTCACGTCGGCGCCGCCGAAGCGGCCCTCGCCCTCGCCGCGGCCGCAGATCTTGTCGATCTCGTCGAGGAAGACGATGCCATTCTGCTCGGCCGACTGGATCGCCTGGCGCACGACGCTCTCCTGATCGAGCAGCTTGTCGCTCTCTTCGGCCATCAGCACGCGGTAGCTGTCGGCCACCGACATCTTCTTCGGCTTGCTGCGGCCGCCGAACGCCTTGCCGAAAATGTCGCCGAGGTTGAGCATGCCCATCTGCGCCCCCGGCATGCCGGGGATCTCGAAGGTCGGCAGGCTCGCCGATGGGTTCTCCTGCACCGCGACCTCGATCTCGCGGTCGCCGAGCGCGCCCTCGCGCAGCATCTTGCGGAATTTCTGGCGCGTATCGGCGCTGGCGTTGGCGCCGACGAGGGCGTCGAGCACCCGCTCCTCGGCGGCGATCTCCGCCTTCGGCTCGACCTCCTTGCGCAGCCGCTCCTTGGTCATGCCGATCGCGATCTCGACGAGGTCGCGCGCGATCTGCTCGACGTCGCGGCCGACATAGCCGACCTCAGTGAACTTCGTCGCCTCGACCTTCAGGAACGGCGCCTGCGCGAGACGCGCGAGGCGGCGCGCGATCTCGGTCTTGCCGCACCCCGTCGGGCCGATCATCAGGATGTTCTTCGGCAGGACTTCGTCGCGAATTTCCGGGTCGAGCTGCTGCCGCCGCCAGCGGTTGCGCAAGGCGATCGCGACGGCGCGCTTGGCGTCGTGCTGTCCGACGATGTAGCGGTCGAGCTCGGAGACGATCTCGCGCGGGCTGAACGAGGGTAGGGCTGCGTCAGGCAACGAGTTTCTCTAGGCTGATCTTGTCGTTGGTGTAGATGCAGATGCCGGCGGCGATCGCCATCGCGCGCCGCGCGATGGTCTCGGCGTCGAGCCCGTCGATGCCGATCAGCGCCCGCGCCGCTGCTAAGGCAAAGCCGCCGCCGGAGCCGATGCCGATGACCGCGTCCTCCGGTTCGAGCACGTCGCCGGTGCCGGACATGATCAGCGACACGCTCTTGTCGGCGACCGCCATCATCGCCTCAAGACGGCGCAGGTACCGGTCGGTGCGCCAGTCCTTGGCGAGCTCGACGCAGGCGCGCGTCAGCTGCCCCGAATGCTGGTCGAGCTTGCCTTCGAGGCGCTCGAACAGGGTGATGGCGTCGGCCGTGGCGCCGGCGAAACCGGCGATGACGTTGCCGTTGGCGAGCCGGCGCAACTTGCGCGCGTTCGACTTCATGACGGTCTGGCCCAGCGTCACTTGGCCGTCGCCGGCGATGACGACCTCGCCGCCCTTGCGCAGGCAAAGGATCGTCGTGCCGTGCCACGTTTCGGGGGAGGACGCCATCGCGCTGCGGCTCTGTACCGGCGGGGGAACCTCTCATGTAAGGCCGGGGGCGGCGCGGTCAAGCGGCGGGCGGCGCCGGTCGGACGTAGCAAGTCGGTAAGGGAGTTGTTAGATAAGGCTCACAAGCGACGGCCGCGGCCGGGCTTTGCAGGAGACAGAACCGTGCGTACGGCGACGGTCGAGCGCAACACCAAGGAGACCCGCATCAAGGGCAGCGTCGCCCTCGACGGCGCCGGCGCCGCCGACATTGCCACCGGCATCGGTTTCCTCGACCACATGCTGGAGCAGCTCGCCAAGCACAGCCTGATCGACATCGCGCTGAAGGCAAGGGGCGACCTCCACATCGATTTTCACCACACCACCGAGGACACCGGCTACGTGATCGGCGAAGCCGTCTCCAAGGCGCTCGGTGACCGCGCCGGCATCCAGCGCTACGGCCACGCCGTGATTCCGATGGACGAGACCTTGACCCGGGTCAGCCTCGACGCATCGAACCGGCCTTACCTCGTGTGGAAGGTCGCGTTCTCGCGGCCGAAGCTCGGCGAGATGGACACGGAGTTGTTCAAGGAATGGTTCCAGGCCTTCGCGCAGTCGGCGGGGGTGACGCTGCACGTCGAGAACCTCTACGGCGAGAACAACCACCACATCGTCGAGTCGTGCTTCAAGGGCCTGGCGCGCGCGCTGCGGCAGGCGATCGAGATCGACCCGCGCCGCGCCGGCGCCGTGCCTTCGACGAAGGGCACCCTCGGCGGCAGTCTCGCGACATGAACCGGATAGCCACCCGTCATTCCCGCGAAAGCGGGAATCCAGGGCCAGCGGCACCTCGCTCGCCCCGGGCCCCCGCTTTCGCGGGGGCGACGACCGTGGGGGTCCGGGCATGACCACGGCGATTGTCGATTACGGCTCGGGGAACCTGCGCTCGGCGGCGAAGGCGTTCGAGCGCGCCGCGGCCGAGGCCGGGATCGCCGAGGAGGTCTGCGTCACCAGCGACCCCGATGTCGTCGCGGGCGCGGAGCGGGTGGTGCTGCCGGGGGTAGGTGCCTTTGCCGATTGCCGCCGCGGCCTTGCCGCCGTGCCCGGCCTCGAAGACGCCTTGCGCGAGGCGGTGGAGCGGCGCGGCCGGCCGTTTCTCGGCATCTGCGTCGGCATGCAGCTGATGGCCGAGCGCGGGCGGGAGTTCGAGACGGTCGAAGGGCTCGGCTGGCTCCCCGGCGAGATCGTCGCGCTCATGCCCGACGACCCGTCGCTGAAGATTCCGCACATGGGCTGGAACGAGCTGGTCCGCCGCGCCCCGCACGGGCTGCTCGACGGCATCGAGGACGGCGCCCACGCCTATTTCGTGCACAGCTATCATTTTCGTCTCGGCGATCCTGGCGACTCCGTCGCCGAGACCGACTACGGTGGCGCCCTAGCGGCCGTCGTTGGGCGCGACAACCTCGTCGGGACGCAGTTCCACCCGGAAAAGAGTCAGGCGACCGGGCTGCGGCTGATCGCCAATTTCCTGCGATGGCGGCCGTGAGGCGGCGATGAGCGACTACGCGGCGCACGGCACGACGGTCGCCGTCGAGCCCCTGACGCAATACACCGGCACCGACCTCGACGACCTCTGCGAGGCGACCGAGCAGGCGATCGTCGAGGGCGGCGGTTTCGGCTGGCTCAAGCCGCCGCCGCGGCAGGTGCTGGAAAACTACTGGAAGGGGGTATTGCTGATCCCCGACCGCAAGCTCGTGGTCGGCCGGCTCGACGGCATTATCGCCGGTTCCGCGCTGCTGTCGCGGGCGCCGCGCAACAACGAGGCGCAGGCGTTCGCCGGCACCCTGACCGCCGCCTTCGTCGCGCCGTGGGCGCGCCGCCATGGCCTCGGCCGCGGCATCGTGCAGGAAGTCGAGCGCCAGGCGCGCGCCATGGGGCTGCGCGTCTTGAACCTCGACCTGCGCGCCAGCCAGCTCGCGGCGATCGCGTTGTACGAGCGGCTCGGCTACGCGCGATGGGGCACGCACCCCGTCTATGCCGAGGTGGACGGCAAGATCGTGCCGGGCCACTACTACTACAAGCGGCTCGGCGCGTGATCCTCTACCCGGCGATCGACCTCAAGGCCGGCGCCTGCGTCCGGCTGGTGCGCGGAGAGATGGCGAGCGCGATCGTCTTCAACGAAGACCCGGCGGCCCAGGCGCAGGCCTTCGCCGCCGCCGGCTGCCGCTGGCTGCACGTGGTCGATCTCGATGGCGCCTTCGCCGGGCGCTCGGTCAACGGCGATGCCGTCGCCGCGATCAGGCGCGCCGTCGATGTCCCGATTCAACTCGGCGGCGGCATCCGCGACCGCAACGCGATCGAGTATTGGCTCGGCCTCGGCATCGACCGCGTCGTGCTCGGGACGGCGGCATTGCGCGACCCCGAGCTGGTGCGGCAGGCCGCCGCGGCGCATCCCGGCCGGATCGTCGTCGGCATCGACGCGCGCCACGGACTCGTCGCCGTCGAAGGCTGGGCCGAGACCAGCAATGTCGCGGCGGTCGATCTTGCCCGCCGCTTCGCCGACGGCGGTGTGGCTGCCATCGTCTATACCGATATTGCCCGCGACGGCGCCCTCGGCGGCGTCGATGCCATGGCGGTCGGCCGCTTTGCGCGGCAGGCCGGAACCCCGGTGATTGCCTCGGGCGGCGTCGCCGCGCTCGCCGATCTCGCCGCGCTGAAGGCGGAAGCCGAGAGCGGCGTCGCCGGCGTCATCGTCGGCCGCGCCCTCTACGACGGCCGCCTCGATCTGCGCGCGGCGCTGCGCCTGCTCGCGGAGACGGCGTCATGCTGAAGATGCGGGTCATCCCCTGCCTCGACGTCAAGGACGGGCGCGTCGTCAAGGGCGTCAACTTCGTCGATCTGGCCGATGCCGGCGACCCGGTCGAACAGGCGAAGATCTACGACCGCGAGGGCGCCGACGAACTCTGCTTTCTCGACATCACCGCCAGCCACGAGGGCCGCGACACGATCTACGAGGTCGTGCGGCGCACCGCCGAGCAGTGCTTCATGCCGCTGACGGTCGGCGGCGGGGTTCGCACGGTCGAGGACATCCGCCGCCTGCTGCTCGCCGGTGCCGACAAGGTGTCGATCAACACCGCCGCCGTCGCGCGGCCCGAATTTGTGCGCGAGGCGGCGGAGAAATTCGGCAGCCAGTGCATTGTCGCGGCGATCGACGCCAAGGCCGCCGGGCCGGCCCGCTGGGAGGTCTTCACCCATGGCGGCCGCCGCCCGACCGGGATCGACGCCGTCGCATGGGCCTGCCGCCTCGCCGATTACGGGGCCGGCGAAATCCTGCTGACCTCGATGGACCGCGACGGCACCAAGTCGGGCTTCGACATCGCGCTGACCCGCGCCGTCGCCGACGCGGTGCGGGTGCCGGTCATCGCCTCGGGCGGCGTCGGCAGCCTCGACCATCTCGTCGAGGGCATTCGCGATGGCCACGCGACGGCGGTATTGGCCGCCTCGATCTTCCACTACGGCACCTACCGCATCGGCGAGGCCAAGGCGGCGCTCGCCGCCGCCGGCATCCCGGTGCGACTGTAGGATGCGGCAATGACGGATTCGCTCGGGCCGGCCTTGGAGCGGCTGTGGCAGGTGATCGTGCAGCGCCGCGGCGCCGACCCCGAAGGCTCCTATACGGCGCAGCTGCTCGCCCGAGGCCGCGCCAAAGTCGCGCAGAAATTCGGCGAGGAGGCGGTCGAGGCGGTCATTGAGGGCGCCCACGGCGACCCGTTGGCGCTGACTCGCGAGAGCGTCGACGTGCTCTACCACCTGCTCGTGCTGTGGGCCGCCGCCGGCGTCACTCCGGAGGAGGTGGCGGCCGAACTGACGCGCCGCGAAGGGATATCGGGGATCACAGAAAAGCGCAGCCGCGGCCGGCCCTCGGCCACGTGATCGGTGGATGCGGCGCTACTCGATCGGGATGAAGATCGAGTGGCGGATCTTGCCTTCGATATGGTCCGACAGGTGCCCCTTGCCGTGCGTGTCCTCGACCAGGATCACGTCGCCGGCGGCGATGAAGCGGCTCTCGCCGTCGCTGGCGGTGATCTTCACGCCGGCGTCGAGGTTGACGATGTATTGCCGGCGCGGCGCCGGGTGCCAGTCGATGTTGTGCTCGGCCTCGGTCTCGCGGAAGATCACGCCGGTCGCGGGCAATTTCTTCGACAATTTGCTGCCGCGGCGCTCCTCGACCCATTCGATCTCGATATCGCGAAAATGCGATTCGCCGCTGGCGTCGGTATAGAGGTTGTGGATGCGCATCGCTCTCCCCCAGAATTTTATATCGCCGCCATCGCGGCGGCGCTCGTCTCGCCGATGAAGGCCGGCATGACTTCGCGGGCGAAGCGGCGCAGGCTGGCGCGGCCGCGGGCGCCGCCGCCCGAGCCGCCGCCGTTGATCAGCACGTAGCCGACTCCGGCGGCGCGCAATTCCTCCAGCCGCTGCGCGACCTCGTCCGGGGTGCCGTACATCGCGCTGCGCCGGTTGACCGTGTCGGGATCGCCGGTGGCGCGGTCGGGGCCGCCGAGCACGGTGCCGTCGGGCTGCGTCGCGAGCTTGAGCTGGCGCACCCGGTTGGCGAGGCGCCGCTGCAACGCCGCCTCCTTCTCCTCCTCGGTGTCGCAGACGAAGAAGGCGCGGGTGACGCCGACCTGCATCGGGTCGAAGCGGCGGCCGCGCGCCTCGACCGCGTCCTTGAAGGTCGCGATCGACTGCGCCACGTCGGCCGGCGAGGCGTACTGGCCGAGCAACAGGTTGTAGCCGCGCTCGGCGACTTGGCGGATCGAGGAGGCGCCGCCCGCGCCCATCCAGATCGGCGGATGCGGCCGTTGCGCGGTCGGCGGCTCGACGACGATGTTGTCGAACTGCCAGTACCTGCCGCGATGCGAGAACGGCGCGTTCGAGGTCCAGGCGGTGACGATCACGTCGAGGCACTCCTGGAAGCGGGCATCGGCTTCGGCGATCGGCACGCAGAAGCCGGCGAATTCGTTGTAGCGGTAGCCCTTGCCGACGCCGAAATCGAGCCGGCCGCCGGAGAGCAGGTCCAGCGTCGCCGCCTGCTCGGCGAGCAGCACCGGGTTGTGCCACGGCAGCACCATGACGGCGGTGCCGAGCCGCAGGGTGCGGGTGCGGGCGCCGAGCCACGTCAACAGGTTGATCGTCGCCGATACCTGGCCGTAGCCGGTGAAATGGTGCTCGACGACGAAGGTGCCGTGGAAGCCGAGCGCCTCGGCCTCGATGTTGTACTCAATAAAGTCGCGGAACCCCTCGGCGCTGTCGAAATCGGCCTCTTCCGACGCGCTGGGGCGGCGCGCCGCGGCGCTGCCGAACAATCCGAACTGCATGCGCAAACGCTCCCTCAACTGTGGCCGGCACGGTATGCGCTTTGCCGGGATAATCAAAATGCCGGTTGTTTATCGCCGCCATAGCGGATGTGTATGGTTAGCGGGTAGGCGTGGCCGATTGTCGCACGTCCGGTTCAGGGGATATATTCACACGGCGTGCCAATAATCGGGCAAGGGGCGGCCGCCTCCGTCGCGGCGGGGCGTGAGGCGACGGCGAACTGTTCGAAGGACCGCGCGATGGCTCTCGATCCCAAAACGGCTGCCCTGGCCTTGCATCGCTTCGGGTTCGGTCCGCGCGCCGGCTCGATCGCCGCTATTGCCGCCGATCCGCGCGGCGCGGTGCTCGCCGAACTGGAGCGGCCCGGCATCGGCCTTGTCGCCGCCGACCTGCCCAGCAGCGGCGCCGCCAACCGCGCCGTCTTCGAATATCGGGCCGAGCGCAACGCGAAGCGGCGATTGGAGCAGCGGCAGCAGGCCGCCGCGGCGCCCGGGATGGAAGGCGCCGGCGACGCGACCGTCATGCAGGCCAAGGCCGAGGCGCCCGGCGCGAGGGACGCGCCGGCCGAAGTGCCGGTGCCGCGGCAGATCTTCCTGAACGAAGCGAAGGCGCGCACGGAGGCCGCCGTTGATGCCGGGATCGGCCTAGTCGAGCGGCTCGTGTGGTTCTGGTCCAACCATTTCTGCGTCAACGAAGATTCGACCATCATGGCCGGGGCCTATGAGCGGGAGGCAATCCGCCCGCATGTGCTCGGCCGTTTCGCCGACATGCTGCTCGCCGCCGAGAGTCATCCGGCGATGCTGGTCTACCTCGACAACGCCCAGTCGATCGGCCCCGACTCGGTTGCCGGCATCAACCGCAACAAGGGGATCAACGAGAACCTGGCGCGCGAGATCCTGGAACTGCACACGCTCGGCGTCGGCAATTACACCCAAGCGGACGTCATCGCGTTCGCCAAGACCCTGACCGGCTGGACGATCCTGCCGCCCGCCACCAACCCCGACCACGGCGGCGAATTCGTGTTCCTGAAGCGCGCCCACGAGCCGGGGCCGCAGACCGTGCTCGGCAAGTCGTATCCCGATACCGGGGTCGAGCAGGCGAGGGCGGTGCTGGCCGACCTGGCGCACCATCCCGCGACGGCGCGGCACGTCGCGACCAAGCTCGCGCGCCATTTCGTCGCCGACGAGCCGCCCGCGCTGCTGGTCGAGCGCCTGGCGAAGCGGTTTCTCGACACGGACGGCGACCTCAAGGAAGTGACGAAGGCGCTGGTGACCTCCGCCGAGGCGTGGAACCCGCAACAGGCCAAGGTCAAGCGCCCGGCCGAATGGCTGATCGCGGCGCTGCGCGCGACCGGCGTGCCGGTGCGCGACGTGCCGAAGATCGTCGGCGCGCAGTCGCTGCTCGGCCAACCGCTGTGGCGGCCACCGGCGCCGAAGGGGTTTTCCGACGACAACGCCGCCTGGCTCGACGGTCTTGCCGAACGGCTCGACGTGGCGAACACGATTGGGCAGCGGATTGGCGCCCGGCTCGATCCCAGAGCCATTCTCGACACGGCGCTGGGGCCGCTCGCGTCGGCCGAGACGCGGCAGACGATCGCGCGCGCCGAAAGCCGGCCGCAGGCCCTGACCCTGCTGCTGATGTCCCCCGAGTTCATCCGGAGATGACGATGCCGGCCGACAACCGCACCCGCCCCAGCCGCCGCCAGCTGCTCGCCGCCTCGGGCGCGCTGTTCGCGTGGGCGGCGACGCCGCGCCGGGCGCGGGCCGAGGCCCGCGACCCGCGCTTCCTCGCGATCGTGCTGCGCGGTGCGCTTGATGGCCTCGGCGCCGTGGCGCCGGTCGGCGACCCGGAATGGGCCAAGCTGCGCGGCGACAAGGGGCTGGCGCTCGACGGCCAGACGCCGGCGCTGCCGCTCGACGGCTTCTTCGCGCTGAACCCGGCGATGACGAACCTGCACCGGCTCTATCAGGCGAAGCAGGCGACGATCGTCCATGCGGTCGCCACGCCCTACCGCGAGCGCTCGCATTTCGACGGGCAGGACGTGCTCGAAAGCGGCGCCGCCAAACCGCGCGCCGTCGATACCGGGTGGCTCAACCGCGCCGTGGCGACGCTCGCCGCGGCGGAGCGGATGCGGCCGCATGAGCGGCAGGCGTTCGCGGTCGGCCCGGTGACGCCGCTGGTCGCCCGCGGACCGGCGCCGGTGCTGGCGTGGTCGCCGCAGCGATTGCCGCCGGTTGCCGACGATACGACCCTGCGCCTCCTCGACCTCTACCGCCATACCGAGCCGAAATTCGCGCAGGTCATCGAGGACCGCATGGGCCTCAACGCGATCGCGCAAGGCGGCATGAGCGGCGGCGACGAGGACAAGAACAAGCCGGTCGTGCAGATGGGCGGCATCCAGCAGACCCGAGTCTATTTCGCCGAGGCCGCCGGCGCCGCCGCCAAGTTCCTCGCCGCCGCCGACGGGCCGCGCGTCGGGGCGCTCGCCTTCGACGGCTGGGACACTCACATCAACGAGGGCCCGGTCAAGGGCCGGCTCGCCAACCTGCTCGGCGCGCTCGACGGCGCCCTTGCCGCGGTCGAAACAAACATGGGCGAGGCGTGGCACGAGACCGTCGTCGCGCTCGTCACCGAGTTCGGCCGCACCGCCCGCATCAACGGCACCGACGGCACCGACCACGGCACCGGCACTGTCGCGATCCTCGCCGGCGGCGCGCTGAAGGGCGGGCGCGTCGTCGCCGACTGGCCTGGGCTCAAGGACGCCGATCTCTACGAGCACCGCGACCTCAAGGCGACGACGGACCTGCGCGCCGTGCTAAAGGGCCTCCTCGCCGACCATTTGCGGGTCGATGCCCGCGCCCTCGCCGCTGCCGTCTTCCCCGACAGCGCCGCCGTGAAGCCAATGCCGGGACTGCTGGCCTAGGAGCAGGTTCCGGCCAGCTTGAACCGTCATTCCCGCGAAAGCGGGAATCCATGCCTGCGCTCCGTCGGCCGCCCCTGGACCCCCGCGTTCGCGGGGGTGACGGGAGAGTGCAATTCGAGCGGAATCTGCTCCTAGTCTAAACAAATCGTCATCGCCGGGCTTGACCCGGCGGTCTCGGAGGCGCCTCGAAGATGGCCGGGTCGAGCCTGGCCTTGACGACTCGCAGGTTCGGCGATCGCTGAAGCATAACAAGCTTATTCTTGCAATTTCCATATCGGTATTACGATCTACATCGTAACGGCCGTCGAAACATAAACTTAAACATCAGATCTAAGCACTGCAAAGAAAAGCCGAAGCACCCGATAGGCTCCGCTCGCCGCTGTTGTCGCCGGAACAAAGCCGGCCGAGGTCTCGTTTCTTTGGTGGGCCGGTGCCCAAGAGAAGGGGGAGGCTGGTCATTTAATCGCGGAGTTCACTGTTATGTCCGATCGCCAGTCCCGCACCTCAAATCGAGGATTTGCCTCGATGGACGAACGCAGACAGCGCGAAATTGCGAGCAAGGGCGGTCAGAGCGTGCCCGCCGCCGAGCGAAGCTTCGCCAAGAACCGCGAATTGGCGGCCGCGGCGGGACGCAAGGGCGGCCACAACGTCGCCGCGCAAGACCGCAGCTTTTCACGCAATCCGGCCTTGGCGGCGGCAGCCGGCCGCAAGGGCGGCGAGCACAGCCACGGCGGCCGCCAGCGCCATGCCGGCGCGTCCGACTTCGCCGCCAACCCCGACAGCAAGGCCAGCAAGCAAGGTGATCAATCGCCTTGATCGTCCCGCGCCAGTCAGCGGCACAAAGGCGGGACCCGACTCGCCGGCGCGTGCGGCTCAAGACCGGGAGAGGGCGCGCTCCAGCTCGGCCTTCGACATCTTCGAGCGGCCGGGGATGTCGCGGCGCCTCGCCTCGCCATAGAGCTGCGCCCGGGTGCGGCGGCCTTCCGCCTCGTCGCGGTAGGTCTCGCCGCGGCGCTCCTTGGCCTTCGTGCGGCGAAGAGTGCGCGCGTTCTCCTTCGGGGTCTCGTATTTTGACGATCCCGCCTCGCGCAGCGCGATCGCGATCGCCTGTTTCGGGTTCTTCACCTTGCGCCTGCCGCCGGCAAACTTCAGTTCGCCGTGCTTGAACTCGTGCATGACGCGTTCGACCGTCTCCTTTTGAGCGGGCGATTGTCGTGCGGCCATGATGCTCCTCCGAATGCTGATGCAAGCGGCGACATCCCGCCGCCGTTTGCCATAGCCGACGCCGCAGCCACCGCTTTTGTTCCGCATTTTCCGACAAGCTGGAACTTCACCTCGGGCGCCTTTGTTCTGTTGGGGTCGCCGTAGCGGCGGCCTGGCGCAGAGATCGGCGGCAGCTACATTTTGGCAGCTTCAGAACATTGGGGAAGAGATGCGCCTCATCCTGCTCATTATTCTCGTCCTACTGCTGCTCGGCTTTCTCCCGTTGTGGCCGTACAGCAGCAGCTGGGGCTACTACCCCTCTGGCGGCGTCGGTGTACTGATCGTCATCCTGCTTGTCTTGTTGCTGTTGTGAACCTGCACAGCGAGGTACTCCATGGGCAAGGGCATTCTGTTGTGGCTGCTCGGGATCCCGATCCCGATCATCATTCTGTTGTTCATATTCCACGTCATCTAGCGGGAGGGCGCCGCGTCGGCGCTTCCGCCGCTTGGTGCTGATCTGACCCGGCGAACGATCGGCCAATGAGGCCGTTCCTTCGTTCGGGCGAGTAGCAAACCGTCATCGCATGGCTGAGCGGATCGAAGATTACGGCATTATCGGAAACACCCATACCGGGGCGCTCGTCAGCCGCGGCGGCTCGATCGACTGGCTCTGCCTGCCGCGTTACGATTCGGAATCGGTCTTCGCGGCGATCCTCGGCGGCCCTGAAAACGGCCGCTGGCTGATCGCGGCCGCGGACGAAGAGACCGGCCGCTCCTGGTCGTACCGCGGCGAGACCGGCATTCTCGAAACCCGCATCGAAACCGCGTCGGGCGCGGTGACCGTCATCGACTTCATGCCGATGCAGCAGGCGGAGGGGCAGAGCGACCTCATCCGCATCGTCCGCGGGGACAAGGGCCGCGTGCGCATGCGCACCGAGCTCATTCTGCGCTTCGATTACGGCCGCAGCATCCCCTGGGTGCGGCAGCACCATGGCGGCCCGAGCGCGGTCTCCGGGCCGAACGCGATCCAGTTCATCACCCCCGTCGCGCTGCGCGGCACTCCGCAAATGACGACAGTCGGCGAGTTCGAGGTCGCCGAGGGCGAGACCGTGCCGTTCCAGATGATATGGTACCCCTCGCACCACCCGCATTTTCTGTGGCGAGATCCCTATGACGAACTGCTGCTGACGGAAAACCGCTGGCACGACTGGTCGTGCCACTGCTCGATCCAGGGGAAGTGGCGCGAGCCGATCGTGCGCTCGCTCGTCACGCTGAAGATGCTGACCTACTATCCGACCGGCGGCATTGTCGCGGCGGCGACGACGTCACTGCCGGAATGGATCGGCGGCGTGCGCAACTGGGACTACCGGATGTGCTGGATCCGCGACGCCACCTTGACCCTGTACGCGCTATTGGCGGCCGGCTACCGCAACGAGGCGCGGGCCTGGCGCGAATGGCTGCTGCGGGCGGCGGCGGGACATCCGTCCGAACTGCAGATCATGTACGGCATCGGCGGCGAGCGGCGGCTGACCGAATTCGAGCTCAGCTGGCTGCCCGGTTATTGCGAGAGCCGTCCGGTGCGCATCGGCAACGCCGCGCACGAGCAGTTGCAGATCGACGTCTACGGCGAGCTGATGGACACGCTGCACGCGTGCAACCGGTATGGCCTCGAGACACGGCCCTATGTCTGGGAGTTTCAGAAGGAGCTGCTGAAGTTTCTCGAAAAAATCTGGCAGGAGCCGGATCACGGCCTCTGGGAGATCCGCGGCGAGGCCCGCCCCTTCACGCTGTCCCGCATCATGTGCTGGGTGGCCTTCGACCGCGCCATAAAGTCGATCGAGCGCTACGGCTATGACGGACCGCGCGAACATTGGCAGGAATTGCGCGACGGCATCGCCGCGCAAGTCTGCGAGAAGGGCTACGACGCCAAGCGCAACACCTTCGTGCAGTATTACGGCGCCAGCGACCTCGATGCCTCGCTGCTGCTGATCCCGCAGCTCGGCTTCCTGCCGCCGGACGACCGGCGGGTGATCGGGACGATCGAGGCGATCGAGCGCGAGCTCGTCGTCGAGGGGCTGGTCATGCGCTATTCGACCAAGAAGGGCGTCGATGGCCTGCCGGGCGGCGAGGGCGCGTTCCTGGCGTGCAGCTTCTGGCTCGCCAACAGCCTCAATCTGATCGGCCGGCACGACGACGCCGTGCGCCTGTTCGAGCGGCTGCTGGGGCTGCGCAACGACCTCGGCCTCTTGTCGGAGGAATACGATCCGCGCGCCAAGCGGTTCCTCGGCAACTTCCCACAGGCGTTTTCCCATGTCGGGATCATCAACACCGCGCTCCACCTGGCGCAGGTAGACGAATCCGCAGCCGCCCGCGGCAACGGCGACGCCGACGCGAAGAAGGGTTGAGCGGGAGGACTAGGCTCCGCGCTACCGCTGAGGCTTCGCCTGCGCGGCGACGGTGGTCGGGTGCGGCCGCCGCGGCAGGTGGGCCTTGCGCACCGCAGGCTTGGCGTCGTGCTTCGCAACGGGTGGAACGGGCGGCAACGGTTTCCGCTCCAGGGCATGCGGCAACTGGTTTTCGGCGAGATGCTTACCGGGAAAGGAGGCCCGGATCGCATGGTCGATGGCCGCCGTCTGCCAGCCCCGCTGCGCCGGCTCGGGCGGGGCCGGAAACTCCCGACGCCAAATGGCAAGCGCCCGCGCCAGGTCGGCGTCCGCGAAGCCCGATAGGTCCCAGACGAGATCGCGGCTCCGCCGCCCGGAATACGCGATCACGACCGGCCCGACCGCGCCGCCGAGCCCGTACTGCGCCAAGTCTTGGCCGGCGCGGTAATAGTCGTAGTCGGCGAGGCCATCCCTGCAGGAGATCGCCGTCGCTCTCGCCTGGGGTGACGCGCGCCTGCTCAGAAGATAAAGGGTCGGCTTCGCAGCGGCCGCCGCGTCGGCCTCGACGGCGGCACAGAGTGCCGCGTTGCGCTGTCTCCGCTTGTCGCTCAGCAAGAGCGCCATCGTCGGATGGCCGCGCACGGCAACCTGCTGGTCGCGGTAGGCGACGGCGAAAGCGCCCCCCGCGTGAGCCGCCGTGGCCGGCGGAGCGCCGGTGTCGGTATCATCCGCGACCCGCGGTAGCACCACCGACGGGGGCGCCTGATGGACCGGCACGCAGGCGGCCAGCCACAGCAAGGCGAAGACGACGAGATGCCAGAGCTTCGCGCGCTTCACCGCCACCCCCAGAGTTCGCGCCGACGCGGGCGGCTCCCGCACAACGGGAACACGATGCGCTTTTTTCGCCCTAACGAAAAGCGGCGTCTCGCCCGAAATTGCAACCGGGCGGCTTCCTCCGACATTGACAAAGAACAACGCCGCGCTCCGGATGTTTTTCCCTGCGTCGTCGCTCGTTTTGGATGAAGTAGAGGGGGAGATGTGACGGGAGCGATAACATCCTGGGCGCCGTCCTGGGTCATCAGTCTCGTTGTTCTCATCGTTCCGCCGGTGGTTGTACTGGCGGTGTTTTTTGGGTTGATCCGCGTGTTGATTCGGCTGGCGGCGCGGTTCAGCCCGTTTCTTCCGCAGCTGCTGAGCCGGGCGCGCGGACCCGCGGCCGCGATCCTCGCGATCATCGCCGTCGGCGCCGCGGTTCCCGCCGCGAGGTTAAGCTACGAGGCGGCGGTGATGCTGGCGCGCGGCCTCCTGATCGCGATGATTCTTGCGATCGGCTGGGCCGCGGCGATCGCGCTCAATCTCGGGGCCGAGCTCTACGTCCGGCGTTTCCGCATCGACAGCGAAGACAACCTGCTGGCGCGCAAGCATGTGACGCAGGTCCGCATCCTGCGCCGCGCCGCGCAGACGTTGCTTGTCATCCTGACCGTTTCGGTGGCGCTGATGACGATCCCGGCGGTGCGGGAATACGGCCTCAGCCTGCTAGCCTCGGCCGGAGCTGCCGGCCTCGTGATCGGCCTCGCCGCCCGGCCGGTGTTCACCAACCTCCTGGCCGGCATCCAGATCGCGGTGACGCAGCCGATCCGCGTCGAAGACGCCGTCCTCGTCGAAGGCGAATACGGCTGGGTCGAGACGATCACCAGCACCTATGT
>Ga0070739_10002421_pt1 | contig 25220 bp, 21 predicted proteins | sample Coa_R1_7_FD_66445 | JGI IMG/M metagenome (GOLD analysis project Ga0070739, IMG submission 66445) | Surface soil microbial communities from Centralia Pennsylvania, which are recovering from an underground coalmine fire - Coalmine... | ecosystem: Environmental > Terrestrial > Soil > Unclassified ...
CACCAGTCGATGTAGTCGGGATACCAAGTCTCGAGCGCCCGCCGCACCCGCGCATCCTGCGCCAGCCCGACATTGTTCGGGATCAGCCCGTCATAGTCCACGGCAGCGGCTTCGCTCATGGCGTAATCTCTCCTGACGCAGTCTGCGATAGCTCCTCCCCCGCGCAGCGGGGAGGTGGCGCGCGTCAGCGCGACGAAGGGGGCTAATGCCATCGCAAAGCAAGCACACTGGTTACATCCGTCCCACGCCGATCGACGCCGCGCCAGAGTGGTGCCCCCTCCGGTTCGCTTCGCTCACCACCTCCCCCGCTGTGCGGGGGAGGAACCTCGGGATAGGTGAGTGAGGCGGCAGGCCCGGTCATTTCACACCCGCTCTGGGTTGAAGGCGGGGCGGGCGCCGGTGCCGTAGCGCTTCAACGAACCGGCCTCGCCGACCGCGTTCGGGCGCTGGAAGACCCAGTTCTGCCACGCGGTCAGCCGCCCGAAAATCTTCGTTTCCATCGTCTCCGGCCCGGCGAAGCGCAAGTTCGCCTCCATCGCCGTCAGCGCATCGGGAGAGAAGCTGGCCCGCTCGTCGAGCAGGAGGCGCACCTCCTCGTCCCAATCGACCTCGTCGTGAGCCGCCGTCACCAGGCCCAGCGCCTCGGCATCTTCGGCGAGAAGCGGCTCGGCAATCGCCTTGGCGGCGCTATCCAGGCTCGCCGGCTCACCGAGAAAACGCGTCGCCAGCCGCGATAGGCCGTTGCCCATCGGCAGCGGGCCGAAATTGAGCGCCGACAGGAACAACGCAGCCGGCGCCCGGTTGTCTCCCGCCCGCACGCCCGAAAACATCAGCGAGCGGTCGGCGGTGAACACCAGTTCGGCGAGGAAGCCGGCAAAGCAGCTGCCCGGCTCGACCAGGGTCACGAGGCTGCGCGAGGTCAGGTCGATGCGCTTGAAGACGCGCTTCAGCAGCAGGCGCACCTCGCGCACGAACCAGTCCTGAGCGTGGTCTTGCAACAGTGCATCGACCCCCAGCACCGCAACGGGATCGCCTTCGGAGCGGAACACGATCAGCCCCAGCTCCGGCTCGTTGAAGCGCAGATGCAGGATCGCGTCGTCGAGCTCGCGGGCCATCGCTAGCGCCCAGAAGGTCGCAGCCTGGTAATGCATGCCGAGGGCATCGGAAGCGCGGTCCGGCCCGCGGATTATGATCGTCGCGCGCCGGCGCGGCCGGTCGAGTTCGACTCGCACGTGACGATAAACGATCGCATCTCCGTCGATGCTTCGTTCCAGCATCGGCAAGGCTACGCCAGGCACATCCGTCGGCCGGTCGGACGCCGCGGCGAGCGCCAGCGCGCGCTCGCGCACCCGCTCCTCCCACGCCGACGGCGGCACGACTTCGTCCACCAGCCGCCATTCCACAGCGCGCGGCCCGCGCACCCCCTCCTCGGTCGAGCAGAACAGGTCGGCGCGGTCGCGGCGCACCTTGCGCTTATCGGTAAGGCGGGTGAGGCCGCCGGTGCCCGGCAACACCGCGAGCAGCGGCACCTCCGGCAAGGAGATCGACGACCGCCGGTCGTCGATCAGCATGATCCAGTCGCAGGCGGCGGCCAGCTCATAGCCGCCGCCCGCCGCGGCGCCGCTGACGGCGGCGATGTAGCGCTGGCCGGAATGGGCGCCGGCGTCCTCGATCGCGAGCCGCGTCTCGTTGGTGAACTTGCAGAAATTGACCTTGTGCCCGTGCGAGGCCTGGCCGAGCATGCGGATGTTGGCGCCGGCGCAGAACACGTTGTCCTTGCCGGAGCGAATCACCACCACGCGCACCTCCGGATGCTCGAAACGCAGCCGCTGCACCGCGTCCGCCAGCTCGATATCGACGCTGAGGTCGTAGGAGTTGAGCTTCAGCTCGGCGCCCTCGAACAGCCCGCCGGCAGGATCGACATCCATCGTCAGCGTCGCCACCGCCCCGTCGAACGCCAGCCGCCAATGCCGATACCGGCCCGGCTCGGTGCAAAAATCGATGAGGGGCGCCGCCGCCATGAGCTAAGGCCGGTTAAGGGGACGATTGCGGCCGGTGACCGCCGGAGGGAAGGGTAGGATCGTACACGAGACGCTCCATTGGCCGGGTCCGGAACGTGCCGGCCCCCAGATCTCGCAGCCGCTGCGAGGCAATGTCAACATACGCAGCGACCACGTCGCGACCGTAGCCGATCCGGCCACGCCTCGCGGCCGCGACGATAGCCGAACCGACCTCCCATGCAAGGGATCCAGCACCTTTCCGCCAGGCTCAGTCAGCGCCAAGACCAGGCGTTCCACGTGGCGGCCGGCCAACGACAGCTACCGGTTTCACGAGACTGCTATCGTAGCAAATCTCACTTCTCGGCTCAGGGGGCCACACCGATGAGAACCAGCGGCACAGCAGGAACACCACGGCCTTCACGAATTAGGTTGTAGAGCTCGCCCTCGTAATAAGAGGGGCCGGAATTCATCTCCTGCTGCAACTCCTTCATTGGCAGGATTTCAATACCTACATCAATCACATCTCCAACATAAAATGCCAGATGTTTTACAAATAGGTCATAGGCAACGAAGGAGTATTTCCCGAACTGCACCTCCACGGCCACCCGCTCTTTGACGAAATCAGTCTGGTTATAAGAACGGTATGGCGTAAGGCCGGCGCTTTCTATCTCTGCTTTCTGCTCCGACGCGGCCATGAACAGTGTTTTTCGAATAAGCTTCGCGTCCGATGTTACCCAGTATGGAATCCGACGTTCCTTCCACTCGTGCCGTGCAAACCCCGTTCGCATAGCCTCGTTCATCGCACGCGGGGAAAATAACATTTTCCCTTTTGTCTTCCTCTCCTTCGACTCTTTGGTTCGGCATAGGGATGCATCGGTCTCTCGGATAACCTGCTGGATTTCTTTCCATAGCCCGGGTTGATGGACAAGGAGAAATTCCAGACCATTCAAATGCGAATAGTGCGTAACAATCCTCACCGGTGGCCGCCGTAGGGGAGCGATGGATCATAAACTGGGCGAGCCATGGGCCGCGTTTTCAGGGTTCCGGCTTGCAACTCCCGCAATCTTCGGAACGCAATCTCCACGTATTCAGGCACAATATCGCAACCGTAGCCAAGCCGGCCATGCTTCACCGCCGCTATAACAGCAGAGCCAACACCCATGTAGGGGTCGAGAATTTTTCCGTCTGCTACCGTCAGCGCCAGGAGCAAACGCTCCACCAGTTCGACAGGGAATTGGCAGGGGTGAACGGTTTTCTCCACGTGGTTGTTCTTCACATTTGGAAAGATCCAGACATCACCCGGATTTTTTCCAAGAGGATTGCAAGATAGTTGCCCGGCCTTCGGACCCTTGAAATACTTCTTTCCCGGATACTTGGGGGGTACACGGATCGGATCTAGATTGAATATGTAATCGTCGCCTTTAGTGAACCAGAGGATTGTTTCGTAGCGCCCTGACAGCCGCTTGGTGCAATGCAGGCCGTGCTCGAAGTGCCAGACGATCCTGTTCCGAAGCCTAAGACCGTGCCTCTGGAAAACCGGGTAAAGCACCATGTCCAGGGGAAAGATCTCGCCGTTCTGGACGTGGTTCCCGACCTGCCAGCACAGCGAACCGCGCGGGTTCAACAGGCGCACGCATTCGGCGATAACGGCGGCCTGGGACGCGACATAGGTATCAAGCGGAGAGCGCAACTCGTATTTTTTGCCGATGTTGTAAGGCGGCGAGGTCACGATCAATTGCATCGAGCCGCTGTCGAGTCGCCGCATGAACGTGAGATTGTCCTCGCACGCCATGACCGCTTCGGCCACAGCGCCCATCGCCCTGTTCATGCCATCTGGCATCGGCTGGTCCAACTTCCGGTTGCGCAGGCATATAATTGAGCATTATGCGCGGCTGGTGTACGTCGTCAAGAACGTATCGGGAACCCACGCAGAGCTCCGGTCGAGGCAATGGTCTGTGCGGGCCGCCGCGTCAACGGGGCTCGGACAGCCCGAGGATCGTTGGCTCCCGCGCCGCCCCTTGCCCCCTCCCCTGCCGCTTGCTACTGACAGCCGAGCGAATCGGCGGAGGGTCGGAGATGATTTCGGGGGAATACGACGTCGTCGTGGTGGGGGCGGGCAACGCCGGGATGTGTGCGGCGCTGGCGGCGCAGGAGAACGGCGCGCGGGTGCTGGTGCTGGAGGCGGCGCCGTTCGACGAGCGCGGCGGCAACAGCCGCTACACCGCCGGCGCGTTGCGCTTCGTCTACAACGGGGTCGACGACCTACTGAAGCTCTGCGACCTCTCCGAGCAGGAGCTGGCGACATCGGATTTCGGCGCCTACACGCAGGAAAAATACTACGACGACCTCGGCCGGCTGACCGACTACCGCAGCAACCCGGACATGGCCGAGCTGCTGATCACGAAGAGCCAGGAGACGATGCTGTGGATGCGCGGCAAGGGCATCCGCTTCGCGCCGATGTATTCCCGGCAGGCCTTCAAGCACGAGGGTAAGTTCGTGTTCTGGGGCGGCCTCGCGCTGGAGGCGTGGGGCGGCGGCCCCGGCCTCGTCGAGGGCCTGTTCAATGCGCTGGAGCGCAACGGCATCGACGTCGCCTACGCGGCGCGCGGCGAGCGGCTCATCGCCGACGACGACGGGGTTCACGGCGTCGTCGCCAACGTCGAGGGCAAAACCACCGAAATCCGCTGCAAGGCGGTCGTGCTGGCCTGCGGCGGGTTCGAGGCCAACGCCGAGATGCGCACCCGCTATCTCGGCCCCGGCTGGGATTTGGCGAAAGTGCGCGGCACCAAGTTCAACACCGGCGGCGGCATCAAGATGGCGCTCGACATCGGCGCGATGCCTTACGGCAACTGGTCGGGCTGCCACGCCGTCGGCTGGGATTATGGCGCGCCCGAGTTCGGCGACCTCTCGGTCGGCGACAATTTCCAGAAACACTCCTACCCGTTCGCGGTCATGGTCAACGCCAACGGCGAGCGCTTCTGCGACGAGGGCGCCGATTTCCGCAACTATACCTACGCCAAGTACGGCCGCGAGATCCTGAACCAGCCGCACCAGTTCGCTTGGCAGATTTTCGACCAGCAGGTCGTGCACCTGCAGCGCGATGAATACCGCATTCGCCGCGTGACCAAGGTCACCGCCGACACCTTCGAGGAGCTCGCCGACAAGATGGCGGAGACCGGCGCCGCGGTGAACAAGGCCGCGTTCCTCAAGACGATCGCCGATTACAATGCCGCGGTGGACCGCAGCATCCCCTACAATCCCACCGTCAAGGACGGCCGCACCACCCGCGGCCTCAAGATCGACAAGACCAACTGGGCGATGCCGCTGGAGAAGCCGCCCTACGAGGCCTACTGCACGACCTGCGGCGTCACCTTCACGTTCGGCGGGCTGCGCATCGACACCGACGGCCGCGTCCTCGACACGGCCGAGCGGCCGATCAGCGGCCTTTACGCCGCCGGCGAGCTCGTCGGCGGGCTGTTCTACTTCAACTATCCGGGCGGCACCGGCCTCGTCTCCGGCTCGGTGTTCGGCAAGATCGCCGGCACGACCGCCGGCCAGCAATCGCGCCGCAACGCCTAGCCCCACGCCCCGCCTTCGGCGCGGGTCCCTTCCCTCTCCTGCATAGCGGGAGAGGGAAGGGGAGCGAAGCGAACCGGGTGAGGATATCGATGCAACCCACCAACGTCCTGTTCATCCTGTCGGACGAGCACAGCCGGCGCGTGCTCGGCTGCTACGGCCACCCGACGATCCGCACGCCGAACCTCGACCGGCTGGCCGCCAACGGGGTGCGCTTCGCCGACGCCTACACGAACTCGCCGATCTGCGTGCCGGCCCGCGCCAGTCTCGCGACGGGCCGCTATCCGCACCGGATCCGCTTCTGGGACAACGGCATCGCCTATGACGGCAGCGTGCCGTCGTGGCACCACCGGCTGCGCGCGGCGGGGCACGAGGTCGTGTCGATCGGCAAGTTGCATTTCCGCAGCGGGGCCGACGACAACGGCTTCACCCAGGAGATCATGCCGCTGCACATCAACGACGGCATCGGCGACCCGCTGGGTTGGCTGCGCGACCCGCTGCCGGTGCGCAAGGCGACCCTGCGGCTCGCGAAGGACGCCGGGCGCGGCAATTCGAGCTACCAGGACTACGACGGGAAGATCACCGATGCCGCCGTCGATTGGCTCAAGGCGCACGCCGGCCGCCGGGCGGACAAGCCGTGGACGTTGTTCGTCTCGCTGGTCTGCCCGCACTTCCCGCTCATCGCGCGCCCGGAATGGTATGACCTCTATCCGGAGGAGACCGTACCGCTGCCGGCGCTGCGCGGCCCGGAGCGCGGCCCGGACCACCCCTACATCGCCGCCTTCCGCGAATGCCAGATCTACGACAAGGGGTTTGTCGACGAGGCCAATGTGCGCCGCGCCATCGCTGCCTATTTCGGCCTCGTCAGCTATACCGACTACAATGTCGGCCGCCTGCTCGACACTCTTGCCGCAACCGGCTTGGCCGCGGAAACCCGCGTCATCTACTCGGCCGATCACGGCGACAACCTCGGCACCCGCGGGCTGTGGGGCAAATCGACGATGTACGAGGAGGCGGCCGGCGTGCCGCTGATTGTCGCCGGTCCCGACCTGCCTCGCGGCCTCGTGTGCCGCGAGGCCGCCTCGCTCGTCGATTGCTTCCAGACGATCCTCAAATGGACCGGGGTCGCGCCGAACCCGGAAGACCGCAACTTGCCGGGGCTGCCGCTCGACGAGGTGGCGCGGACGGCGCCGCGGCGCACCGTCTTGTGCGAGTACCACGCGACCGGGGCGGCGACCGGCGCCTTCATGATCCGCAAGGGGCGCTTCAAGTTCGTCTACTACGTCGGCATGCGGCCGCAATTGTTCGACCTCGACGCCGACCCGCAGGAGACCCGCGACCTCGCGCGGGAGGCCGGCTATCAGGGCTTCGTCGCCGATTGCGAGAAGGAATTGCGCGCCGTCGTCGATCCCGAAGCCGCCGACGCGCTCGCCAAGTCGGACCAGGCCGAACGCATTGCCGCCTTCGGCGGCCGCGAGGCGATCCTCGCCAGGGGCAGCTTCGCCTATTCCCCCGCCCCCGGCACCGCCGCCGTCTTCAACTGAGCGTTAGAGCAGGTTCCGGCCAGTTTGAATCGTCAGCCCCGCGAAAGCGGGAATCCAGGCCTACGCTCCGTCGGCCGCCCCTGGACCCCCGCGTTCGCGGGGGTGACGGGAGAGTGCAATGCGAGCGGAATCTGCTCTAGACGCTCAGGCTGCCGGAACCCGACCATTTCGGAGCATTCCCTTCCTCGTCATCGCCGGGCTCGACCCGGCGACTCGTGAGCCCCGCAGATGGCCGGGTCAAGCCCGGCCATGACGGCTTGTGCAGAGAGTAACGGCCTTATTGGACGGCTCTAAGGCCGCGGCACCGGGCCGCGCCGGTCGGGGAGCGTGGCGGCCTTCTCCTTCCAGTCCGTCGACCATGGCGTCACCGGCCGCGGCACGGAACGCCCGTCGAGCAGGATGTCGTCGACGTGCTCGTTGAAGAAGCAGAGGTAGCCCTTGATCTTCGGGCACTCTGCGATCGGTTCCGGGTAATGCCAGACGATGTCGGGGAAGAGCCGGTCGCCGATCTTCACCGAATAGTAGTGCGCGGTGCCCTTGTAGGGGCAGGCGGTGACCTTTTCGCTTGAGACCAGCAGGTCGCGCCGCACATCCTCCGGCGGGATGTAGTAGCGCGTCGGCAGCCGCGTCTCGAACAGGAAGCGGGCGCGGGTCGTATCGGCCACGACCTCGCCGCCCAGGATAATTTGCACGCGGCGCGACGAATTCACGACATCGACCCGCTTGTAGGGATCGCGCGGATGGACGAACACCTCGTCGTTCTCCTCGAACCAGGCATCCATCAGGTTCCAGTAGAACGCGACAAAATCCTTGATCTGCGCGACCTCGTCGAACGGCTCGGGATAGCCCCACACCGCGTTCTCCGCGACCCTGCCGCCGGCCGTGACGGACCAGTACGCGGCGGTGCCCTTGTAGGGGCAGAACGTTTGGTGGCCGGTCGGCGTCAGCAGGTCCATGCGCACATCGCCGCGCGGAAAGTAATAAACCGGCAGGTGCCGCGTCTCGAACAGGAGGTGCGCGCCGGTGCTGTCGGCGATCGTCTCGCCGCCGAACTTGACGCGGACCCGCCGCGGCGACGGCTCGAACAATATCTTGTAATCCGGGTTGGTCTTGAAGCCCGACTCCTGCCTCGCCGTACTCGTCGCCATGGCGCACCCTCCTCGTCCCGAAGGGGAAGATAGCAGGAGCCGGCGGCGCTATCGACGTTGGGCGGGGAGCCGTTATGATGCGCCGCACGGCGAGCGCACCGGCGTACGGGCAGCGCAGCTGCCGACCAACGCAATCGCCTGGAGGGGATAAAATGCCGATCAGCGGAGACATGTCGGCCGGCGCGGGAACCGGCCTCGCCTTCGTCGGGTGCAATGTCACGAGCGCGGCGCCGGAGCCGCACGCGCACGGACGGCGGCGCCAGGTCGTGGTCAACGGCAAGCGGGTCAAGACGGTCGATGTCCACGCCCACTGCATCGTTCCGGACGCCGCGAAAATCATCAACCACCCGCTCGAGGCGCCCGGCCTCTTATGGTCGAACGTCAACGACCGGCTCACGCAGATGGATACGAGCGGCGTCGATGTCGAAGCGCTGAGCATCAACCCGTTCTGGTACCGCGCCGAGCGCGACGCCGCCGAGCAGCTGATCAAGGTGCAGAACGAGGCCCTCGTCGAATTCTGCTCGTCGCATCCCGACCGTTTCGTCGCCTTCGCGACGGCGGCGCTGCAGCACCCGGACCTCGCCGCGCAGCAGGTCGAGCACGCGGTCAAGAACCTCGGCTTCCGCGGCGTCGGCGTCGCCGGCAGCGTCGCCGGACAGGAGCTGGCCGATCCGAAGTTCCACCCGTTCTGGGCGAAGTGCGAGGAGCTCGGCGTCCTCGTCTTCATGCACCCGCTCGGCACCCGTGAGCTGGAACCGAGCGGCCGCCTCGCCGGCAACGGCCTCCTGACCAACACGATCGGCAACCCGTTGGAGACGACGATCGCGCTGTCGCACCTGATCTTCGAGGGGACGCTCGACCGCTTCCCGGGCCTCAAAATCTGCGCCGCACACGGCGGCGGCTTCCTGCCCTCCTACGCCAACCGCTCGGACGCCGTGTGCACGACGTTTCCGAACCGCGTGGGGCCGCTGCCGAAGAAGAAGCCGACCGAATACCTGAGCGGCGGCCAGCTTTATTTCGACACGATCATGTTCACCGGCGAGGCGATGCGCCATCTGATCGCCGAGGTCGGCATCGAGCACGTCGTTCTCGGGACGGATTATCCGTTCCCATGGAATACGGCGCCGGTGGACCACATCATGTCGATCCCCGGCCTCAGCGACGAGGAGCGCGTCGCGATCCTCGGCGCCACCGCATCGAAGCTGCTCGGCATCAGTTAGAGCGGAATCCGATCGGGTGCGAACGTTCTCCTCTCGTCATCGCCGGCTTGACCCGGCGATCTCGGGGGCGCTTCGTAGATGGACGGGTCGAGCCGGTCGAGCCCGGCCATGACGATCTGTGCGGAGAGCGATGCCGGTGGATCGAATACCGCTCCTCGGAGGGAGGCGGCCGGCGGGTCCACCTATCTCGGCAGGTCGGCGCGGTCCGGGTCGAGCGCGCATTTGACGAAGTAGTCGATCTGCGGCGCGTAGGCCTGCCACAGGCGGCGCAGCGCGGCGATCGGCGCGTCGTCGTCATCGACGCGCAGATCGACGAGCGGAAAAAGGTCGCGATAAACGACGAGCAGCGCCGCCGAGCGGATGGGCGCCGCGTCGCCGCCGGCGTCGAGCCCGCCTTCAAGGCCGCGCAACAGGCGCTCGCCGAGATGCGGGCGGATGTCCTCGGCGAAGGCATCGACCTCCGCCTGCGGCACCTGCTTGCTGTGCAGCATGCTGCCGATCGCGATGGCGCCCGGCCGTACCGCGGCGGCGTGAGCGGGGCCGATATTGCTGCCGGAATAGTGCGCGGTGCGGCCGGTGAGATCGATCACCGCGAGCTGACGCCAGCCGCGGTTGCGGTCGGCGGCGACGACGAGCGTGTCGATTGTCTCTTGCGCGCCCTTGCCGCGCGCCAGGATATCGAGCGCCATCCGCCCGAGTGTCGGATCCGTGCGATGCTGCGTCAGCGCGGCGCCGATGCCGGCGCGGGCAAACAGGCACCGGCTTCCCACGGCAATGCTGGAGCTGGCGACCGCCGCTCCGAGCATGGCCGTGCGCGCGCATCGTGCGGCGATGGAAAACGTCATGCGGCCCCTCGCAATTGCCGCAGTGATAACGGCATCATCCTTAAGAATTGCTTGCCGGCCGGACAGCCGCTCAACCATTGGACGTAAGATCAGACAACGACGATGCCGGATTCTTCCTTCGCTCCGCCAGCCGCCGCCGGGCCTGGGTTATGGTCCATGAGCATCGACCGCGCCTCGCCAACGCCACCGTCGCGGCAGCTGGCCGAGGCCCTGCGGCAATCGATCAGCGAGGGACGGCTCCCTTCCGGGGTGCGGCTGCCGTCGTCACGGGTGCTGGCGGCGGAGCTGGGCCTCGCCCGCAGCACCGTCGTGACGGTGTTGGAGCAGCTGACGACGGAGGGCTTCATCGTGCCGCGCCGCGGCTCCGGCTATTTTGTCGCACCGCTGCCGCCGGCCGCGCCGAAACCCGCGAACGAGGCGACCGCCGCAGCGCCGCCGCGGCTGCTGTCGCGGCACGCGGCGTTGCTGCGCGAGCTGCGGCCGCCCCCGCCGCGCGGCTCGCCGCGGCCGTTCGAACTCGGCTACGCCGAGATCGACGGCCGCTTCATGACGAGCTGGAAGCGACTTGCGTCGCGGGCGCTGTCGGGGCGTTCGCGGCTGCCTTGGTTCTACGGCGACGCAAGCGGCGAGCCGGCGCTGCGCCGCGCCGTCGCCGATTATCTCGCGGCGGCGCGCGGGGCGCGGTGCCGGCCGGAACAGGTCGTGCTGACCAACGGGACGCAGCAGGGCCTCAGCCTCGCGGCCCGCCTCCTCCTCGACCCGGGCGATGCGGCCTGGGTCGAAGACCCCTGCTATCGCTCGGCCTACGACATCCTGCGCGCCGCGGAGGCGCGGCTGATGCCGGTCCCGGTGGACGAGCACGGCCTCGACCTCGCCTCCGCGCAGGCCGTCCGGAACCCGGCGCCGCGCCTTGTCTACACGACGCCGTCCCGGCAGTACCCGCTCGGCATGACGATGCCCCTCCCCCGCCGCATCGCGCTGCTCGAGTGGGCCGCGCGCGTCGGGGTGTGGATCGTCGAGGACGATTACGAGAGCGAGTTCCAGCCGCAGGGCCGCACCCTGCCGGCGCTGCAGGGCCTCGACCGCGCCGGCCGCGTCATCTATCTCGGCACCTTCAGCAAGTTGCTGTTTCCGTCGCTGCGGCTTGGCTATGCGGTGTTGCCCGAGGATCTGGCCGAACCCTTCGCGGCGGCGCGCCACCTCGTCGATCGGCAGAGTTCGGCGCTGCTCCAGACAATCATGACCGACTTCATCGTCGAAGGGCATTTCGCCCGGCACCTGAAGCGCATGCGCGCGCTCTACGCCGAGCGCCAGGGGTGGCTAATCGACCTGCTGTCGCGCCGGCTCAAGGGCGTCCTGGAGGTGCGTCCGACCGAGCGCGGCATGTATGCGATCGGCTGGCTGCCGCGCGGTTGGTCCGATGTGGCCGCGGCCCGCGCGCTGGCAGCGGCCGACGTGGCGACGGTGCCGCTGTCGAGCCTGACGCTCGCGACGCCGCGGCCGCCGGGCCTCGTGCTCGGCTATACCGGCCACAGCCCGGCCGCGATGGCGCGCGCCGTCGAGCGCATGGCGGCCGCGTTCGAGCGCGAAACTGGTCTGGCAACTCGGCAAGAACTGGAGCTTCGGCAAGACCACCTCAGCGCGTAGCCTCCCAGCGATTGCCGTTACCGAGATCACGCCGCAATGCCCGACACGCTCGCCCCCGCACGTTTTGCGCCGACCCCCCGCACCCGCATCCGCCGCCATCCCGAGCGCGCCCATTACGACCGCGACACCGTCTTCGCAATCCTTGACGCCGCGATCCTGTGCCACGTCGGCTACGTCATCGACGGCCGCCCTTACGTGACGCCGACGCTCTACTGGCGCGAGGGCGAGCGGCTGTTCTGGCACGGCTCCTCGGCGAGCCGCATGCTGCGCAAGCAGGCGGCGGGCATACTGGTCTGCGTGACGGTGAGCCTCGTCGACGGGCTGGTACTGGCGCGCTCGGCATTCCGCCATTCGCTCAACTACCGCGCCGTCATGGCGTTCGGGATTGCGGCGCCAGTCACCGACCCGGAGGCGAAGGAGGCGGGCTTCAACGCCTTCATCGAGCGGCTCTATCCGGGGCGTACCCGCACGATGCGGCCGATCCTGCCGCAGGAGCTGAAGGCGACGGCGCTGATGAGCATGGTCATCGACGAGGCCTCGGCGAAAATCCGCGGCGGCGGCCCGCTCGATCTCGAATCCGACCTCGACGCCGAATGCTGGGGCGGGGTGGTGCCGATCGAGCAGCGCCTCGGCGCGGCGGTTCCGGACCCGCACGTCAGGCCGGGCATTGCAGCGCTGCAAGGCCTCGAACATCTTCCCGAAGGCGGCGTCTTCCCCGACATCCTCGCCGCCCTCACCCGCCGGGAGACCTATTGATGGACCGCTCGCCGCCCGTATTGCCGCTCGCCGAGGCGCTCGCCCTGCCGCTGCCGGAAGGCCGGCGTTCGTCCGAAGTGTTCCGCGACGGGGATCTCGAAATCCGCCTCTACGCGCCGCAGGGGCACGACCCGCAGACGCCGCACGACCGCGACGAGCTGTACATCGTTGCCGCCGGCCGCGGCGCCTTCCGGGTCGAGGACCGGCTGACGCGGGTCGAAGTCGGCGACCTGCTGTTCGCGGCGGCGCACGCAGAGCACCGCTTCGAGGATTTCTCCGGTAACTTTGCCGTGTGGGTGGTCTTCTACGGCCCGACGAAATAGGGGCTGCGGCGCGCGTCTGTTATCGGCGCTCCGCGGCGCCCATCTCTCCGGGAAAGGGCAATCCTGGAGAGCGGCGATGATCGAGCGCAGGCCGTTTGCGCAACTGGGCGGAGCCGATCACGGCTGGCTCCGCGCGCGGCACCACTTTTCCTTCGCCGGCTATCGTGAGCCGGACCGCATGGGCTGGGGCGCGCTGCGGGTGTGGAACGACGACGAGATCGCGCCCGGCGGCGGCTTCCCGGCGCACCCGCACGCGGACATGGAAATCGTCACCTACGTCCGGCGCGGCGCCGTCAGCCACGAGGACAGCCTCGGCAACAAGGGCACAACCGCGGCCGGCGACGTGCAGGTCATGAGCGCCGGCACCGGCATCCGCCATTCCGAATACAATTTGGAGACGGAGCCGACGACGCTGTTCCAGATCTGGATTCTGCCGGACCGGCGCGGCGGCAATCCCTCCTGGGGCACCAGACCCTTTCCGAAGGCGGACCGCGCCGGCCGTTTCGTCGCGCTGGCGAGCGGCTTCGACGACCCGCAGGCGCTGCCGATCCGGGCGCAGGCGCGCGTGCTGGGCGCGACCTTGGCGGCCGGCAGCAGCGCCGAATACCGCCTCGGCGAGGGACGCCATGCCTACCTCGTGCCGGCGACAGGTGCGGTCGAGGTCAACGGCGCGCGCCTCGAAGCACGCGACGGCGCCGCCATCGTTGATGAGCCGGTGCTGCGGGTGACGGCGCTGAGCGACGCCGAGCTGGTGCTGGTGGACGCGCCCTGAGCGAGAGGAGAGGCGGATGGACGACGCGAAAAAGCCGCGGCTGGTCGGCATCAACCACGTCGCGATCGAAGTCGGCAACATCGACGAGGCGCTGGATTTCTACGGCAGGATCTTCGATTTCACCCTGCGCGGGCGCAGCGAGCGCAGCGCCTTCATCGACATCGGCGACCAGTTCATCAACATGACCTTGGGCCCGGCCAAGGACGGCGTCGAGCGCCGCCACATCGGCTTCGTCGTCGACGACCGCTCCTCGGTGAAGGCGCGCGCCGAGGCCGCCGGCGCACGGATGGTCGAAGGTCCCTTCCTCGATTTCCTCGATCCCTGGGGCAACCGCATCGAGGTCGTCGAATACGCCAACGTGCAGTTCACCAAGGCTCCGCACGTGCTCCGCGGCATGCGCCTCGCATTGGCGAAAAACGACAAGGCCCGCGCCGAACTCGCCGAGAAGGGAATGGCGGAATAAGCCTCATTCGGCCGCGGCGGGCGCGGGCCGGGCATGCCCGGTGCGGCGGTCGCCGATCATTGCGGTCGCGGCCGTGATGACCATGAAGATGACGCTGGCGCCGAAAACCCAGTGCGGCGCGCCGCGATCCATGATCCAGCCGAACAGCATCGGCCCGACCGCGCCGCCGATGTTGAACCCGGTCGTGACGATGCCGAAGGTGCGGCCGACCGCTCCCGGCGGCGCCGCCGCCCGCACCAGCATGTCGCGCGACGGCATGATGAGGCCGCCCAACAGCCCGGCGCCCCCCATCGCCAGCACCAGCGGCACGGTGCCGAGGCCGAGCGTCGCGATCGCCAGCACGATCAGCGCGTTGACGGCATAGCCGATCGCCGCGACCTCGCCGTGCCGCTTGGTCAGGTCGGCGACGAGGCCGCCGAGCAGCACGCCGAACGCCTGCGCCATCAGGTAGACGGTCAGGGCCAGGCTGGCGAGCGAAACCGGGGTGCCGTAGGCGCTGCCGAGTGCTACGACGGAGAAGTTGGTGAGGCCGCTGCCCGACAGGCTCAGCAGCGCAAAAAAGCCGGTGAGGCCGATGATCAGCGGCGTAAAGACCCGCGGCCGGGGCTCATGCTGCGCCGCCGACGCGGCCGCCCGCGCGACCATGGCATCGTCTTCGAGGTTCGGCGACAGGATCAGCGGGATCGATACGAAGAGGCCGAGTATGCCGGTCGCGATCAGCGCGGCGCCGACCCCCGCCAGTGTCGCGAGGCCGACGACGACGATCGGCGCCACCGCGTTGCCGAGGAAGCCGCAGAAGGTGTGGATCGAGAAGGCGCGGCCGACCCGCGCCGGCGCCATCCGCGCCGACAGGATCGCATAGTCAGCGGGATGGTAGACGCTGTTGGAAATGCCCCAGAAGCCGGCGACGACCAGCAGGGCCGGATATGAGGGAGCAACCCCTAGGGCGACAAAGGCGCAGCCGCCCAACAACAAGCCGGCGATCAGCACCCGGCGCGAGCCGAGCCGGTCGCACAGCGCGCCCATGGGCAATTGCGCCGCCACCGACATCACGTTCGACACGGTCAGCGCGAGGCCGAGCTCGATGAAATCGATGCCGAGCTTGGCCTTCAGAAACGGAAACAGGACCGGCAGCACGAGCTGCTGGAAGTGCGAGACGAAGTGCGCCGAGGAAACCAGACCGATCGTTTTGAATTCGGTCGCGCGATGGTTGATTCCGGCCGATGCGGTTACGCTGCTCGTCATGCCGCCCTAGTTCTTAAACAGCAAACATAGGCAACCCTACCATCGCCGGACAAGGGGAAAGGCTGGCGCTTCCGCCTTGATGTGACATGCAAAATTGTCGGTGCCGGAGCGTAGAAAGCGCCTGCTGCGTTTATGTTCCGGTCGGCAGGGCGCGCGTCGGGAGGATGGGTGGCGGACATCGAGGATCTTGCACCAGCGCTTCTCGACGATCATGTGCGGCGGCGCCTGCCGATCGGAGCCGAGCCGCAAGCCGCGGGCGGAGTGCACTTCCGCCTGTGGGCGCCGCGCTGCCGCGGCGTCGTCGTCGAAACCGAAGGCTTGGCGCCTGCGGCTCTGAAGCCGGAAGCCGGCGGGTATTTCGCCGGTCTCGTTCAGCATGCCCGCCCCGGCATGCGCTATCGCTTGCGCTTGGACGACGCCGAACGTGCCTTTCCCGATCCGGCGTCCCGCTTCCAACCCGAGGGGCCGCACGGCCCGTCGCAGATTGTCGATCCCGACGCGTTCACCTGGTCGGATGGCGCGTGGGGCGGCGTGCCACGCGAAAACCTCGTCATCTACGAGGTGCACGTCGGCACGTTCACGCCGGCAGGAACTTGGCGCGCGGCGGCGGCCGAACTGGCCGAACTGGCGGCACTCGGGATCACCTGCATCGAGATGATGCCGGTCGGCGATTTCCCCGGCCGCTTCGGCTGGGGCTATGACGGCGTCAACCTGTTTGCCCCGAGTCGCCTGTATGGCACGCCCGACGATCTGCGCGCCTTTGTGGACGCGGCGCATCGGGTAGGCATCGCCGTCATCCTCGACGTCGTCTACAACCATTTCGGACCGTCCGGGAACTATCTGGGCTGTTTTGCGGGCGACTATTGCACCGATCGGTACAAGAACGAGTGGGGCGAGGCGATCAATTTCGACGGCCCCAATTCCGGACCCGTGCGCGAATTCTTTATCGCGAACGCCGGCTATTGGGTCGACGAATACCATTTCGATGGGCTGCGCCTCGACGCGACGCAGCAGATCTTCGACCGGTCGGAAACCCACATCCTGGCCGAGATCGTGCGTCGCGTGCGCGCCGCCGCGCCCGAGCGCATCACGACCGTCATCGGGGAGAACGAACCGCAGCACGCGCGGCTCGTCCGCGCCGTCGAGCGCGGCGGCTATGGACTCGATGCGCTCTGGAACGACGATTTCCACCATGCCGCGTCGGTGGCGCTGACCGGCCGCAACGAGGCCTATTACAGCGACTATCGCGGCCGCCCGAGCGAGTTCGTCGCCGCCGCGAAGCACGGGTTTCTCTATCAGGGACAGCGGTATCCGTGGCAGAGGCAGAACCGCGGCACTCCCGCGCTCGACCTGCCGGCGGAAGCCTTCGTGGTCTTCCTGCAGAACCACGACCAGGTGGCGAATTCGTGGGCAGGGCTGCGGGTCCATGCCCTCACAAGCGCCGGTGCTCTACGTGCGATGACGGCGTACCTGCTGCTGATGCCGGGCATCCCGATGCTGTTTCAGGGGCAGGAATTCGCCGCCTCTTCGCCCTTCCTTTACTTCGCCGATCATGAGCCGGACCTGTCGCCGAAGGTCCGGGCCGGCCGCCGCGAATTTCTGGCGCAGTTTCCCAGCATCGCCTCGCCTGAGGCGACGGCGGCCCTGGCCGACCCCGGCGACATCGCCACCTTCCGGCGATCGATCCTCGATCTCGGCGAGCGCGAGCGTCATCAGGAGATGTACGCGCTGCACCGCGACCTGCTGGCGTTGCGGCACGACGATCCCGTCCTGTCGCAGCGGCCGTGCCGCGTCGACGGCGGCGTCCTCGCGGACTGCGTCTGGTTCTTGCGCTACTTCGCCGAGGACGGCGCCGATCGCGTGATGATCGTCAACCTCGGCATCGACGTGACGCTTGCGCCGATGCCGGAACCGCTGCTGGCGCCGCCGAGCGGAACAAGCTGGCGCGTCCTGTGGTCGAGCGAAGCCATCCGTTACGGGGGCGGTGGTATCCCCCGTCTCTACCGCGAGCACAATCTGCACATTCCCGGGCGGTCGGCGCTGGTGCTGGCGCCCGGCCTCGGCGGCGAGGACGGCGAGGCCCCGGATGGTTGAGGTCATCCGCGTCAGCCGGGACGAGAACCCGGCGGAAGACGCGCGGCGCGAATGGCTCTTGACGAACGGTCTCGGCGGCTATGCCTCGGCGACGATCTCCGGTGAGATCACCCGGCGCTATCACGGCTTTCTGATCGCGGCTCTGCCGGCGCCCTACGGCCGCATGGTCATGCTCACCGATGTCGAGCTGGAGGCCGAGCGCGAGGACGGCAGCTACATCAACGTGCGCCGCTCGGGTCATTTCATCGACTTCACGCTGGCGTTGGGCTTGCCGAGCTGGCGTTACGAGTTCGACGGCGTGACAATCGAAAAATCGGTTGTCATGCCGGCCCGCCACAACATCGTCCATATGAGCCTTCGCCTCATCGCCGGCAGCCGTGCCGTCAACCTGAGGCTGCGGCCGTTTGTGAATTTCCGGCGGCTCGAGGCGCCGGTGAGCGAACCGCTCAGAGAGGGCTATACCGTCACCGCCCGGGGTTCGCAGTACGAGATCGCGGCGGGCGCGGACCTGCCGGCCCTTCGCCTGATGGTCCATAACTGCGACAGGGCAACATTCACCGCCGACGGCGGCTCGCGGCGGGACTTCTTCTTCGCGACCGAGGCGCAGCGCGGCTACGAATCCCGCGGCTGGTTGTGGAACCCCGGCTATTTCAGCATGGAGTTGCGGCCGGACACGCCGGTAACGCTGATCGCCGGCACCGATGCGTGGCACACGATCCAGGCGCTGACGCCGGCCGACGCGAGCAGCTTTGAGCGGGAGCGGCGCCGGCGGCTCGTAAACATGGCGGACCCGCGGGTGCAGCGGGGCTTCGGCGCCGAACTCGTCCTTGCCGCCGACATGTTCGTCATCACCCCCGTCGGCCGCGTTTCGGATGTCGCCCGCGCCCACGCGGAGGGCGACGAATTGCGCACGATCATCGCCGGCTATCACTGGTTCACCGACTGGGGCCGCGACACGATGATCTCGCTGGAAGGCTTGACCCTGGCGACCGGGCGAGCGGTCGAGGCGCGCTGGATCCTGCGTACCTTCGCCAATTACGTGTCGGACGGCCTGATCCCGAACCTGTTTCCGGAGGGCCAGAACAAGGGCCTCTATCACACCGCGGACGCGACGCTGTGGTTCTTCCACGCGCTGCATCGCTACCACCGCCGCACGAAAGATCAGGCGACGCTCGGCATCATCCTGCCGATCCTCAAGGACATCGTGCGGCACCACCTGCAAGGCACACGTTTCGGCATCAAGGTGGACCCCAAGGATGGACTGCTCGTGCAAGGGGCGCCCGGCTACCAGCTCACCTGGATGGACGCCAAGGTCGGCGATTGGGTAGTGACGCCGCGGCGCGGCAAGGCGGTGGAGATCAACGCGCTCTGGTACAACGCGCTGTGCCTGCTGCGCGACTGGCTGCAGGCAGCGGAAGACTCGTGGGCGGCGGAAATCGCCGAGCATGCCGAACGCGCGCGCGGCTCGTTCAACGCCCGCTTCTGGAACGACAAGCGCAACTTCCTTTACGACGTGGTCGATGGCGAGAGCGGCGATGACGCCTCGCTGCGGCCGAACCAGATTTTCGCGGTCGCGCTCGACCACCCGGTGCTCGAAAAGGCGCGGTGGGCGACGGTCCTCGACGTCGTGCGCGACAAGCTCTTGACGCCCGTCGGGCTGCGTTCCCTCGGGCCGCAGGAGCCGGATTTCAAACCGCGCTATTTCGGCGACCTGCGCTCGCGCGACGCCGCCTATCATCAGGGCACGGTGTGGGCGTGGCTGATCGGTCCCTTCATCGACGCCTGGCTCAAGGTGCATCCCGACGACCGCGCCGGCGCCCGCGACTTTCTCGCGGCCTTCGAGCCGCATCTCGCGGAGGCCGGGATCGGCTCGATCAGCGAAGTCTTCGACGCCGAGCCGCCCTTCACGCCGCGCGGCTGCATCGCCCAGGCCTGGAGCGTCGCCGAGGTGCTGCGCTCGCTCGTCAATACCGGCGAAAAGACCGCCTCGGCGGCACGCCCGGCCGACGGCGGCGGGCCGCAGGCCTGACACAAGATGGCGGGTCAAGCCCGGCCATGACGATTGCACATGGGAATGGGGCGGCGGGAACTCCGCTCAGGTCTACCGTTTCAGTCGTGATCGCCGGGCTTGACCCGGCGATCTTGGGCCGCGCGGAAATGCCGGTCAGATTCCGTCCACACGGTGAGGAAGCTCAGGCGTAGATCTTCAGCAGCTCCGCGTGCGCCCATTTGACGGCCTCCTCGGGCGCCATCCCCTGCACCGCCTTTGCGTACATGTCGACGATGATGAACTTGCTGATCGTCTCGGCGGCGGCGCGGCCGGCCGGGCCGGCATAGCCGGCGAACCGGCCGCTTTCGGCGGCGGTGCGGAACGGCGCCATGACCGGGTCGATCTTCCACAGCGGATCGTTCTCCCAGACCTTCGTGATGCCGACGGAGAAGCCCTGCTGCGATTCGAACCAGGTGCCGTAGACATCCTTGGTATGGAACCAGCGCAAGAAATCCTTGGCTGCCTTCTGGTTCGCGACGTAGGTCGGGATCAGGTTCGAGAACGGCACGTGATAGCTGAACTGGCCGGCCGGACCGGCGGGCAGCGGCGCGTGGAAGATGTCGTCCTTGAGCGGCTTGCCGGTTTCGGTCATGTACGACTCGGCCTTGGCGCGGGCGAGGAGATAGATCGAGGCGCCGTTGCTGGTCGAGCTGATCGTGTTCGACAGGAACGCGCGGTTGTTGCCGGCGTCGTCCCACGACATCCCGCCCTCGTCGAAGGCGTCCTTCCACATGCCGACGGCGAACTTGACCGACTCGACCGTCTCCTTGCTGTTCAGCACGACGGTCTTGCCGTCCGCCTCGACCTCCTTGGCGCCCCATGACCAGAGATAGGGATACCAGCCGGCAGGGCCGTCCCCGAAGGCGTGCGCCAGGGTCTGCCCGAAGGGGCGGCCCTTTGCCTTCATCTTCTTGCCGACGGTGCGGTATTCCTCCCAGGTCTTCGGGAAGTTGTCGGCCTTGATGCCTTCTTCGGCGAACCACGAGGTGCGATTGGCGAGCAGCACGCCGAGGATCGTGAACGGCATCGCGATCCAGCGCTTGCCGTCGTTGGCGACGGCGCGCGCAGTGTCGAAATAGCCGCCCTGCGCCTTGCCGACTTCGTCGGCGATATCGCTCATATCGACGAGGCTGTCGGCGTAGAGCTGCGCCCAGTTGCTGACCGCCATCAGGATGTCCGGCCCGTTCTTGGACTGGATCGCCGAGGTGATGCGGGCCTGGACGCCGTCGCCGTTGATCGTCTCGATTTCGAGCGTGATGCCGAGCGCCTTCTTGCACTCGTCCTTGATCTTGCCGCGCAGCAGCTGGTCGGAAACCGGCACGAAATCGACGAACTTGAGCCAGTGCAGCGTCGTGCTCTGAGCAAAAGCGGGCGCCCTGCCCGTGGCCGCCAGCGTCGCGGCCCCGCCGGAAAGTTGCAGAAACCTGCGTCGATCGATCCGCTTCATTGGCTCTCCCCCTGGCGATGCGACGGGCATCTTCCATCGCATCGCCGGAATCATAGGATGGCGGGGCGCCGCCGAACAAGATTTGTCGAGCCGCGCCGCGAGGGCGCAGCGTGTCGGGTCAGCGGCCGCGGGAGGCGGCGAAGCCTTTGCCGCGCTGCAACTCGTTCAGCGCCTCGCCGATGAGCCGCTCTGCCGCAACCTTGTGGCCGCCGAAAACGTCGCGCGCCGCCCGCAGATCGTTGAGCGCCGCCTGCAACGCGCCCTCGGCGCGGTCGATCTCGGGATAGCGCGGCTGCGCGACGGTCCCGGCCGCGAACGACACGACCGCGACGGCAAGCACTACCGCCGGCAATCCGATAAACCGCTTTGCCATGTTCCCCCCCTCTGTCATGTCCGAGCCAGCCTTTCCCCGCCGCTGTCATCGTTGCAGAAAAGAGGCTGCATTGGTGCTGTACGCGGTTCGAGACGCACCCTTCGGGTGCTCCTCACCATGAGGCAAGATATTGAGTTCCCCTCATCCTGAGGAGACCGCGAAGCGGTCGTCTCGAAGGACGCACGGCATTCTTCGAGCGGCTCACAATTCTCTGACACCTTCTTTCGCGGGGGTGACGGAAAGAGTGCAACTCGATCGAAACCCGTTCCTAGATGCGCGGGTCCAGCTCGCGAATGACGCCGCCAATGCGCCGGGCTAGATCGCCGCCTCGGTTTCGCTGTCGAAGAAGTGCAGGCGGTCCGGGTTCAGCGCCAGGCGCAGCTTGTCGTGCACCTTCGCCGTGACGGTCGGCTCGACCGCGGCGACCATCGTGGCGCCGCCGACCGCGACATCGAGCAAGATTTCCGAACCCAGCTTCTCGATGACCTCGACGGTGGCGTCGACAGTGTAGTCAGCCGGATCGGCGCCGTTCGCGACCCGCAGATCTTCCGGCCGGACGCCGATCTCGACCGTCTTGCCGGCATAGGCGCCGACGCGCCGCACGGCCTCGCCCGGCACCTTGATGCGGATGCCCTCGCTCTGCGCCCAGAGGCCGCCGTTCTCCTGGCGGATCTGCACGGTCGCGAAATTCATCGCCGGCGAGCCGATGAAGCCGGCGACGAAGCGGTTGGCCGGCTGATTGTAGAGTTCGAGCGGCTCGCCAACCTGCTGCACCCATCCGTCGCGCATGACGACGACGCGGTCTCCCAAGGTCATGGCCTCGACCTGGTCGTGGGTCACGTAGATCGCGGTAGTGCCCAACCGTTCGTGCAATTTCTTAAGTTCGACCCGCATCTGCACGCGCAGTTTGGCGTCGAGGTTCGACAGCGGCTCGTCGAACAGGAAGACGCGCGGGTGGCGCACGATCGCGCGGCCCAGCGCGACGCGCTGACGCTGCCCGCCGGACAATTGCCGCGGCTTGCGCTTCAGATAGTCCTGGATGCCGAGAATCTCCGCCGCCTCCTGCACCCGGCGCCCGATCTCGCCCTTGTCGAACTTCCGCATTTTGAGGCCGAAGGCCATGTTGTCGTAGACGCTCATATGCGGGTAGAGCGCGTAGTTCTGAAACACCATCGCGATGTCGCGGTCCATCGGCGGCAGGTCATTGACGACCGTCTCGTCGATCATGATGCGGCCGGAGCTGATGCTTTCGAGGCCGGCGACCATGCGCAACGTCGTCGTCTTGCCGCACCCTGACGGCCCCACAAGCACGACAAACTCGCGGTCACGGATATCGAGGTTCACATCCTTGACGGCGTGAACCTCGTCGAACTTCTTGTTCAATTGGCGGATAGTAACCTGGGCCATTGCTGCGTTTCCTGCCGGCGTATCTATAGCGTCGTCCCGGCGAAGGCCGGGACCCAGGGCCCCGCCTCTCGGGCGCCGAAACGTGGGTCCCGGCCCTCGCCGGGACGACGATCTAAGGCGTGTGTCACCGCTAACCCTTCACCGAACCGGTGAGGCCGGCGACGTAGTATTCGACGAAGAAGGAATAGACGAAGGCGACCGGGATCGACCCGAGCAGCGCCCCCGCCATCAGCTGCCCCCAGAAGAACACGTCGCCGCGCACCAGTTCCGACGTGACCCCGACCGGCACCGTCTTCTGCTCCGGCGAGGACAGGAACACGAGGGCATAGATGAACTCGTTCCACGACAAGGTAAAGGCGAAGATGCCGGCCGACAAAATGCCCGGGATCGCGATCGGAAAGATGATGTAGAGCATCGCCCGCCAGCGGGTGGCGCCGTCAATGCGGGCGCATTCCTCAAGCTCTTTCGGGATCGACTTGAAGTAACCCATCAACAGCCAAGTGCAGAATGGCACGAGGAAGGTCGGGTAGGTCAGGATCAGCGCCCACGGCGTATCGCCGAGGTGGAAATTGCGGATGATGTCGGAGAGCGGGATGAACAGCAGCGTCTGCGGCACGAGGTAGGTGATGAATATCCCGGTGCCGATGCTGCCGGCGAATGGAAACTTCAGCCGCGACAGCGCATAGCCGGCGAGCAGCCCGCAGAACAGCGAGATCGCCGTTGCGGCCAGCGAGATCAGCATCGTGTTCAGCATCCACGTGCCGAACAGGGTCGTCGTCAGGAGGTCGCGGATGTGCTCCAGGGTCGGCTTCAAGGTCCAGAACGGCGTGTAGTTCGGCGCCATCCATGGCCGGTACAGTTCCGCGTCCGGCCGCACCGTCGTCACCGCCATCCAGTAGAATGGAAACAGCAGCGAGACGACGAATGCGGTCAGCGGAATGTAAAAGAAGACCCACCGCTTCCAGGAGGCGCCTTCGATCATGACTCAGTTGGTCTCCACGCGGCGGATATAGACGAGCTGGATGACGACGACGAGCAGCAGCACCGGGAACACCGCCAGCGAGATCGCTGCGCCCTGGCTCAACAGGCCGGTGCCGATGCCGATCTGGTAGGCGTAGGTGGCGAAAAGCTGCGTCGCGTTGGCGGGCCCGCCGCCGGTCAGCACATAGACGAGCTGGAAATCGGCAAAGGTCTGGATCACCGAGAACAGCACGATGACCATTGTTACCGGCAAGAGCAGCGGCCAGGTCACGTGGCGGAAGCGCGCCCAGGCGCGGGCGCCGTCGATCGCCGCCGCCTCATGCAACTCCGGGCTGATCGTCTGCAAGCCGGCGAGCAGGCTGATCGCGTAGAACGGCACGCCGCGCCAGACATTGACGATGATGACCGACACCATCGCGAGCTGCGGGTCGCCGAGCCAATTGATGCGGCTGTGGATCAGCCCGAGGTGGAACAGCATCCAGTTCAGCACGCTGAACGTCGGGTCGAACATCCACTTCCACGCGAAGGTGGACAGCACGGTCGGGATGATGAAGGGCAGCAGGATGAAGGCGCGCATGAACGCCTTGCCCTTGAAGTGCCGGTTCAGCAACAGCGCCAGCCACAACCCGAGCGCGAGCTTGAAGACCGTCGTGACGACGGTGTAGAGGCAGGTGTTCCACACCGCTGTGTGGAAGATGTCGTCCTGCCAGATCTGAATGAAATTCTGCAGCCCGACGAAATGTCCCGGCACCCCCACCTTGGTATCTGTGACCGCGAGCTCGACCCCCTTGACGAAGGGATAGGCGATGAACAGGGCGAGCAGGACGATCGTCGGAGCGAGCAGCGCGAGGCCGAGCCAGCGCTCGTCCTCCAACAGGCGGCTGATAGGACCGCGCCGCGGACTGCCCGCGTAGACCCTCGGCGAGGCGGCTGAAAGCAGCGACATGACGTTACCTTTCGGCTTTCCCCCGAGGGACCGCAGCGCAGACCGTACTACGCGCCGTAGATCTTCACGAGTTCACCGTGCGCCCACTTCACCGAGTCTTCCGGAGCCATGCCCTGGATCGCCTTGGCGTACATGTCGACGATGATGTACTTGGTGCGCACTTCCGCCGCCTTCTGGCTCGGCGGCCCGGCATAGCCGACCATCCGCCCGCTGACCGGAATTTTCTTGAACGGAGCGAGTACGGGATCGACCGTCCATACCGGGTCGTCCTCCCACATCTTCGTGGCGCCGGCGGTATAACCCTGCTGCGAGGTAAACCACTGCTCGAAGACCGGCTTCGAGTGGACCCAGGTCAGGAACTTCTTTGCCGCCTCTTTATTCTT